>Ga0209233_1000084_pt1 | contig 335222 bp, 300 predicted proteins | sample AraplaCL_Cvi_mCL_FD_184269 | JGI IMG/M metagenome (GOLD analysis project Ga0209233, IMG submission 184269) | Arabidopsis root microbial communities from the University of North Carolina, USA - plate scrape CL_Cvi_mCL (SPAdes) (version 2) | ecosystem: Host-associated > Plants > Roots >... | reverse complement strand
CGCCACTCGCCAACTGCGGCGCCAGCGCCTCCACAAAACTGAACTGGCCTGTCGACTTTACCGCCATCTCATCCCTCCAGCCTCAGCCAACAGAGAATCAACTCACACCTAGTTTTGCAACAGTCCCACAAGGGGAGAGGGAGAAGAAGGCTAGCCCTTCTGCCCCCCGATCCACGCAATCCCGTCGATGCCGGGGAAGAAACAATAGGCTCCTGCCCGCGTCGCGACGAAGCTGCTCATGCCCTTGAGCTTGGTCTTCGCCTTGGGGATGCCGATCGTTTCGTCGAATGTCCCCGTGCCGCCCGGCTCCTCGCCCATCACCGGATCAGTCAGGTCCTTGACTGAGGAGAAGCCGCTCGGGCCGATCCAGTTGTTGATCCAGTTGCGCTGTACGAACTCGAACTGGTCGCGCAGGCAGCCGCTGAGGAACAGGCCCATCAGGCCGCGCTCGCCCGGATCATTGCCGGCGGGCGGATAGGGCAACTGATAGGCGGCCGCGCGACGGATGATGCGGTGATAGACGGACGGCGTGTCCGAGAAGGGAAAGCCGCGCATATTGCCGCGCCGGGTATGCGCGCCGATCGGGCAATGACTGCCCATGTCCGGATTGACGGTCGGATCGGGGCTCTGACCAGGCGCGGGCTCGCCGGCGGGCAGGACGTAGAGGAAATTGTTGAGCTCATTGTCGAGCATGGTCGGCGGCGGTGTATTGCCCTGGATCGGGAAGACCGAGAGCGACACGCCGTTGGTCCAGCGGCCGCAGAGCAAGGCCTTGACTGCCTCGACTGCGTGATCCGGATCGGTGATGCCGTAGAGCTTGCAGAAATCGGCATCGGCAAGGCGTTTCGCCTGCGCTTCATAGCCTTCGACATCCTGTTCGAGGATGCGGAAGGCGCCGAAACAGCCGTTGAGGCCGAGCGGCGCTACGGGCACCGAGGTGCCGGCATAGGGCTGGTTGGGGAGCGCCGTGCCGAGCATGAAGGCGCTGGGATCGGCCAGCTCCTGGTCGCCATCGGGATCCTGGATGAAGGGGACGCCTGCGACATGCGGCTGGGCGATGCCGTCGCGATAGCCGAACCAGACTTTCCGGTCGTCGAGCGCCTGGGAATCGAAGATGCGATCGGGCGTCAGGGCCGCGAAGCCGTCGAGCAGCGGCTTCAGCATCGCGGTGTCTTCGTCGATGATATCGGTGGTCGCGCCCCACAGAATCAGCATCACATCGAAATCGCGGTCGCTGAGGCGCCAATTGGCGGGGTCGCTCTGGCCGACATCGCCGACGATCTTCGCCTGCGCGGCGGCACCGACATAGAAGGAGTTGTGGTCGGACGCAGGGCCGAAGCTCTGGTCGACCAGCGTCTGCGGGACGCCGAGCTTGACCAGGCCGGGGCAGGTGAAGCCGATATTGAGGCAGCGATTGGGCTTGGGCGGCGCCCATTGGCTGGCGATCGTGACGCTCGGCCAAGCCTGTTTGCCCGAGACCAGGCTCTCGATGAAGGCGCGGGCCCTGGCGGGATTGGTAACCGAGAGCGCGAAATAGCGGGTGAAGGTGAAATTATAGCCCCGCATGATGAAGCCCTGGGTCTTGGCCGGATCGGGCGGGACCGGGACGACATCGGCGGTCGCACCCGCCACATGGGCATGTGCCGCCGCCTTGAGCGAGGGGCGCGGCGGCTCGGCATAAAGTGGCGGGTGCAGGCGCATCAGTCGTTCGCCCAGATATTGAGGACGGTGTCGGTATAATTCTGGAGGAAGGTCGGGATCTTGCCGCCGCCGGTCAGGTCATGCGCCTGGATGAAGGCAGCGAAGGCATCGAGATGCTTCAGCACCGGCACCATCTTCTCCATGCCGACGATATTGGGCAAAGCCGCGTCGAACAGCGCCGGATGCGCCTTGGCGATGTCCTTCACATAGGGGCCGAACTCTTCGTCATAGACGGTGGTGAGCAGCATGCATTTGGTGTCCTTGGGCTGGTTCACCTGATCGGGCAGCTGCACCAGCCAGAGATAATGGACAATGTTGGGCAGCGGATGACTATCCTGGCCCTTGAAGGCGGCGACGAGATTGGTCGTGACGTGCTTCACCTGTTTTGCGTGCACGTTGAACATGAAGGACAGTGGCTGGGCCATGATGGGCATCCTCTCCGGTTGAAGGCCGATGCTTGGCAGGCTTGGCCCTGGGTGGCGAACGGGACTGGAACGGGATCGGCTGTTTTCCGGCCGAAACCCGTAACGGGCGGTGCGAGGGAGGGCGCCCGCCCGTTACGGGGCGTGCATCAGCGCGATGCAACCTTGGTGCCGTCGCTGCGGCCGGTCTGCAGGGCGAGCTCAGCGCTGGCCAGCTTCTCGACCATCACGGCGCTGAGCTCTTTCGTGCATTTCCTGTTCGAATTGATTTCGTCGAGCGTGCGGCCATAACCGCAGGCGCTGCGGGCCGCTGCCTCGATCCGGCGGACGGCGGCCTGGTGGCCGGCCGCAGTCGCCAGGTCAGCGCCGTGGATCCGTACGGTTGCGGTGTCCTCAGCATGGGCGGCGGGCGAGATGGCGACGGTGGAAAGGACGAGGGCGGTGGTGGTGATGATACGTGCGAACATGGCGTGATCTTTCTTTGAAAGGGGCGGCGTGTTTGCCGACGTCCAGAGAATTAGGCGGGCCCGATTTTTCGATCCTGCGAACTTGGCGGAAAGTTCCTGTCCCAGAATGTTTCCAGAATTGGCCGCAGGATTCCGCGCTTTCTGCGACCGTGCGCGACAGAAAATAACAAGTGCGCAGCCCAAGGGATTGCGATAGGACCAAAAATGGCTGCATTCCGGGGGGCAAATGGCGGGGGCGGTGATTCAAAAACCCATACGCTTCGGAAGATTCCTGCTCGACCCGGCAGACGAGCGGCTGATTGCGCCCGAGGGGCCAGTGCATATCGGCAACAAGGCCTATCGCGTGCTGACCGAGCTGATCGCGGCGCGCGGCCATTTGCTGACCAAGGATGCCTTGTTCGAAAGCGTGTGGGACGGCACGATCGTTTCGGAATCGGCGCTGACCTCGGTCATCAAGGAATTGCGGCGCGCGCTCGGCGATGAATCCAGGGCGCCGCGCTTTATCGAGAGCGCTTATGGACGCGGTTACCGTTTCATCGCCGAGGTCAGCGATGCTGCCGAGCCGGTGAGCGCGCCCGCGGCGCCGGCGCGAGGCGCGGCTGAGGGGCTTGTGCTCCCGACCAAGCCGTCGATCGCGGTGGTGCGCTTCGCCGCGCTCGGGGATGATGTCGAGGACTGGTTCGCCGACGGCATCGTCGAGGAGATCGCGGTCGCGCTGACCCGCTTCACCACCTTGTTCGTGATTGCCGCTTCGTCGAGCCTGACCTTTACCGGGCCCGAGCGAGACCACGCAGCGATCAGCCGGCAGCTCGGCGTGCGCTATCTGCTTGATGGCAGTGTGCGCCGCTCGGGTGAGCGCGTCCGGGTGACGGTGCGGCTGATCGACGGGATCGCCGAGCAGCAGATCTGGGCCGACAAGTTCGACGACACGATCGACGATGTGTTCGCCCTGCATGACCGCGTCGCGCTGGCGGTCGCCGGGCGGATTGGCTCCTCGATCGACGATGCCGAGACGCGCCGCCTGATGGCGCGGCCGGTACAATCCCGCGACGTGACCGTGTTGTACGCGCGCGCCAACGCCAAATTGCGGGCAATGCGGCCCGATACGCTGGGCGAGGCGATCGCGCTGGCCGATGAAATCCTGACGATCGACGCGGCCAATAGCTGGGCTGCGTCGGTGGCGGCCTTTTGCCATGGCCTGAGGGCCAATATGGGCTGGAGCGCCGATCCCGTGGCGGACCGGGCGCAGGCCATCGCCTATGTCGATCGGGCTATGCAGATTCCAGGCGACGACGAGCGGGTGCTGGGTTTTTGCGGGGCGGCGCTGGCCTGTGCGGGCGGCGACCTCACCCTTGCGGCTCGACTGACCGATCGCGGCATCGAGATCAATCCCGGCTCCGCCACCATATTGTTCTGGGGCGGCTGGCTCGACGCGGTCGCCGGGCGCGCCGAACGCGGGCTCGAGCGGCTGGAGACCTCGATCCGGCTCAATCCGCTCTCGGAGATCCGGCCGCTGCTGCTGATCCCGCTCGGGACCTGCCTGTTGCTGTTGCGGCGGTTCGATGAAGCGGCGGTGATCCTGGGGGAATCGGTACAGGCGGCGCCGCAGGGCGGCGGCCTCGCGCCGCTGGCGGTCGCGCTGGCCTATGCCGGCAAGCTCGACCAGGCCGGCGATGCCTGGCGCCGGCTGACTGATAGCGGCGGTTCCTGGGCTGGCCTGGGACTGTTGCAGGATCCGGCGCATGTCGCGCTGGTGCGCGAGGGCATCAGGCTTGCTGAGGCTGCGGCGACTGAAGGACTGGCGAGATGACCGAGACGCTGCCGAGCAACTATTATATGGGCGTCGCGCCGCGCGTGCAGGATTGGGCGGGGGTCGTGGATTTCAGCCCGCGAGCCTATCACGTGCCGAACAGCCTGGACGAGCTGAGCGCAGTGCTGGGCGCCGCCTTGCATATGGGTGCGCATTGCGGCGGGTTGCGAATCCTGGGCGGGATGCACAGCTGCTCCACCATCTTCCAGTCCGACTTCGTGATCGATACAAGCCGGTTGCCGCTCGAATTCACCGTGGCGCCGCCGGCCAAGGACGGCAGCGCGCGCGTGACCGCCAGCGCCTTCATGCATGCGCATGACTTTCTCGCCCGGGCAGCAGAGCATGGCCTGTCGCTGACTGCATTGGGCGGAACTGACGCGCAGACCCTGGCCGGGCTGATCGCGACCAACACCTCCGGCGCGACGATCCGCACGACCGTGTACGAAACCTTGGCCTGGGTTGAATATCTGACGGTCGCAGCAGACGGGAAGACGATCAAGACGCGGCGGATCGAGCGCGGAGCACCTGAATTCAACGGGGTGATCACCTCGCTCGGCGCGATCGGGATGATGACTCGGGTCGCCTTCGACCTCGTGCCGCAGCGTTTCTTCGATGCGGGGATGGAGCTGCGATCGCTGAAGGATACGCTGGGCAATGTCGACGCGGTGAACGCCCAATATGATTTCTGGCGGATCGAATGGCTGCCCGACAATGAGGATGTCGGCAATTTCTGGTGGGCGAAGCGCATCGCCCAGGGCGACCCCAATGGCGATTATCCGCCCGACAAGGTCGAGGGGCTGCTGCGCCAGGTGATCAGCTTCGACGACCGGGCGTTCAGCGGCGGGCCGCTGCTCGATCCGATGCTGAAGGCGGCCTATGGCATGATGATCAGCGCCTATCAGCCGACCACCGCAAGCGGCCCGATGCGCACTATGATCCCGGTCGATCGCCTCGCGCCGATCAAGGTGGCGATGGCGGAGTGGAGCTTCGCGCCGGCCGATCTGGCGCGGGTGATGGACTGTTGCCGCAGCTATTTCAGCGCGAAGGGCTGGCCCAATCTCTCGATCGAGATCCAGTGTTCGCTGAAGGACGATTACTGGATGTCAGCCTGGAACTGGGCCGATGTGCCCGAGCCCTATATCGTCAAGTTCAACTTCCAGTACATCACGGATTCGCTTTCGGCCGACGAGAAGACGCAGATGCTGACTCATCTGAAGGGGCTGTGGGATGCGCTCGATGCGGCACAGATCAAGTTCAAGCCGCATTGGGGGAAGATGAACTTCCTCGACCCCAAGCGGGTTACGGCGCTGTACCAGCCGAAGCATTTCCTGCCGCTGGTGAAGCCGCTGTTCCTGAACGACTATCTGAGGGCGCGGCTGCCGCTTCAGGGCTAGCTCAGGGCGTGCGGAGCGGTCCGCTGCAATAGAGCTTCACACAGGTTTTGCCCTGGACACAGGCCTGCCCCCAGTCCGCATCGTGCCGGCTCCTGTGGTGGCGTCGGTCGCGGCGTTACGCCCCGGTTTCCGCGTCGAAGGTCACCCAGAGCGCGCTCGGGAACGGGCCGTTCACCGCCATGCGCCCCGCCTTGCCGGGGGCGCGGCGGAGCCCCGAGCGCTTGAGCAGGGGCTTCAGCATCATCGGCAGCGTTGCCTGGTTGATGAAGCGCCCGAAACAGCGATGCACGCCGAGCCCGAAATGGAGATAGACGTCGCGCGGGCGACGCGGATCGAAACCGGCCGGATCGGGAAGGCGCCGCGGATCCTGCATCGCCGAACCGATGCCGACAAAGATCTTGGTTCCGGCAGGAATGTGCGCGTCGCGCCCCGTGCCGATCGCCAGCACCGTGTCGCGCGGTGTGACGCGCAGGATCGCGGGCGCGAGCGGCCGGAAGCGCAGCGCCTCGAGCAGATGGCCGTAGAGCAGATCATCGTCATCGACGCGCGCCGCAGCGCAGGCCGAAGCAAGCGCTTCCGGCCGGCGCAGCAGCTGATCGAGCATGTGCGGGACGACGACGGGCGGCTGGGGCGGCCCGCCGACGATCAGGCCGGCGAGATTGGTGCGGATCCAGGTGTCGGTGAACCGCGCATCGCCCTCTGCCTGGCGGCGCAGGCAACGCGCGAGCACAGTGTCTCCGCCGGCCTTCGCGCTTTTGGCGCGCGCGATTTCTGCATCGATCGCGGCGCGGAGCAGCGGCGCCATGGCCGCTGCCTCGCCGGCGAGCGCAGGGCCGCCGCCGAAGAACACATATTCGAAAAGCCGGGTCGACCAGGCGCGGAGCTCGGCCTGGGGTATGGCGGAGAGGCCGAGATAGGCGGTGAGGAAATCGAAGGAGAGCTGGCGGGACAGGCCGCCGACCACATCGAGCCGGCCATTCGCGTTGGCGACGATCGCTTCGGCTTCGGTTTCGACCCTATGCGCCAGGTGCGACAGGTCCTGAGGCAGGATGACGGAGCGGAGCGCGTCCACATCGGGGCCGCTGCCCTCGGTCATGCTCAGGATGAAGGGCTGGCCGTCCGTCACCACGCCGAGCGTGTTCTGGTAGCGCACCTGGAACCACGCATCCGCCGCGAGGAGCTCGCGCACGTCATCATAACGCGTGACGAAACAGGTCTTGCCGATGCGCAGGATCGGCCTGGTTTCGCGCAGGATGTGGAGAAGGATGCCGACCAGGATCAGAAGATGGTCGTTGATCCACCCCTTCAGCCCGGGCGTGCGGGGCCTGAGCACGGGAGGGGCCGGGGCGGCGTTCACCGGCCCGCCGCCCTGGCGAAAATCTCGAGATGGTCGATCCGCCCGAACTGCGCCATGCGTCCCCCCTGCCCCGGACAGAACCCGCATCCGAATAGGGCCGGTGGTCGCCGATTGTCCAGCGAAGGCCCGCGATATGGTCCGCGCGCGGGGAAATCCCCTACATTTGCCCCATTCCGGCCCGGCGCCGCGCCCTTTACCTTGACAATCGACGCCTGATGGGCAAGCGCTCCGCGGGCTGGCCGAGCGCTTTGTCGAGGCCCCTTTTCCGGACACCGCATGACCTTCGCCGACCTCGGCCTTTCCGACGAACTTCTCAAAGCCGTGAACGAATCCGGCTATACCGAGCCGACTCCGATCCAGGCGAGCGCGATCCCGAGCGTGCTGATGATGCGCGACATCGTCGCCATCGCCCAGACCGGCACCGGCAAGACCGCCGCCTTCGTGCTGCCGATGATCGATATCCTCGGCGAAGGACGCAGCCGCGCGCGGATGCCGCGATCGCTGATCCTCGAGCCGACGCGCGAGCTTGCCGCGCAGGTCGCCGAGAATTTCGAGAAATACGGCAAATATCACAAGCTCTCGATGGCGCTGCTGATCGGCGGCGTTTCGATGGGCGACCAGCAAAAGGCGCTCGAAAAGGGCGTCGACGTGCTGATCGCCACGCCCGGCCGGCTGATGGACCTGTTCCAGCGCGGCAAGATCCTGCTGACCGGCTGCAACCTGCTGGTGATCGACGAGGCTGACCGGATGCTCGACATGGGGTTCATCCCCGATATCGAGGAAATCTGCACCAAGCTGCCCAAGCAGCGCCAGACCCTGCTCTTCTCGGCGACGATGCCGCCGCCGATCAAGAAGCTCGCCGACAAGTTCCTGGACAATCCCAAGACGATCGAGGTCGCGCGGCCGGCGACGGCGAACGTCAACATCAAGCAGTGGCTGGTGCCGGTATCCGCCTCGAAGAAGCGCGAGAAGCTGACCGAGCTGCTCAATGCCGAGGATGTGAAGACCGCGATCATCTTCTCCAACCGCAAGACGACGGTGCGCGACCTCAACAAGGCGCTGCAGCGGGCCGGTTTCCGATCGAGCGAGATCCATGGCGACATGGAGCAATCGCAGCGCATCGCCGAGCTCGACCGGTTCAAGGCGGGGGATGTGAATATCCTGGTCGCATCGGACGTCGCGGCGCGCGGGCTCGACATCAAGGGCGTGAGCCACGTCTTCAATTTCGACGCGCCCTGGCACCCGGATGATTATATCCACCGCATCGGCCGCACCGGCCGCGCTGGGGCGACTGGCGTGGCGTTCACCCTGGTGACGCCCGACGACGCCGAGAATGTGCAGAATATCGAGAAGCTGACCGGCATGCGGATCGACCGCTGGGAAGGCGCCGAGGATGCGCCGGCGGCAGCGGCTCCGGCGCGCGGACGTGGCGGTCGGGCCAAGCCTGCGCCGAAGGCCAAGGCGAAGCCGGCGACTGAGAGCGACGCACCGGAGGCAGCTGCCGAAGCGCCCAAGGCCGAGCGCCCTGCCCGCGCGCCGAGGCCGCCGCGTGAGGCGCGCGCTCCCCGCGACGAACGGCCGGCACGCGAAGAGCGCCCTGCGCGCGACAGCCGTCCGCCGCGTGAAGAGCGCCCTGCCCGTGCGTCGCGCCAGCCGCAGGATGATGGCCCCGATGAAGGCTGGAACGGGCCGCTGCCCGACTTCCTGATGGCGAAGCTGACTGATTAAAGCGGTGGACGGGGCCGGAGACGGGATCGTCGAGACGGTGCCGGTTCAACCAATCGAGAGTCCTTGCGTGAATGTCTGCGCGATCGACGACGACACCGGCTGGTGCATCGGCTGCGGACGCACGCTCGATGAGATCGCCGGTTGGTCGAGCGGGACCTCGGCCTGGCGGCGCGGGGTGATGACGGTGCTGCCGGAGCGACGCAATTCCCTGTTACGCAGCCGATAACAGGGAATTTTGATTTTTTCTCGACGCTGCTCCAGTCGCATTTTCCAGAATATCCTTACCTTACAATATGTTGGAACAGTCCGCCCCTGTCCGCTCGGCGCGGAACAGAGAATTAACAGGGAAATGCCCCCGCGAACGCACTGCGCGTGGCGCGGCAAAGCATCTGAAGACCAACGATAAGAAAGAATGTTTCGGGTTTCTCAGGCGTCCCGTGCCCGTCTCATGGACGATTCGGCGATGCGGTTGAATCGCAGCAAGGCAATGGCTCCGAGACCGGGCGTGGCGAGTTAACCGGCCACCAGGGATGGAGGCAGGACCTTGTCCAGCCACTGCCTTTTCCAATCCACCAGCATTTTCATCGCCTGCTCCACATGCGTGTCAGCGACGTGGATGTCGGCGGCGGCGGCAATAATCCGCAAGGGATCCAGCGCGGCTTTGCCCTGCTCGGCGGGCGGCACGGTGCAGCGCTGTGTCCTTGGCGAGCCGCGTGTTGTACGCGTGTCCGCCAAGATCCGATTCTGAGGCTGGTATGGGAATGAATCGCCGCGAAGTGATCGCCGGGATCGGCGCCGCCACCGTCATGCCGGCGCACGCGTGGGCGCAGGATGTGCGGGAGCGATCGCCGCTCGCTACGGCGGCCTTCAACGCCTATCTCTATACCCTGCCGCTGATCGAGAGCGCGACGGCGCGCGCGGGATGGGCACGCGCCGGCGGACAGATCGGCAAATTCCTCCATATGCGCGCGCCGACCACACCGGCCACGCAAAGGATCACCACCCCGAACAACGACACGCTGAACTCGCGCGCCTGGATCGATCTCGCGCAGGGGCCGGTGCGGCTGCGCTGGCCGGCCACCGGCAGCCGCTACATCTCCGTCGCGATGATGGACATGTATTCCAACAATTTCGTCGTACTCGGATCCCGCACGACCGGGCCCGATGGCGGTGCGTTCACGATCGTCGGGCCGAACGACATGGCTCCTTCCGGCGCCATTCGCTCGCCGACGCGGTGGATGTGGATCCTGGTCAGGCTGCTGGTCGACGGCGACAGCGACCTCGCGAAAGCGCATGCGATCCAGGATGCGATAGAGCTGGACGCGCCGACCCGAAGCGACGCGCTTCCAGCCTTTGCCGGCCGCGCAGCACCCTGGCCTGACTATTTCGACAGCGCGGCGAGGCTGATGCGGGAGAATCCCGGGCCCGCGACCGACAGGGCGATGGTGAACCTCTTCGCGCCGCTCGACTTCGGCCGTTTCGATGCGCGGCGATTCAGCGCGGCGGAAGGACGGGAGATCGCCGCCGGCCTGGAGAGCGCAAAGGCCGAGCTGATCTCCCATCCCACATCCGGGCCCGCGGCCGCAGGCTGGATCTACCCGCGCGCCGATCTGGGGGATTTCGGCCAGGATTATCTCTACCGCGCCCAGATCGCGATCGCCGGCTTCGCAGCGCTGCCGGTGGCTGAGGCGGTATATCTTTTCGCCGCCGGACCGCGGGGCGACCTGAGGCTCGACAGCGGCGCATCCTGGCGGTTGCGGCTGGCCGGCGACCAGCTTCCCCCCAACGACGCCTTCTGGTCACTCACGATGTACCGCATGACGCCGGAGGGTCAGTTCTTCCTCTTCGACAATCCAATCCGTCGCTATTCGATCGGCGACAGAACATCGGGGCTTCGCCATGGGCCCGACGGTGGAATCGAGATTGTCATGCAACGCGAGGCGCCGGCCCAGGCGGACAGGGCGAACTGGCTGCCCACGCCGCACGATGCGCCGTTCGGGCTCGTGTTTCGCGTCTATCGCCCACGGCCGGCAGTGCTGGACGGCCCCTGGCGCCTGCCTGCGATCGAGCAGCTGGAGGGATCGGGGACCCCGGCTTGAGACAGGCCGTCAGTGTCTTCCGCGTTCCGATAGACTGACAGTTGGCCTTATGCAGCCGGCTCCGCCGGCATCAGCGCATTGTCCAGATCATTGGCGCGCTTGTAGGCGGCGCGGGACATGATGCGGCCGAGATATGCCGTAAAGGCATCACGCTTGGGCAGGGTGCCGAACTGGGTGCCCCACCCCACCTGCGAGCCGACATAGACATCTGCCGCAGTGAAGCTGTCGCCAGCGATAAAGGGATGCGCCGCGACCGCTTTCTCGAGCGTATCGACCGCGAGATCGTAATTGCCATAGCCGGCCATGCGTTCCTGCTTCTCGTTCGGCCCGAAGCCCATCGCCTTGTTGGTCACTGCCTGCTCGACCGGACCCGCCGCGTAGAACAGCCAGCGATAATAATCGGCGCGATCCTCGGTCGGCGGGGCGAGGGCGGCATCGGGAAAAGCATCGGCGAGATAGGCGCAGATCGCCGCGCATTCCGTGACGACATGGCCGTCATGGACGATCGCCGGCACCTTCCCCATCGGGTTGATCGAGAGGTACGGCTCTTCCTTCATCGTCGAGTCGTAATCGAGCACGACCGTTTCATAATCGGCACCCGTTTCCTCGAGCATCCAGCGGATGATCCGGCCGCGCGACATAGGGTTGGTGTAGAAGACAAGGTTCGACGCCATCATGGTCTCTCCCGACTCGGGTAAATGAGAACATAAATGGAACACGAGATGCGAACGGCGTCAAGGTCTCCCCGGACGCCGCTCTCCAATTCAGGTGTCGGAAGGCGCGCGCTCAGGCGGCGCTGACGATCCGGACATTGTTGTTGCCGCTCGGCAGGCGCTTCAGCTTCGGCGCGAGCTTGACCATTTCGGCAATCTGGCTCGCGCGATCGAGGCCGGCGAAATTCTTGCCGAGATCAGGCGCGACCGCGAAATAGCCCGACGACGCATAACGGCGCGCAGTTTCCTGGGCAGTGCCGTCGAGGCCGTTCTCGCCGTGGAGCACGACGATGACGTCGAGATCTGCCTTGCCGCGCGGCCAGGCGAAATAGCCATCGAGGATACGCCCACCGCTGATCGCGAAGCGCAGATTCTCGGCGCGGAGCCGCGAATCCGTACCGGTGGCAGCGGAAGCGGACGTCGCGAAGCCGACGATCCCCGAACCCGCGACGGCGGATGCAACCGGCAGTGCGGCCATGCGGCGCATCATCGTACGGCGGCCGACTGGCGCCTGGACAAGGCTGGAGATATCCGCCGCAACAGGCTGATCAATAATGTCTGACAATGTTGCCTCCCTTACGCCGCCCCTGATGCGGTTACGGGAAGCGTAACCTCTTGCACTGCGGGATACAACCAAAACGGCGGTGCTTGCTGGCGAATTTTGTACCGGGATGAGCATGGGCGGCGATGTGCACTGCCAGGCGCGCAGGGCGCGTCAGATGGCGCGATACCACCAGACTCCGTCGACCACCTCCTTCGTCGCCCTGCCCTCGACTTCGAGTCGACGCAGATGCGCGAGCGCTTCGCCGGTCGCCATGCCGAGCATGTCCTGGCCGATCGCGCGGCGGAACAGGCGGCCGAAGCAATCGACCGCGCGGCGCGGCTCGGCGAGGTAGGCTTCAAGCTCGTCGAGACGCTCGCGATGTTCGCGATCCATTGCGTCGAGACGATTGTGGAGGCCAATGAACGGATCGCCATGCCCGGGCAGGACGAGGAGATCGTGCGGCAATTGCCTGAGCTTCGCGATCGAGGCGAACCATTCGCCGAGCGGATCAGCCTCGGGCTCGGTTACCCCGAGCGAGACATTGGGGCTGATGCGCGGGAGCACTTGATCCCCGGCGATGAGGATTCCGGCGGCCTCGTTCAGCAGACAGGCATGTTCGGGGCTGTGGCCTGAGCCGACCACGACGCGCCAGATCGTATCGCCGATGGCGACGCTGCCACCATCGACGAGACGCGTATAGCTGATCGGGATCGGCGTGATGATCCGGCGGAAACCCGCCCAGCCGGCCGCAGCGGCAAGCGCGATCTGCTCGTCGCTCCAGCCGGCGCCGCGCCGGAAGGCAGTCACTTCCTCAGGCACTGCGTCGCGCGCATCGAGCATGGTTGCACGAAGCGTGAGCCATTCGCCGCGCGTCATCAGCAGCGGAGCGGCATGGTGGGTGCACATCCAGCCGGCAAGGCCGACATGATCGGGGTGGAAATGCGTGCCGATCACCTGAGTCACGCGGGTACCCAGCAGCGGCCCGCGGAAGATCGTCTTCCACGCGGCGCGCGCATCGTCGAGGTTCATGCCGGTATCGACCAGGGCGACGCCGCCAGCATCGTCGACCAGCCAGCAATTGATATGCTTGAGCGGCCCGGGAACGGTGAGTCGCACCCAGTCGATGCCGGGTGCGACACGCATCACCGCGCCGGGGGCGGGTTCGGCACCGCCGAACACATAGGTCAGCCCCTTGTGGCTGGTCGCGACAAAGCTTTCATCGGCGACAAAAGCTGCGTCGGTTCTGGATGCGGTGGCCATCAGTTGCGGGTAGCAACGGAATTGCCCGAGCGCCAACCCCAATCTTCAGCTGACCGCGCCATCGCCCGAGCGGCGGCGCGCCAGAATCAGCGGTTCTTATCAGCGGCGGAAGAGATTCTCGGCGGTCGGCTCGGCGGAGACCGGGGCTTCGCCGCTTTCGGCAGCCTCGGCATCCCGCGCGAGCTGGTCGCGCTGGGCGCGGAGCTCGACGATCAGCGCCTCGCGGTCACCTTCGAGGCGGGTGTCGACCGGGGCTTCGATGCCGGCTGCCTTGGCGGCCTTGGCGACGGCCGCGTCGAGCTCGCGCTGAGTCGTCAGGCCGAGCGTCACCGGGTCCTTCGGGGTGATGTTGGCGATGTTCCAGTGGCTGCGGTCACGGATCGCGGCGATCGTGGTGCGGGTCGTGCCGATCAGATTGCCGATCGCGCCGTCGGAGATCTCGGGATGGTTGCGGATGATCCAGGCAATGCCGTCGGGCTTGTCCGAGCGCTTCGACACCGGCGTGTAGCGCGGGCCCTTGGTGCGGCGGACCTGTTCCGGGCCCTTCAGCATGACGAGGCGGTGATCGGGATCGGCCTGGCCCTTGTCGATCTCCTCCTGGGTGATCTCGTGCGCGCGGACGGGATCGCGGCCGGTGAGCTTGGTCGCGGCGGTATCGTCAGCGATCGCCTGGATCTCGAGGATGTGGAGGCCGCAAAATTCGGCGATCTGCTCGAAGCTGAGCGAAGTATTGTCGACCAGCCAGGACGCGGTCGCATGGGGCATGAGCGGCTGGGCCACTGGGAAACTCCTTAAAAACAGAAAGGGCCGCCCCTTTCGGAGCGGCCGTGCCATGGTGCTGACTTAGTCCGGTTACGCGGTTGGGGCAAGCGCGGGCGATTATCGTCGCCGTTATCGTCCCGGTCATCGTCCTTGCGCGCGGGTCTTCAGTCGGGCGAGCGTCGAATGGGCGGCGGCGACGAGCGCTTCGCTCGCGCCGTCGACCGCATGCGGCGCGGGCGCGCGCAGCATTGCTCCGGTGGCCGGCCCGACCTCTATCTTCGCCGCTGCGGCGAGCGCAGCCACCGCCGGGCCCGGCGTAGCGCACATCGCATCATAATCGATGAAATGCTGACGGGTACGCAGCGATGACGGCTGATCGAGCAGGAAATCATGCACGCTCGTCCAGGCGGCGAGCCAATAATCGAGCGTCATCGGATCGAACGACGAATCGGGACTGCCGGGAAGATGGAAGGGGCGCTGCCCGGCACCGAACTCGTGATGGCCGAGCCATGTCATGAAGCGCTGCCGAAAGGGATCGGTGCGGTGGAGCACCAGCGCACGGACATGCTGGTTGAGCAGCGAAGCGGCATGCTGCAGCGGATCCCGGAACGGGTGGATCAGGATCGCCGACGGCGCGGCCTGGACCAAAGCGGGAAGGCGCAGGATGTTCGCGTTGTTCTTCGAAAGATAGCGCCCGCGGCCGTAGCGCAGCAGGACGAGGCTCATATAGCGCCGGAACTGTTCCACCGTTTCAGGCGATGGGGGCACCGGCTCGAGGCCGTGCGGGCGAAGAAAGCGGCTCCCTTCGAAGCACCGCCAGAATATCTCCTCGATCGCCTCGGGGCTGTCGAGATCATGAGTCAGCCCGTCGCCATGTTCGCGTTCCCGGGCGGCGGCGCCGCGCCGGAACCGGCCCAAAAGACGATCCGCGCTGTTGGGCGCGAGCGGAAAGGGCAGATCGCGATAGGACAGCGAGGCGAATTCATCCGTCCCATGGAGAATCCGCAGGATGATCGTGGTCCCGGCGCGGGCGAGGCCGCAGACGAACACCGGATTCTCGACCGGATGCTCGGCCACGGCGCGCCGCCCGAACCTGGCATTTTCGAGATCGAACGACATTTCGAGAATGGCAGTGTTGCCCATCGCGACCGCCTGGAGCAGGCGACCGGTGCGGCTGTCAGGGCTGGCGGACTTGGTATCGGGTGACGGCATGGGAAACGCATAATCCGGACAGAGCCAGACCGGACGGGGCCGGAACGACCCCGGGGTTTGACGGGTTACTCGCCGGGCTCCTCGGCTTCAATGGCCGGCAGCGGCGACGCGGCCTGGCGGCGGCGGCGGAGAAATCGCTTAATCGGATACCAGAGGATCGCAAAGAAACCGAGGATGATCGATCCGAAGAAGCCAAGCGCAACGCTGATCATCCCGAGACCCAGACCGGGACCCATATAGGCGTTCGCGCCCGCCGGCACGGTCAGCAGCATCAGGATTGCGAGCCGGCCTGCGAGGCGTGGCGGGCTCATCCGCATTGCGCGCGCGGCGCTCACCAGGGCAACGAAACCGCTCGGGGCCAGGCGCAAGACACGCCAAAGCGGTTCCCTGCCGTACATGGGCTTTTCAAAACGCAACGCACACAACTCCTCCGACACAGGCCGGCGATCCGACCGCACTTGCCTATTTCCGCAGTGCAGCACAAGCCGGCGAGCCTGTTTGCTTCCATCGTCGCGATCGCACGGACCTCGAAGATGCGGATGCGGATGCGCGGAATTCGGCGATCCGCTTGCTTTGTGTTGAACATGCCGCTGAGCCGCAAGGTAAATCTTTGCTCGGATGACGGGCATGCTGGCTGGCTGCAGCCGTCACGTCCCGATTCGGTCCGATCCGGAATGGGGCATCACCTTCGCCTTTCCGTCAGGCGGCGATCGCCTCATCATGCTCCGCCGTCGTATCCACCGGCACGAGCGCGTTCAGGAATTGCCGGGCGCTCGCCTCCCAGGTGAAGCCCTGACCATAGGCGGCGCAGGCGCTGCGATCCTTCTTCAACGCCTCGGCGATTGCCGTATCCAGATCCTCGTCCATCGTCCCGACCTGCTCGTTCAGCACGTCGACCGGGCCGGTGACCGGATAGGCCGCGACCGGGACGCCGCAGGCAAGTGCCTCGATCATGACCAGACCAAAGGTGTCGGTCCGGCTGGGAAAGACGAAGACGTCCGCAGCGGCATAAGCAGCGGCGAGGTCGGCACCGAAACGCGGCCCGAGAAACCTCGCTTCGGGGAACTTCGCCGCCAGCGTGGCCCGGGCGGGGCCGTCGCCGACGATCACCTTGGTGCCCGGATGACTGGTGGCGAGGAACGCCTCGATATTCTTTTCGACCGCGACGCGGCCGACATAGAGCTGGATCGGCCCGGGCAGCTTGGCAAGCATGGGATCGGGGACGATCCGATCGGAGAAGGTCGCGAGATCGACCCCCCTGCCCCAGTGGCGGACATTGACGAGGCCATGCTGCGCGAGCGTCGTCGCGATCGACGGGGTCGAGGCCAGGATCGACTGGGCCGGCGCGTGGAACCAGCGGATATAGCGCCAGATCCATTCCGGGTTCACGCCGGTGCGCGCCGAGACATAATCGGGAAACTGGGTGTGATAGGCAGTGGTGAAGGGGAAATCGCGCCCGAGGCACCAGCGCCGCGCGGCGAGGCACACCGGACCTTCCGTCGCGAGATGGATCGCCTGGGGATTGAAGTCAGCCAGCATCCTGCCGACCGCGCCCGTGCTGGCAAAGGCGAGCCTGATCTCGGGATAGGTCGGGCACGGCATCGAATAGAAGAGATCGGGCGAGACGATGAGGACCGTGTGTCCCTGGCGCTCGAGCTCGGCACGGACAGCCTGAAGCGTCCGCACCACGCCATTCACCTGGGGCGACCACGCATCGGTTGCGATCGCGATGCGCACGCCGGTCAGGCCGCCAACGTCTCGATCTTCGCCCCGGCTCCTAGGGCGACCTCTCGCGCGGCGATCTCGTCAGCCCAGTGGAGCAGTTCCATCCGCCCGTCGAAATGCTCGACCAGGGCGGTGCAACCCTCGACCCAGTCGCCGTCATTATAATATTCGACGCCGCCGATGTTGCGGAACTCAGCGGTGTGGATATGGCCGCAGACGACACCGTCGACGCCCCGGGCGCCGGCTGCCTCCGCGATCACTTCCTCATAGTTGGAGATAAACTCCACCGCGTTCTTCACCTTTGCTTTCGCATGCTTCGACAAGGACCAGTACGGCATCTTGAAGAAGCGACGATAGGCGTTCACCCAGCGATTCAACGCCATCATGAACTCATAAGCCACATCGCCGACATGGGCGAGCCATTTATGGGTGAGCGTGATCATGTCGAACTCGTCGCCATGCAGCACCAGCAGGCGCCGGCCGTCCACGGTTTCGTGGATCGCCTTGCGCCGGATGATGACGCCGCCAAAATCGAGCCCGGTGAACTGGCGCATCACTTCGTCATGATTGCCGGGGATATAGACGACTTCAGTGCCGCGCTTGGCGCGCTTCAGGATGCGCCAGACGACATCGTTATGCGCCTGGGGCCAGTAGAATTTCTTCTTGAGCCGCCAGCCGTCGATGATGTCGCCGACCAGATACATTTTCTCGCTGTCGACATGATCGAGAAAGTCGATCAGCATCTCCGCGTTGCAGCCGCGCGTGCCGAGATGGATGTCGGAAATCCAGATGGTACGATATTGTTGCCGCGGCTCGGTGATGCAGCGTTCCGGAATCGCCGGCTTGGAACTCGCGAAATCGGCAAAGTCGGCAATGCTCCCGTCTCTCGACAGGGTATCCATAGCAATCCTGGTTACAGCGTCCATGTGCCGCAGTCCCATCAATCTCTGATGGAAGGGCGCTATGCACGATCATTGTGACAGTTTGATTCCGATCGCGTGAAGAAAATCCCGTATCGAGTCAGTTGCATCGCGCATTCACTGCAGCCGCGATCCCGCGCGCGTGGATCCTGGGGTCGAGATACCGGCTCCAGCCCATCTCATACCGCACGCCGCCCGCACCGCCCGCGATATAGCGCCACCGCACCGTGCCATCGGGACTCATGCGGAGCACCCGGCCATAGTTGGTCTCTTCCGTGAAAATGTCCCCGTTGCTCATCGATGTGGCGAGCCCCTCGGTTATCGTCCGGATATCCTGCTTCGCGAAGGCGGCCTCGAACGGGGATTCGACTTTTCCCGTTTTGAAATCATACACATCGACACGGTTGTGATTTACAACATACTCCCCTTTGAGGAGGCGTGTGCTCGGCACGATATTTTCGGAATAGACGCCGTTGTCGAAAATCTGGATCCGATGGTCGTCGAGGATATAGACGTCATGCTGATTGCTCCAGGGCCCCTGGCGCCACCACAGCACGCGTCCAGTCGAAGGCCGATACAGCATGACCATCGAAAGGTTGTGGAGGCTGATGAACAGATCTCCCTTCTGCCAATAGGGACCCGATTCCATGACCGGCTGGATGTCGTTCAGATGAAACGGATCCACGTCATAGGGGCGTGATCGCCACAATGCGGTGAGGTCGTTGCGCTCCAGAATCGCAGCGATCGATTCGCGTTTGAGGATATGACCGTCCGGAGACATCTCGGAGATCATGTCTTCCTTGAAATCTTCGCTGACATGCGGGAGTTTTGATCTCAGCGCCCCTGTCGGCGTCCAGATATTGCCGTCCGGACCGAACTCGTTCGAATGATGGAAGTTGCCATCGATCGTCCAGAGCACCCGGCCACATGCATCGACCCTGACTTGCGGGCTCGTGTCATGGAAGACGAGTCCGCCATCAGGCATCAGCAACGGATGGCCGAACGTATAGCGCTCAGGCGAATGGTTGCTCAGCATCGTCGACGAGTCGAGGTGCGACAGCGCGTTTATCTTCGCGACATCGGGCGCATATTCGTGAACGACCTTGCCATCGCTCAACCGGATCAGAAGAACGACGTAGCGTTTCCGGTTGGCGACAAAGCGCGGGATGAGAGCGTAGCCGTCATCCGTGAATTGCGCGTTCGGATTGCGCCAGAATCCATCGGGAAGATCCTCCCGCGCTTCGGCCATGATCGGCTGCGAATTATTCAGGGCGACGGCTTTCGCCAGGTTCAGCGGAATGTCGGCGATTGCGCGTGCCGGTTTCGACAGGAACTGGAAGTGCTGGCCTCCCGCTGCCGAATAGCTGATGAGCGAGCCAAAGGCGATCAGCACCACCAGCCCGACCAGAACCAACGTCATCACCAGCCAGAGCGGGATGTTACGATACATCAGTTTTTCGAAGTTCAACGCGCGCACCTTCCCCTGCAGGACGACATATCGAGCAGCACAACGCGAGCCGTTGCGCCGGTCGCCCATCCGCTCCTTCCCCCGATGGATCGCCGATTTTGACCGGTCAGGTCGATGCGTCTATCGCGCTTTGCGCATCGCGCAACTCGAAAACCGCCAGAGCTTGGGTCGTCAGTCGCGACCACAGGGCGGCGCGAGCGTCAGGCATCGATCGAAACATGCCCCGGGAGCGCCGCCACCCGGGCCAGCCAGTCGACCACCGCAGGATAACGCCCGAGATCGAAGCCGCCATCATCCGCGAAATGCGTGTAAGCGTAGAGCGCGATATCAGCGAGCGTCAGCCGGTCGCCGATGAAGAAGGGCGTTTGGGCGAGATGTCCGTCCATCAGCGCGAGCGCGGCGTTACCGGCCGCTTCCTTGGCGGGAATCTGGCTGCGTTGCAGATCACTCAGCCCGGCTTCGCCGATGAAGTGGCGCCAGAAGCGCAGGGTCGCGACATTGGGCTCGTGATTATATTGCTCCCAGAACATCCAGTGGAGCATGTCGGCGCGATCATAGCGATCGGCCGGAATCAGCGGCGATCCGTCCGCGAGATAGATGCAGGCGGCGTTGCTCTCGGGGAGATAATCGTCACCGATCTGAAGTACGGGAATGCGGCCATTGGCGTTGACGCCGTCGAGAAAGGCGGCCGAACGGGTTTCCCCCTTCATGATGTCATATTCGCGCCGTTCGATCGGAATACCGAGATGCGCCGCGGTGAGGCGGATCTTGTAGCAATTCCCCGACTGGGCATATTCGTGCAGGATCAGGCCGGACATTGTCGCTCCCCCGTTGCCGGCGCCTTCATGACGAACCAGCACGCCGCGTCAAATCGAATAAGACGGGCGATCGACAAGCCACGCTTATGAGAGCGCCTCAGATCAGGCCGAGGGCCTCGCGGCGGCGGCGCAGCGCGCCAAGCTCGAACAGCCCGATGCCGATCAGGCCGATCAGCCACAGCCAGCCCCACATATGCTGCCACCAGGGGAAATCCCAGGCACTCAGCGGCTTGGCGATCGGGATCTTGACCTGTTTGAGATAGTCCTCCGTCGCGAGCGCCGCGGCGAAATCATAGGGCGTCTCGTAATAGAGGACATGGCCATATTCCTTGCTCGGCAGGAACGGCATGCCCAATATGTCCAGCTCGCGGATCGAATAGCCGAACCGCAGCGGCCGCGGCTGTGTGGACTCGCCATTCTCCAGGCCCGGCGTCGGCTCTCTCGGATCGGCATCGGGCGTCCGCGCGGCAACCGCGAAGAGTGGCCGGTGATGGAGCTTGGGAATATGGACGCCATATTCGTCGATGGCCTCGGCGAATTTCGGCGGGCCGACATTTTGCGGGAGCGCGGCGCCGGGCAGCACCCAGGATCGGCTGCCGATGATGAGCGCCCGATCGGACAGCGCGATGATGCTGACTGTGGCAAGCGCGAACACGCCCATCAGCACGCTGCGGATCGTCTCGTCGCGCTTGATCGTCGGATGTTTTCTCTCGGCCATCTTTCCCCCCGGACCAGCTGGGTCCGGATGCTATCGGCTCGGGCGCGGGACGCAAGCTGCGACTGTTCCGAACCCGTCACCCCCGCTTTCGCGGGGGTGACGGGTTCGATCCGGGTTTTCACTCCATCACCAGGACGATCTTGCCGACATGATCGCCCGCTTCCATCCGTTCATGGGCCTGGGCTGCCTCGGCGAGCGGATAGGTCCGGTCGATCACCGGCTTGAGCCGCCCGGCCTCGACATGCGGCCATACATTGCGGGCGAGTTCCTCCGCGACCAGGCTCTTGAACGCGGTATCGCGGGGGCGAAGGGTTGAACCCGTCAAGGTCAGGCGACGGCGCATGATCTCGAAGATCGGGATCGTTGCCTGCAGGCCGCCCTGCACCGCGATCGAGACATGGCGGCCGTCATCGGCGAGACACTGCATGTTGCGCGGCAGATAGTCGCCGCCGACCATGTCCAGCACGACCGCGACGCCCTTGCCGCCGGTGATCGCCTTCACCTCGGCGACGAAATCCTGGCTCTTGTAGTTGATCGCGTGATCCGCGCCCAAAGCTTTTGCCGCCGTGCATTTCTCGTCCGAACCGGCGGTGACGATGATGGTCAGGCCGAACAGATTCGCCAGGCCGATCGCCATCGTGCCGATGCCACTCGTGCCGCCATGAACGAGCACCGTGTCGCCTTCCGAGGCGTAGCCGCGCTCGAAAAGATTGGTCCAGACAGTGAAGAGCGTCTCCGGCATCGCCGCCGCCTCGACCATCGACAGCGCGCGCGGCACATGGAGGCATTGGCCATAAGGCGCGACGGCATAGTCTGCGTACGCGCCGCCCGAGATCAGCGCGCAGACCGGCTGGCCGAGCAGCTCGAAATGTCCGCCTCCCCCGCCGACATCAGGGCCGAGCGCGACGATCGTGCCCGACACTTCCATGCCGAGGATCGAGGGCGCACCGGGCGGTGGCGGATACTGGCCCTTGCGCTGCATCACCTCGGGGCGGTTCACGCCCGCCGCGGCGACGCGGATCAGCACCTCGCCCAGCCCGGGCCGTGGCACGGGGCGTTCGACCACGACCAGGACTTCCGGGCCGCCGGGCGCCTCGGGGTCGATCGCACGCATCATTTCCGGAATGTTGCTCATTGGTACGCTTCCCCCACGCGGCCTTATTGACATCGCTGCCTGACCGGTCAACGTTCTCCCTCATGGATTTGGACGAGATTCTCCCGAAAAAGGCGGGCGATCCGCTCACCGAACTGGCGCGCCAGGATCTTGATCCCTTGTCGGTCGCCGAGCTGGAGGCGCGCATCGCTGCCCTGGAAGCCGAGATCGTCAGGACGCGCGGCAAGATGGAGCGTGCTGTTAATCACCGCGCAAGCGCCGACAGCCTATTCAAACGATGAGCATCCATGCTCCGGTGCGCCGATTTTACCGGGGTTTTTGTCAAGAGCTTGATGCGGGCGGTCTGCCTTCCGACATAGCAGGAAAGGGCCGCCCGTCGTGTCGCGGTCCGTATGGAGTAACCTAATGCCTTCTTTCGCATCCGCGCTGGAAACCACCCTCCACAAGGCGCTTGAAGCAGCGTCCTCGCGGCGCCACGAATATGCGACGCTCGAGCATCTGCTGCTCGCCCTGGTCGATGACGAGCATGCCTCGAAAGTGATGACCTCCTGCGGGGTCGATCTCGGCGAGCTCAAGGCGACCGTGGCGCATTATCTCGATACCGAGCTCGAGGCGCTGAAGGTCGATGCCGCAACCGACCCCTCGCCCACCTCGGGCTTCCAGCGCGTCGTCCAACGCGCGATCCTCCACGTCCAGTCCTCGGGCCGCGACGAAGTGACCGGCGCCAATGTGCTCGTCGCCTTGTTCAGCGAACGCGAGAGCTATGCCGTCTATTTCCTCCAGCAGCAGGACATGAGCCGTCTCGATGCCGTCAGCTTCATCTCGCACGGCGTCGGCAAGGGCGGCGCTGCCCCGGAGCCCCGCGAAGTGAAGGGCGCCGAGGAGGAGAAAACCACCAAGAGCGACGGCAAGGGCAAGGGTGAGAGCGCGCTGAAGCAATTCTGCGTCGATCTCAACGAGAAGGCCCGCAACGGCAAGGTCGATCCGCTGATCGGCCGCGGTCCCGAGGTCGACCGGACGGTGCAGATCCTGTGCCGCCGTTCGAAGAACAATCCGCTCTATGTGGGCGATCCCGGCGTGGGCAAGACCGCGATCGCGGAAGGGCTCGCGCGCAAGATCGTCGAGGGCAATGTGCCCGAGGTGCTGTTGCCGGCCGTCATCTATTCGCTCGACATGGGCGCACTGCTGGCCGGCACGCGCTATCGCGGCGATTTCGAGGAGCGGCTGAAGGCAGTCGTCAACGAGCTGGAGAAGCTGCCCGACGCGATCCTGTTCATCGACGAGATCCACACGGTGATCGGTGCCGGCGCGACCAGCGGCGGGGCGATGGACGCGTCCAATCTGCTCAAGCCGGCTTTGTCGGGGGGCACGATCCGCTGCATCGGGTCGACCACCTACAAGGAGTTCCGCAACCACTTCGAGAAGGACCGCGCGCTGCTGCGGCGCTTCCAGAAGATCGACGTCAACGAGCCGACGATCGAGGATACGATCAAGATCCTGACCGGGCTGCGCACGGCGTTCGAGACGCATCACTCGGTCAAGTACACGCCCGATGCGATCAAGTCGGCGGTCGAGCTTTCGGCGCGCTACATCAACGACCGCAAGCTGCCCGACAAGGCGATCGACGTGATCGACGAAGTCGGCGCGATGCAGATGCTGGTGCCGCTGAACAAGCGCAAGAAGACGATCACCACCCGCGAGATCGAAGCAGTGATCGCGACGATGGCGCGCATCCCGCCGAAATCGGTCTCGGCCGACGACACCAAGGCGCTCGAAAGCCTCGATACCGACCTGAAGCGGGTCGTGTTCGGGCAGAATGCGGCGATCGAGAAGCTCAGCTCGGCGATCAAGCTCAGCCGGGCGGGCCTGCGTGATCCGGACAAGCCGATCGGCAATTACCTGTTCACCGGTCCGACCGGTGTCGGCAAGACCGAGGTTGCGCGCCAACTGGCCGCGATCATGGGCATTCCGCTGCAGCGCTTCGACATGTCGGAATATATGGAGCGGCATTCAGTCAGCCGGTTGATCGGCGCGCCTCCGGGCTATGTCGGTTATGATCAGGGTGGTTTGCTCACCGATGCGGTCGACCAGCAGCCGCATTCGGTGCTGCTGCTCGACGAGATCGAGAAGGCGCATCCCGACCTGTTCAACATCCTGTTGCAGGTGATGGACAACGGCAAGCTGACTGACCACCACGGCAAGACGGTCGATTTCAGGAACGTCATCCTGATCATGACGACCAATGCCGGGGCTTCGGACATGGCGCGGGAGACTCTGGGCTTCGGCAACCTCACCCGCGAGGGCGAGGACGAGCAGGCTGTCCAGAAGATGTTCACGCCGGAGTTCCGCAACCGGCTGGATGCGATCGTGCCCTTCTCGTACCTGCCGACCGAGGTCGTCTCGCGCGTGGTGGAGAAGTTCATCCTCCAGCTCGAGCTGCAGCTGGCCGACCGCAACGTCCATATCAGCCTCGACGACGAGTCGAAGGCATGGCTGACCGCGAAGGGCTATGACAAGCTTTATGGCGCGCGGCCGATGGGGCGGCTGATCCAGGAGAAGATCAAGCAGCCGCTCGCCGAGGAACTGCTGTTCGGCAAGCTCGTCCATGGCGGCGAGGTGAGCATCAAGCTCAAGGACGGCGCGCTTGCCTTCGAGATCGTCTCGGCCCCGCCCAAAAAGCCCAGGAAGAAGGGCAAGGCGGAAACCCTCGAAGCGAAATGACCGGATGGCCGGGCCTGCTGGGCCCGGCCATTTCCCTGTGCCGGCCGGCGCGCGGGACGCCCGCGAAACGATGCGCAGATTTTCGTAACTTTTACCTTCTGTTTGGCATCTTGGGCCTAGAGCATCCCGATGTGCAGACGGTGGTTGTTGAATCTGTTCGCGCTGGTGGGGGTGATTTTCGCTTTAGGCGCGATCGGCGCCGCACCGGCAGCGGCGCAGGCCGGGGTTGCGGGACGGCCCGTCGCCGTGTGCGTGGCGCCGGCAAAACCCGACATGAAACCGCGCGCATTGTTCACCCAGGCCGCGCGTTTCGACTGCCGGACAAAGCAGACCGCCTTCGGCTCGGGTGATTATTGGGTCCTGTCCAGGCCGGTGAATTTCAGCGGGCCCGCCGATATCCGGATCGGCAGCCTGTGGCAGGAGCGCATGACCTTGTTCGCGCTTTATGCCGACGGGGCAATCGTGTCGGCGGTGACTGACGGACGGTCGGCGAGCCGACATCTGCAGCTCGGCGCGATCATCGAGCGCGGCCTGCCCGCCCGCCCCGCGCCGCTCGTCCGGCTGCTCTGGCATGTCGAGGGCTCGGCCAATCTGCGCGGCATCCTGGTCGGCGGGCGAATCGCCACCCCGGCGGAAAGCGCCGACGCCAATCTCGTGCTGGGGATCATGTATGCCGGGTTCTGCGGCCTGTGCGTCGCCTTGCTGGTCTATAACCTCGCGCTCTGGGGTGCGCTCCGCTACGACTTCCAGCTCGCTTATTGCGCGATGCTGGTCGGGCTGCTGACCTACGCGATCTCGTCCTCGGGCGGGCTGGCATGGGCCTGGCCCAACATCGTCAACAATGATCGATTGCGGATCAACTATGCCTCGCTCGGCGTGTGCGCGATGGCGGCGATGCTGTTCGCGCGAACCTTTTTCGAGCCGCGCGTCTTCGCCGGCTGGCTCGCCAGGGCCAGCAACCTCGTGTTCGTGGCGATGACGGTGACTGTTCTGATGCTCGTCACGCTCGCGCCGTGGCGGATCACCCTGTTCGACCGCTTCTTCACCCTCGCCTTTCTCGCGCAGCTCGGCATCGTGCTGCCGATCCTGTGGCGCGGCTGGCGAACGCGGAGCAACTATCTGTGGATGTTCGCGATCGCCTGGGCGGCGCCGATCATCTTTGCCTGTTTCCGCGTGGCGAACGCGCTGAATGCGATCCGCTGGAGCTTCTGGCTCGACAATTCGACGATCCTGACGATGACGGTCGAGGCACTCTTCTCCAGCCTGGCCATTGCCTATCGTATCCGCCTGCTGAGCAACGAGCGCGACGAAGCGCGGGCGCAGGAGATCGCGGCGCGGCTGCTCGCCGATACCGACCCGCTGACCGGCCTGCTCAACCGCCGAGCCTTTCTCCGCCACGCGATCGGACGCGAGGGGGAGCAGACGCTGCTGCTCGCCGATATCGACCATTTCAAGCGGGTCAACGAGCTGATCGGCCATGACGGTGGCGACGAGGTGCTGCGGGTCTTCGCCCGCACCTTGCGCCAGGCCGTACCGGCGGCGGCGCTGGTCGCCCGGATCGGCGGCGAGGAATTCGCGATCGTGACGCCGTCAGCGCTCGCGGTCGAGCCGGAGGACATTCTGGCGCGGTTGCGCGCAGGGCGAATGCCGTTCGACCTCATGGTGACCGCAAGCATCGGCGCCTGCACCGGCCCGCTGATGAAGGAAGCCGACTGGAAGGCGCTCTATCGCGGTGCCGATCGCGCGCTGTTCGAGGCCAAGGCCGACGGGCGCGACCGGGTGTGCGGGGCCGTGACACAAAGTGCGGCGACACGGGGCGCTGCGGCACGGGGCGAGATCGCCGCCTGATCATCCCTGACGTCCTTGCCGGAGCGCCCGCGCGCGCTTATGGTGAATGGATGGAGGTGCGCACGTGCGCAATCGTCGACTTGGCCTGGGTTTGGCGGCAGCCGCGCTGCTGATCGTGGCGGCGCGCCATCCGTCGGCGAACATCAACATCCTGACTCACGACCAGTCGGACCGTGCGCCGCACCGGCTCCAGGCGGCGCTCGATACGGGGCTGTTCGCGGTGTCACTGCTGATCACCTGGACGACGAAGAGTATCGCCTGACGCTTGCACCCGATTGGGCGCCTCCCTACACCTTGATCATGACCGACCCCGAAAGCGCCTGGCGCGATTCCTACCGCCATCCCACGCGCTGGGACACTGAGTTTCCGCCGCTTTCAATGGTCGATCTTTTTGATCAGGCGGCGGCGCAAAACGGCCAAGCGCCGCTGATCGATTTCCTCGGGCGGCACTATAGCTATGCCGAGACGCTCGACGGCGCCAACCGGGTCGCGGCGGGGCTGAAGGCGCTGGGCTATGGATCGGGCGACCGGATTGGCCTGTTCCTCCCCAATGTGCCGCATTATGCCGCGGCCTATTACGGCATCCTCAAGCTCGGTGCGACGGTGGTGAATTTCTCGCCGCTCTACACCGTCGCCGAGCTCGAGCATCAGGTCGCCGATTCGGGGACGAAATTGCTGTTCACCCTGTCGGCCAGCGCGCTGCTGCCGACCGCGCTCGCTGTGCTCGACGGCAGCACGCTGGAGCGGCTCGTGGTGGGGTCAGTCGCGGGCGCGCTGCCGGCCGGCAAATCGGTGCTCTACCGGCTGTTCAAGCGCAGCGAGGTGACGAAGCGGCCCGATGATCCCCGCATCATCGCCTTTTCGCAGCTTATCACCAATGACGGCGCCTGCCCTGCCCCGGCGATCGATCCGGTCAAGGACGTCGCGCTGATCCAATATACCGGCGGCACGACCGGCACGCCCAAGGGGGCGATGCTGACGCACCAGAACCTGTCGGCCAATGCGCGGCAGGTGATGGGGCTCGATCCGCATCCCGAGATGCATGATCGCATCCTCGGCGTGCTCCCGCTGTTCCATGTCTTCGCCAATACCTGCGTGCTCAACCGGACCGTGCTCAACGGTGGGTGCATCGTGATGCTGCCGCGCTTCGAGGCGGGCCAGGTGCTCGCTGCGATCACGCGGACCAAGGCGACTGCGCTGCCCGGCGTGCCGACCATGTATCAGGCGCTGCTCGACAATGCGAAGATCGGCGCGACTGATTTCTCCTCGCTGCGGATCTGCATCTCGGGCGGCGCGCCGCTGCCGGCCGAGCTCAAGGCGAAATTCGAGACAGTGACCGGGTCAGCGGTGGTCGAGGGCTATGGGCTGTCGGAGAGTTCGGGTGTGATTTCGGCCAATCCTTATGAAGGCGAGGGCAAATCGGGCACGATCGGCCAGCCGATCCCCGGCACGCGCGTGCGGCTGGTCGACAAGGGCGATCCGCACCAGCCCGCCCCCGCCGGCGAACCGGGCGAGATCCTCGTCTCGGGGCCGCAGATCATGAAGGGCTATTGGAACCGCGCCGAGGCCGATGCCGAGGTGTTCGTGACTGATGCCGAGGGCAGGCGCTGGCTGCGCACCGGCGATGTCGGGACGATCGACGCGGACGGCTTCATCAAGATCGTCGACCGGCTGAAGGACATGATCGCGGTTTCGGGTTTCAAGGTGTTCCCGAGCCAGATCGAGGCAGTGCTCCATCATCACCCGGCGGTGAAGGAAGCGATGGTGATCGGCCTGCCCGACCCGTATCGCGGCGAGCATCCGCGCGCCTATGTGACGCTGAACGACGGCGTGGTTGCGACCGGCGAGGAGCTGCGCGACTGGCTGAACCCGCAGCTCGGGCGGCACGAGCGGGTCGATCAGGTGGTGGTAAGGCTGACCATGCCGAAGACGATGATCGGGAAACTCAGCCGCAAGGATCTAGTGGCCGAGGTGATGGCGGAGGCTCAGATGTCCAAAAGCTTCTGATCGCGAGCCCCATGAACGATCCGCAAGATCGCTACGAACGAGCCGTCTATTCTGTAAAAGACCGTGAACGTTCGTTCGAATACCAGGCTTCGTATGCCGGGTCGGAGATCGTCGCGCGGCGTACCCCGTCTCGGAAAATCCTCCAGCTTGGCAAGGAACTCGAGAAGACGAGTTCTATAGGCGTCGGCGGTCTCCCGGCCCGCTTCCGACGCGATCCACGCCCAAATGCCAGCGAGATCTTCATAGGCCGGTTCGCCCAGCCCGACCCGGTACCTCAATCGTTACGTCTCGCCGCGGATAGCGCATCCAACCGGACAGCCGCTTCATCCAGCGAGATAAAAGGTCTCGGATCGGCGAGCGCTTCATCGATCTTCCGCCGATAAAGTTCATCGAGCATGGCCTCTTGCCGATCTAGCGCCCGCAGTCCCTCCCGGAGTACCTCACTCATGGACGAGTACCGACCCGTCGCGATATGATGCCGCGCCCGTTCGCCCATTTCGCCGAGTGTTACGGTGACTGCCTTGCTTGCCATAACGGCCTCCCGGATATGACTTTATCATATAGCTTCGCCCGGTCACCCACTCAAGACCTCTACCCGCCTTGACCCCCCTCGCCCGCCTGCCGCATAGCGGTCCGATGGATACTCCCGTTGAAGAGCTGTCGTTCGAGGACGCGCTGAAAGAGCTCGAGGCAATCGTCTCGCGGCTCGAAAGCGGCGATGCGCCGCTCGACCAGGCGATCAGCCTTTACGAACGCGGCGACCGGCTCAGGCGGCGATGCGCCGACCGGCTCGATGCGGCGCAGGCGCGGATCGAGGCGATCCGGCTCGACGGCGAAGGCCGCCCGACAGGCACTCAGTCCTTTGCTGCCGGCTGATCCGATGGCGTCCGCCTCCCTGTCGCTCAAGGCGGCGCTGACTCAGGTCGGCGCGGATATCGACCGGCGGCTCGATGTCTTTCTCGCCATCCCCGACGATCCCCGCGCGAACCTCTACCGCGCGATGCGGCACGCGGCGATCGGCGGCGGCAAGCGACTCCGTCCGCTGCTCGTCTTCGCCACCGCCCGGCTATTCGGGGTCGATCGCGATTGCACCGGGCGCGCGGCGACGGCGATCGAATGCATCCATGTCTATTCGCTGATCCATGACGATCTGCCGGCGATGGACGATGACGATTTGCGCCGCGGCAAGCCGACCGTGCACAAGGCCTTTGACGAGGCGACCGCGATCCTGGCCGGCGATTCGCTGCACGCGCTGGCGTTCGAGATCCTGGCCGACCCGGCGACTCATCCCGATCCGTTCGTCCGCGCCGAGCTTGTGCTCGATCTCGCCCATGCCGCCGGGCCATCGGGCATGGCAGGCGGGCAGATGATGGATATCGAGGCCGAGAAATCGAGCTTCGATCTGCCGACTGTCACCCGGCTCCAGGCGATGAAGACCGGCGCTCTGATCGCCTGTTCGGTCGAGGCCGGCGCGATCCTCGGCCGGGTACCGCCCGAGGGGCGGACGCCGCTGCGCGGCTATGCCCGCGACCTCGGCCTCGCCTTCCAGATCGCCGACGACATTCTCGATGTCGAAGGCGACGAGGCAGCAGTGGGCAAGAAGCTGGGCAAGGACGAAGGCGCCGGCAAGGAGACCTTCCTGTCGCTGCTCGGGCTACCGCGTGCACGCGAACAGGCGCGGATGCTGGTCGACCAGGCGATTCAGCATCTGCAGGGTTTTGGCCCCGAGGCCGATCTGCTGCGCGATATCGCCCGGTTCACGCTGGAGCGCGATCGATAGGTCGTCTCGCAGGACAGGGGAGGAGCCCATCATGACCATCCGCACCGGTGTCTATCCCGGCACGTTCGACCCCGTGACGCTCGGGCATATGGACATCATCCGCCGGGGGGCGAAGCTGGTCGACCGGCTGGTGATCGGCGTGACCACCAACCCGAGCAAATCGCCGATGTTCAATCTCGAAGAGCGCATGACGATGGTCCAGCGCGAAGTGGCGGAGATCGGCGGCGAGATCCATGTCGTCAGCTTCGATTCGCTGCTGATGGATTTCGCCGAACGCGAGGGTGCCCGGGTGATCATCCGCGGGCTGCGCGCCGTCGCCGATTTCGAATATGAATATCAGATGGCGGGGATGAACCAGCAGATCAATCCGCGGGTCGAGACGGTGTTCCTGATGGCCGATGTCTCATTGCAGCCGATCGCGAGCCGGCTGGTGAAGGAAATCGCGTTGTATGGCGGGCCGATCGACCGCTTCGTGACGCCGACGGTGGCGACCGAGGTCGCTGCACGCGTCGCGACGATCGGCCGCAAGGGATCGTAAGTCACGAATTCTCGGGCCTGCCACACGAGCGCCACGGTTGGGTTGGATGACCTCGCTTTCGGGCGGGCGATGTTCAGATTGGCGCAAGCGGGGATTTGCTTTAAGCGCCCATCAAAGCCCTAGCCTTGGGCCCAAGCCTTACGGGGATGTGATGCGTTTTATTGCCAGCCTGATCCTGTGTGTATCCGCCCTGTTTGCCGGGCCTGCGTTCGCACAGAATATGGACGTCACGATAACGGGCCGTCCGCCTGTCCCCTCGGTCACTGATCCCGAGAATCTGCTCTATCTCGATCTGTCGGATGGCGGCCGCGTCACCATCTGGCTGCGGCCCGATGCCGCGCCGCTGATGGTCGAGCGGATCAAGACGCTCACCCGCCAGCATTTCTATGACGGGCTCGTCTTTCACCGCGTGATCGAAGGCTTCATGGCGCAGGGCGGCGACCCCAAGGGCGACGGTACCGGCGGATCGACGCTGCCCGACATGAAGGCGGAATTCAATTTCCTGCCACATGTGCGCGGCGCGGTTTCGGCGGCGCGCACGGCGGACAAGGAGGACAGCGCCAACAGCCAGTTCTTCATCGTGTTCCAGCCGCGGCTCAGCCTCGACCATAAATACACGGTGTTCGGCCGGGTGATCGACGGCATGCAATATGTCGATGCGATCGCACGCGGCGAGCCGCCGGCGCATCCGACCAAGATCCTCCACGCCTATATCGCTGCCGATCACCCGCCGGCCTATACGCCGCCGCCGGTCGAGGCCGCGCCGACGCTCGATCCGACGCTGACGCTGCCGAGCAGCAAGCCCGCGCCGCTGGTGGTGAAGGCGAAGCCGGCCCCGGCAAAGCCCGCGGCCAAGGCGCCCGCGAAGAAATAAGCGCCGCCCTCGGTTTCGGGGGGTGATGTATGAAGGTTGATCTCTTCGACTTCGATCTGCCGCCGGAGCGGATCGCGCTGCGCCCGGCGACGCCGCGCGATTCGGCGCGGATGCTCGTGCTTGACGGTGATGCGACGCGCGACCTTATGGTGGCCGATCTGCCGAATCAGCTCCGGGCAGGCGACATGCTCGTCTTCAACGACACCCGCGTCATTCCCGCCCAGCTCGAAGGCACGAAGGGGAATGCCCGGATCGGCGCGACGCTGCACAAGCGTGAGGGACCCAGGCGCTGGCGCGCCTTCGTCCGCAACGCCAGGCGGCTGCGCGAGGGCGACACTATCGATTTCGGTGCCGGCGTCAGCGCCACCGCGAGCGACCGCGGCGAGGATGGCAGCCTGGCACTGACCTTTGCCGGTGACGAGCCGGTCGAGCTGCTGCTCGAACGCGCGGGCCGGATGCCGCTGCCGCCCTATATCGCTGCCCGCCGCACCGCCGATGCGCGCGATGCCGAGGATTACCAGACGATGTTCGCCGCGGAAAAAGGTGCCGTGGCCGCACCCACCGCCGCGCTGCATTTCACCCCGGAGCTGATCGCGGCACTTGGTACTGCAGGGATCGGCCACACCACACTGACGCTGCACGTCGGCGCCGGTACCTTCCTGCCGGTCAAGGTGGACGACACCGACAGCCACAGGATGCACGCCGAATGGGGCCGGATCGACGCTGCCACCGCGGACCGGCTCAACGCAGTGCGGGCCGCCGGCGGCCGGGTGATCGCGGTCGGCACCACCAGCCTGAGGCTGATCGAGAGCGCGGCGGGCGAGGACGGGATCGTCCGGCCGTTCGAGGGCGACACGGCAATCTTCATCACGCCGGGGTATCGCTTCCGGGGCGTGGACGGCCTCGTCACCAATTTCCATCTGCCGCGCTCGACCTTGTTCATGCTGGTGAGCGCCTTGATGGGACGGGAGCGGATGCAGGCGGCCTATGCCCATGCGATCGCGAAGGGCTATCGCTTCTATTCCTACGGGGATGCATCGCTGCTGCTGCCGTGAACGGCATCGACACGGCCCGTCGTTTCTGTAGCTATGGCAGCCTGCCGATTCCCTGAGAGGCCTTTTCCAGCGATGCGCTTGCCGATCCCCGTCGCACTCTTCGCCGCAATCCTTGTCGCCGGCGCGCATGTCTCGGCGCAGGACGTGCGCACGATGGTCCCCGTGACACCGGGGTCGCCGGGCAGCCCGCCGATCGCGAACGGCTCAAATGGCCAGCCGCCGGCGACGATGGTGGTGGAGCCCGTCGGCATGATGATCGCTGCTTGCGACGCGGACAATAACGGCAAGACCACCCGTGCCGAGCTCGTCCTGTGCGTCACGAAGAGCTTCGATGCGATCGATACCGGGCACAAGGGATCGATCGGCTATATCGACTATAGCGACTGGGCGCTGAAATGGCTCGGCGACCGCAATGCACTGCCGAGCCCCTTCACCGTCGACCGCGATGGCGACAACCGCATCACGCTCACCGAACTCCAGGCGGAGCTCGGTGCCCTGTTCACGCGGTTCGACACCGACAAGGACGGCGCGGTGACGCGCGCAGAACTGCTGACGATCCGCGCCAGTGCCGCAGGCGATCGCCCCCCCGGCAAACATGGCAAGCGCGGCGGCTGATCGCGTGTCCGGGGGTGTCCTCAACGCGAGCGAGACCGGTGCGGCGCGCCGATCGCCGGGCTATGCACTCGCGATCTTCGATTTCGACGGCACGCTTGCCAATAGCGGCGACTGGTTCCTCTCGATTGTCGATGATCTCGCCCGGCGTTTCCGTTTCCGTGCGGCCGGGAGGGAAGATGTGGAAATGCTGCGCGGCCTGAGCACGCGCGAAGTGATCCGCTATCTCGGTATCCCGCGCTGGAAACTGCCGGCGATCGCACGCCATATCCATGCGCTGCTTGCCGAGCAGATCGACCAGATCGCACCGTTCGACGGCATCGATACGCTGCTCGAGACGCTGCAGGCCGGTGGCATGCGGCTCGCTATCGTCACCTCGAACAGCGAAGCCAATGTCAGGACTGTCCTCGGCCCGGCGTCGATCGCGCGGATCGAACGGTTCGAGTGCGGCGCTTCGCTGTTCGGCAAGGCGCGCCTGTTCAGGCGCGTGTTGCGCCGGAGCGGCCTGGCGCCGCATCAGGTGATCGCGATCGGCGACGAGACCCGCGACATCACCGCCGCGCGCAAGGCGGGTATCAGCGCGGGCGCGGTGCTGTGGGGATACGCCAACCGGGCGGCGCTGTCGCGGCTCGAGCCTGATGTCCTGTTCGAAACGCCGGGTGACGTGGTGCAACTGCTGCTGGGCTCGCCGACGGACGCGCGCGGTTCGTGATACGCCGCTGCCCCTGATCAGACGGCACTATCTTCATCTCGGCATGCAGCAATGGCAACGCGCCGATGCCGAAGACGGGATCGCGATCAAGCGGCTCTTCTACATCCTGCGCCCGGCGGCGGTGCTGCGCTGGATGCGGCACCATCCCGGCGCCACCCCGCCGATGCATTTCCCGACCCTGGTCGCCGGAGGCGATCCGCCGGCGCATGTCGCGGCGATCATCGCTGATCTGATCGCCCGCAAGGCCGAAACGCGCGAGCTCGGCCAGGCGCCGATGCCGGCCGACATCATCGCCTTCGCCCGGGCTGAGTACGACATCGCCGAGGCCGAGCCGAAGGGGCTGGTCGATCCCGGTGCCCATAAGGCCGCGGATGCCGCGTTCCTGGAGATGCTCGAGAGGTTCGCACCGCCCTGATCCATTAGTTGACATCGTCAAGTATATGTCGCAGATCGAGCTCATGGACTCGACTCTGCTCTCGATGCGCGCCTTCAATCGCTTCTACACCCATTTCTCGGGTGCACTCGATGCGCACTTCCTGGGCAGCGACATGTCGCTGCCCGAGGCGCGGCTGCTGTACGAGATCGCGACCCGCGAGCAGCCGGTGGCGGTCGAGCTGCAGGAGGCGCTCGGGCTCGATGCCGGCTATGCCAGCCGGATGCTGCGCAAATTCGAGGGGCGCGGCTGGATTGAGCGCGGCCGCGGCGAAGATGCGCGGCGCCGGCCGATCGCGCTGACCGCGGCCGGCCGCGCTGCCTTTGCCGATCTCGACACGCGGCAGCGCGCGGTGCTCGAGGCGCGGATCGCACCCCTTGGCGATATCGATCGCCGAACGCTCGTCACGGCGCTCGATACGGCGCGCGGGCTGCTCTCGGACAAGGCGGAAGGCGGCTACACCGTCCGCACCTTCGGCACCGGCGACATGGGGATGATCACCGCTCGCCAGGCGATCATCTATCGCGAGAGCAATGACTGGGGGGCGCCGATGGAAGCGCTGATCGGCGAAGTGACCGCGCGCTTCCTGCGCGACTATCGCGAAGGGCGCGACCAGTGCTGGGTTGCCGAGAGCGGCGGCGCGATGGCGGGTTCGGTATTCGTCGTAGATGCCGGTGACGGAGTTGCGCAGTTGCGGCTGCTCTATGTCGAGCCCTGGGCACGGGGCATGGGGATCGGCGGCGATCTGGTCGGACGCTGCGTCACCTTCGCGCGCGAAGCAGGGTATGCAGTGCTCAGGCTATGGACCCACACCGTGCTGGAAAGCGCGCGGCGGATTTATGCCGGTGCCGGGTTCGAGATCGTGAAGACTGAGGTGCATCACGAATTCGGCCGGCCGGAGCAGGGCGAGATCTGGGAGCTGGCGCTCAACCAGGGTTGAGACCCTGATCCGGCTTGCGCCGCAGGGAGCTGACCGGCCTGATGTGATCCTTTGCTGTCCGCCGCCGTCCGCATTGTCTGGAAAGCCGACGCGCTTTGGCCCCTGCGGGCAGGCGCCCTCAAAATCGCGTGCCCGAGCGCCGCCAGTGCGGCAGGGCGCCTGGAGTCATGCAGATCGCTCAGCAATAAAGGGCGGCTGGTCTATTTGCGTTACGGCTTTTGCGAGCTGTCTTGTCTAAACGCTCAGGGCACAAAAGGGCAATGCGCGCGCAATGGTGGATGACGAAGCGCTCAAGCGATGGTTCTGCCAGGAGGTCCTTCCCCTGGAAGGGAGCCTCATGGCATTCATCCGGCGCAACTGGCGGGAAAGCGGAGAGGTCGTCGACCTGCGCCAGGACATATATGAGCGCGTGCTCAACGGTGCCCGGCACGCCCTGCCCGAGCACGCCACGGCTTATGTCTACACGATCGCACGCAATCACCTGATAAACTGCGCCAAGCGCTCGCGGATCGTCTCGTTCGACCTCGTCGCCGATCTCGACGAAGCATATCAGAGCGTCGAGATCTTCCATCCCGAACGCCAATTGCTCGCACGCGATGAGCTGAAACGCGCCTATACGGGACTGGATCAGGTTCCGGCGCGCTGCCGCGAAGTCGTCAGGCTGCGCAAGGTGGAAGGGTTGTCGACGCGGGAAACCGCGAACCGTCTCAATATCGGCATCGACACAGTCGAGAAGCAGACGACGCTCGGGATGCGCGCTCTGGTCGATTTCATGCTGGGCGGCAGCGGCAAGGTCCGGCGGCCGGAAAGCCGTGGTCGCAACCGGCAGCGGGGCTGGTCATGAGCGCCAGCGAGATCGAGATCACCGCGGCCGAGTGGTTGCGCCGGAGCGAGGAGCCGGAATGGTCGGTTGCCGATCAGGCCGCGCTCGATGCCTGGCTCGGCGAATCCATGGCGCACAAGGCGGCCTATTGGCGGCTCGAGCATGGCTGGCGCATGGCCGACCGTATCCGGGCGCTGGGCCCTTCCACGGGGCCGGCACCGCGCACCGCACACCGCTGGCCGGCATGGCGCTACGGCGCGCTGGCAGCGTCGCTATGCGCTGTCATCCTCAGCGCGAGTCTGCTCCGGCTGGAGCGGCCGCGCGCCGCGCCGGCCGCGGTCGCGCGCTTCGACACGCGGGTGGGCGGACACAGCGTCGTGCCGCTGCCCGATGGCAGCCGGATCGAACTGAACACCGGCACGCGGCTTCGCACCAATATCTCGGAGCGCGGTCGGGAGGTATGGCTCGATCGCGGCGAAGCCTATTTCGAAGTCGCGCATCGTGAAGGTCTCACCTTCGTCGTTCATGCCGGCCCGCGCACGGTAACCGTGCTCGGCACCAAATTCTCGGTGCGCCGCGACGGCGACATAGTGCATGTGGCGGTGGTCGAGGGCCGGGTGCGCATCGACGACAGCGCCCGCGATGCGCCAGCGGCCTCGGCGATCGTGACCCGCGGCGATGTCGCGCTCGCGCAAGGGGATTCGACCTTGGTCACGACGCGCTCGATCGAGCGGGTGGAGGGCGATCTGGCCTGGCGCGAGGGACGGCTGGCGTTCGACCGGACGACGCTCGCCGCCGCTGCCGCTGAGTTCAACCGCTACAATCGTGTCCAGATCGCAGTCACCGATCCGGCGGTCGCCTCCATCCGGATCGGCGGCACCTTCCAGGCCGCCAATGTCGAGGCGTTCGTGCGGTTGCTGCAGGAAGCTTATGGATTGAAGGTGCAGCGAAATGGCGATCGGATCACGATTTCCGGCTGAGCGCGTTACGGGAATGTGACGCCCGTTTGTCTTCCCCCTCAGTCGAACATGCACGAACGGGGTGGGAAGCGATGATCAGGCATCTGACTATGGGGCTGGCGGCAGGCACGGCGATCGCGTGGGTAGCGCCGGCACAGGCACAGCAGCGCGTTTACGAAATCCCGGCAGGCGATTTGCAGCGCGCGCTCAGCCTGTTCGCGCGCCAGTCGGGACGCCAGATCATCTACAAGGCCGACGATGTGCGCGGCGTGCGCAGTCCGGGGGTCCATTCCCAGGCTTCGGCCGAGGCCGCGCTGGCGCGGATCCTCGCCGGCACCGGCTTCACCAGCCGGGTCGACAGCTCGGGCGCGATCGCCATCGTCAGCGGCGCGACCGAGACCGGCGCCGAGCCGCTGCCGCCGGAGAATCAGGACATCGTCGTCACCGCCAACAAGCGCGAGGAGCGGCTCCAGAACGTGCCTGCTAGCGTCACCGCGGAAACCGGCCGCGGGCTCGCGCATCGCGGTGCGACTCAGCTCGAGGATGTGATCCGCACCACCCCCGGCCTGTCGAATCCCGGCTCCGGCAGCGGCAACAAGACCAATCTCACCATCCGCGGGGTTACCACCGGCAACGACCCCGGGCTCAAGCAATCGACCGTCTCGCTGATGTTCGACGACATCCCGCTCGATCCGGCCTCGTCGAGCCTGGGGGCGACCAATCTTCGTCTGGTCGATGTTGAGCGCGTCGAGGTGCTGCGCGGGCCGCAGGGCACGCTGTTCGGCTCGGGCTCGCTCAGCGGCGCGCTGCGGATCATCTCGAACAAGCCCGACATGACCAGGCTGGGCGGTTCGGCCGAGATCACCGGCGCCGCGACCAATGGCGGTGACGGGTCGGTCTGGGGCGACGCAGTGCTGAACATCCCGCTCGTCGAGGACCAGCTCGCCGTCCGCGCGGTGGGCTATGGCTTTCAGGAAGGCGGCTGGGTCGACAATAGCCGCACGGGGCAAAAGGACGTCAACGGCAACGAGACCTATGGCGGCCGCATCGCGCTCGCCGCGCGAATGGGCGAGCGGCTGTCGATGAACGTCACCGCCGCCTATCAGAACAGCCATGATTATGGCGGAGGCGAGAGCCTCTATACGCCTGTGGCGGGCGCCGACGATCCCTATGCGGTCACCACCAACCGCAAGTCGCAGGAATCCCGGGTCGAGAGCAGCGTGGTCAATCTCGGCCTGCGCTACGATCTCGACGCGGTTAGCCTGATCTCCTCGACCAGCTATATTCGCCGCAAGGCCTCGCTCGCCGACGATGTCGGCTATTATAACGAGCTGGTCGGCGCCCAGCTGCACATTCCCGGCCTGACCGGCCCGGCGCCTGCGATCACGCTCAACAATGCCGACATCTTCACCCAGGAATTGCGGCTGACCTCGACCGGTACGGGCCCGCTGCGCTGGACGCTCGGCGGCTTCTATCTGAAGGCAACCGCGGATGGCGGCCAGTGGGTCACCTCAGCGGTGCTGGCGCCGCTGCTCGGCTCGGGCAATCTCGCGACGCTTGAGAGCACCGGCCGGCAGGAAGAATTGTCGGGCTTTGGCGAGCTGACCTATACCATCGCCGGCCATCTCGATCTGACCGCGGGCCTGCGCATCTCCGATACGCTGCTCGATTTCCAGGCGCTGTCCTCGGGCGTGCTGCTCAGCGGTTCGCCGTCAGTGCGTGTGGCGACCAACACGCGCGAGCGCGACACTGCCTATAATCCGCGCTTCGCGATCGCGTGGCGTCCCAGCGGGGTGCTCACGCTCTATGTCGAGGCGGCACGCGGCTATCGCGTCGGTGGGCCGAACCAGACCGCGGGGCTGGGCGGGCCGGATATCCCGCGCGCCTATGGCTCGGACAGCCTGTGGAACTATGAGGCCGGCGCCAAGGGGCGGGCGTTCGACGGCGCGCTCAGTTACAGCGCCGCAGCCTATTATATCGACTGGTCGAATATGCAGACCAGCCTGAGGCTCAACAATGTCGGCTATGTCGGCAATGCCGGCAGCGCGCATATCTACGGCCTGGAGCTGGAGCTGGCCGCACATCCGGTCGCCTGGCTCGATCTCGGCGGCGCTTTCGCCGCAAGCCATGGCGAGACTGCAACGGCCGTCCCCAATCTGGTTCGTGTCACCGGCGTGGTCGGGCTCCAGAAGGGAATGCGCCTGCCCGGATCACCCGAGCTGCAGGCAAGTGGCTTCGCCCAGATCAACTTCGAGGTGGCCGGGCACAAGGCCTATTTGCGCGGCGCTGCGCAATATATCGGCGACGAATACACCGACTACGCCGAGAGCGGCACGCGCTTCGGCGACTATGCCACCGCCGATCTCCGCGCCGGGCTGGTGCTCGATCATTTCGAGCTGGTCGGCTTCGTCAACAATCTGTTCGACAGCCACGGCAAGCGCGGCGCGATCGACCTGGCGACGGCCGGGCCGATCCTCGCCCAGCCGCAGGTAGCCTATCGCGTGCGCCCACGCACGATCGGCGCCACGCTCCGCACCAGTTTTTGAGGCAGACCGATGAAGCTCAATCCCATGATCGCGGCAGCGACTCTCGCCCTCGCCGCGCCGGTGCAGGCGCAGACCGCACCCGCGGCGCCTGCGGCGCTTCCGGCCCAGACGCCAGCCACCCTGCTCGGCGCCATCCAGTTCGACCTGCCGTCCAAGGTCACCGGGCGCACCTATCGGATCTTCGTCTCGAAGCCGGTGCTGCCGCCACCTCCGGAGGGCTATCCGGTCGTCTATCTGAGCGACGGCAACGGCCTGTTCGGCACCGCCATGATGCAGGCGACGCTGCGCCAGTTCGGCGAGTTGCGCCCGGCGATCATCGTCGGCATCGGCTATCCGGTGACGGACATCATGCAGACGCTTGCGCTGCGCAACCGCGACCTCACACCACCGACGCCGGTTGAAAAAATCCCGGCCGCGCTACTTGGCATCGCCGGCGGCGCGGCAGGATTCGGTGGCGCCGAGCCCTTCTATCGCTTCCTCGTCGACGAATTGCGGCCGGTCCTCGCCGTCGCCTATCGCACCGATCCGAAGGACCAGACGCTTTTCGGCGATTCGCTGGGCGGCCTGTTCACGCTGCACGTTCTGTTCAACCACCCCGAGAGCTTCCGCACTTTTGTCGCGGCGAGCCCCTCGATCTGGTGGAACGACCGGGCGGTGCTGGCCGGGGAAGCAGGCCTCGCCGCGAAGGTGACCGCCGGCACCGTCGCGCCGCGCGTGCTGATCACGGTGGGCGGGCTGGAGCAGCCCGCCGCCCCGCCGGCCAAGCCCGATCCGAGCGGCACCGGCCGCATGGTCGACAATGCCCGCGCAGTCGCCGACAGTCTGGCCGCGCTCCATGGCGGGGCGAACTATATGGTGCGCTTCCACGTCTTTCCCGACGAGACGCATGCCAGCGTCATCCCCAGCGCGATCAGCCGCGGCCTCGGCTTCGCCCTCGCTCCACGGAAATAGGAATCCACCATGCGCCTGTTCGCCGCCCTTCTGCTCCTCGCTACGGCTGCGTCAGCGCAAAGCGCCGCGCCCGACGCAGCGCCCTGGCAGTCCGCCCGGCCCCCGCATCCGGCGGACTATGCCGGGGCCGAGAAGCACTCGATATATGTCGACATGCCCGACGGCGTGCGGCTGGCGGTCGATTATTACCTGCCTCAGGGCGCAGCGCCCGGTGCGAAGCTGCCGACCATCCTTCAGCAGACGCGCTACTACCGCTCGATCGCGAGCAAGGACGATCCGGCGGGAAGCTGCCGCAAGACCCCGATGCTTCCGGGCTATTTCGCGCAGCGCGGCTATGCGGTGGTGGTGGTCGACGTGCGCGGCACGGGCGCTTCCTTCGGCACCCGCGCCGGCGAGTTCGGCGAGGCTGAAGTCCGCGACGGCGGGCGGATACTCGACTGGATCGTCGCGCAGCCCTGGTCCAACGGCCGCGTCGGCGCGACCGGCACCTCCTATGTCGGGACCACCGCCGAGTTGCTGCTGCGCAATCACCGCCCGGCGCTGAAGGCAGTCGCGCCGATCTCCGCCGGCTATGACTTCTACGCTGATCTCGATTTTCCCGGCGGACTCCGCAACTCCTTCTTTATCGACAATTGGGGCAGGCTCAACGCCGCGCTCGATCTCGGCCGCACCGCCGCCAATCCCATGCTCGCCAAGATCGCAGGGCCTTGCCCGGTCGATACCGACAAGGACGGCGCGCTGGTCGCCCAGGCACAGCGCGAGCATGTCGCCAACGCCAACAGCACCGAGAGCCTGCGCGGGGTAGAGTTCCGCGACGATCCAGCCGGGCCGGAGGGATGGCCCAGCCCCTATCGCAACCGGACCGAGCTCGACCGCGACCGGGTGCCGGTGCTCGGCATCGCGAGCTGGTATGATTCGGGCTATGCGCGCTCGGCGATCCACCGCTTCCTCAACTCGACCTCGGGGCAGCAGCGCCTCCTGATCTCCGCAGGCAATCACGGCTTGGGCTATTTCTACGCGCCGGGCGTCACCGCGCCGATACCGTCGAGTTTCGATCTGAAGGCCGAGCTGCTGGCATTTTTCGACCATTATGTCGCCGGGATCGACAATGGCTATGAGCGCGAGCCGCGCGTGCGCTGGTTCACCACCGGCGCTAACCGCTGGGAGGCAGCGAATGACTGGCCGAGGCCCGGCGCCATCCGCCACTTTTGCCTCGCCGCCCCAGGCGCGCTGAAGGCCGGCGATTGCGGCCCCGCGAGCACGATTCGCTTCGTACCGGAGAGCGATGCCGCCACCGGCTCGCTGACCCGCTGGGACACGACGATGGGCCTGCCGATCGCTTATCCCGAGCACAGTGCTGCAGACGCAAAGCTGCTCGCGTTCACCAGTGAACCGCTGACGGCTGATCTACAGGTGACTGGCAGCCCGGTTCTCACGCTCCAGCTGAGCAACGGCGCGCGAGATGCCGGCTATTTCATCTATCTCGAAGAGATCGATCCGACGGGCAAAGCCCATTATGTAACCGAGGGGATGATCCGCGCCTCGCACGGCAAACTTGGCAAGCTCCCGTATCGCACGCTGACTCCGCAGACATCGGATCGGCGTTCCGCTTTCCGGGCCAATCCCCCGAACCGCCTGGTGAGGTTCGCCATTCCGATGCTGCCGTTTTCCCACCTGTTCAAACAAAAGTCTCGGTTGCGGGTCGTCATCGCCGGATCGGACAAGGCGCATTTCGAAGCGCCTGTTCCGGGAGACCAGATGTGGATGGTTCGTATCGGCGGGGGCGCTTCGTCCCTGGCTTTGCCCGCACGCTGACGAACTGAAAGAGCGATTCCCCCGAGGCTGGCACCCTCGCCTCGACTTCTCGACTGGCATTCCATGCCCCGACGATCAGCCGCGGCGGGATGGGATGCAGACGCGGAATCTCATTTTTCCCGGGCCCTCGCCGCCAGAAGGAATGGGCGTTGAGCGCTCGCGGCAGCTAGCCTGGCTTCCTGTCCTTCTTCACCTCCCGCCTGGAAGCGGGAGGGGGAGAGGGCGCCCCGAAAAGCTCAGTCGATATGCACCGCCAGCCACACCGTGGGCTCGTCCTTCAGCGTGTAGGTCACCCAATGCCGTTGCCCGCCGGCGATCGTCAGATGGTCGCCAGGGCGCAGCGTCACGACGACCGAATCCTCGATCCTGATCCCAGCCTCGCCTTGCAACAGCACGACCCATTCGTCCCGCTCCTGCACCATAGGCTCGCCCTCCGGAGTAGCCTGACCCTGCGATACGATGCGCTCGATCCGCACCCCGGGGCGTTCAAGCAATGCGGTGAAAGCCTCGGCACGGCGGGCGGGCGGCAGTCGGGCGAACAGATTGGCGGTGGCGATCCTCAGCTTCGGCTTCGGCTTCGGCTTCGGCTTTGGTTTTGGCGGGGCCTTCTTGGGCTCAGGCTCAGGCTCAGGCTCAGGCTCAGGCTCAGGCTCAGGCTCAGGTTGAGGTTCAGGCTCAGGTACAGGCTCAGATTCTGGCTGCGGAACAGGCGCAACTTTCCGCCGCGCCTTGACCGCTCCCGCCGAACTCTTCCAGGTCGACCGAGCGGCGTCCCGGAGCCACGCCTCGATCTCCTCCCCGGTCGCCTCAAGCCCCTTTTCGCCAATCCCGAGCACCGGCTTGCCGCCCGCATCCTCGAGCCCGTAAAGCCCGAAATCGCCGCCCGGCTTGCGCCGCCGCGATTTGCGGAGCTTCAGCCCCCGGTGCAGCGCCATGGCGCGCAGTGCTTCGTCCCGTTCATCGGCCATCACCGGCCAACGCATAGGGCGCCTGCGCGATGCGTGTCGACAGCCCATGACTTCCGCCGCTAGGGGAGCCCCATGCCTCCCCGTTTCGACTTCACTATCCACGCTACTGACGGCAAGGCGCGCACCGGCGCCATCGCGATGCGGCGCGGCACGATCCGTACGCCCGCCTTCATGCCGGTCGGCACCGCAGCGACCGTGAAGGCGATGAAGCCGGCCGATGTGCGCGCAGGCGGCGCCGACATCATCCTCGGCAACACCTATCATCTGATGCTCCGGCCGGGTGCCGAACGCGTGGCGCGGCTCGGCGGGCTACACGCATTCATGGGCTGGGACCGGCCGATCCTGACGGATTCGGGCGGCTATCAGGTGATGAGCCTCTCCGACCTGACCACCCGCTCCGAGGACGGCGTGACCTTCAAGAGCCATCTCGACGGGACCCGGCACACGCTCTCTCCCGAACGCTCGATCGAGATCCAGCGGCTGCTCGGATCGGACATCGTCATGGCGTTCGACGAACTGGTGCCGACCACCTCGACCAAAGAGGTACAGGCAGCGGCCATGGCGCGCTCGATGCGCTGGGCGAAGCGCAGCCGCGACGCGTTCGATGGCGGTGGCGCGCATGCCGAGAATGCCGCGATCTTCGGCATCCAGCAGGGCGCGCTCGACGAGACCCTGCGCGGTGAAAGCGCGCAGGCGCTGATCGAGATCGGTTTCGACGGCTATGCGGTCGGCGGGCTCGCGGTCGGCGAGGGGCAGGCGGCGATGTTCGGCTGCCTCGATTTCGCGCCCGGGCAGCTTCCCGCCGACAAGCCGCGCTATCTGATGGGCGTCGGCAAGCCCGACGACATCGTCGGCGCAGTCGAGCGCGGCATCGACATGTTCGATTGCGTGCTGCCGACCCGATCGGGCCGAACCGGACAGGCCTTCACCCGCACGGGCCCGATCAACATCCGCAACGCGAAATTCGCCGAGGATACCGGGCCGCTCGACCCGGCCTGTGCCTGCCCGGTTTGCAGCGGCTGGAGCCGTGCCTATCTCCATCATCTCGTCCGCGCAGGCGAAATTCTGGGTGCGATGTTAATGACCGAGCATAATCTGTTCTTCTATCAGGCACTGATGGCCGATCTGCGCGCGGCCATCGCCGAGGGACGGATCACGGCTTTTGCCGACGCGTTCAGGCGGGACTATGCCGGACCGCCAAATGGAGAGTGAGCTTGCCGACGACCGACGACCAGGAAAGCACCAACGAGATCATCGCTGAGACGCTCGCCGTCACGCAGCAGCGCGCGGCCGCGGCTGCATCGGCCGCGCTGGCGAAGGCGAAGCGCTGGCCGCTTGCGACCATCGGGCTTGGGATCGGTTCGGCCGCGGTGGTGGCAGCCCTGCTCTATGCGAATCGCCACCGGAAGAAATAGTCCGGCCAGGCGTTCGATCCCCGCGTTAAATCAATGCCGGCTTGCGCCCGCGCGCGACAATCCCTGCGCCTCGAAGCCGACTGCGCGTTCGCGCATGAGTGCGAGAATTGCCTGATCGAGTCGGATGCCGACCGTCGACAAGCCAAGTTCATCGGCAGTCGCCTGGGAACGCTCCAGAGTCGCAAGCAGGTCGAGAAGCGCGAAATCACGGATTTCGGCGGCCGAATCAGGCTCTTGTGCTTTTGAAACCGGCATTTCGTTTCCCATTCTGCCCGTGTCGAGGCGGCGTGTCGCTGCGCGCTACCTTACAATAAGATATCGGAAGCGGAAAATAATGTTCTTTTCGCGGCGAAGATCATATTCGGGATGAATGCAGGCTGACGCGAACGACGATCCGCGTGAAACGCTCACTGACCGTGAGCGCCAATGCCTGCGCCTCGTGTTCGAACGCCTGCGGCCGAAAGAGATCGGGCGCGAGCTCGGCATTTCACATCACACCGTCAACGGCCATCTCCAGCAGGCGATGCGCAAACTCGGCGCGACCAGCAGCCTCGAAGCGGCGCGCCTCCTCCATGCCACGGACCGCATGGCCGCCCCTGAAAACGTAACCGGTTATCCTTTCGGGGTCGAATTTGGCCCCAATCCGAGCAGCTTGGGCCCATCGCAACACGGGGCGCAACATGGGGCAAACCATGATCGGGTTGGGGATCGCGTTCGGGACGGAGCATTTGGCGAGCGGTGGGCGACGAGCGCCTTCCCCCTTGCCGGACGCTTCCCCCTTCCCCGCGCCCGATGGCCGCTCCCCGCCGCGGGGGAGAATCGCAATGACCTGACACCGGCGGAACGCCTCTTCTGGATCGCGGCCGGCATGGTCGCCGTCGCGATCATCGCGTTCATGGGAGCGGCCGCGGCCGAGTCGATCCAGCGTACCCTTCAGGCCATCGTCTACCACACCAACTGATCACCCGCTCCAGGGTGAGTGAAGCAATCGCGGCCCCGAGGGTTCGCGAAAAGGGGACAGCTATGCTCAACGAACGCCTCGCCGCCGTAAAAGCGGTAAAATCGGACTTCCTGACCGCCGAGCGCGCCCAGGATGATGCGGCCATCGCCGCCGCGCGCTGCGTCGCCACCATGCTCGAGGTGCGCCGCGCCAGCAATCTGCCGCTCGGCATCGGCCTCGACGCGATCGCAGCCATGTCGCGGGCAGTCACGCTCTCGATCGAGACGCGGGCCTCGCTCATCAGGGTGCACCCGATGCTGGCGGCGCTGCCGGCTGAGCTCGGCGTCTCGGCTTATGGCGACGGGGTGGGATGTCCGCCGACCGAAGGGTCCGCCGACGAGGGCCGCGCTCCGCTTCGGGCAGTTGCCTGAAATCGCATGACGAAGATTGGCCGCCCAGAGATTGATAGCCCAGAGATTGACGGGGAGTGATTGGCATGGCGTCATCGAACGATGCTTCATCTCCTCACATTCTATGGGCTATTTGCCGCGAGTTCTCTCTACGCGCTCATTCGTGGTGGCGCACCGGAGAGGTGGGTGGCGACTGTGATGATCGTCGGGGTCATGCTTACCCCGGTAGTGCTGAGCCCGGTCTCCAGGCGCTTTCACGCTGTCGAGACGGGGCTCTTCACGCTCGATCTGCTGATCCTGCTTGTCTTTATGGCGATCGCGCTCAGGGCGAATCGTTTCTGGCCGATGGGCATCGTCGTCTTTCACGGCATGTCGGTGCTTGGCCATCTGCTGAAGCTCGGCGATCCACACCTTATCCGCAGCGTTTATCTGGTGATGCTGGCGCTGTGGATCTACCCGCAATTGCTGCTCCTTGTGCTCGGGACCTGGCGGCACCGGGTTCGGCTAAGGAGGACCGGGGCCGATCCCTCCTGGCGGACCTCCTCGCGCCGATAGACCCCGATACGGCACCGCTCTGGGCCGAGCGGCTGATCGCCGAGTTCGGCACGCTGGCGGCGGTGCTCGCTGCGCCCCGGGACAGGCTGTTGCGCCTGCTCGACGAGTCGGCGGACGCCGCCGCCTGTATCGAGAACAACCGGCGTGCGATGCGTTTCGCGCTGCGCCACCGGCTCGAGGCGGGGCCAATCATCGCCAGCGACCGGGAGCTGCACGACTATCTGTGGTTCACCATGGCGCATGAGCGGGTCGAAACCGTGCACTGCCTGTTCCTCGGCGCCACCCACCAGTTGCTGCGCGACGAGCGGCTGTCGACCGGCACTCAGTCCGAAGCGCTGATCGCGCCCCGCGACATCGTCTACCGGGCGCTCGAACTTCAGGCCACCGGCCTCATCCTCGTCCACAACCATCCTTCAGGCGATCCGACCCCGAGTTCCGCCGATATCGCGGCGACCCGGGCCCTGGTGCGGGCGGCGACGCCGCTCGGCATCACCGTCCATGATCACATGATTATCGGTGCAACCGGCCATGTAAGCCTTCGCGGCAGGAGATTGATCTGACATGTCAAACACCCATCCAAGTTCTTCGCGTCGCGGTTTCCAGGATCTCAGCCGAGCCCTGAGCAGCGTCCATGCCGAGTTGCAGCAGATCGCGCAGGAGGCACCCGCCGCCGCGGACAGGCACGTCCTGCCGGGCCGGTATCTTGCCGAAGTCCGCGATGCGAGCGTGGCGCACGCGATCGAGATCTATCGTTCCAGGCGCCGGCGCGACGCAGCATTCGGCGACGATGCAGATCTGTTCGGCGAGCCGGCATGGGACATATTGCTCGACCTGGTCGATGCCGATGCGCATGGCCGCCGGATCTCCGTCACCAGCGCCTCGCTCGCCGCGAGCGTGCCGGCCACGACCGGCCTGCGCATGATCGCCATCCTCGAGGAGCGCGGCCTGATCGTGCGCACGGACGACCCGCTCGATCGGCGCCGCTCCTGGGTGACCCTGACGGGAAAGGGCCGCACCGCGATGCAGGCTGCCTTGCGCTGAGCCCTATGCCGGCCCCTTGCGCTGATGGGGCCGGTCAGATTGACACCGGCCGTCCCCGGCGCGACACCTTGGGCTGATCGGCCTCCCGCCCGACCGGAGTCATTGATGACGTTTCACCGTGCCGCCCTGTTGCTGGGCGCCGCCCTGCTTCCCCTCACCGTTCCCCTTGCCGCGCAGGCGCAGAACGCGTCAGCGTCCGCCGCGGTGAAGCCGATCGATTTCACGGAACGCACGCTCGCCAACGGCCTGCGCGTCTATGCGATCCGCGATACCGGCACGTCGAATGTCTCGGTGCAGGTCTGGTATGATGTCGGATCGAAGGACGATCCCGCCGGCCGCTCGGGCTTCGCCCATATGTTCGAGCATCTGATGTTCAAGGCGACGAAGAACCTCGTCTCGGAACAGATGGACCGGCTCACCGAGGATGTCGGCGGCTATAACAACGCCTCCACCAATGACGATTACACCAATTATTTCGAGGTGATCCCCGCCAACCATCTCCAGCGCCTGCTGTTCGCCGAGGCCGACCGGATGGCGAGCCTGGTGGTCGAGCCGAAGAGCTTCGCCTCGGAGCGCGATGTGGTGAAGGAGGAGCTCCGCCAGAGCACGCTGGCCCGGCCCTATGGCAAGCTGTTCTCGGTCTATTTCTCGGCGATCTCCTATAGCCGGCATCCCTATGCGCGCTCGACGATCGGCAGCATCGAGAATCTGGAAAGCGCCTCGATCGACGATGTCCGCGCCTTCCACGCGACCTATTACCGGCCCGACAATGCCATCCTCGTCGTCTCGGGCAATTTCGACCCGAAGCAACTCGATGCCTGGGTCGACCAGTATTTCGCCGGCATCGCGAAGCCCGACCGCCCGATCCCGCGCGTGACGGTGACCGAGCCCGAGCGGACCGTCGCGACTCATTACAAGGTCTATGAGCCCAACACGCCGCTGCCTGCGGTGATGATCAGCTACCCGATCCCGGCCGACAATGATCCCGACAATCCCGCAATCGCCGTGCTCAACGCGATATTGTCGCAGGGCGAGAGCTCGCGGCTGTACGAGACACTCGTCTATCGCGACCAGCTCGCCCAATCCGCCGAGAGCTTTCTCGACTCCAAGCAGGGCCCGGGCAGTCTCGGCGTGCTGGCGATCATGGCCGGCGGCAAGACCGCTGATGCGGGCGACGCGGCGCTGCGCCGCGAGGTGGCGCGGCTGCGCGATGCGCCGGTCACCGCGGCTGAACTGACCGAGGCGAAGAACGGGATTCTCACCGGCGCACTCAAGGGCCGCGAAACCGCCGAGGGCAAAGCCTCGACGCTCGCCGCCTCAGTGATCATCGACGGCGATCCCCGCGCCTCCGATCGCCAGCTCGCTGAGATCGCGCGAGTGACCGCGGCCGATGTGCAACGCGTCGCCCGCAAATATCTTCGCGACGAACGCTCGGCCACCATCCAGTATCTCCCCGCCGAAGCTGCGCCCGCGGGCACGAAGGGCGATATGATCAAGGTCGCCTCAACGGTGGTCGTCTCACCCCTGACGGCGCCCGCCAATGTCGAAATCGTCGCGCCCGCGAGCGCTGCCGATCGCCTGAAACCGCCCCCCGCGGCGCCCGCGGTCGCCGCGGTGATGCCTTCGCCGCGCGACTTCAGGCTCGCTAACGGCCTTCGTGTCGTGACCGTGGAAAAACATGACCTGCCGCTGCTGACCGCGTCGCTCGTCTCGGATGCCGGTGGCGCCGGGGACCCGGCAGCCCGCGCCGGCCTTGCCAGCCTGACCGCTGACGTGCTGACCAAGGGCACAGCAACCCGCTCTGCTACCGAGATCGCGGCACAGATCGAGGCGCTCGGCGGATCGATCGAGAGCAGCGCCGATTGGGACGGCGCGTCGGTTTCCGTGACGGTGAAATCGGATCAGGCCACGCCTGCGCTCGCCATCCTGGCCGATGTCGCGCGCCATCCGGCCTTTGCCGCCGAGGAGCTGGAGCGTGCCCGCGCCCAGGCCATCGACGGTGTCTCGGTCACGCTCAAGGACCCGGCGCAACTCTCGGGCCTCGTCGCCAGCCGGGCGGTGTTCGGCAACGCGCCTTACGGACATGTACTGTCCGGCACGCCGGAATCACTCAAGGCAATCACGCAGAGCGACCTGCGCGCCACCTACCAATCGACCTGGCAACCCGGACAGGCGACGCTGATCCTCGTCGGTGACATCACCCCTGCGGCCGCGAAAGAGCTTGCGGAGAAGAATTTCGGAAGCTGGAAGGGGTCTGTCGAGAAGACACACGCCGGCGCCGTCACGCCCGTCACGCCGCCCGCTCCCCGTGTCATTGTCGTCGACATGCCGGACGCTGGCCAGGCCGGCGTCGTCGTTGCCCGGCGAGGCATCGCGCGGAGCGACCCGGCCTTCTACCCCGCGAGCGTGGCCAACACTGTGCTCGGCGGCGGCTTCTCGTCCCGGCTCAACCAGGAGATCCGGATCAAGCGCGGCCTCGCTTATGGCGCCGGCAGTTCGCTGATCGCGCGGCGAGCGCCGGGCGCGATCGCGGCGCGCACCCAGACCAAGAACCCGACCGCACCCGAGACGGTCGCGATCATGATCGCCGAGATGAAGCGGCTCGGCACCGAACCGGTCGCCGCGGGCGAGCTCGAGCCGCGCAAGGCGACGCTGATCGGCAATTTCGGCCGGCGGGTCGAGACGACCGACGGCATCGCCGATGTGCTCGGCGATTATATCGTCGAGGGGGTATCGCTTGACGAGCTCAAGACCTTCACCGCCTCGGTTTCGGCAGTCGATCCCGCGGCGGTCCAGGCTGCAGCGGCGAAGCTGCTCGATCCGTCGCAGGCGAGCATCATCGTGGTCGGCGACGCGAAGCTGTTCATCGATGCACTGAGGAAGGACTATCCGAACCTCGAACTGATCCCGGCAAGTGCGCTGAAGCTGGATAAAGAGGCGCTGAAGTGAGCGCCCCCACGACAAGATTACGTTAACCTTCAACTGTTTCGCCACGAGACACCCCAAAATCGGGGGCGGCGCGGCTGGTCGAATCGGGCTATGGCGCAGCCATGGTGTGGGGCGCGATCAGAAACTGGTTCCGGATGCGGCGGCTCAGCAAGCTCGGCATTGTCGGGATCGTTGCGCTGATCTGCGCCGGCGTGTCGGCGCAGGCGGCGATCCGCGCCATCGTTGATCAGAATGCCAAGGCCGCTCGCGCCGCGCCCAGGCCAACCGGCTATGAGGCCGAGGACCATTTCCCCGGCGCCGCCTATTTCTACGTCGCCGAGGAAAGCGCCGCCCCGGGCTCCGGCGCGACCGGCACGACCGCCCTGCCCGATCTGTCGATACCGGCCGAGGCCGCCACGCTCACCGCCGATGCCTCAATCCACCCCGCTCTGCCATTCTCGACCGCGGCGGCGAGCGCGGTCGACCGGGGTCGAGCGCTGCAATGCCTGACCGCGGCGATCTATTATGAAGCGGCGACCGAGCCGGATGCCGGGCAGCAGGCGGTCGCGCAGGTGATCCTCAACCGCGTGCGCCACCCCGCCTTTCCGGCGACGGTGTGCGGCGTCGTCTATCAGGGCTCCGAGCGCAACACCGGGTGCCAGTTCAGCTTCGCCTGTGATGGGTCGATGGCGCGGATCCCGTCGCGCGCCTACTGGCTGCGGGCAATGAAGGTGGCGGCCGCGGCATTGAACGGCCAGGTCTTCGCGCCCGTCGGGCTCGCGACGCATTACCACACCTATGCGGTCACGCCGTCCTGGAACAAGAGCCTGGTGATGACCGCTGCGATCGGCGCACATTTCTTCCATCGCTGGCAGGGCTGGTGGGGCACTCCGGCTGCCTTCAACCAGGCTTATGCCGGGCACGAGCCCTTCCCGGGCCCGCACGCCCGGCCGGCGCTGCCGCCAGTGACGATGGCCTCGACCGCCGCCACCGCGCCTGCGCCGCGCACTTCGGCCGCGATGATTCAGCCAGCCTATGCCCAGAGCAGCATGCTCAAGCCGGCAGTGGCGACCACGACCGATGACGGAGAATCGCAGATTCTCGACCGGTGGAAGGATTCCGGAAAGCCGCTCCGCTGACTTTTCCCTCTCCCCCTGTGGGAGAGGGAGGGAGGAGCGAAGCGACGGAAGGGTGAGGGGGCTGTGTCTCGAGTCACATCCCCCTCATCCAACTTCGACTAACTCGCTGCGCTCGTAAGTCTCCGTATCCTTCTCCCACAGGGGGAGAAGGATTCTACCTCTTCTCGCCCAGATATTTGTCGAACCACGCCACCGTCCGCTCGAGCACGTCCGCCGCGTTGGCCGGGTTCCGGATGCCGTGCCCTTCCTCCGGATAGATCACCAGGCTGGTATCGACCCCCTGGTCCTTCAGCGCGTGCCAATATTCGATCGACTGGGTCGGTGGCACCTCGATGTCGCGCTCGCCGACATAGATGAAGGTCGGCGTCTTCGCCTGCTTCATGAAATAGATCGCAGACACAGCCTCATAGGCCTTGGGATCATCATACATTGTCTTGCCGAAAAAGGGCAGCATCCACTGGTCGATCCCGTTGGTGCCGTAATAGCTGATCCAGTTCGACAGGCCCGCGCCCGCGACGATCGCCTTGAAGCGGTTGGTCTGGGTGTTGGCCCACATCGACATGAAGCCGCCATAGCTGCCCCCGGTCAGCCCGAGCCGGTTTTCGTCGACGGGTGCGATCTTCTCCACCGCGTTGATGCCGGTCAGGATGTCGCGCAGATCGCCGCCGCCGAAATCGCGCTTGTTGGCCGCGGTGAAGGCCTCGCCCTGGCCGTAGCTGCCGCGCGGATTGGGGAAGAACACATAATAGCCCGCCTTGAGCAAAGCCGTGAAGGCGCCACGCGATACATAGTTGGGCACGTTCGCGGCCGAGGGCCCGCCATGGACGATGGTGATCATCGCCGCCTTCTTCGCCGGATCGGCATCGACCGGGGCGAGCAGCCAGCCCTGGACGTCATAGCCCTCGTTCTTCCAGGTCACGCTGGTCGCCTTGACCAGCGCCGGCTGGGCATCATTGTCGTGGGTGATCTGCTTCGCGAACGGCGCCTTGCCGGCATAGATGGCGGGCGCGTGGGTATAATCCTGCACCACCATCGCGACCATATCGCCGGCGGCGGAAAAGGCCGCACGGCCATCGCCCGCGGAGACGCTCACCGGCTGGCTGAAGCCGGTCACAGGCGGCTTGCCGGGCGTGAGATTGGTGATCACGATGCGGTCGCCGGCAAGCGCCACCGTCCGCAGGCCGCCGCTGGTCCAGTCGATCGAGGTGACCGTCGCCTTCGCGCCCGCGGTGAGGTTCTTCGCCTCGCCGCCCGCGAGCGGCACTGTCCAGACATCGCCGCCGACCGAGCCGAAATCGCTCATCAGCCCGCCGATATAAGCAACCGTCTTCCCGTCAGGCGAGACGCGCGGGGCGTTGATCTGGATCGGCGGTTTCGCGATGTTGCGGACGGCGCCGCTGGTCGCGTCGATCGCGTCGAGCGTCGCGACCCACCAGTTGTTATCGCCATTGCCGAGCGCGCTGGTCGCGACGAAGCCGGTGCCGTCCGGCGTCCAGTCATATTCATAGACATAGCGATCGGCCGGCGAAACCGGCTTCACATCCGCGGCTGCGACCGGAGCGCTGGCGACATCGAACACGGCAATCCGCTGCTCGTCATTCTTCTCGCCGATCTCGCCGATCTGGCGGACACCGGCCTGGGCTGCGCCGGTTTCCTTGGCCGCACCGATCGTCACCAGCAGCGCGATGCGCTTGCCGTCATGCGAGAAGCGCGGCGTCTCGGCGATGCCCTTGATCGTCGCGATGTTCCGCTGCGCCGTGCCATTGTCGATTGCGAGGGTGACGGTGCCGGCGGCCCGATCGCGCTCGAGGAACGCCAGGCTGCCATCGGGCGCGAAGGTCAGCCCCGAATAGGTGCATTTCGGGCAGGGATCCAGGGTGCGGAGGACATGGCCATCCTTCGCGCTGCGCAGCGTGATCGCGCCGTGCATGGAGCCTTCGGCGTTCTCGATGCTCGCGATCTGGTCGCCTTTGGCCGAGAGGGCGAGCCCGGCATATTGATGGACCGGCGCGGCGATGGCCGGGGTCGCGGTGGCGGCAAGCAGAGTAGCGAGCAAGGTCAAGCGCATCAGAGTCTCCGGGAGGCGTGGATGCGGCGGGATAGCATGACAATGCTGCCCCGCAATCGCGAACTATGGTACGCTGGGACGGGGCGAAATCCGGGGAGCGAAACCGGCGCGCATGTCGCCTTGATCCTATCCTTCGGGAGGGCCGCGTTTAGGGTCGTAGCCGGGAGAGCGAACTAGAGGGAAAAGCTATATGGCCACGCAACTTCCAGGCGATCAACCCGCCGGTATGATCGACCGAATCAAGCGCCTGCTGACCGCCCCCGCCCAGGAATGGCCGCGAATCGACGCTGAGCCGATGACCGTCAAGGGCATCTTCATGACTTGGGTCATCCCGCTCGCGGCGATCGGGCCGATCGCACATCTGGTCGGCATGCTGGTGTTCGGAATCAGCTTTTTCGGCATCACCTATCGGCCGTCGATCGGCGTCGCTGTCGGTGGTGCCATCACCATGTATGTGCTCGCGCTGATCGGCACCTTCGTGATGGCGTTGGTGATCGACTGGCTCGCCCCTTATTTCAACGCGGTCAAGAACCCGGTTTCGGCGATGAAGGTCGTCGCCTTTTCGATGACGGCGGGATGGGTCGCCGGGATTTTCCAGATTTTGCCCTTGCTTGGATGGCTGGCAATCCTCGCCAGCCTTTACGGTCTTTATCTGCTGTGGATCGGCCTGCCGCTGCTGATGAAGGCGCCGGCCGACAAGGGGCCGGTTTATGTCGTTGTCTCGATCGTCGTCTGTGTTGTCGCGTTTTGGGTGATCGGCCTTGCGACCGCCTCGATCACCGCGACCTTCATCCGGCCGCCGCTGATCGCGGACTCGGGCACGGTCAGCGGCACGATGAACGTGCCCGGTGTGGGATCGGTCGATCTCGGCAAGGTCAATGAGGCCGCCGCCAGAATGAAGGCAGCGACCGACAGGATGCAGGCCGACGCCAAGAACGGCACGTCGTCGGCAGTCCCGGTCGCGGCGCTCCAGGCGATGCTCCCCGCGACGATCGCCGGCTTCACCCGCGGCGATGTCGAGACGAGCAGCGGCGCCGCCGCCGGGCTTGGCGGCAGCCGCGCCGAGGGCCGCTACACGTCGGGCGACCAGAGCTTCACCCTCTCCGTCGCTGACATGGGCGCGATGGGCTCGCTCGCGACGCTCGGCGGCGCGGTCAACGCGCAATCGAGCAAGCAGACCGCGACCGGCTATGAGAAGACCGAGATGGTCGGCGGCTCGATGGTCAGCGAGAAGTGGAACACTCAGGACCATAGCGGCAGCTATGAGACGATGGTCGCGAGCCGCTTCGCAGTCTCCGCCAACGGCAGCGCACCAAGCATCGACACGCTGAAACAGGCGGTCGCGACGGTCGACACGGGCGCGCTGGCCAGCCTGGCGAAATAGCCGCGGTTTCACCTGCCACCGCTGCAACTCTCCCCTTCCGGCTTCGTTAGGCCCCGGAAGGAGCGGGTATGACGAAAGCGCGATGTGTGGTGGTGACGGGTGGTGAATCCGGCATCGGAGCGGCGTGTGCGATCGCGTTCGGCGAAATCGGCGACGATGTCGCGATCCTGTTCCACAGCGACGAGGCCGAGGCGAAAACGGTCGCCGACCAGGTGATCGCGGCTGGCGGTCGCGCGAAGACCGTCCAGTGCGATGTGGGAGATGAAGCGTCGGTCGCCAGCGCGTTCGACGCCGTCGAGGCGGCGTTCGGCCCTGCCATGGTGCTGGTCAATTCGGCCGGGCTCAACATGAGCGGCGTCGAGGTGCGCGACATGCCGCTCGCGCAGTGGAACCGGCTGATCACCACTGACCTGACCGGCGCCTTCCTCGTCTCGCGCCGCTTTCTGAAGGCGCGCGAGACGCCAGGCGTGATCCTCCACATCTCCTCGATCCATGCCGAGGCTGCACGCGCTGGCGGCGCTGACTATTGCGCAGCCAAGGGCGGACTGACCCGGCTCGTCCAGACCATGGCGATCGAGGAAGCACCGCGCGGGGTTCGGGTCAACGCCATCCAGCCGGGCATGATCCTGACGCCGATGAATGCCCGGGCCATGACGGACGCCGCCTATCGCAAGAGCCTTGAGGACAACATCCCGATGAAACGTGCCGGCACACCCCAGGAGGTCGCGGCAATGACGCGCTGGCTTGCCTCCGATGAGGCGAGCTATGTCACCGGCGCAACCTTCACGGTGGACGGTGGCCTGTCGCTGCTGACGGCCCTCGGCGCATGAGCCGGCTCGACTGCAATATCGAGGCGATCGAGCCGGTGACGCTCAATGGCCCGCCGATCCTCGCTGACCGCGACCTGATGAGCCCCTATGTGTGGCGGGAGCCCGACGGCCGCTTCGGCATCATGGTCCGCGCCGTGCCGCGCCTCGGCACCGAATTGATCGATACCGGCCTGATCTGGGCGGGCTGGAGCAGGGACGGGAGGAGCTTCGACATGCTCGATGCGCCCTCCATCGTGCCCGGGCCGGACGAGCCTGAGAGCGGCGGAGTCGAGGACCCGACCGTGCTGCGGATGGAGGACGGCAGCTATGTCGTCTATTATACCGGCGTCGCCTCCGATCATGCCCATGGCGAGATGTTCTACGCGTCCGGCCCGAGCGTCGATGCGCTGGTGAAGCAGGGTATCGCCCTCGCCTCGACCAAATCCATGGGCAACACCAAGGAGGCGACCGTCAGCCGCGCCGCCGACGGCACCTGGCGGCTGTTCTACGAATATGCCGCCGACAATGCGTCGCGGGTCGGTCTCGCGACCGGGCAGGGCGTCGCCGGCCCCTGGACCGAGCAGCCGACTCCCTTCGAGCCCCGCGACGACAGCTGGGACAATTGGCACCTCTCGACCGGACCGCTGCTGATGGACGAGCCGGACCGGCCGATCATGTTCTACAACGGCGCGACGCATGACGCGCGCTGGCGGATCGGCTGGGTGGCGTTCGACCGTTATTGCCGCACCGTGGTGGACCGTTGCATCCAGCCCCTGCTCACCCCGCCGCCGGTCGACGACCGCACCGCGACTGACATCGCCTTCGCCGCCTCGGTGGTCCTCGAGGACAGAAAGATCTGGCTCTATTACTCGCTCGAGGACCGTAAGCTGTCGCGCGCGCTGGTGCGGCGGGCCTGACGGAATAGACCCCGCCCAGGGCGGGCGGGGTCGCGGAATCGCCTGCTTTACTGGCGGCCGCCCGAATCCTCGGCGAAGTCGTGCAGCCCGCGCGGGAACGGGTTGATCGCGACGCGCGTGTCCATCTGCCCGACCGGCCCGCCGGAGCTCGCGCGGTGCCAGCGGCCCATCGCAGCGGTGACGATGTCGCCCGGCGCGGCGGTGAAGAAGGGAACGCCCTCGATCTGGTAGTCGATATTGCCTTCCATGATGAACCAGAATTCAGTGAAATCGACATGGAAATGGCCGAGATTGCTCGGCGGCGGCGTGGGCGTGCCCTTGCCGCGGATATTGTTCATGAAGAAATGATCGCTGGCGATGAAGGCTCCCGCCCGCGCATTCCCCCCGATCACGTCCTTGTAATAATCGAGATAGGGTTTGTTGGTGCCGTCATAAACGCCGTCGCCGCCCGACAGCACGACCTTGGTATAGGTATAGCCCGGGATGTCCTTGGGCTTGGTCGGCGAGCTGGTGACCGGGTAGATCGGCGTGTCGTTGGCCTGATGGACCTCGAGCCAGAGCGCCGGATCCGAGCCGACCGTCTCCAGCGTGAAGGGCAGGCGCAGCGGGATGTTGATCTCGAAGCCCTTGGAGGCGACAAACGGCTCCTGCCCCTTGATGCTGACCCGTACCTGCCCGCTCCAGACGATCATGCCGACGCGATTGTCCGGATAGAGCACCTCGACCGTCTTGCCGCCGGGCGCGAGCTGATGCCAGTCAGCGGCGAGATCCTTGTTGCGCACCACCGGCTGCACCCAGTTCGGCTGCCCCTTGTGCAGCGCCAGCACTTCAGCGAATTTCCACAGCGGCTTGTTGGGCGCGGTATAGGCCTCGACCGGATTCTTCTTGGGCGACCAGCCGAAGATCAGCGGAGGACGCTCGCGGGGCGCGCCGGCGGGCATGGCTTGCTGCGCGGCTGCGGCCGGCGCGGCATCCTGGGCAAAGGCCGGGGGCGCCATCATCGCAACGGCGCCGATCACGCCAGCGCTCAGCATGGCTTTCAGTGACTGCATTTCAATCGTCTCCCTCCTAAAGGACCGGCCCCGAAGGACTCGCGCCGGATAATCTCCCGGAATTCCCGCCCGCCGGTCTCGTGCCGGTGTCCTGGTCGAGCGTTCGCACCGACCTATATCAAATATATGATATAGGAAAAGGGTTTTGACGCCTTGCAGTCTACCGAAATTATCCAACATCGCGCCGGCACTTAACTCGACCTCAACCGAAGCACGATAAGCGTCGCTCGTGCGTATCAGTACCATCACCAACTGGGCCTATGGCATCACCCTCCTCTTGACCGGGCTGTCGGGTGGCGCCTTCATCCTTTCGGCGCTGGCCGCGGCGGACGAGCGGACCGCCGTGGAGCAGCATCTCGTGCTGGGCGGCCTCGGCGAGGAGCTCTCGCTTGCGTCCGAAAAACGCTCGGACGAGGCGCGGCTCTTTGCGATGCGCCAATCCCAGCGTCACCTCGATGCGTATCGCGCGGAGGAACGCGAGACGCACAATCGCGAGCGGGTGATCCAGCGGCTCAAGGGCATGGCCCTGGCCCTCGCCGAAGCCGCCGCGCTGCGCGAGGCCGAAAGCAATCTCGACGAGCTCGACGCGATCGAAACCGCGGCGGTCGCGAAGGTCGAGACAGGCGACGTGGCCCCGGCGCAGCAGATGCTGTTCGGCCCGGATCACGAACGGGCACAAACCGCGGTTCTCGAGCCGGTCAGGCGCTTCCGCGCGCTGGTCGCCGCGCGTACCAATGCTGCGCTGGATCGGGCCCGGCTGAAGAGCGACTGGTTCAGCGGCATCGCGCGGGCCATGCTGGGCCTGACGGCGATCCTGTTCCTCGCCGTGCTCTATTTCATCCTGCGCCGCCGCGTGGCGGTACCGCTCACCCGGATGACCGGGATCGTGTCGCGGCTCGCGCGGCAGGATTACACCGTCGAAGTTCCCATCGACCGTCGCCGCGACGAGATCGGCGACATGACCAACGCCATCCAGGTCTTCCGCAGCAACGGCATCGAGCGTGACCGGCTCGAAGCGGAACAGGCCGCCGACCAGCGGGCGAAGGATGCGATCCTGCAGATGATGCACCGCCTGCAGGCCACCGAGACCCAGCAGGAGCTGGCCGAAGTGGTCGCCTGCTTCGCACCGCAGACCTTCCCCAATCTCGCCGGCCATCTTTATGTGCTGAACCATGGCCGCAGCCTGCTGACCCTGGCGGGGAGCTGGCTCGACCCGAGCATGGCTATCCCGTCCTTCCCACCTTCGGCCTGTTGGGGCCTGCGGCGCGGCCGGCCCCATGTCAGCAACCGCGGCCATAGCGACATCGCCTGCCCGCATATCGGCGAGTGCCTGGTCCCGGCCTTGTGCGTCCCGCTGACCGCTCAGGGCGACACGATCGGCCTGCTCTATTTTGAGGAGCAGGCGGGCTCCGAGCCGATCCGCGACGCATCGCGCCTGTATCTCGAGCTGATGGCCGAGAATATCGGCCTGGCGCTCGCCAATCTGCGGCTGCGCGAAGAACTGATCAGCCTCGCGAACCGCGACGGGCTGACCGGCCTGCTCAACCGCCGCCGGCTGGACGAAGCACTGAACCGGCAGGTGCAGGGGCCCGAACCAGGGCCGCTTGCCTGCCTGATGATCGACATCGACCATTTCAAGCGCTTCAACGACGAGTTCGGGCACGAGGCAGGCGATATGGTGCTGCAGCATGTCGCCACGATCATGCTCGATATCATAGGCGATCAAGGGCAGGTCTATCGCTTCGGCGGCGAGGAGTTCACCGCATTGCTGCCCGAAACCGATGAAGCGGGCGCCGTCCTTGCCGCTGAGCGGCTGCGGAACCAGGTGGCCGCGGCGCCGCTGGCCTATCACGGCCGTCTCCTCAGCCATATCACGATCTCGGTCGGTATCGCTGCCTCGCCCCAGGACGGGCCGGTCGCCAATCTGATTTCCTGCGCCGATGCCAGTTTGCTCGAGGCCAAGAGCCGGGGCCGCAATCTGACAATCTGCGCGTCCCGCCTCAAACACGCCGGCAGCGCAGCGGCCTGACATCCTGCCTCGTTGCGGCAATGCAGCATGGCGGACAAAGAATCTTTTCCGTAAATTCCATGGGCTTATGGAAAGTCCCGGATCGGCACCCTTGCAAAGGCGCGCTGCTGTCCGCACTTGTCCAAGGAATAAGGCGTAGCGGGCGAACGACCCAAGGCCATACGAGGGGACGTCCGAAAGCGCAGCAAAATGGGGTGCCGCTGATGCCGTCTGCCAATCCGTTCCGGCGCTTGTTCCTGATCACCGGTGCGGCGCTGGTCCTGTCCCCCTTGCTGTCGAGCTGTTCGGGCGCGTCCAAGCCGCCACCGCCGCTGCCCCAGGTCACCGTCGCCCTGCCGCTGCAACGCGACGTGGTCGATTGGGACGAATATGTCGGCCGGTTCGAGGCGATCCAGGATGTCGAGCTGCGGCCGCGCGTCTCGGGCACCATCGACCGGATCCTCTTTGCCAATGGCCAGCATGTCCGCCAGGGCCAGCCGCTCTTCATCATCGATCCCCGGCCCTATGCCGCGACGCTCGCCCAGGCCCAGGCGCAGGTCGCGAAGTCCAACGCCTCGCTGATCAACGCCCGTTCCGAGCTCGACCGTGCCGGAAAGCTGCTCGCCGCCCAGGCGATCAGCAAGGAGGAATATGAGACGAAGCAGGCGACGGTGCGCACCGCCACCGCCGATCTCGCCGCCGCCCAAGCCAATGTCGCCAATGCCCGGCTCAACCTCGGCTTCACCACGGTCCGCTCGCCGATCACCGGGCTCGTCTCGGATCGCCGGGTCAGCAAGGGCAATTTCGCGACCGAGGGCACGACCGTCCTGACCCGTGTCGTCTCGACCGACCCGATCTGGTTCTCGTTCGAGGGGGCCGAGAGCTTCTACCTCAAATATCTCCGCCAGGACCGCAAGGGCGAGCGCGGCTCCTCGCGCACCACGCCCAACCCGGTCGAGGTCCAGCTCGCCGACGAAACCAGCTATCGCTGGCACGGCCGGATGGAATTCGTCGACAATGCGATCGACACCAATTCGGGCACGATCCGCGCCCACGCCGTCATCGCCAACCCCGACGGCTTCCTGACGCCGGGCCTGTTCGGCCGGGCGCGGCTGCTCGGCTCGGGCCATTATCATGCGATGCTCGTGCCCGACGAAGCGATCATCACTGACCAGACGCGCAAGCTCCTCTATGTCGTCGGCGCTGACGGCAAGGTATCGCCCCGCCCGGTCGAGACCGGGCCGCAGGTCGAAGGGCTGCGCGTCATCAAGACCGGCCTCGGCCCGGCCGAGAAGGTCGTGATCGAGGGCATCACCACCCTCCAGCCCGGCATGGCAGTGAAGGCCAATCTGGTGAAGATGACGCCGCGCGCCGCCGATACGTCGCCGACGTCGCAGCCCGACAGCGCGCCGCCGGCCTCCGAAGCGACGGCGAACTGATCCCGTGAAGTTCCCCCATTTCTTCATCGAGCGGCCGATCTTCGCGGCGGTGCTGTCGGTCCTGATCGTGGTGTTCGGGATCGTCGCCTATCCGCGCCTGCCGGTCGCGCAATATCCCGAGATCGCGCCGCCGACCGTGGTGGTGAGCGCGACCTATCCCGGCGCCACCGCCGAGACCCTGGCCGAGACCGTGGCCGCGCCGCTCGAGGAATCGATCAACGGCGTCGAGAACATGATCTACATGTCCTCCTCGTCGACCGGCGACGGCGTCATCCAGATCACCGTGACGTTCAAGCAGGGCGTCAATGTCGATCAGGCGCAGGTGCTGGTGCAGAACCGCGTCGCCACCGCCGAGCCGCGCCTGCCCGACCAGGTCCGCCAGATCGGCGTGACCGTCGCCAAGAACTCGCCGGATATCCTGATGGTGATCGCCCTCACCTCGCCCGACGGGTCGCTCTCCAACCAATATGTCTCCAACTACGCCACCACCCAGGTGATCGACCGCTTGCTGCGCATCCCCGGCGTCGGCGGCGTGCGTTCGTTCGGCGGGCGCGATTACAATATGCGCGTCTGGATCGACCCCGATCGCGCGGCGTCGCGCAACCTGACGGTCGACGAGATCGTCACCGCGATCCGCGGCCAGAACGCGCAGGTCGCGGTCGGCTCGGTCGGGCAGCCGCCGTTCAACCAGGGCGGCACTGCCTTCCAGCTCGGCATCCAGACCGAAGGCCGGCTGACCACGACCGACCAGTTCGGCGAGATCATCGTCAAGCGCGATACGCAAGGGCGGCTGACCCGGCTGCGCGACGTCGCGCGGATCGAGCTCGGCGCGCAGGATTACAGCATCAACGCAGCGCTCAACGGCAAGCCGATGACGGCTATCGGCATCACCCAGCTGCCGGGCTCGAACGCGCTCACCACCGCTGACGCAGTCCGCGCCGAGATCGCCAAGGCAGCGAAGAGCTTCCCGCCGGGCCTGACCTACTCGATCCCCTACAACCCGACCGAATATATCCAGGCGTCGATCGAGGCGGTCTATCACACCCTGTTCGAGGCGATTATCCTGGTCGCGCTTGTCGTGCTGCTGTTCCTGCAGAGCGGCCGCGCGACACTGATCCCGGTGATCGCGGTGCCCGTCTCGCTGGTCGGCTCGCTGGCGATGCTCGCTGCCTTCGGCTTCAGCCTCAACAATCTCTCGCTGTTCGGCATGGTGCTCGCGGTCGGCATCGTCGTCGACGACGCGATCGTCGTGGTCGAGAATATCGAGCGGCTGATGGAGGAAAAGGGCCTCACCCCGCGCCAGGCAGCGCATGAGACGATGGACGAAGTCTCCGGCGCGCTGATCGCGATCTCGCTGGTGCTGTGCGGGGTGTTCATCCCGACCAGCTTCATCCCCGGCATCTCGGGGCAATTCTATCAGCAATTCGCGCTGACCATCGTTTCCGCCGCGGTCATCTCCGCTTTCGTCTCGCTGACCCTGTCGCCGGCCCTCGCGGCTCTGGTGCTCAAGCCGCGAAAGCATGAGACGGAAGCGCCGTCCGGCATCCTCGGCTTGCCGGCGCGGTTCGCGCGCGGCTTCAACAATGGCTTCCAGCGGCTGGGCGAGCGCTTCGGAAAATATACCGCGCGCGCGGTGCGCACCCTGGCGCTGGTCGGGATCGTCTATGCCTGCCTGATCGGCCTTGCCGGCTGGCGCTTCACCCAGACGCCGACCGGCTTCATCCCAGCGCAGGACCAGGGCTATCTGATCGCGGTCATCCAGTTGCCGCCGGGCTCATCGCTCCAGCGCACCTCGGAGATCATGGCGCGCGTCAACAAGCTCGCGCTCGACAATCCGGCGACCCTGGCAACCGTCGCCTTTGCCGGCCTTGACGGCGCGACCTTCTCCACCGCGCCCAATGCCGGCGCGATGTTCATCCCCCTGAAGCCATTCGGCGACCGCAAGGCGGCCGATCTGATCGCCCAGGACATGCGCAAGGCCTTCGGCGTGATCGCCGGCGGCAATGTCCTCGTCATCCCGCCCCCGCCGGTGCGCGGCATCGGCACCGGCGGCGGCTGGAAGATGATGATCGAGGACCGCACCAATCTCGGCTACAAGGCGCTCGAGGGCGCCGCCTTCCAGATGATGATGAAGGCCAATCAGGCGCCGGGCATCACCAGCGCCTTCACCACCTTCAACACGCGCACGCCGCGCCTGTTCGCCGCGATCGACCGCGAGCGCGCGGAGCAACTGGGCGTGCCGGTCGAGAATGTCTTCTCCACGCTCGGCACCTATCTCGGCTCGACCTATGTCAACGACTTCAACCTGCTCGGCCGCACCTTCCGGGTGACGGCGCAGGCGGATGCGCCCTATCGCGACCAGGTCTCCGATGTCGGCCATCTGCGCACCCGCTCGGCCGCGGGCGAGATGGTACCGCTCGATGCGGTGATGACGCTGCGCAACGACAGTGGCCCCTATCGCGTGGTGCGCTACAATCTCTACCCTTCCGCCGAGTTCCAGGGCGATACGCTGCGCGGCTTCTCCTCGGGCCAGTCGCTGACCACCATGGCCAAGCTCGCCGACGAGACATTGCCCAAGGGCATGACCTTCGAATGGACCGAGCTTGCCTTCCAGCAGCAGCAGGCAGGCAATACCGGCGCTTTGGTCTTCGGCCTCGCCGTGCTGTTCGTGTTCCTGCTGCTCGCCGCGAATTACGAGAGCCTGGTGCTGCCGCTGGCGGTGATCCTGATCGTGCCGATGTGCCTGCTCGCCGCGATCCTCGGCGTGAACCTGTTCGGCGGCGACAATAATATCCTGACTCAGATCGGCCTGGTCGTGCTGATCGGCCTCGCCGCCAAGAACGCGATCCTGATCGTCGAATTCGCGCGCCAGAACGAGCTGGCAGGTATGGAGATGCACGCTGCCGCCGAGCATGCCGCCGAGCAGCGCCTGCGCCCGATCGTGATGACGTCGATCGCCTTCATCCTCGGCGTGCTGCCTTTGGTGATCGGCTCCGGCCCCGGCGCCGAGATGCGCAAGGCGCTGGGCGTCGCGGTGTTCTTCGGGATGATCGGCGTGACGACCTTCGGCCTGCTGTTCACCCCGAGCTTCTATGTGATCTGCCGCAAGCTGGGCGACTGGGTGAGCGAGAAATGGCAGCGGCGGAAGGCGGCGCCCGAGGCGCCTGTCGTCGAACCAGGGGAGGAGCCGGCATGATGCGGCTCACCCCTCCGTTCGCCCTGCGCGATATGACTCCGCCCTCTCCTCCGTTCGCCCTGAGCCTGTCGAAGGGCAATTCCCCCAAGCGCCGCGCTTGGGGGAAGCGGTGCTTCGACAAGCTCAGCACGAACGGTTTGTTGGGCCTGGCCCTCGCTCTCAGCGCATGCACCGTCGGCCCCAACTATGTAAAACCCACCCCACCCCCGCTCGCCACCGGCAGCTTCGCCGAAACCGCCAGGACCACCGCCGTCAACGCCACCCCGCTCCCCGATCACTGGTGGCAGCTCTACAACGACCCGGTGCTCGACCGCCTCGTCACGGACGCGCTCGCCCACAATACCGATATCCGCACCGCCGCGGCCAATCTCGCCCGTGCCCGGGCAGTCCTCTCCGAGCAACGCGGCGCGCGCCTGCCGACGACTGATCTCAGCGCCTCCTACACCCGCAGCCGCACCCCGGCCGACCAGAGCCCGACCGGCAAGTCCTTCCAGACGGATTTCTTCTCGGTCGGCTTCGACGCCTCCTATGAGGTCGATCTGTTCGGCGGCGTCACCCGCGCGATCGAGGCAGCCCGGGGCGACACCGAAGCCGCCGCCGCCGAGCTCGACGCAGCCCGCGTCTCGGTCGCGGCCGAGACAGCGCGCGCCTATGCCAGCGCCTGCGCCAATGCCGAGCAGCGCGCGGTCGCGATGGAGACGGTGACGCTGCAGCAGCAGACGCTCGACCTCACCAACACCCTGTTCACCGCCGGCCGCGGCACCCGCCGCGACGTCGAGCGCGCCGATGTGCTGCTCGCCCAGACCCAGGCGCAGATCCCCGGCTTCGAGGCCGAGCGCCGCGCGTCGCTCTATGCCCTCGCCGCTCTCACCGGCCGCCCGGCCGAGCAGATCGACGCCGATGCCGACAAATGCACCACCCCGCCGCGCGTCGGCGTCACGGTCCCGGTCGGCGACGGCACTGCCCTGCTCGCCCGCCGCCCCGATATCCGCTCCGCCGAGCGTACCCTCGCGGCGGACACGGCGCGGGTCGGCGTCGCGGTTGCCGATCTCTACCCCTCGATCAAGCTGCTCGGCTCAGTCGGCTTCGGCGCACCCAAGCCGGGCGACGCGTTCAAGCCCCAGGGCTTCTCCTGGTCACTCGGCCCGCTGATCTCCTGGAGCTTCCCCAACCAGACCGTCGCCCGCGCCCGGGTGCGCCAGGCCCGCGCCGGCGCCGACGCCTCGCTCGCGCGCTTCGACGGCACCGTGCTGACGGCGCTGAAGGAAGTCGAGCAGGCCCTGGCCCGCTATGCCGGCGCGCTCGACCGCAACGCAGCCCTGCGCCGCGCCGAGGCCTCGAGCACCGAGGCCGCGAGGCTGTCGAAACTCCGCTTCGACTATGGTGCCGACAGCTTCCTGCTGCTGATCGAAGCCGAACGCGACCGCGCCGACGCCCGCGCCGCGCTTGCCCAGTCGGATGCAGCTCTGGCCGATGCCCAGGTCAGCCTGTTCAAGGCCCTGGGCGGCGGCTGGCAGGGCGCTGCGATGCCCGAGCGGCGCGATCCAGCCAACCCGTGATCTACCGCATCGGCACCCCGGACTTGTTCCGGGGTCCATGGTGCCGCAAGTCAAACGGCACCCTAATTCGGGGACACTATACTTATCTCCGCCCCATTGCCGTCCAGTCGGCCGTGACACGCTGAGAAAACGGCGATCATATCGGCCTGCCTAATTCGGGGACACTATACTTATTTCCGCCCCATTGCCGTCCAGTCGGCCGTGACACGCTGAGAAAACGGCGATCATATCGGCGTGGATAACAAGGACCGGGCAGCAATCCTCATCCACCACGATAACCCGAAACGGCAGGTCGCGTCCGAACAGGGCCGACCGCCGCCGCGGCGGAAGCGCGTTCAGCACGCATGCCGCGCCGCCCGCCACAATGTCCGCCCAGTCGTCGCAAGGAGCGGCAAGCTCCGAAAGATGCAGAATATAGACGGGCATTCGCGATCCCGGTTGCACAGTCGCAGCCAGAGCGCGCGATCCGGCTCGGCCGGATCGTTCGCCATGGAGCCCCCGCTGGCGATGTGTAGCGATTGCGCCGCCCCCGGCAAGGGTGCGGCCCTCCGGTGATTGCAGAAAGCGTTGCCGCACCGAACGCGCGCCTGGAGAAGGCAGATTAGCCTTACGCATTGACGATGCCCGCCGGTCAACCGCTGGCGGAAGACGGCAAGCTGCCCCCGGTGGCGATCGTCGGGCTAGACGACCCGGCAGAGCCGATCGCCGCCGCCGTGGCGCGCGCCGGGCTGGCGATCGACCTAGACGCGGTGCCGGTGCTGGCGGTGCCCTTGTGGCCCCTATCGGACGACGGGCGCTACCGCCTTCGCCATCGCCTCCCGCGCGTCCCTCGCGCCGGGGCGGTCGATCCCGACATGCCAGGCGATTTCGTGTCCAAGACGATCGTCGGCGTCCGCGACCTATACCCATAGCAGCTTCATTGCCGCGACGTATCTGCCCGCGCTCGCGACGATGTTGATTTAGCCGCGATCGGTGTGTCCGTCCCGATCGCGGCTATTTTCTTATGCGGCGTCGCTTGATAGGTTTTCGTCTCACGAAGCGGGGGCGAAAAATGCTGAAACAGGGAATCGTCTTCGGGGCGTTGATATTGTGCGTTTCGTGCAACCCGCAATCGGCTTCGAATGAACAGTCCGACGTGCCACCGTCAAAAGGGTGGAAGTTCGCGGGGATGGACGACGATATCGATAATTATCCGACACAGATATTTTGCACCGAAAGCGGCGATTTCGACGTGATGAGCGACGCCGGTAGGGGTGCGCGCCTTTGCATCGATTACGTTCCCGGCCTGAAACGTTATGCGTTTCCGCAAGTCACTTACTATGCGCGCCCCGAGAAAGCCGAACTGGACATTGTGGGCAACAAGTCGTCGCTTAAGGTGCAGCTACTTCGCAGCGGTTTCGCGGACAACGTTAAATGGCGCACTCCAATGTGGAAGGTTTATATCCGCCAGCCGACTGCAAAAGTCTTCGCGAAATTCTTGAACGACCAAACCGAGATTAATATCAATGGCGCGAAGCTAAACGTTACCGGCCACCCTTGGCTTAAGTGAACACACTTTTCGGGCTCATCTTGCCCCAATAGCCTTCGCGCCGATCTGTCGAAGTGGGGGCAACTCGCCATCGGCTAGCAGCTTCGCAAATTGACCGCGATCGATGATCGTTACGCCTTGCCGCGTCCCCTTTTCGAGTTTCGCAGGACCGGGATTATCGCCCACACACAAGAACGCCAGCTTGCCCGTCACCGAACCAACGACCTTAAGCCATCCCGACTTCGCCGCTAAGCCTTCCACTTCGGCGCACTCAACCGCGCCGAAGCCGGTGAAACATATTTGCTCGCTGCGATCTTTGGTTGCCGCTTCGTTGGCATAAACCCAATCCCATCCCTGCGCTTCCGTAAGCGCGGTTATCTCGTCTTCGGAAAACGGGCTTTTTGATCGCAAGATGCGCGTAAGTTTCTCGCTTGGCATCGTTTTCCCCCGTTCGAACGCTGCAAACAATGTCGTTGGGCTTCGCGATCGTCAACGCGATACATTGGGCGCTCTTGCTACCCATATGCTACCCGCGCGCCACTTCGGGCGGGGTAGCTGTCGCTAAGTCATTGAATTTCTTGGTCGGGGCGACAGGATTCGAACCTGCGACCCCCACACCCCCAGTGTGATGCGCTACCAGGCTGCGCTACGCCCCGACCGAGGGTGGGGCACATATGCGCGTGGCGCCCGCGATGCAAGCGCCGTGGCGCGGGCGGTGCGAACTATGGTTGGGCCGAAGTCACGCTTCCTGCAAAGTGGCGCGCGGCCCTTCGATCGGCTCGGGAGAGCGGGCCAGCAGGGCTATAGCATAACATATTGATTATCAATGATTATGCTCTCGTCACTCTCATGACGAAATGTCAGCGTACGTCTGACTTCTCCAACACCCCATCCAATTCAACCGCGCCCGCAACAGCGCTATTAAAGTGCCATGACAATCCGTATCCCCCACCTCTCCCCACGCCACGCCACGCCGCCTGCACCCAACCGATTGTTGCGCGCTCTTCGGACTAGTGATAGCGCGCGGCGCTTGTGAGAGTGGGCCGTTCCGGTCCGATACCCAGCCATTATTGGCCAAGCCATTCAGGATGCCATGTTCGCAACCATAGCTTTTGCTTCAGCCACCGCCGGCACCGCTTCGGGTGGCGGGGCTGCCGCCACGTTCAGCTTCTTCTTCCCGATGATCGCGGTGGCCTTTGTCGGCTATTTCCTGCTGTGGCGGCCGCAGAACCAGCGGATGAAGGCGCATCAGGCGACGATCGCCGCGGTCAAGAAGGGCGATTCGGTCATTACGGCGGGCGGCGTCGCCGGCAAGGTGACCAAGGTCGAGGACCGGTTCGTCGAGCTCGAGATCGCGCCGACCGTCAAAATCCGCGTGGTCAAGTCGACCCTCGCCGAAGTGACCGGCCCGGGCACAGCCAAGCCGGCGAACGATTAATCCCATGAATGAATTCCCGCGCTGGAAGGTCGTCTCGATCCTGGTGTTCCTCGCCGCGCTGATGGCGCTGGCGATTCCCAGCTTCCTGCCCGAAGAGCAGACCAACACATGGGGCGCGATCCCGCACCCGCGGATCAGCCTCGGCCTTGATCTCGCCGGCGGCAGCTACCTGCTGCTCGAGGCCGACGTCAACGATCTCGCCAACAGCCGGATCGACACGATGCGCGACCAGATCGCGGATGCGATGAAGCGCGCCACGCCGCGGATCGATATCGGCGATATCTCCACCCGCGACGGCAAGATCAGCTTCATGGTGCGCGACGTGACTCAGGTCGACGCAGCGCGCGAGAAGCTGCTCCCGCTCACCGGCAGCGGCGTCGGCTTCACCGCGCAGCGCGACTGGGACATCAGCGTGGTCGATTCGACCCGCTTCGTCGTCACCCCGACCAAGGCTGGCCTCGACCAGGCGATCGACCGGGCGATGAGCACTGCGACCGACGTGGTCCGCCGGCGCATCGACAAGCTCGGTACCAAGGAGCCGACCATCGTGCGCCAGGGCGCAAGCCGGATCGTCGTCCAGGTTCCCGGATTACAGGATCCGACCGCGCTCAAGGAACTGCTCGGCAAGACGGCCAAGCTCGAATTCAAGATGGTCGACGAGAACCCCGCCGACCTCGAACAGGCGAGCAAGGGCATCCCCCCGCTCGGCACCCAGCTCCTGCCCAACAGCGACACCGGCGGCACGATCCTGGTCAAAAGGTCGGCGGTGCTGACCGGCGGCGATCTCGTCTCGGCGAAACAGTCGTTCAAGCAGGAAGACAATTCGCCGATCGTCGACTTCACCTTCGATACCCAGGGCGGCAAGAAGTTTGCGAAGATCACAACCGAAAATGTCGGCAAGCGGTTCGCCGTGGTGCTTGACGACCATGTCATCTCGGCACCCTCGATCAACACGCCGATCCTCGGCGGCTCAGGCTATATCGAGGGCCGTTTCACCGTCCAGTCGGCCACCGAGCTCGCCATTTCGCTGAGCTCGGGCGCGCTGCCGATCAACCTCAAGGTAGTCGAAGAGCGCACGGTCGGCCCTGATCTCGGCCGGGATTCGATCGAGGCGGGCGTCAAGGCCTCGATCATCGCGGTGATCCTTGTCATCGCCTTCATGCTGGTGACCTATGGTCGCTTCGGCCTCTATGCGAACTATGCGGTGGTCATCAACGTGGTGGTCATCATGGGCGTGCTCGCGGTGCTGAACGGCACGCTGACCCTGCCCGGCATCGCCGGCTTCGTGCTGACGATCGGTACTGCGGTCGACGCCAACGTGCTGATCAACGAGCGCATCCGTGAAGAGCAGAGGCGCGGCCGCTCGGTCATCCAGTCGATCGAGCTCGGCTACAAGGAAGCGAGCCGGACGATCTTCGAGGCGAACGCGACTCACGCCATTTCGGGCGTCATCATGCTGTTGCTCGGATCGGGCCCAGTGAAGGGCTTTGCGGTCGTGCTGCTGATCGGCATCTGCACCTCGGTCTTCACCGCCGTCACCTTCACCCGCATGCTTGTCGTGCACTGGGTCCGCCGCACGCGGCCTGCCCACCTCAATATCTGATCGGCGACAATATATGCGTCTCCTCAAACTCGTCCCCGACAACACGAACTTTCCGTTCGTCTCGCTGCGCAAATGGGCATTCGGGCTGACGATCCTGCTCACGCTGGCGGCGGTCGCGCTGGTGTTTGCGCGCGGGCTCAACCTCGGCGTCGATTTCGTCGGCGGCCTGATGATCGAGGAAAAGTTCGTCACCCCGCCTTCGACTGACAAGCTGCGCAGCGCGATCGACCAGCTCCATTTCGGCGAGGTGCGTCTGCAAACCGTCGGCACTGATGGCAAGACCATCTCGATCAAGCTGCCGCCGCCCCAGAGCAGCGAGAAGGATGCGACCAACAAGGTCGTCCAGGCGGTGCAGGTCGCGATCAACAAGATCTATCCCGACGCGACATTCTCCAAGCAGGATGCGGTCAGCGGCAAGGTTTCTGGCGAGCTGATCTGGAAGGGCATTCTCGCCGTCGTGCTCGCCGTGCTCGGCATCGGCCTGTTCGCGATCTTCCGCTTCGAATGGCAGTTCGGCGTGTCGACTGTGGTCGCGATCATGCACGACGTGCTGATGACCCTGGGCTTCTTCGCACTCACCCAGTTCGAGTTCGATCTCAACATCGTCGCGGCCGTGCTGACCATCATCGGCTATTCGATCAACGACAAGATCGTGATCGACGACCGCATCCGCGAGAATATGCGCCGCTATCGCAAGATGGAGATGCCCGAGATCGTCGATCTCTCGGTCAACGAGACGCTGCCGCGTACGGTGATGACCTCGCTGACCATCCTGCTCGCCTTGTTCGCGCTGCTGATCTTCGGCGGCCATGTGCTGCGCGGCTTCACTGCGGCGATGATCCTCGGCATCTTCGTCGGCACCTATTCGTCGATCTATGTGTCGTCCTCGCTGCTGATCTCGCTCGGCCTGCGCGCCGAGCCCAAGGCGGATGCGACCACCACCGGCGACAAGACCGAGCGGGTAGCGTTCAAAGACATTCCCTGATGTCCCTGGCCCTGATGTCCCTGGCCCTGATGTCGGCAACTGCGCGATGAGGATGGAGCAGGGCCAGCAGACCGATGGCCCGATCATCGCGGGCTTTGCCGGCGGCGGGTTCAAGGTCGATGACGGCGTCTATCGCGCGCTGCTGATCACCCCCGTGCGCGCTGACGGCTGGTCGCCGCCGCCGATCGACGCTTTGACCGCTGAGGATGTCGCGCCCCTGCTTGCGCTCGATCCCTTCCCCGAATTCCTGCTGCTCGGCACCGGCCCGACTCTGGTCCGGCCGCCCGTCCCCTTTGTCCGCGCGATCGAGGCGCGGGGGCTCGGCATCGAGGCGATGGACAGCCGCGCCGCTGCTCGCGCCTGGGCCGTGCTGCGCGGCGAGGGGCGCTGGATCGCGGGCGCGCTCTACCCGCTTGATTGAACGGCCCGTTTCGCTAGCCTGACGTGCGACGGGGGGTCGCGTGGCACAAAGCTGGGCATTGCCGCATCTCGACGGGCGCCGCGGCAGGGTCGTGCGCGCCGTCTATCTGGTGCTGGCTGCGCTGACCCTTTGTGCGATCGCCGGCAGCACTATCTTCAACGGCCTCGACTTCTTCCGCAACATGCCCTCGGCCATGCAATGGGGCTTCCGCACCTTCACCGCCGACGACCATCCCCGGATCGGCAATGTCACGCCCGGCGCCTATGCCGCCGGGATCCGCGACAAGGACAAGATCGTCGCGATCCAGGGCGTCCGCCTCGCCCCGGCCGCGAACGAGTTCGACATCGGCGCCAAACTCGACGCCGTGAAGGGCGATAGCCTGTCGCTCGTCACCCGCCGTCTCGACGGCAGCGTGGCGACGCACCGCCTCGAGCGGCTGCCTGATGTCTGGCAGCGGATCGACGGCCTCAGCGGCCTGCCCTTGTGGCTCTATGCGAGCTGCGCCTTTCTCAACCTCCAGCTCATTCCCGCCTTTCTCCTCGCCGCCTCGTTCCTGCTCTACCGGCGCCGCTCGACTGATCCCGAGGCAATGCTCTTCGCGATCGGCTTCCTGTTGCTGACCAACCTGCCCGATGTCGATTTCTGGCTGACCGCCAAGTTCGGCGTGCCGGGCGCGGTGATGAACCTGCTGGTCGCGGCCGGCTGGTCGGCGATCTTCATCGCCATTGCCGGCTTTCCTGACGGGCGGTTCGAATCGCGCTGGGCCAGGGGCGTCGCGGTGGCGATCGCGCCGATCGTCTATATCAGCTTCCTGCTGAGCTTCACGCCGCTCGCCACCTCATCGATCACCCGGACCTTTTCCATGACATCGGTGGTCCTTGTCGCGCTCGCGGCGATGGTCGCGGTGACGAAGCGCTATCGCGCCTTGCCGCCCGGGCCGGAACGTCAGCAGATCAAATGGGTGGTGATGGGGTTCTGCGTCACCGCGATCGCCGCGATCATCGTCACGCCCTTGCCCCCACCCCAGGGCCAGGCCGCTTATTATCTCTTCTTCCTCGTCGTGCGGCTGTTCGTCTTCGCGTCGCTACCGCTCGGCCTGCTCGTCTCGCTGCTGCGCTACCGGCTCTATGATGCCGAGGCGACGATCAGCCGCTCGGCCGCCTATGCCGTCCTCACCGTCTCGCTCCTCGCGATCTTCGCCGCTTCCGAAAAGCTGATCGAGATATTGGGCGAGCATTATTTCGCGAGCAGCGCCGGCGCGGTGGCGGGCGGCATCGCCGCCGGGATCGCGGCGGTCCTGATCACGCCGATGCACCACCGGGTCAACCATTGGGCCGAGCAGCGTTTCCAGAAAGGCCTGCTGCGCCTCCGAAACGGCCTGCCCGAGCTGGTCGGCGATCTGCGCGAGACCGCCAGCCTCGACCAGATCGCCCGCGCCATTTTGTCACGCATCGCCGAAGGAGTCCGTGCCCGGCGGCTCGCCCTGATCATGGGCACCACCATCGTCGCGATACGCGACACCGATGCCGGGAGTCTCGATGCGTGGCGCACGCGCTGGACACCGGGCGACGGTACCGCGCTAGACTGCGACCGTAGCGATCCCGACTTCCCCTTGCGGATTCCGCTGGCACGGGAAGGCGAAGCCCCCTTTGGCTGGATCCTGCTCGGCCCGCGCCCCGATGGGAGCTTCTATGGCCGCGACGAACGCGACGCGCTCGCGGCAATCGCCGATCCGGTAGCGCGGGCAATCACCATCGTCATGCAGCGCGAGGCGACTGAAACCGCCCATATGCAGACCACCACCCGCCTCTCCGCCCGAATCGAGCAGCTCGAAGAGGCAGTGGCGCGATTGCTGCGGCGCCGTGCGCCCGTTCCGGCAGCGGAATGATCATCACTCGACGGAAAGAGACGACACGTTAGACTGGGGAAAAGACAAGAGGGGGAGATCATGAAGAAGATCGTTATCGCCATGCTCGCCGCGGCGGCTGCGCCGCTATCGATTCCCGCCGTTTCCGCCCAGGCGGCACCCGCCGCCAGCCCGGCACCAGCGCCCGATTACACGCAGGATTCAGCCTGGCTCTGCCGCCCCGGGCGCAACGATGCCTGTTCCGCGAACCAGGACGTCACCGTCATCCAGGCGAACGGCAAGCGGAAGATCGAGAAATTCAAAGCCGCGCCTGCGCCGCAGTTCGACTGTTTCTACGTCTATCCGACGGTCTCGAACGACCCGACGCCGAACAGCGACATGACTCCCGGCGTGGAAGAAAATCTGGTCGCCGCGTCCCAGGCGGCGCGCTTCGCCTCGAAATGCCGGGTGTTCGCCCCGCTCTACCGTCAGGTGACGCTGACCGCGCTGAAAGCCTTCATCACTGGCCAGCCGGTGAAGATGGACCGCGACATGCCGCTCGCGGACGTGACGGCGGCGTGGAACGACTATCTCGAGCGCGACAACAAGGGCCGCGGCGTCGTCCTGATCGGCCACAGCCAGGGGTCGCTGGTGCTGAAGGCGTTGGTCGCGTCGATCGAAGCGCAGCCGGAGGTTCGCCACCACATCATCTCGGCGATGCTGCTCGGCGCCAATATCGCCGTGCCCGCCGGCAAGGATGTCGGCGGCGATTTCAAGCGGCTGCCCCTGTGCCACAGCGATTCGCAATATGGCTGCGTCGTCACCTATGTGACCTTCCGCGCCGATTCGCCGCCGCCCGCGAACAGCCGCTTCGGCAAGGTGCCGGATGCGGGGATGGTCGCGGCCTGCACCAACCCGGCCGCGCTCGCCGGCGGCAAGGCGGAGACCGACGCGATCCTCGGCGCGAAAGGCGCCGGCGCGGGCAGTACGCCGATGGGCCCCTGGACGACTGACAACGCACCGGTCACCACCAATTTCGTCAAGGTGCCCGGCCTGATCTCGGCTGAATGCGTGGCGAAGGATGGCTTCAGCTATCTCGCCGTCACCGTGAACGCCGATCCGAAGGATCCGCGCACCGACACGATCGTCGGCGATGTCGTGGTCGGCGGCGTGACGCTGAAGGACTGGGGCCTGCACCTGCTCGACATGCCGATCGCGATGGGAGATCTCGTCGAGCTCGCCGATCATCAGGCGGCAGCATGGCGCGGCGTGCCCTACAAGAAGGAGAAGTGAGCCACCAGCCCGGCGAGATGCTTGAACAGGGCGGCGCTGTTCGCTTCCCAGGTGAAGTGCTCGGCGCCGCGGCGGACCTCCGCCTGGGCGGGCGGATCCTCGAGCAACGCACGGATTGCGGCGGCAAAGGCCTGCGGCTCTCGCGCGGCGATGCGGCCGAAAACGGGCTTGGTCACCACCTCGGCCGCACCGCCGGCTGCCGTAATGACGATCGGCGTGCCACAGGCAAGCGCCTCGACCCAGGCATTGGCGAGCCCCTCCGAGGCGGAGGCAAGCGCCATCACGTCAGCGGCGGCAAGCAGGTCGGGCAGATCGCGATGCGGGATACTGCCGAGCAACCGGACACGGTCAGCAAGGCCGCGTGCCACGATCTGCGCTTCCAGCGCCGCCCGCGCCGGCCCTTCGCCGGCAATGAGCAGGGTAGCGCCGGGGATATCGGCAACCGCATCGATAACGATATCATGCCCCTTGCGCATGATCAGCGCGCCGAGCGAGACGATCAGCGGACTGGTAACGCCATAAGCCAGTTTCGCCGCCGCCCGTTCGCGCGGCGCGAAACGGGCTAGATCGACCCCGGTATTGTGCACCCGGATCCGCTCGGGGGGCATGCCGATCGCAGCCATATCCGCCTTCATCGCCGCGGAAACGGCGAGCAGGCCATCCGCGTCCCGGCCAGCCTTGCGGACCGAAGTTGCGGTGCCGGGGGCGTGCCCCCAATGGTGCACGTCCGAACCCCGCGCCTTGATCGATACCGGCACCCGGAAATGCGCGCCCAGCGCCACCGCGGCAGGCCCGTCGGGAAAGAAGAACTCGGCATGGATCACATCGAAGGCGAAGTCGCGGCGAATCTCCGTGAGCAACGGGATGAGTCGCCGGGTGAGCGCCGCCACATGGAAGCGCGCGCCGGTGCCGGGGATCGTGGTGAAGTTTGGGCGCCGGACATCGAGTCCCTTCCAGTCCTCCCGTTCCGGCACGCTCCGAAGCCCGCGATAATGCGGCAGGGCACTGAGCGGCCAGGGCGGAATCCCGATCGGCGCGACGACGCGCAGATCGACATCGGGACGCGCCGCCAGCCCAAGCGTCTGCTGCTCGACGAACACCCCAAAATTGGGACGCGTCACGTCAGGGAACAGAGTCGAAAGCGTCAGGACGCGGAGCATGTTGCGCCGGTATAGCGCGGGAAGGTTATTTTCTCCTTCAGTCTTCGGGGGTGATTGGCCACCGCCCCAACCCCCATTCTGTCATCCCCGCGAAAGCGGGGACCCATCACCCGCCGCTGGAGCTGGATCCCGCTTTCGCGGGGATGACAGACAAATGCCTGCGCCTTTGGTCAGATCCGCTTGTCGCCCGGATAGGCCAGCAACAGATCGCTATCCACCGACGCGACGATCTCCACCCGGCCCTCGAACGTCAGGCACTCGCCCGCGCGCCACGCGACACCATCAGCCGTTCCCTCGCCGCTGAGCGGCACGAACCAGCCCGTCACACCTGCGGGAAGATCGACCACCCGGTGCCCGCCCGGCCAGCGTTCGATCACGAATTTCGGCCCCTCGGCAAGGATGGTCCGGTCGTCCGAAACCCTGCCCGGTTCCGGCAGCGGCACGAACGGCACCGGATCGGACACCGCCACGCCGGCATCGAGATGCAGCTCCCGGTCGCTGCCATAATCATAGAGCCGATAGGTCAGGTCGACATTCTGCTGGATCTCGACCAGCGTCAGCCCCGGCCCGATCGCGTGGATCGTGCCCGCGGGCGAATAATAGAAATCCCCCGCCTTGACCGGCTTCCAGTCAAGCAGATGCTCGATCGATCCGTCGAGCGACGCGGCGCGCAGCGCCTCCTTCGTCATCGGCGCCTTGGTGCCGAGCGCGATCGTCGCATGCGGCTCGGCGGCGAGGATCACCCACGCCTCGTCCTTGCCGCGCGGATAGCCGGCAGCCCGCGCCGCTGCGTCGTCGGGATGGACCTGGACTGACAATTTCTCGCTGGTGAAGAGATATTTGATCAGCAGCTCGGGCGCGCCCGCATGCGGCGTCTGGAACCACACTTCGCCGATCGGCGCACCGTCCTTCGCCGGGTCGGCAAAGCCCGGCCACAGGCTGTGCCGTCCCCAGGGTTTCTCGACGCGCTTGGTGGCAAGCAAAGTGGCGGTCACGGGCAGTTCCTCCAGGATGGCAGACGGTAGCGCGAACGCACTGGTTCCGCCATCCGATCCCGCTGCGGGACGCTCGCGAAAAACATTGTCCGGGCGCGAAGCCTTGCGCTAAGGATGGCCCCGATGCGTATCCCCATGTCCCGCTCGATCGCGCTTGCGCTTATCGCCGTCTCGGCTCTTTCGCTTGGAGGCTGCGCCGGCAGCCGCAACAAGAAGACCGACCTGCCCTATGTCGCGCGCGACGTCGGCACGCTCTATTCGATGGCGAAGAAGCGCCTCGATCAGGGCCGGTACAAGGAAGCGGCTCTGATCTTCGACGAGGTCGAGCGCCAGCATCCCTATTCGATCTGGGCCCGCCGCGCCCAGTTGATGAGCGCCTTCTCCTATTATCTGGACAAGGATTACACCAACTCGATCGACTCGGCGAACCGCTTCATCTCGGTCCATCCCGGCAACCGCGATGCGCCCTATGCCTATTATCTCGTCGCGCTCGGCTATTATGAGCAGATCAGCGACGTCACCCGCGATCAGAAGATCACCCAGCAGGCGCTCGATTCGCTCGGCGAGCTGACCCGCCGCTTCCCGAACTCGAAATATGCCGCCGATGCGCGGCTGAAGATCGATCTCGTGCGCGATCACCTCGCCGGCAAGGAGATGGAGATCGGCCGCTTTTACGAGCGGCGCGGCCAGTGGCTCGCGGCGGCATTGCGCTTCCGCAAGGTGGTCGACGATTACCAGACGACCACCCATGTGCCCGAGGCGCTGATGCGGTTGACCGAGAGCTATCTCGCGCTCGGCGTGCCCGTCGAGGCGCAAAAGGCAGCTGCGGTGCTCGGTGCGAACTATCCCGGCACTGACTGGTACAGCCACGCCTACAAGCTGATGCAGGAGCATCCGGTTCCGGCGGCCGCCGCCGCCAAGACGGGCGCCTGACGCGGCGCTCATGCCGCAATGCTGACCTCGCTCTCCATTCGTGACGTCGTCCTGATCGAGGCGCTCGATCTCGATTTCGGCGACGGCCTCGGCGTGCTGACCGGCGAGACCGGCGCCGGCAAATCGATCCTGCTCGATGCGCTCGGCCTCGCGCTCGGCGCGCGCGGCGAAAGCGGCCTCGTGCGCCAGGGCGCGGCGCAGGCAGTGGTGAGCGCAAGCTTCGATACGCCGCACGCCGACGGCCCGATCGCCTCGCTGCTCGCCCAGAACGGGCTCGATGTCGAACCCGGCGAGCCGCTCATCATCCGCCGCATCGTCAAGTCGGACGGCGGCAGCCGCGCCTTCGTCAACGATCAGCCAGCCTCGGCCGGCCTGCTGCGTGAGCTCGCCGGCCATCTCGTCGAGATCCACGGCCAGCATGATGATCGCGGCCTGCTCAACCCGCGCGGCCACCGCGCCCTGCTCGACGCGTTCGGGCGGATCGACGCCGGCCCCGCAGCCCGCGCCCACCGCGCCTGGCGCGAGGCCGAGGATGCGCTTGCGGTCGCGCGCGCCGAGCTCGACACCGTCGCGCGCGATCGCGAATGGCTCGAACACGCCGTCGCGGAACTCGCAAAGTTCGGCCCCGAGCCGGGCGAGGAGGAAATCCTCGCCTCAAGGCGCGCCGGCATGCAGCGCGGCGAGAAGATCACCGGCGATCTGCAGGCGATCGCCGATCTGCTCGACGGCTCGGACGGCGGGCTCGCCCGGTTGCGCCAGGCAGCGCGGATCCTTGAGCGTGTCGCAGGCGATCATGAGGCGCTGGCCGAATCGCTCGAGGCAATCGATCGCGCGTTGATCGAAGGCACCGCCGCGCAGGAAAAGGTCGATGAAGCCGCCGAGGCGCTCGCCTTCGATCCCGCCCAGCTCGAAGCTGACGAGACGCGGCTGTTCGAACTGCGCGCGCTCGCCCGCAAGCACCGAGTCCAGCCCGACGATCTCGCCGAACTCGCCGCAGACCTCGCTGCGCGGCTCGAGCGGATCGAAAGCGGCGGTGCCGGCATCGCCGCGCTCGAACGCGCGGTTGCCGAAGCCGCTACGACCTATGGCTCGGCGGCGGAGACGCTGACGACGGCGCGCACTGAAGCAGCGGCGCGGCTCGATGCCGCGGTGAAGGGTGAACTCGCCCCGCTCAAGCTCGACGCAGCGCGCTTCCGCACCGTGGTCGCTGATCTGAGTCCGGATCACTGGGCCGCCTCGGGCAAGGACCGGGTCGAGTTCGAGATCTCCACCAACCCGGGGGCGCCGTTCGCCCCGCTCGTCAAGATCGCCAGCGGCGGCGAGCTGTCGCGCTTCATCCTGGCGCTCAAGGTCGCGCTGGCCGAACAGGGCAGCGCCGCGACGATGATCTTCGACGAGATCGATCGCGGCGTCGGCGGCGCGGTCGCCAGCGCGATCGGCGAGCGGCTCGCCCGGCTGGCGGCGAACACCCAGCTCCTCGTGGTGACGCACAGCCCGCAGGTCGCGGCGCGGGGCGCGCATCACCTGCTGATCGCCAAGAGCCATGACGGCGTGGTCACCCGTACCGACGTGACCCTGCTCGACGAGACTCAGCGCCGCGAGGAGATTGCCCGCATGCTCTCCGGAGCCACCATCACGGAGGAGGCGCGAGCCCAGGCGGAACGGCTGCTGGAGGCGGCATAGTCATCGCAATGGCTCTTGCCCCGCCGCTGCAGGATGCCGGCCCCGACAAGAGCCCCTGTACGCGCGCCGAGGCCATTACGGCGGGCGATCGCACGACCAGGGCCTGATTGCAGCCTTGCCCGCCCGCCCGGTTCCTATAAAGCCGCGGCATGGAAGAAGGGCCGGAACGGCAACATGCCGGCTCCGCCTTCGGGTCGCTCGCGCAGCTGCTGTCGCAGCACCGGGCAGCGCTGATCGCAACCGCCGTCTATATCCTGCTCTGCATCGCCAGGACCGGCCCGGCCGCGCTGATCACCGGGGGCGACTGGCACCATGCCTGGGACCAGAGCCAGTATCTGCGCTCCACCCTGGCCTCCGCCCATGGCGATTTCGCTGCGGCGAGCCACTGGTACCCCCTGCTCTATCCGCTCGTCGCGACGCCCTTTGCGTGGCTGATGCCGGGCAACCCCTATCTGCTGCTCGACATCCTCTGTGTCTTCTTCGCCATCGGCGCATACCTCCGCGTCGCGGCGCATCTCGGCATCGGCCGCCGCGCCGCGCTGATCGTGCTGCTCGGCACGATGCTGTGGCCGCCGCAATTATGGGGCGCCTGGACCCGGCCCTGGACGACGACTCTGTCCGCACCGCTGATCTGGTGGCTGTTCGCGCGCACCGGCGATATCCTGGTCTCGCGCAAGGACATGAGTGCGCGCGACATGGCCTGGATGGGCTTCGTCGCCGCGCTGCTCCCGCTGGCACGCCCGGCGGACGCGGTGGTCGCCGCGATGCTCGGCGGCTGGCTCGGGGTTGCGATGCTGCACCGTGGCACGCTGGGCTGGCACCGCCTCGCCGCAGCCATGGGCGGGGTGCTGGTGCCGCTCGCCGCTTATGCGGCGCTTCATCTGCTGATCTACGGGCCCCGGCCGAGCGGCTATATGCTGCTCTCCGCCGAGATCGGCACCTGCTTTGCCGATCTCGGCTGGAAGATGTCGATCCTCTTCGTCGATCCGCGGCCCTGGTACGGCGATATCTCGGGCCTCTTCGCACGCATGCCCTGGGTGGCGCTGGGGCTGGCGGGCGCGCTGTTCGCGCTGCTCCGGCGGGACGATGCTGGGCGGCGCGGCTATGTCGCCTGCCTGCTGCTCGCCGCAACCGCCTATATTCTCGTGCTGACCGCCTATGCTGATTTCCTGCCCACCGGCCTGTGGAAGAACGCCAATATCCATTATCTGAAGTGGGTGCTGCCGCTCTTCGGGCTGATGGCATGGCTGCTCGTCCGCGACGCCCGCCAGGCGCCGCTCAAGGCAGCCGGGGCGATCGGCGCGATCTTCCTGCTGAGCGGGCTGCGCCTCGTCGCCGTGCCGGCCGGGGCCGGCGAAGAGGCGTGGCAGCTCGATCTGCCCGCGCCGCAGGGCGTGGCCGCGCCCCACCTTTATGCAGCCAGGTCGAGTATCGTCGATTCGCGGGGCAGCTATCGCAACGTCTTCGAGTTCCGCCAGATCATGGACGGGCCCGTCGTCCGTCTGATCTCGGTGAAACGTCCCTTTGCGCCGGATGCGCGCTGGGTGCCGCAGGGCGTGGCCGGCCAGTATTGGCCCGAGAACAGCACTGATCCGGTACGCCTGCCGGAGCAGATGCCGGTCGCGCCAATCGCCCGGTGGAAGGCGCAGTTGACCTGGGGCCTGCCATGCTGGCTCGGTATCTGCACCGGTTCGCCGCTTGAAAAGGCAGCTTCAGCGTCACCATGATCCGCTTGTCCGGCTTGCCGTCCGGGCTCGTTTGCCGGGCGGCGTAGAGATTGGCCTGGCCAGCGCCGACGCGCATGCCTGTGCCGGGCCCGGGCACCCGGTCATGGCGATGGGTGAGCGGTTGCAGCCGATATTGCTCATTCGCATCGACACGGCCGCAGACCACAATGTCACCGCTTGCGTCGTCCTGTTCGGGCAGACCATGTGCGTCAGGCGCGCGCTATGGGGCCTGGCGTCCTTGACCGAGGCGGGAGCGGCCGACTGGAGCAAGAACAGCATCGCAGCAGGCATCAGGCCCGCCTTCCTTTCGCGCGCTTTCGCAGCAGCGCCTTGTGGCGACAATCGCGCTGTCCTTTAGCATGCGACTTTTCCGGAAAACCGTGCTAAACCCCCTTCATCTCGCGATTCCCCTACAAGCATCGCGTGACTGAGAGACCTTCGCGCTCCCGCTTGCAAAGCCGCTGGAACGCTCTCTTGGTTCTCTTCTTTATCCTCTTTCGCACCGCTTCCGTGTTCACGGAGTAGCGCGCTCGTGTTCGGATGCGCCGGCCGGGGCCGGACGGTGCTCCGCTCTCTCTTCTCGGCCCCAAACCGGTGCAAGGCGATGCCACCACCGGGCTACCCAAGGAAATAGTTATGCCGATCGGCACCGTAAAATTCTTCAACGCCGACAAGGGCTATGGTTTCATTGCGCCTGAGGGCGGCGGGAACGACGCCTTTGTTCATATCAGCGCCGTCGAGGCAGCTGGCATGCGCACGCTCGATAAGGAGCAGCGCGTGTCTTATGAACTGGAGCAGGATCGTCGCGGCAAGATGTCCGCGGTCAACCTCGCTTCCGCATAAGCCAGGGGTGGGCGCCGGCCAGTCCGGCGCCCCTTCCCTCTCAAGGCCCGCCCTCATGCCGGGGAGTAGTCCCACGAATACCACCGCCCTGTTCTATCGCGATCGCGCCCGTCAGGCGGAAGCCGATGCGAATGCCGCAACCCTGGACAATGTCCGCACGCGCTGGATACGCGCCGCCAAGGCCTGGGACGAAATGGCGACCCGCGCCGAAAAGACCGCCGAGCGCAAGTCGGTCAACGAAGAAGCCAAGATGATCGCGGAGATGATGGAAGACGATTAGCGGTTCGCGCTTGATCGCCTGCCCTGCCGTCCGCTAGCGCTCATGCCATGAGCGCAGCCTTGTCCGGTACCGACCTCCCCGAAACCGATGAAGACGCCGCCGCCGAGCTGGCGCGGCTGGCGGGCGAGATCGCCCATCACAACAAGCTCTACCATACTGACGATGCGCCCGAGATATCGGACGCCGATTATGACGCGCTCGTCCGCCGCAACAACATCCTCGAAGCGGCCTTCCCCCATCTGATCCGCGCCGATTCGCCTAACGCCCAGGTCGGCGCAGCGCCTGCCACGCACCTCGCCAAGGTGGCGCATGCCCGGCCGATGATGAGCCTGGAAAACGGCTTTGCCGATGACGAGGCGATCGAGTTCGTCGCCCGCGTCCGGCGTTTCCTCAACCTTGCCGAAGACGCGCCCGTCGCGCTGACCGCCGAGCCCAAGATCGACGGCCTGTCCTGTTCGCTGCGCTATGAGCGCGGCCGGCTGGTCCAGGCGCTCACCCGGGGCGACGGCCAGGTCGGCGAGGACGTCACCGCGAATGTCCGCACGATCGGCGATATCCCCGCCCAGCTTCATGGCCCCGCTCGAGTCAGCCCGCCCGAGATCTTCGAGATCCGCGGCGAAGTCTATATGGCCAAGGCCGATTTCACTGCGCTCAACGCCCGCCTGCTCGCCGAGGCCGAGGATCCGCTCAAGGCCCGCCAGTTCGCCAATCCCCGCAACGCCGCCGCCGGATCGCTGCGCCAGAAGGATGCAAGCGTCACCGCCAGCCGGCCGCTGCGCTTTCTCGCCCATGGCTGGGGCGAGACGAGCGCGATGCCGGCCGATACCCAATATGGCGTGATGCAGGCGATCGCCGCCTGGGGCCTGCCGGTCAGCGACATGCTGGTCCGCGTCGAGGGTATCACCGAGGCCCTGGCGCAGTATCGCCATATCGAGACCGAACGCGCCGATCTGCCCTTCGATATCGACGGCGTCGTCTACAAGGTCGATCGGCTCGACTGGCAGGCGCGGCTCGGCGCGGTGGCCAAGGCGCCGCGCTGGGCGCTTGCCCATAAATTTCCCGCAGAGCGCGCCCAGACGACGCTGGAGCGAATCGACATCCAGGTCGGCCGCACCGGCAAGCTCACGCCCGTGGCCCGCCTCACGCCGGTCACCGTGGGCGGCGTGGTCGTCACCAATGCGACGCTCCATAACGAACATGAGATCGCCCGGCTCAATGTCTGGCCGGGCGACCGCGTCGTGCTGCAGCGGGCCGGCGACGTCATCCCGCAGATCACCGAGAATCTCTCGCGTGACGAAAGCCGCGGCACCTGGCCCTTCCCGACAATCTGCCCGGAATGCCAGTCCGATGCAGTGCGCGAGGAGGGCGAGGTCGATGTCCGCTGCACCGGCGGCCTGATCTGCCCGGCGCAGCGGGTCGAGCGGCTGCGCCATTTCGCCAGCCGCGGCGCGCTCGATATCGAAGGCCTGGGCGCGACCAGCGTTGAAGGCTTCTTTCGCGACGGGCTGCTCCACTCCCCGGCCGACATCTTCCGCCTGAAGGATCACCGCGACGCGCTGATCGGGCGCGAACGCTGGGCCGAGATCTCGGTCGACAATCTCCTCGCCGCGATCGAGACCAAGCGCACGCCCGATCCCGCGCGCTTCCTGTTCGGGCTCGGCATCCGCCATGTCGGCAGCGTCACTGCGCGCGACCTGGTCAAGGCGTTCGGCACGGTCGAGCGTATCGCCGATGTCGCGACCCGCGCCGCGACCGATGAAGAGGCCCGCGCCGAGCTGATCGCGATCGACGGGATCGGCCCGGTCGTCGCCGAGGCCCTGGTCGATTTCTTCGCCGAGGAGCATAATCGGGAAGCCTGGGCTGACCTGCTCAGCGAGGTCCATCCAGCCCCCTATGTTTCGCAAATTCGCGAGTCGCAGGTGAGCGGGATGACCCTTGTTTTCACCGGTTCGCTGGAGACGATCAGCCGCGACGAAGCCAAGGCCCAGGCCGAGGCGCTGGGCGCCCGCGTAGCTGGGTCCGTTTCGGCCAAAACCGATCTGGTGATCGCCGGCCCGGGCGCCGGCTCCAAACTGAAAAAGGCGGCGGAACTGGGGGTTAGGGTCATAGACGAGGCCGGCTGGGCCGAAATCGTCGCCAGCGCGGGGTGATGCCTTTTTGCAACGCAGCATAAAGTTATGCTGCGCCCCACTTGAAGATTCCTCTGTGTCATTTATCCGAAATAATCGAGTCGCATGGGGCCAGTGACGGTGAAGCTCACCGCACTGACTTGCGACTCCGCGCCTCAAAGGGGAAAACCATGCGTAACAATCTTTTCTTGGGTGTGGCTGTCGCCGCACTCGTCATTCCGGCTGCGGCAAGCGCGCAGGAAACCACTGCTGTCATCAGCGGTGCGGTCACGTCGAACGGCGCCCCCGTTGCGGGCGCGAAAGTGGTCGCGACCAACCTTCCCTCGGGCACCCGGTCGGAGACCGTGACCAATACCGACGGCAATTTCAGCTTCGCCGGCTTGCGTCCGGGCGGCCCTTACACGGTTGAGGTAACGAGCACCCAGGGCAACAGCACCGTCACCGACATTTATACGGTCGCGGGCCAGCCCTTCAACCTGCCCGTCGAGATCGCCGCGCAGCAGACCACCGACATCGTCGTCACCGCCTCGCATGTGAAGGGCGCCGGCGTGATCGGCTCGGGTCCTGCGACAGTGCTCACCGCGAACGACATTTCCAAGGTCGCTTCGGTCAACCGCGACATTCGCGACCTGATGCGCCGCGATCCGTTCGCGACACTCGACACGTCGCAGTCGACCGGCCGCCAGGTTACCTTCGCGGGCACCAACCCGCGCTTCAACCGCTTCACCGTGGACGGCGTGCCGATCACTGACAGCTTCGGCCTCAACCCCGACGCGTTGCCGTCGCGCCGCGGCCCGGTGCCGCTCGATTCGATCGGCGAGTTCCAGACCAAGGTCGCGCCGTACGATATTCGCGAAGGCTTCTTCCAGGGCGGTGTCGTCAACGCCATTCTCAAGTCCGGCACCAACCAATTCCATGGTACGGGCTTCTACACCTTCAGCTCGAACGACCTCCAGGGCGATCAGACCAAGCCGTATCTCGTGGGTCAGTCGGGGGGCACCACCGCCGACGGCCACCTCACCACGCCGATCCCGTCCTATACGAGCAAGGACTATGGCGCCACGCTCTCCGGCCCGATCATCCCTGACCGGCTGTTCTTCATGGTCTCGGCCGAGCGCGTGCGCTCGGACATTCCGTTCAACATTTCCAGCAGCTCGATAACCCAGGCGCAGTTCGATCAGATCGTCAGCATCGCCAAGACCAAATATGGCGTGGACGCTGGCGGCAAGCTGACTAACCAGGGCGACAAGGACGATCGTATCGTCGGCCGTATCGACGCCAACATCACGGATGGGCAACGCCTGTCGCTTACCGGCATCTATACGAAAGACCAGATAAACACGCTGGGGTTCAACACGACCACCACGCAGTCGACCGAATCGAACGACTACGTCAAACCGAACCGTCTTTGGGCAGGCGTTGTGACGCTGAACTCAACCTGGTCGCCTGTCGTGTCGACCGAAACCCGCGTCATGTACAAGGACTATAAGAGCGGCCAGAACCCGATTCTCGGGAAAACGGCATTGGCGCTGGTCTGCACCGATGCGGGCAGCGCGGGCGCGATCACCGTCGGCACCAATGCGACCCAATGTTCGTCGAACGTGACTTCGCTGGCGGTGGGGCCACTGGGCTCGGCGCAAACCAACATTCTCCAGACGAAGACGTTCGATGCGCAGGAGCTGGTCCGCATCACGCTGGGCGACCACAATGTGCGGTTGCTGTACGATTATCAGCACGTCAAAAACTACAATCTCTTCATCGGTCAGACGGCAAACCCGGGCAGCACCGGCATTTCGTCGGGCGCCTATGGCGCATATTATTTCGACTCGATCGCCGCGTTCCAGGCGGGTATCGCGCAGGAGTTCGGTTACGCCAACGCGACGACGGGCAATCCGAACGACGCGGCAGCGCGCTTCAGCTATGCGACTCACACCTTCGGCATCCAGGACGATTGGCGCGTCAATTCGACTCTGACGGTTAATGCAGGCGTCCGCTACGATCTGTATGGCGGTCATGACCGTCCGTTGTTCAACGCGGCGTTCCTGGTGCGCGAAGGCTTCGCGAACACCGCGTTCCTCAGCGGACGCGGCCTGTTCCAACCGCGCTTCGGCTTTGACTGGAGGGCGACGTCACGCCTCAACGTGCACGGCGGCATCGGCATCTTCGGTGGCGGCACGCCGGACGTTTATATCGGCAACAGCTTCTCCTCGAGTGGCGTGCAGCCGGTGTTGCTCAGCACCTCCACCAATCCGGCCTACCTGAACAATGTGAGCCTCACGACGATCCCGGCCGGTGCGACGGCAGCGCTGAACGGGGTGCAGAACGCTCCGGTCGCGGCGCTCGATCCGAATTTCAAGATCCCGTCGCAGTGGCGCGGATCGCTGTCGGCCACCTATGACATGAACTTTGGTCCGCTGGGAGATCACTGGACCTTCGCGGCGAACGCGCTGATCTCGAAGACCAGGGAAGCTATTCTGTACCGGGATGGCCGCGCAGTGCCGATCCCCGGCTCGCTGACGCCTGATGGCCGTCAACGGTACCAGGACCTCACGCCGGCCAGCCAGGGCGGCTCCTCGGGCAATGCCGACAGCATTCTCGGCAACACCACCCAGGGCCATGGCTATATCGGCGTCGTCAGCCTCAACAAGAAGTGGGACATGGGTCTTAGCCTGATGGGCAGCTTCACCTATCAGGACGTGTGGGACAGGGCAGCGGTCACGTCGTCGATCGCGTCGTCGAACTATGGCAACACTGCCTACTACGACGCGAACGGGGGTGCCTTCGGTCACTCGAACGACGAAGTCCGTTACTCGTTCAAATACGATATCGGCTTCGAACACGCCTTCTTCCGCGACTACAAGACCCGGATCGACCTGTTCGGTGAAACCCGCATCGGCTCGCCGTACAGCTACACCATGCAGGAAGCGGGCAATGGCCTTGCCGGCACGACCACCGCTGGCCGTGGCGCGGTGTTCGGCACGACCGGCAACACCAGCCGCTTCCTGTTCTACGTGCCGACCGGTATCAACGATCCCAAGGTCATTTATGATAGCCCGGCAACGGCGACTAGGATCGATCAGATCATCAATTCGACCGGTCTGGCTAAATACCGTGGTCAAATCGCGCCGCGTAATGCCTTCAACTCGAAGTGGTTCACGAAGATGGATCTGCATCTCGAGCAGGAAATTCCGACCTTCGTCGGCAAGTCGCGTGTCTCGATCTTCGCCGACATCGAGAACCTGCCCAACCTGCTCAACCACAAGTGGGGCGAGCAGCTGCGCAACTTCTTCCCATACACCGATGTGGTCACCAAGGTGGCGTGCTCGCCCGTCGGGAGCAACCCCTGCGGCCAGTACAAATATTCGGCGCCGAGCACTGACGCATTCCTGGCTGATCAGCTGATCACCGTGAATGGTTCGTCGCTCTACTCGATCCGTGTCGGCGCGCGCTTCAGCTTCTAAGCTCCGCCATGTAAATGAAAATCGGCCGCCGTCCTCCGGGACGGCGGCTTTTTTTTGCCCGGCAGAGAAGTTGATTTTGGCGATCGATCGCCAAACCTCCATGTCTAGTTCAGCGCCAACCGAACGCCCCCTTCCTGATTGAGGGCGAGCTCCAAATCGGTCGATCAATGGATCATGAAATACGTCGCCGCGCCAATCCGCGAACCCCACTCAAGAATTTGGAAAAAGTTCGCGGCCGCCGCCGGTCGTCATATCAATGAAGGCCAATACGGTTGACGTTGACCGCCATGTCAATGAGATGAGAGGCAAGTTCGTATTGATGTGCTCGATACAGAGGCGGCAATCTATGCTGCGTCCGCCCATTATGGGTGTTGATCGTGAAACCATGCGTAATGAAAACTTTATTGGTTTTGCCTTGCCTATGGATGGCCGGGTGCGAATCGGGATCAACTGCCCCTGGACCCATTATGGGTGAAGTATATGTCATTGTACCTAAAGAAAAAGCACCATCTTTTACATCATATTTGGGTTCCTCGGCCGCAAAATATGGAATGGTTCCGAACTTAGGTCAGGCCACCGATGATAAGGGATACTCGGTCCGCGTGCTCGACGCGACAAGCCCATCAGTCCGGCTGCGAAGTGAAAATGTGCTCCTGGATGGGAATGAGGAACCAAAAATGTGCGGCATTTATACAGAGCCGCACTCTGATCCGGGGCAGTATTTTATTTCGGTGAGCCCAAGTACACAAATGTCTGATCCGCGTGATTCGCGGGAGCTGCTTGCCAAGATAGTCAAAGATCTGAAAATTAATGGCTACGATGTTCGATCTAGACCGATAACATGTAATCCCTTGTCTAAGGCAGAAGGCAAGAGTTGAGGATGCGTGTCACATAACACGAAAGCTCGATTTTCGTTTATGGGTGGCGGAGAATGGGAAGGCTGAAGCGGGTTTGCTCCTCCAGAAAAAAAGCCCTCCCCCTTGAGGAGGAGGGAATTTCCGGCGCGCAGCACCTCAAAGGGTTTCAAGCTTCGTCGCGCCGTTTCCGGTTGGGCGGGATCAGCGCGCCGCATAGTGCCGGGCGTCGCGCTCGCTGAGCGCCAGCGTCAGCGGTGCGCCGCCGGCTGCGCGGGCAGCCTGATCAAGCGTCGCGGCGACACATTCGTCGCGGTCGACCCGGTCCGCGCAAAGCTTCGCCGCCGCCTTCTCAACCCGGGCGAGCATCGCGGCACGGCCGGCGCTGCTGCTCGTGTCCAGGTCGGCGAAATAGATATGAAACTGGTCGTTGCCGATCTGCCAGCTATTGCCCTTCGCGTTTGCGGGATTGGCGACGAGCGTGGCGGTGACGGCAACGGTGGCGATGAGGAACGTCTTCATGGCGGCTTTCCTTCTGGCTGTGACTGGCGAGGCGGGGCGGCCTCGACACACAGGAAAGTGCCGCAAATCCAACCTGATCGAGAGGATGAGCAACCGATCAAAGCCTGATCGATTGCCGATGAAATGCCGATAACGGCGAGAAACTCGGCCTCGCCGGTCGAACCGCCCGTTGCGACGACATCACCGCCACACTGCAACCCGGCCCTGATTCAATCTTTGCCCTGCCCGTGGCAGCGCCTCGCCGATGACCGATCGCACCCCAGAATCCGATTGCGCCGAGGCGTTGTCCCGCCCCTCCCTATTCCGCAGCGGGCGCTCCCTGTTATCGCCGCCGCGCCTCCCTGTTCCGCGAGACCGCCTCCCTGTTATCCGGGAACAGGGAGAACGGCGGCTATCCCTTTCATGGACAAAGGGATTTCCGCCGGCATATCAGCCGAAAACAGGTGCCGCGACGATGTCCTCCCTGTTCTCTCCCTGTTACGGCCGCATAACAGGGAGGAACGCCGGCGCGCGCGTCCTCAGCCGTGTCCCCTTGCGCACCACGTCACTCCGCTGCCTTCGCATAGATGCTGGTAATCGGCCTGGCGAACACCCGCCCCACCATCGGCTCGAAAAAGCTGAGCGGCGCGCTCTCATAAGCGGGGTCGAACGCCGTCTGGTCGTATTTCGCGCAGAACTCGGCGCAGGCCTCGAAATGCGGATGGCCCCGGTAAGTCTCGCGCAGGTCGCGGTCCATGCCGAGATAGTGGAAGAAATAATATCCCTGGAACACGCCGTGCATATTGGCGATCCAGTGCACCTCCTCCGACACGAAGGGCCGCAGCATCGCAGCGCCGATCTCGGGGTGGTTGAAGGTGCCGAGCGTGTCGCCGATGTCGTGGAGCAGCGCCATCACGACATAGGGCTCGTCCCGCCCGTCGCGGTGCGCACGGGTCGCGGTCTGGAGCGAATGTTCGAGCCGGTCGACCGGGAAGCCGCCGAAATCGCCGCCGAGCAGCTCGAGATGAGTCAGCACCCGCTTCGGCAGGTCCCTGGAGAAATCCCGGAAATGCCCGCCGATGATGTTCCAGTCCTGCTGCGTGCCCTCGGCCATCGCAGTGAACTGCGCGCGGTCCTGATGCTCGGTCATGCTCTCTCTCCCTGGACCTCTCTCCAGCCGGGGCATGCTAACCCACTTTGCGCTCTTCTCCCAGCCGGGTTAAGAGCCGCGCATGCCGCTGCTCACCAAGCCCGCGATCGTCTCGCGGCCCTTCTTCGAAGACAAGAGCCGTGCCTTCTGGACGCTGCAGGCAGCGGGCTGGACGGGCTATCTCATCCTGCGCAGCGTCTCGAGCATCTCGAACGGCCCGTCGATCGTGACGATCGTGCCGGTCGTGATCGAATCGATCGTCGGCTATTGCATCACGCTGCTGCTCTCGACCCTGTACAATTATTATCGCCGCCAGCCGCGCCTCGCCACGGTGGTGCTGACCATCCTGACTCTGGGCGCTGCCACGGTGCTCTACGCCGTGCTCGATGCCTTCTCCTTCTCGTTCATCAACCTCTACCGGCCGGGCCTGAACCTCAGCCTGGTGCTCGGCACCATCTTCATCAACTTCACTGTGCTCGCGGGCTGGTCGGCGCTCTATTTCGGGATCAATTTCTACCTGATCGTCGAGGAGCAGGCGGATCAGCTCGCAGCACTCGGCAACCAGGCGAGCTCGGCGCAGCTGGCGATGCTGCGCTATCAGCTCAACCCGCATTTCCTGTTCAACACGCTCAATTCGATCTCCACTCTGGTGCTGCTCAAGCAGACCGAGCGCGCCAATGCGATGCTGAGCCGCCTCTCCTCCTTCCTGCGCTACACGCTCGCCAACGAGCCGACCGCGCATGTCACGATCGCGCAGGAGGTGGAGACGCTGAAGCTCTATCTCGAGATCGAGAAGATGCGCTTCGAGGATCGGCTGCGCCCCAGTTTCGAGGTCGATCCGCGCGTCGCCAAGGCGCGGCTGCCCTCTTTGCTGCTTCAGCCTCTGGTCGAGAACGCGATCAAATATGCCGTCACGCCCAAGGAAGAGGGCGCCGAAATCGCCGTGGTTGCGCGGCTCAACGGGGATCGGGTGCAGATCGCCGTATCCGACACCGGGCCGGGCTTGAATGAAATGAAAGCACGGCCAAGCCTTTCAACCGGCGTCGGGCTCGCCAATATAAAGGAGCGGCTGGCTCAGGCCTATGGACCTGACCACCGCTTCGAGACGCGCTCCATCCCAGGGGGCGGGTTCGGGGTCGAGATCGAGATTCCGTTCCAGCTCGATGAGCCGGTTAGAGAGGTACAATGACGATTCGAACCATATTGGTGGATGACGAACCGCTGGCGATCCAGGGGCTGGAGCTCCGCCTCGCCGCGCATGAGGATGTCGAGATCATCGACAAATGCCAGAATGGCCGCGAGGCGATCCGCAGCATCAAGACGCACAAGCCCGATCTGGTCTTCCTCGATATCCAGATGCCGGGCTTCGACGGCTTCTCGGTCGTCCAGGGGCTGATGGAGGTCGAGCCGCCTTTGTTCGTGTTCGTCACCGCCTATTCGGACCATGCGCTCAAGGCGTTCGAGGCGCAGGCGATCGACTATCTGATGAAGCCGGTCGAGGAATCGCGGCTCGCCGACACGCTCGACCGAGTCCGCCAGCGCCTCGCCGAGAAGCGCGGCGTCGAGGAGGTCGACCGGCTGAAGGAAGTGATCGCCGAGATCGCGCCTGATTCAGTCGAGAACCTCACCGAGCATGCCGATCAGGTTTCCGCCAGCCGCTTCGAGAAGCTGATCAACATCAAGGATCGCGGCCAGATCTTCCGCGTCGATGTCGACACGATCGAGCGGATCGATGCGGCCGGCGATTACATGTGCATCTATACCGGCGACAACACGCTGATCCTGCGCGAGACGATGAAGGATCTCGAAAAGCGCCTCGATCCACGCCGCTTCCAGCGCGTCCATCGCTCGACGATCGTCAATCTCGATCTGGTGAAGGAAGTGAAGCCGCACACCAACGGCGAATGCTTCCTGGTGCTCGGCTCGGGCGCACAGGTGAAGGTGTCGCGGAGCTATCGCGACGTGGTCGCGCGGTTCGTCCATTAAGGGCGGCGTGCCTGGGAGAGCGGGTGAAGGTCATGGCAAATTATAAATTCCAGGCCTTTGCCGCGCTGCATGTGCCGCGCGACCCGCTGATCCTCTACAATGCCTGGGACCCGGGCAGCGCCCGCGCCGTGGCCAGCGCCGGCGCCAGGGCGATCGCGACGGGCAGCTGGTCGGTCGCGGCGGCGCAGGCCTATGGCGATGGCGAGGCGCTGCCGCTCGAACTGGCGCTCGCCGGCGCTGCGCGGATCGCGGGTGCGGTCGATCTGCCCGTAACGATCGATTTCGAGGGTGGCTATGCGGTCGAACCCGCCGCAGTCGCCGCCAACGCCACGCGACTGGCGGCGACCGGCGCGATCGGCTGCAATTTCGAGGATCAGGTGGTCGGCGCCGAAGGGCTGCATCCGGTCGATTTCCAGGTCGCCCGGATCAAGGCGATCCGCGCCGCGACCGGCCCCGCTTTCTTCATCAACGCCCGCACCGACATCTTCCTGCAGAACCCGCCCGCCACGCACGATGCAGCGAAGGTCGAGGAAGCGGTCGCGCGCGGGCTGGCTTATGCCGCGGCCGGCGCCAGCGGCTTTTTCGTGCCCGGCCTGGTCGATCTGGCGTTGCTGGAGAAGGTCTGCGCCGGCGTACCGATCCCGGTCAACTTCATGGCCTTTCCCGGCGCGCCCGGCGCCCGCGAGGTCGCGGCCACCGGCGTGGCGCGGATCAGCCACGGGCCCAATCCCTACCGCACCGCCATGGCTGCGCTGACCGCGGCGGCGCAGGCAGCGTTCGACTGGCGTTAGGCCTCGGCCGTGTCGTCCTCGGCGCCGGGCGCTGGATTCTCGAACCAGGCCTCGACCGCGCCGCTCAGCTTGAGCGTAAGGGGTTGGCCGTGGCGATCGACCTTCTTGCCCAGCGCAACGCGGATCCAGCCTTCGGAGATGCTGTATTCCTCGACATCCTTGCGCTCCACGCCCTTGAAGCGGATGCCGATCCCGCGCGAGAGCAGCTCTTCATTGAAGAACGGGCTGCGCGGGTTGGAGGAGAGGCGGTCTGGCGGTGTGTCGGTCATGGCGCGGGCTCATGGCGCAAAATCGCGGGCGATGCCAGCCTTCGCTGCGCCAGCACCGGCGGCCATGCGAAAACGGCGCGGCTTTCGCCACGCCGTCTCGTTCAGCGCGCTGTCGCGTCTAGCGGCAGACGCGGATCCGGTAGCTGCGATGGTAATAGCCATCCCAGCGATTCTCGACCCAACAGCCAGCATAGCCGCGCCGCTGATAATCATAGGCGTAATAGCCATCGGCCGGATAATAACCGTGGGCCCGGTAATAATAGTCATCATAGTCGACGCGATAGCCGTGCCGGCGATAATAATCGTCGCGATAGCGATCGCGGCTATGGTCCGAAGCGATCGCAGCGCCGATGGCGAGGCCCGCTATGCCGGCAACGATGGCCGGGCCGGCATCGTCATGATGATACCGGCGATAACGCTGCGCGTCCGCCGGCATTGCGGCGGTGAGAGCTGTCGCGGCGAGCGCAACGCCGAGCCCGGCTTTTTTGAGCATGCTATTCATGTCCAATCTCCTCTTGCAGCTTGCCCGATTTCCGCATGGACTAGAAAACGCGGAAGCGGCCAGCTTGTTGCAAGGCATAAACGAGTCGCTCTGAACACCGCCGGAATGCGATGTTTAGGAGAGGTTCACCGTTGTTAGCTGGCCTAAGCTGCGTGTGACGACAGCATTGAAGCACGCCGTCACGGCAGGACTATGAGACTTGAGAGGAAATGAGATGGCGTATTGGCTGCTGAAGTCCGAACCCGAAAGCTATAGCTGGGAAGACTTGCTGCGCGAAGGCGAGACTGAGTGGACCGGCGTCCGCAATCCTGCCGCCGCGCTGCACCTGAAGGCAATGGCGGTTGGCGACCGCGCCCTCTTCTATCACTCAGGCAAGGAAAAGGCCGCGGTCGGCGTGATGGAGGTCACCCGCACCGCGCAGCAGGACGGTGACGAGCCGCGCTGGGTATCCGTCGCGGTGAAGCCGGTGGCGCCACTCGCCAAGCCGGTGACCCTGGCGGCAATGAAGGCCGAGCCGAAGCTTGCCGGCATGGAGATGCTCCGCCAGTCGCGGCTCTCGGTCAGCCCGGTCAGCGATGCCCAATGGGCAACGCTGCTGGCCATGGCCTGAGCGGTTGATTCAACCTGATCCGGCGCCGCTCTAGCTGAAGACCGAGCCCAGTTCGTCCGCGCTGACCTGTTCGGGCTGGCGCGGATCGGGACCATAATCATTTTCGAAGTCGTCGCCCCTGGTGAACACGAGCATGATCCAGAAAATGATTCCGACAAATGGAATGAAGGTCAGCAGATATTTCAGCCACGGCTCGCCATGATCGTGCAGACGCCGGATCGCGATCGATATGTGCCCGATCAGGAACAGCACAAACAGCGCAAACGTCACGATCCCCAGGATGACCGTGACGGTGATGCCGACGGGCCCGGGTTGCGAGGCAGCGGAATTGTTCGGACCGAAACCATGCAGGAAAATCGCCGCGAACAGGCCGATCAGGATCTCGTAGGCGACGAACAGCCCAATCGCGGTGACGTGGAACAACGCATATTCGGTCCGCGTCGCACGGCCCCGAAAATTGAAGATCTGCCGCCACGGGCGCACGATCGGATTCATACTGACTCCCCCCGGAAATTCAGGAGAAGCTACAGGATTTTATCGCGATCGCCACCCCAAAGGGGGGACTTACGCCGCCTGCTTGGCGCGCGACGCCTTCTTGCGCTCGTGCGGATCCAGGTAGCGCTTGCGCAGCCGGATCGACTTGGGCGTCACCTCGACCATCTCGTCATCGTCGACATAGGCGATCGCCTGTTCCAGCGTCATCTTCTTCGGCGGTGTCAGGCGGATCGCGTCGTCCTTGCCGCCCGAAGCGCGGAAGTTGGTGAGTTGCTTCGCCTTCATCGGATTGACCTCGAGGTCATCCGTCTTGGCGTTCTCGCCGACGATCATGCCCTCGTACAGCGCCTCGCCATGCCCGACGAACAGGATGCCGCGCTCCTCGAGCGGGCCCAGCGCATAGCTGTTCGCTTCGCCCGAGCCGTTGGAGATCAGCACGCCGTTCTTGCGGCCTTCGATATGGCCCTTGTGGGGGCCGTATTTCTCGAACAGCCGGTTCATGATGCCGGTGCCGCGCGTGTCCGACAGGAACTCGCCATGATAGCCGATCATGCCGCGCGAAGGCGCCGAGAAGGTGATGCGGGTCTTGCCGCCGCCCGAGGGGCGCATATCGGTCATCTCGGCCTTGCGCAGGTTCATCTTCTCGACGACCGTGCCCGAATATTCCTCGTCCACATCAATGATGACGGTTTCGTACGGCTCGGTCTTCTTGCCGTCCTCGTCCTCGCCGAACAGCACGCGCGGGCGGCTGATGCCGAGCTCGAAGCCCTCGCGGCGCATCGTCTCGATCAGCACGCCGAGCTGGAGCTCGCCGCGGCCGGCGACTTCATAGCTGTCGCGGTCTGCGGCTTCCGTCACCTTGACCGCAACGTTGGACTCAGCCTCGCGGAACAGGCGGTCGCGGATCATGCGCGACGTCACCTTGGTGCCCTCGCGGCCCGCCATCGGCGAATCATTCACCGCGAAACGCATCGACAGGGTCGGCGGATCGATCGGCTGGGCGTGGAGCGGCTCGGTGACCGAGGTGTCGGCAATTGTGTCCGACACGGTCGCGACGGCCAGGCCGGCGAGCGAGATGATGTCGCCCGCCTTGGCTTCGTCAGCCGGCACGCGCTCGAGCCCGCGAAAGGTCATGATCTTGGAGGCGCGGCCGGCCTCGACCACCTTGCCGTCATTGTTCAGCGCATGGATCGGCTGGTTGAGCTTCACGGTACCGGAATTGACCCGGCCGGTAAGGATACGACCGAGGAAATTGTCGCGGTCGAGCAGCGTCACCAGGAAGGTGAAGGGTGCATCGACATCGACCTGCGGTGCCGGGACATGGCTGACGATCGTTTCGAACATCGGGGTCAGCGTGCCTTCGCGCGCATTCTCGTCAGTCGAGGCATAGCCATTGCGGCCCGAGGCGTAGAGCACCGGGAAATCGAGCTGCTCGTCAGTCGCCTCGAGCGACACGAACAGGTCGAACACTTCGTCGAGCACTTCCTGGATGCGCGCGTCGCTGCGATCGACCTTGTTGACCACCACGATCGGGCGCAGGCCGAGCGCAAGCGCCTTGCCCGTGACGAACTTGGTCTGCGGCATCGCGCCTTCGGCCGAATCGACCAGCAGGATCACGCCGTCGACCATCGAGAGGATGCGCTCCACCTCGCCGCCGAAATCGGCATGGCCCGGGGTATCGACGATGTTGATGCGGGTGGCGACGCCGGCGCTGTCGATCCACTCGATCGAGGTCGGCTTGGCGAGAATGGTGATGCCGCGCTCTTTTTCGAGATCGTTCGAATCCATCGCGCGCTCTTCGACGCGCTGATTGTCGCGGAAGGTGCCCGACTGGCGGAAGAGCTGGTCGACCAGGGTGGTTTTGCCGTGATCGACATGGGCGATGATCGCCACGTTGCGGAGGCTCATAAGGGGGTCCGGTGTTTTAAGAGAATGAGGTTGGGCGCGCCGATAGCGCAAATGCTGCGCCGCGGAAAGGGCGGAAGTCCGGCGCCTGTTTTCCACCCGTCCCGTAGTCGCCGCCAGATTGAGTCTTTTTGGCTATGTTAACGCTTTCGTTACCCTCCAGCCTGCAATATCGTCGCAAGCGGGGGGTCGCATGAAGCTATTCGAATTGCTTCATAATATGGTCGAGGGAATGGGTCAGGGGCAGATCGCCCCTGCAGGCCTGTTGTGGCCCAAATCCGAAAAGCCGACTGAAGCGCAGCAGCAGCCGAAACGGCGCAGGCCGGCGCAAATCACTGAGCTTTCCCGTCATGAAGTACTCCGCAACGTCGCCAAGGTGATGGTCCAGGCTCGGGAAACCGGGCCCCGCGCCAAGGACCTGTGCTGGTTGCTGGCCGATGCGGAAGACAGGATCCTGCTCGTGATGCAGAGCGGCAAGGCACTCGACGAAGGATTCTTCAGCTGGATCAGCAACAGCCCGGGCTTTGACCGGACAGCGATCCGGCGGGCGATGCGATCGACCCGCAAGGCGCGCTACACCGTGTGGCAGCATGAGATGATCGCCGAAAAGACGTCGAAGACGCGCTGACGCGCGCACTACAGCAAAACCTCCATTGTTCTTTCCATTGCCGCTTGCGTACGAGATCGCACGCGTGCAGATTGACAACGTTAGTAATGATCTTTGACGACCCTGAAAGGGCGGCACGAAGACGTGGGGAGAGGTACCATGAAGCAGCGGTTCAGCCTTGTCAGCATCGTTGCGCTCTGCATGGCAGGATGCAGCGGTGGCAACGCCACCGCGGCGTCCCCGGCGCCAGCGCCCGCCCCGGCGCCAGCTCCCACGCCGACGCCGACACCGACCCCCACCCCGGCAATACCAGTCTATGCCCCCATAGCTGCCGCCCGGCCGACCACCGGAATCGCGCTGCCGCTCGGCAAATGCGTCAATATGGGCGACCATCTCGAGGCCCCCAATGAGGGCGATTGGGGTCGTCCGATCGCGGACGATGACTTCACGATCATCAAGGCTGCCGGCTTCACGAGCGTCCGCCTGCCGGTGCGCTTCTCGGGCCATGCCCTGGCCGCCGCGCCTTACACGATCGACGCGACTTTCATGGCGCGCGTCCACCATGTCGTCGACCTCGCAACGACTGCCGGGCTCAACGTCATCATCGACATGCACAATTATGACGAGCTCTACTCGGACCCGAACGGCAATGCCGCGCGCTTCGCCGGGCTATGGAAGCTGGTCGCGGCGGATTTCGCCTCGGCGCCGACCAGCGTCTGGTTCGAACTGGCGAACGAGCCGCACGACCAGCTCACCAATGCCAATCTGTTGACGATCCTGAACCCAGCGCTCGCCCAGATCCGGCTGACCAACCCGACGCGTCCGGTAATCATCGGCGGCGAAGGCTATAGCGGCATCGGCAGCCTCGCCACCCTGCCGATGCCGACCGACCCCAATGTCGTGCCGACCTTCCATTCCTATGATCCGTTCCTGTTCACCCATCAGGGGGCGACCTTCATCAACCCGACACCGCCGCTCGGCCGGACCTTTGGCAGCGCGGCCGACATCGCCGAGCTGAACGGGAATCTCCAGGCGGTTCAGAACTATATGACCAGAACCGGGCGCGTACCGTTCATGGGCGAATATGGCGCGAACGATGATCCCGCGATTCCCGTAAGCGAGCGGATCAAATATTATGGCACGATGGCCTCGGCCTATGCGTCGATCGGCGTGCAGAGCTGCGCCTGGGCGTACACCAACACCTTCAAGCTCCGCGACCGCGACCATTGGATTCCCGGGCTGGTCGAGGCGCTCCAGACGACCACGACGCTACGCTAGACCCGCTCGAAGTAGCGGGCCGGCGTAACGCCAAATACCGCGCGAAACGCGGCGACGAAGGCGCTGGGCGTCGCATAGCCGGCCGCGGCGGCCGCCTGCTTGACGCTGGCACCGGAGCCGAGCCGTTCGAGCGAGGCAAGCAGCGCTCCATGCCGGCGCCAGCGGCCGAGGCTCATTCCTGTCTCCGCGACGAAGCGGCGCTCGAGCGCGCGCACGCTGAGCCCGACCGTGCGGGCGATGGCGGGGATCGCCGCCTCCGCGCCTTCGGAGAAGAGCCAGGCGGCGGCACGGCGCGTCGCATCCGATTGCGGCTCGGGCAGATCGAAGGGCGGGACGGGCGAGCGGCACATCTCGTCGAGCAGCAGGATGGCCAGCGCGGATTCAATCGTGTCGCGCCGGTCGACCATGCCGATCGCCACCACGCGCAGGATCAGCTCGCGCAGCAGCGGCGAGATCGTGATGGCCGTGCACGCCGCCGGCAGATCCGGCACGCAACCGGGTGCGACATAGACAGTGCGAAAGGCGCTGCGGCCGGACGCGCGAATGGCATGGCGGATACCGGCCGGAACCCAGACGCCCCAGCTCGGCGGCACCACCCAGGAACCACGCTCGGTCGCGATCATCAGCACGCCGCTGGTCGCATGGATGAGCTGGTGCCAGTCATGTGCGTGCTCGCGGATCGTCTGGCCGGGCGTGAGATCGGAGGCGGTGCTGCGCACCACCAGATAGGGCTCGTCAGCCGCCGTACGACGCTTTTGCGACATTCATTGGCAGAGTAGCGCTATTGCGGCTCGAGTGCCAGCGCGGCAGGATGCGGGCATGCCAGCCAACCTCGCCTCCTTCGCCATCCATGTCGATGATGTGGACCGTGCCCGCCGCTTTTACCAAGCCGTGTTCGGCTGGGAGTTCGAGCCCTGGGGGCCGCCCGGCTTCTATCTGATCCACACCGGGGACGAGGCTTCACCCGGCATCCAGGGGCTGATGCACAAGCGCCAGGTCCCGCGCACCGGGACTGGCCTGAACGGAGTCGAGCCGAGCTTCTCGGTCGACGATGTCGACGCGATTGCCGCCCTGGTCGAAGCCAATGGCGGCACCATCACCTTCGCCAAGGGCGTGATCCCAACCGTCGGCGCGCTGATCCGCTTCCTCGATACCGAGGGGAACGATATCGGCGCCATGCAATATGAAACGCCGCCGCACACCTGATCCACGCAAGGGCTACGGCAACAACCGCACCATCACCACGCCGTGCGGCGCGACCGTCGCCGCGAAGCTGCCCGCCGACCGGCCGAGCGATTTGTGTGCCCACAGATCGCGTATCTCCGCCTTCATGTTGCGCGGATAGCCGAGATCGGTCCAGTCGACGGAAATCTCGGCGGGTGCCGCGCCCCGATTGAACAGGATCACCGCGCGGCCGCCGTCAGCGAGCGGGCGCGCCCAGACTTCCTGGTTGCCGCTCTTGCGCACGCGGTGGCCTTGTACGCCAAGCGAATCCTGGTCGATCGCGATCACATCCTTGTTGAGCAGGATCGCGGCGGTGTCCGGACTCATGCCCGCGACATCGTTCCCCGCCATCAGTGGCGCGGCCATCATCGCCCACAGGCTGAAATGGCTGCGATATTCGATATCGGTCATTCCACCATTGCCGATCTCGAGCATGTCCGGGTCGTTCCAGTGGCCCGGCCCGGCGGAAGGCCAGAGCGGCTCATTCTGATCGACGATGTCGACGACAGTGTGCGCCCACCAATGCGCCTTCTCGGTGCGGTCAAAGCTGTCCCAGATGTCACCGGTGGTGCGCCACAGATTGCCGATCTTCGCAGCCCATAGCCAGGGCCGGTTCTGACCCCATTCGCAGATGCTGAACACGATATCGCGTCCGGTCGCGCGCAGCGCGTCCTCCATCAGCGCATAGGCTTCCTCGGCATTGCGCGTGCCGGTCGAGCACCAGTCATATTTCAGATAGTCGACGCCCCAGCGCGCATAGGTGAGCGCGTCCTGATATTCATGGCCCTGGCTGCCGGGATGGCCGCCACAGGTCTTCATGCCGGCGTCCGAGTAGATGCCGAATTTGAGACCCTTCGAATGAATATATTCGCCGAGCGCCTTCATCCCCGACGGGAATTTTTTGGCGTCCGCGGTGATGAAGCCATTCTCGTCGCGCGCGCCGTGCCAGCAATCGTCGATCACGACATAGCGATAGCCCGCATCGCGCATGCCGTTCGACGCCATGGCGTCGGCGACTCCCCGCACCGTCTTCTCGTCGATAGTGCAGCCGAACTTGTTCCAGCTGTTCCAGCCCATCGGCGGGGTGAGCGCGAGGCCGTTCGCCGTGCGTGCCGGATCGCGCGACGGCGGGATATGGTTGGGATCGACCGCATCCTGTGCGGCCGCCGGCACCGCGCCGATCGCGGAGGTGAGGATCGCCCATGCCAGCGCCATACGCCGCGCTGCGCGCATCCAGTGGATCATGATTCCCTCTCCCTCGGCCTTTCGGCTATCGTGCCGCGTCGGCCCGCTTTGTGGCAAATGATTTATCATATCTGGCGAAAAATGGGGTTCGTGACAGGCGTATTAGTTGTGTGATACACTTGAAGCGCGCTCGAATAGCCGTCATCTAGGCGGCAACAGCGTGGAGACAGTGATGGCGACCGAAACCGAGACCGCGACCACCGATCTGGTGCTGACCCCGCCAGACCCCGTGCCTGCCCTTGCGCCCGAAAAGGCGGTGGGGCTGGTGCCGATCGACGATGCCAAGCGCACCCAGCTTCAGGAGCGCGTCGAAACCTTTATCGACGACCTCGTCGCGCAGGATGTGAACAGCCCCGAATTCGGCAAGCGGGTCGATGCGATCAGCGCGATGGGGCAAAAGGAGATTCGCGACGCGTCCGGCCAGTCCAACCGCTTCCTCGACCGGCCGGTCAAGGCGATGAATCAGGAGGGCGGCGTCGGCAGCGATCTCGCCGAGCTGCGCCGGACGATCGAGGACCTCGACCCCGGCAAGCGCGGCGACCTGCTCGCGCCGCAGAAGCTGTTCGGGATCATCCCCTTCGGCAACAAGCTGCGCAACTATTTCGACAGCTACAAGAGCTCGCAGAACCATATCGCCTCGATCCTCAAGTCGCTGCAGGGCGGCAAGGACGAGCTGCTGATGGACAATGCGGCGATCGATACCGAACGCTCCAACCTGTGGAACGCGATGGGGCGGCTCGAGCAGATGATCGTGCTGTCCAAGACGATGGACCAGCGGCTCGAGGACAAGGCGAACGAGCTCGACCACACTGATCCGGCCAAGGCCAAGGCGATCCGCGAGACAGCGCTCTTCTATGTCCGCCAGCGCACCCAGGACCTGCTGACCCAGATGGCGGTGACGGTGCAGGGCTATCTCGCGCTCGATCTGGTCAAGAAGAACAATGTCGAGCTGGTGAAGGGCGTCGACCGCGCCTCGACCACCACCGTCTCGGCGCTGCGCACGGCGGTGACGGTCGCACAGGCGCTGACCAGCCAGAAGCTGGTGCTCGAGCAGATCACCGCGCTCAACACCACGACCGCCAACATCATCGATTCGACCGGCAAACTGCTCAAGAGCCAGACCGCGACGATCCACGAGCAGGCGGCGGGCGCGACCATCCCGATCGAGGTGCTGCAGCGCGCCTTCCAGAATATCTACGATACGATGGATACGATCGACGCGTTCAAGCTGAAGGCGCTCGATTCGATGAAGACCACCGTCAATCTGCTCGGCACCGAAGTCGAGAAGTCGAAGGGCTATATCGCCCGGGCCGAGGGCGCGGCGCAGAATGCCGGCGCGGGCGGCGAAACCTTCAAGCTGGAAGCCGTGTAGGATGACCGACGTCGACCAGTTGATCGCGCGCAGCACCGAGCTGATCGACCGGACGCGGGAGCGGGCCGAATCGCAGCGCCGGATGCGGCGCCGGAACACCGGGCTCGCCCGCCGCGCCGGGCTGATCGTCAGCGCCGATCTCGCGATCGTGATCGCCGCGATCGTGGTGGGCTGGATCATGCCGATCGGCATGGGCGGCGCGCTGCTGGTCTTCGCTTTGCTGGTTGCGGTGACTCTGCTGCTCGCCTTCGTGTCGCTGGAAGCGCCGGTGACGCCAGAGAAGCTGGTCCAGGTGCCGCTGAAGGCGCTGCCGCTCAGGACCGAGCAATGGCTCGAAACCCAGCGCCCCGCCCTGCCCGCGCCGATGCAGACCCTGATCGACGGGATCGGCGTGCGGCTCGAGACGCTCGCGCCGCAACTCGCCACGCTCAACGAACAGGAGCCGGCCGCGGCCGAGGTACGCAAGCTGGTCGGCGAGCAATTGCCCGAGCTGCTCAAGGGCTATGCCCGGGTGCCGCTGCCGCTGCGCGGCGTCGAACGCAACGGCAAGACGCCCGATGCACAGCTCGCCGAGGGGCTGCAGCTGATCGACCGCGAGATCAGCGAGATGTCGGAGCAACTCGCCCAGGGCGATCTCGACAGCCTCGCGACGCGCGGCCGGTTCCTTGAGATCAAGTACCGGGACGATAACGCGGTCGGCGGCTGAGGCTTACCTGGCCGCGATCGTCATCGTCCCCGGCGCCTCGCCGCGCATCGACGCAGCGACCGCCTCGGCCTGCTCCATCACCCGCAGCACATTGCCGCCGGCGAGCTTCGCGACATCGGCGTCGCTCCAGCCGCGGCGCATCATCTCGGCGAGCAGCACGGGATAGGTCGCGACGTCCTGAAGCCCCGTCGGCAGCTGGTTGCCAAGGCCATCGAAGTCCGAGCCGAGGCCGACATGGTCGACGCCCGCGACCTTTGCGACATGCTCGATATGGTCGGCGACCTGGGCGAGCGTCGCCTGCGGCCTTGGGTTGTCGACCTGCCATTGCTTCAGCGCCGCGTCCGCCTTGTCCGGCTGGCCGATATAGAGGCCACCATAGGGCGGCGCGTTGAGCCGGGCCTTTTCCGCCGCGAACTCGGCCGTCCAGCGCCGCACCGCATCCGACACATAAGCGGGCGCGAAGTTGACCATGACGACACCGCCATTGGCCGCGACCAGTTTCAGCACATCGTCGGGCACGTCGCGCGGATGATCGACCAGCCCCCGTGCGCTCGAATGCGAGAAGATCACCGGCGCCTTCGATACGCGCAACGCCCCGCGCATCGTCGCCTCGCTGACATGGCTGAGATCAACCAGCATGCCGATCCGGTTGAGCTCGTGCACCACCGCCTCGCCATAGGGCGTGAGGCCATTGTGCTTCGGGTTGTCGGTCGCTGAATCCGCCCAGTCGATGGTGAGCGCATGGGTGAGCGTCAGATAGCCGGCGCCGAGCTCGTGATAGGCGCGCAGCACGGAGAGATCATTGGCGATCTGGTTGCCGCCCTCGACGCCCATCATCGAGGCGATGCGGCCGGCCTTGTGGATGCGGCGGACATCGGCCGCGGTGCGGGCGAGCTCGAAACTATCCGGGTAGCGCGCGACGATGGTGCGGACGAGATCGATCTGCTCGAGCGTCTCCCTGACCTGTTCGAGCGGGGGCAGGCCGGCATCGACATAGACCGACCAGAATTGGCCGCCGACCTGACCGCTGTGGAGCCGCTCGATATCGGTGTTGTAGCGATCGTCGCCGCGCGCGGGGAGGCGGGTGAGGTCGATCGTCCAACGCTTCTCGCCTTCGCGGTCGCGCAGCGTTTCGGCCCAGTCGTTGTGGCCGTCGATGAGCGGCGTCGCCTTCAGGACGCGGGCGACGCGGGCTGCGTAATCCGGCTCGGCGACGGCTGGGGTCGAGACGAGCGCAAGGAGCGCGGCGGTGGCGAGGAGAGTGCGCATGGGCGGAGCGTAGGGGGCGCATCCCACCCGGGCAAGCACCCGTCTTCCGATCAGCTGGTGGCTGCCCTGGCCCTGTCCGCCAACCGCTCCACCGCGGCCTGATGAATGCCTGGCGTCGTCGCCAGCACGCCGAACGCCTGGGCGCTGGGCGTGTTGAAGCGGAGCGGCATACCGAAGGCGTCGCTGACCGCCGCGCCGGCTTCGCTGGCGATCAGCACTGCGGCGGCGATGTCCCATTCATAGCCCCAGCGGAGCGTCGCGACGAGATCGGCCTCGTCCGCCGCGACCATCGCGATACGCAACGCGATCGAGTTGGGCTTGGCGATCGCGACCAGATCCTGGTCGACCTTGGGCAGCACATCCGTCGGCACGCGGGCGCCGGCGAAGATGGTGCGGTCGCCGGTACGGACCGGCACGCCGTTGCGGGTCGCGCCCTTGCCGAGCTCGGCGCGCCACACCTCGTCGCGAGCGGGGGCATCGAGCACGCCGATCAACGGCTGGCCATCCATCACCAGCGCGATCGAGACGGCCCAGCCTGGGCGGCCCCGGACAAAGTCCCGGGTGCCGTCGATCGGATCGACCACCCAGAGCAGCGACTGGGCGAGGCGATCGGCATTGTCGACCGTCTCCTCGGACAGCCAGCCGGCCTCGGGCAGCAGGGCTGACAGGCGCTGCCGGATGAAGTCGTTGACCTCGATATCGACATCGCAGACCGGATTGCCCGGGCTCTTTTCCCATTGCCGGAAATCGGTGCGCCATTTCCCGAAGGCGAGCGCCCCGGCCTCGCGCGTGATCGCCGCGATCGCGTCGGCGAGCCCCTCAGCCACTCGCCACCGTCATGCCGGCGACGCGCAGGGTCGGCACATTGGTGCCGTAGCGGAATTCGAGATCATTGGCGGGGGTGAGGTTGAGGAACATGTCCTTCAGATTCCCCGCGATGGTGAATTCGGCGACGGGCGTGGTGATCTCGCCATCCTCGATCAGGAAGCCGGCAGCACCGCGGCTGTAATCGCCGGTCACGCCGTTGACGCCCATGCCGATCAGTTCGGTCACGAACACGCCGCGCTTGATGTCGGCGATCAGCGTTTCGGGCGGCACGAGCCCCGCCGCCATATGGACGTTGCTGGTCGAGACGCCCGGGCTGCCGCCACCGCCGCGCGTGGCATGGCCGGTCGGCTCAAGGCCGAGCTGGCGCGCCGAGGCGCTGTCGAGCAGCCAGGTTTCGAGCACGCCGTGCGAGACGATCTCGACCGGCGAGACCGGCAGGCCTTCGCCGTCGAAGGGGCGCGAACGCAGGCCGTGCGGACGGTGCGGATCGTCGCAGATGGTGACGCCGTCCGGGAAGATCCGGGTACCGAGCGCGTCGAGCAGGAAGCTGGTCTTGCGCGAGATCGACTGGCCGGAAATCGCGCCGATCAGATGGCCGATCAGGCTGGAGCCGACCCGGGGATCGAACACGATCGGCATTGTGCCGCTGGCGACCCGGCCCGGATCGAGCCGCGCCACGGTGCGCTCGCCGGCGCGTTTGCCGATGATCTCGGCCGCTTCAAGCCGATCGCGATGGCGCGCTGAGTGATGGGCATAGTCGCGGACCATCGACCCGCCCGAACCGGCCAGCACACTCGCCGACAGGCCATAGCCGGAGGCGGCATAAGCGGCGGCAAAGCCATGGCTGGTGGCCAGCGCCCAGACCGAGCGCGAGGCGCTGGCGCCGCCGCCCTCACTGTTCGAGACGCCGGGCACGGCACGCGCCGCGTCCTCGGCCGCGAGTGCCGCTTCCTTCAGCGATTCAGGCGAGGCCTCGCCGCCATCGTCGAGATCGAGCTGGGGCGGCGCGCCACGGAGCAGGCGATCTTCGGGAGCAAGGCCGGCCCAGGCATCTTCGGGCGCCTCGCGCGCCATCGCAACCGCGCGCTCGGCAAGAATCGTGATCGCATCGCCCGTGAGGTCCGAGGTCGAGACGCTCGCCGAGCGCTTGCCGATGAAGACGCGTAGGCCGAGCTCGGCATTCTCGGAGCGGCCGACATCCTCCAGCGCGCCGAGGCGGACCGAAACATCGAGCGAGGTGTCGTCGGCGAACACGGCGTCGGCGGCGTCGGCACCGGCGGCTTTGGCACGGGCGACAATGTCCTGAGCGCGTTCTCGCGCCTGATCTACGGTAAGCATGGTGCGGACTTAGGGATGCGAGCCCGGAAGGTCAAAGTGCCGATGACACGCCGACGACGAGGCAGGCGGCAAACATCAGGAAGCCGGCGAAGCGGTTCGAGCGGAATCGGGCGAGCGCATTGTCGCCGTCATCCGGAACCAGGGTCACGACCTGCCAGGCGAAATGGAGCGCGACCGGGAGCAGGGCCGCGAGCGCGACCGGATCGGGGCGGACCAGCCAGATCGCCGCGGCCCAGAAACCGACCGCGCCGAGATAGAAGGCGCCGACGCCCGGCTTCACCCGGCTGCCCAGGCGCAACGCCGAGGAGCGGATGCCGACCAGCGCGTCGTCCTCCCGGTCCTGCAGCGCATAGATGGTGTCGTACCCGATCACCCAGAGGATCGCCCCGCCATAGAGCGCGGCCATCGCCTCGATCATGTTCCACCAATGCGCTTCGAACATCGTCGCATCGGCCGCGGCGAAGCCGACCACGGCGCCCGAGCCGAACACCAGGCCGAGCCATGCCTGGGGCCACCAGGTGATCCGCTTCATGAAGGGATAGATCGCCACCAGCGGGAGGGTGAGCAGCGCCAGCCCCTTGGCGTAGAGATTGATGTGCCACCAGACCGCGAAGCCGATCGCGACGAGACTCAGCAGCCAGATCCATGCCGCGCGGAGCGAGACCTGACCGCTGGCGAGCGGACGGTTTCGCGTGCGCTCGACGCTCGCATCGAGCTTGCGGTCGGCGATGTCGTTATAGACGCAGCCGGCACCGCGCATCGCGATCGCGCCGACCAGCAGCCACAGCAACAGCCACCAGCCGCCGTCCGGCTTGCCCGAGAGCGCCACGCCCCAGGCACAGGGCCAGTAGAGCAGCCACCAGCCGATCGGCCGGTCGAAGCGGGCGAGCAGCGCGAAGGGACGGATGGTTGCGGGCAACGCGCCGACCAGCCCGCGATGCTGGGTGTCGGGCACGATTTCGGGCGGCGTCATACGGTTTCTCTAGCCGGATCGGGGATGGCGGCAACCATGTTCGCACAAGGCCGGTGGCGCCCTTCAGCGCCCGACAGCGACTCGGGATTTGCTGCCATTGCTGCTGTTTTCGGCGGATTCTTTTTCTCATGCTGTTATGTTGGATTTTACGGACAAAATCCCGTCCTGTTATCAACAGGTTGGCAGCCATTATGCTGTTACCGGATAACAGCAGCAAAACAGCAACGGAACAGCAGGACGGATCGCCGGAACAGCGGCGACCCGTCACTCAACGGATAACAGTCATGTCAAAGAGCGGGACGGAACCGGCGCAGCATTCCGTCCGCCCGCACCGTCCCACATTCTCCGCCAAGGTTGAATCGAGGCGGCGCTTTCAATCGCAGCGCTTCATTGGGAGCTGGTGTTCCCGGCAGGCGCCGCCTCGTTACTGACCTCGGCGTTCAGGTCGGCCGCGTGCTTGTCCAGGCCAAGCGGCATGGTCTGTTTTTCGGCCAAGGCGTGGCTCCACGGATTCATGCCGACGCAATAGCCGGAGAAATTGCCGCACTGGCGGATCTCGCCGGTCTCGCCATCGACCACGACGATGACATTCTGGTCGTCGGCAGTCGTGGCTACCGCCTTGTCCTTCGGCTTGTCGGCCCCCGCGATTTCGGACCACATCTTGTCCGCCGGATAGATGCCGATGCCCGTATAGCGGCCATGGTGCGACTTTGTGTCGTCCTCAGTCCAGGATCCGGCCTTGTGACACCCGCCGAGCGCAAGGCCTGCCACCAGAGCGACACCGAGATATGAAGCTTTCATGCTTTCCTCCACCCCGTCCAGGAGTGAAAGCATATCATGGAAGTGGGAATTCAAATCCTTGTTTCTGCGCCGTCAGCGGGAGGTGCCCGCCGTGCGCATGATCCAGGCGGCGCCAGTGATCGAGAGCGCCACGAACATCATGGTCCATTCGAGATGGCTGCCGGGCGCGGTGATGACGCGCGGCAGGTGGAGCAGCAGGACGAACAGCCCGCACATCGTCGCCAGCAGGGTCGCGGCGAGGCGGACGCGGATGCCAGCGACGATCGCGACGCCGGCGGCGAAATGCGCAGTTCCCGTGGCGTAGGCCCAGAAAAGCGGCCCCGGGATCCAGCCCGGCACCATCCGCGCGGTGAAATCGGCATAGACGAAATGGCTGAGGCCGAAGACGAGCGGGCACAGCCCGAACAGGATGCGCACCCAGACCAGCACAGGGCCGGTCCTCAGCCGGCGGACATATTGAAGCTGCAGCCCGGCAGTGGTGAGCGCGAAGATCTCGGCGACGCCGAGCAGCCAGCCGAGCGACGGCTTGGCGAAAAGGATCGGCAGGTGGAGCGCGACGACCCACAGGCCGTACCAGGCTGCCAGCACGGCCGCGCCGAGCGCCGCGGTGGGGCGGAGGATTGTCGCGATGCCGGCGAGGACGAGGATGAGGGCGCTGATGATCGCAAGGGCACCGTGCGGGGCGATCCAGGCCGGGACCGGCTGCCATTGCAGCGCGAAACTGGCGAAGACCAGGCCGACGATGCCGAGGCCGAGCGCGCCGGCGCCGTAGAGCGCGCCGTCCGGATCGATCCAGACCGATGGTGCGGAAGGTTGCACGGCGTCAGATTGATCGTTCATCGAGACCATCCCCCAATTGCCGGCGGCTTCCCGTCCGCCTGGGCTTGAGGCTAGCAGGAATCGGGGGCGATGGAACAGCGAACGCGGGCGAACCATATGCGGCCGCGCCGTGCTGGTTATGGGCGGAAAAAGGCCAGGCCAGGCGCACCGCCGACGGGGACGATAGCCATTCCGATTTACCTCAATTGCCCGGATGCCAGTGAAGTATAATGCCCATTCACGCTGCTACTCGACATCCGGCAGTCCGGGCAGGTCCCATCGGCCGACGCTCAGCACGATGCCCGGGCAGCTATAGGTCGCGCCGTTCCTGATCCGGGCATTCTGCAGGTTCGCCGCCAACGCCGGCTGGCTAAGGGCAATCACGCGTCGCGCGTCATCGATATGGGTCGACCATAATATTTCATCGATATTGCGACCATCACTGAGCCGGCCGAGAAACGGGGTGTAATCGCCGAGATAGCTGACCTCCCCCGCTTTCACCTCGAATTCGGGAGCACCGAAGCAATCGCTCGAAAGATAGGAGGAGGGTTGCTTGCCGGCGAGCACATAATGGCCCGCCGGAAGGCGCAGCACCTGGACCTCATAGCTGGACTTGTTGCTGACTGAATCGATTTCGGCGGCAAATAATATTTCGCGGCCGCCCTGACGGCGCCCACGGGCGAGATCGTGCGTCGCCGGATCGTAGCGAGCGATCTTGACATCTGCCGAGAGGCCCGCCGCGGCTGGATCGGTACGGCGATAGGCCAGGACGATAGCGCCCTCGCCCGGAGCGAGACTGACGGGAGAAGCGGGGTCGACCTTCTTGCCGAGATAGAGAATGCTGTCGGTCACCGGCGCATCGAGATGGATGGCGGGATCAGGCATCTGCTCGAAAGAATGCGGGACGATCGTGCCTGATACCTGCTTCGCGCCGATTGCGGTGTCGAAAAACCGTTCCTGCTCGGCATCACTCATTGCGGAAATCCGTGCGCGCTCATCCGCCAGCGGCTCGATCCAGCGCCAGCCCTTGAGTGCCATGCACGCATGAAGGACCACCGAATGGCTGTACCCTTCGACCAGTGCTCCGACGACCATTGACGGAAGCAAGCCGTAATTGCCCGCAAGTTGCACCCCGGACCGAGCTTTATCATTCAATGGGTCGGGCTTGCCGTCAGGAAGGATGTAGCCGGCTGCCACCAGTCCGCACATCTGCCAATCGGCATTATACTGCGCGCGTGTCGCCCCCGGCCGGTTATAATAATGCTTCGGACGAAGATCCTTCGCTGCCGCTCGGGCGACAGCCTCGTCATCCGGCGTTGCGCCCTGCGCAATGGCACCGCTCATGGCGACCAAGCCAAGCGGGATCGCCCAGATCGACCAGCGCCAACGCATCCTTATCTCTCCCACCCCCGGATGAGCCGGACTAGCAAAGGCGGTTTCGGTTAGCCAACTCAATCCACGGAAATATTGCGGAATTTCGGTGATGGCGCATTCGACTCGCCCCGGGGAGCGGAAACTTGCTCCAGCAATTGGACGCAGTGTGCCGGGAATTTCCCCGGACGGATACCAAAGGCCCGATTTGATCCCTAAGAAGCCCCATGCCCGCCACCCCCGCCTGGCCACCGCAATCGACTCCACGGCTGTTCGTCGAAACACCGCTCGCGCAGGGCATGCAGCTTCGCATCGACGGGCCGCAGGCGCATTATCTGGTCGCGGTGATGCGGATGAAGCCGGGCGATCCGGTGAAGCTGTTCGATGGCGAGAGCGGCGAGTGGCTCGGCATCGCCGCCGCGGTCAACAAGCGCGACCTTATGCTCGATGTGACCGAGCTCTTGCGCGCGCGCGAGGCAGTGCCCGATCTTTGGCTATGTGCTGCGCCGCTGAAGAAAGGGCGGATCGACTGGATGGCGGAGAAGGCGTGCGAGCTCGGGGTTGCGCGGCTGGTGCCGGTGCTCACCCGGCGCGCGGTGGTCGACCGGCTCAATCTGGACCGGCTGCGCGCGCATATGATCGAGGCAGCCGAGCAATGCGGGCGGACTGCGGTGCCCGAGCTGGCCGAGACGGTGAAGCTGCCGGCGCTGCTGCGCGACTGGCCGGCGGGGCGGACCCTGTTCTTTGCCGACGAGACCGGCGGCGAACCCGCGCTCGAGGCGATGCGCGCACACAAGGGGCCGGCGGCGATCCTGATCGGTCCCGAAGGCGGCTTCGACGCGGAAGAGCGCGAGGCGATCCGGGCGGTGCCGGGGGCGGTGGGGATCAGCCTCGGGCCGCGGATTTTGCGGGCCGATACGGCGGCGGCGGCGGCGGTTAGTTTATGGATGGCTGCTGCCGGGGATTGGTGACACGTCCCTTCCCGCTTGGGCAGAAATCCTTCTCCCCCTGTGGGAGAAGGAGGGAGGAGCGAAGCGACGGAAGGATGAGGGGGAGTGAGGTTCGGCACCGCCAACCAAGGAGAGTCCCCCTCACCCTTCCCGTGCTTCGCACGGGCCCCTTCCCTCTCCCACAGGGGGAGAGGGAGAAAGACCGAGGGAGAAGAGCCACTAGCGCCTCCCCTTCCCCATCGCTACATGCGCCGCCATGAGCACGAAGACCGTTTCCACTGACAAGAAGGCGGTCATCGAGCACCGCGACCAGCTCGTCCAGAGCTTCGCCCGGGGCGAGAAACCCAAGGAGCGCTGGCGGATCGGGACCGAACACGAGAAGTTCGTCTATTCGCTCTCCGACCATCATGCGCCGAGCTATGACGAGCCCGGCGGCATCCGCGACCTGCTGATGGCGCTGACCGAGTTCGGCTGGAAGCCGATCGAGGAAGGCGGCAAGGTGATCGCGCTGTCTGGCATCGACGGTGCGATCAGCCTCGAGCCGGCCGGGCAGTTCGAGCTTTCCGGCGCGCCGCTCGACAATCTCCACGAGACCTGCGCCGAGACCGGCCGGCACCTCGAACAGGTCAAGGCGATCGGCGACCGGTTCGGGATCGGTTTCCTCGGCCTCGGCATGTGGCCCGACAAGACGCGGGCCGAACTGCCGATCATGCCCAAGGGCCGCTATGCGATCATGCTGCGGCATATGCCGCGGGTGGGCAGCCTCGGCCTCGACATGATGCTCCGCACCTGCACCATCCAGGTCAATCTCGATTACGAGAGCGAAGCTGACATGGCGAAGAAGTTCCGGGTCGGGCTTGCGCTGCAGCCGCTGGCGACTGCGCTCTTCGCCAATTCACCCTTCACCGAGGGCAAGCCCAACGGGATGCTCTCCTATCGCAGCCATATCTGGTCGGATACCGATCCGGCGCGGACGGGCATGCTGCCCTTCGTGTTCGAGGACGGCTTCGGCTATGATCGCTACACGGAGTATGCGCTCGATGTGCCGATGTACTTCGTCTATCGCGAAGGCCGCTATATCGATGCGGCGGGGCTGAGTTTCCGCGATTTCCTCGAAGGGCGGCTCTCCGTGCTGCCGGGCGAGAAGCCCACGCTGGACGACTGGAACGACCATCTCTCGACTGCCTTTCCCGAGGTGCGGCTGAAGACCTTCCTTGAAATGCGCGGCGCCGATGGCGGGCCCTGGGGGCGGATCTGCGCGCTGCCGGCCTTGTGGGTCGGGTTGCTGTATGACGGCACCGCGCTCGATGCTGCCTGGGATCTGGTCAAGCACTGGACGATCGACGAGCGCCAGGCGCTGCGCGATGCGGTGCCGGAACTGGCGCTCGATGCGCCGATCCCGGGCGGCGGGAAGCTGCGCGATATTGCCGGCGAAGTGCTGAACATCGCCAATGCCGGGCTTACCGCGCGGGGTCGGGTGGATGCGTCGGGAAGCAACGAGACCGGGTTCCTCGATCCGCTGCGCGAGATCGTGCGGTCGGGCAAGGTGCCCGCTGAGCTGCTGCTCGAGCGCTATCATGGCGCCTGGGGCGGGGATGTGAGCAAGGTCTACGACGAGCTGCGGTTCTAAATCCTCTCCCTTCGGGGAGAGGAAAGCCGGCGCAGCCGGCAAGGTGAGGGGTCGGTCGGAACGGGTCATGGGACTCACAATGAGTCGTTCCGACCGAGCCCTCCCCTAACCCCTCCCCTGAAGGGAGGGGGATTTGCCCAATGCCCGCGCAACAAGCCTCGGCACGAGCCCGTTACGCTCCATCCACTCCGAATAATCGCGATAGGCCGGATCGAGCCGAAGATGCCGCTCCTCGGTCTTCGCCCGCCAGTAATAGACCCCGCTCACCGCGCACATGATCAGGGTCGCGCGCGCGGCATCGACGATGCTGCCGGTGGTCAGCACCGGGATGGTCGAGATCCACCAGAACAGGTTCTTCGAGAGATAGGCCGGGTGGCGCGAGAAGCGATAGGGACCGTGGGTCAGGATGCCGCGGTGGGTGAGGTTCGAGAAGCGGAAGCCGAAGGCGATCGTCGCCCAGGCATAGATCGCGGTGAGCCCGACCAGCACCGCGCCGACCAGCGCCAGCAGGAGCGGATGGCCCTGGAACCAATGCGTCCAGTCCGCCGTGCCGATATGATAATCGAGCGGGCCGCCATCGCCCATCAGGATGAAGGGCGGGTAGCAGATCAAGGCCGCCATCCAGGCCGCTGCGAACGGGTTGGCGGTCCGGATATGCGAATCGAGCGGACGCAGCGCGACGATATAGCCGGCGGTGGCGAAGGCGACGTCGATCACGAACATGAAGGTGATCAGCCAGTTGGCGAGCGCGACCGGATCGTGCAGCACCTGGCTGGTGTCGCCGCGGATGAAATCGCCGAAGCCGCCCGGCACGATCGCGACCATGAAGGCAGTGAAAAACGCCTTCACCGCCCAGCTGCGCAGATGGTTGAAGATCGCTTCCTGGTCGATCGGCTCGTTCAGCCCCATCAGCCAGGCGCCGAGTGACCAGCAGCCGTCCTTCGGCTCCACGGCATAGCGATCGAACCAGAGGATATAGGGGATGGACGCAACGAACAGGAAGGGCGCAGCGAATTCGAAGCACCACATGGCGAAGGAGAAATTGCCTTCCCAGTAGAAGCGCCCGGTGCCGTAGATCAGCGCGATGCCGGCCCAGGTGAGCCAGAGGCCGGCGAGCTTGGTCAGGCTGGTGTCGAGCGTCTCGCGCCAGGGCTTGCGGTGCGACCAGTCCATGCCGGTCGAGGAGTTGCGGTGGACCTTGTCGACGAACACCGACCACAAGACCATCGGCACCGCGCAGGCGGCGACATTGACCAATGCCGCATAGGGCCCGTCCATCCCGAACCAGCGCGCGACGCCGACCCAGAGCAGCATGCCGGCAAGCCCGGCCATGCCGACACCGGTGCTGACCGCGGATCTGGGACGCGGATCGGCCTTGGCCGCGCTGGCGAGAGCGGTGTCATGATACATTGCGGGCGGCATAGTCCGGCAATGGTAAGCAAGCCGTGAAGGATGCTGCGTCGCCCAAGTTTGGGCGAGCCTCGTCTCCACCGTTCGCCCTGAGCTTGTCGAAGGGCGATGATGGGCGGAACGCTGCGCCAACAATCCGGGCTTCGACAGGCTCAGCCCGAACGATGGGTAGGTTTCGATCAACGAGATGTCATATTAGCCGCGCCCGAACAGGGGCATCGCCGTCGCCATGATCGTCATGAACGGGATATTCGCGTCGAGCGGCAGGCTCGCCATGTGGACCACCGACCGGGCGACATGGGCAACATCCATGCGCGGCTCGGGGCTCGTGCTGCCATCGGCCTGGAGCACGCCGGTCGCCATCGGTCCGCTCATCTCGGTCGCCGCATTGCCGATATCGATCTGCCCGGCGGCGACATTGCAGGCGCGCCCGTCGAGGATCAGCGATTTGGTGAGGCCGGTGATGGCATGCTTGCTCGCGGTATAGGGCGCCGACATCGGCCGCGGCAGCATCGCCGAGACCGAACCGTTGTTGATGATCCGCCCGCCCTGCGGCGTCTGCCGCCGCATCATGCCGAGCGCGGCCCGGGCACAAAGCATGCTTCCGGTGAGGTTGACGTCGATGATCTCCCAGATCTTTTCGACCGGGATTTCGTCGAGCGGAATCGCCGGCGCGCTTGCCCCGGCATTGTTGAACAGGAGATCGAGCCGGCCGAAGGTCTTCGCCACCTGGGCAAACAGGGCATCGACTGCGGCTGGATTGGTCACATCGGTCGGCACCGCGAGCATCCGCGCGCCGCCGGCGAGCCGCGCGGTTTCCTCGATCGTCGCTGCATTGCGGCCCGCCAATGCGACCGACCAGCCCGCCTCCCGCAGCGCAAGCGCCACCGCGCGGCCTATGCCGCTGCCGGCGCCAGTGACGATCGCGACCCGTGCCATGCGAATCCCCCTCGAATCCCCAGAATCTTCGGCGCCGCTCGTGGCATGTCCCGCGCGCTTGCGCCATCGCTCCCTTGTCGGTAATTCGGCGCCAGCGCGGGTATAGCACAATGGTAGTGCAGCAGCCTTCCAAGCTGAATACACGGGTTCGATTCCCGTTACCCGCTCCAGATTTCCGCGCAGGGATTTGCACGCGATGGCCGTCAGCATGCTCGACGCGAGGGCCGCGATCGTCTCGGTCGGGCGCTGGCTCGACGGCAAGGGCTGGGCACCGGCGACGTCGGGCAATTATTCGATGCGGCTCGACAACGGCAATTTCGCGGTGACCGTGTCGGGCCGGCACAAGGGACGGCTGACCGAAAATGATGTCATGTCGGTCGATGCCGAGGGCCGGTCGCTCGACGGCAAGAAACCCTCGGCCGAGACAGCGCTTCATCTCGCCTTGTACCGCAGCTTTCCGGATGTGGGCGCCGTGCTGCACAGCCATTCGCCGGTCGCGGTGGGCCTGACGCGTGCCTTTCCCGACGCCTGTGGCCATCTGCTTGCCGGGCACGAGATGCTGAAGGCGCTGCCCGGCGTGGCCACGCATGAGACCGAGGTGACGATCCCGATCGTCGACAACAGCCAGGACATGGCCGAGATCGATACCGCGATCACGCCCCGCCTGCTGGCGCCGGGCGCGCCGCCCGCCTATCTTATCCGCAGCCACGGCCTTTATGGCTGGGGCCGCGACATGGCCGAGGCTGAGCGGGTGATCGAGGCGGTCGAATGGATGATCGCAGCCGAGCTCGCCGAACTCACATTCCGGCAGGGAGGCGGACGATGAGCCGATTGCAGGTTTTCGACGAAGCTGACGGTACGGCACCGTTGCTCGATACAGGCGACGGCGCGGCGATCGCCGCCGAGCTTGCCACCATCGGCGTGCGCTTCGAGCGCTGGCCGACGCGCGACCTGCCCGACCCGTCAGCGATCCTGCAGGTCTATGCACCCGAGATCGACGCGTTGAAGGCCGAGGCCGGATATCAATCCGTCGATGTCGTCGCGCTCGCGCCCGATCATCCCGACCGCGATTCACTGCGCGGCAAATTCCTCTCCGAACATACGCATGGCGAGGACGAGGTGCGCTTCTTCGTCGATGGCGAGGGGCTGTTCACGCTTCACGAGCAGGGCAGGGTCTTCAACATGCTCTGCACCAAAGGCGATCTGATCTCGGTGCCCGCCGGCATGCGCCACTGGTTCGACATGGGCCCGGCGCCGCATTTCACCGCGATCCGGCTGTTCGTGAACCCGGACGGCTGGGTCGCGCGCTTCACCGGCGACGATATCGCAGCGCGCTTCCCGCGCCACGAGCCAGCCCTAGCCTGAATGCCCCGCGCAATCCTGACCGATATCGAGGGCACGACCTCGAGCATTGCCTTCGTGGCCGAAACCCTGTTTCCCTATGCCCGGGCGCGGCTGCCGGCTTTCGTTGCGGAGCATCCGGACGAGACGGCACCGATCCTCGCCGAAGTGGCGGCGATAGAGCCGGGCGACCCGGTCGCGACTCTGACGCGCTGGATCGACGAGGATCGCAAGGCGACTCCGCTCAAGACGCTGCAGGGGATGATCTGGGCTGACGGCTATCGCGAGCGCGCCTTCACCGGGCATGTCTATCCGGACGCTGCGGCGGCGCTGAGGCGCTGGCATGATGCCGGCATCGCGCTTTACGTCTTCTCGTCCGGCTCCGTGGCGGCGCAGAAACTACTGTTCGGGCATAGCGATGCCGGCGATCTGACGCCGCTCTTCTCAGGCTATTTCGATACGACCACCGGGCCGAAGCGCGAGGCCGCTTCCTATCGCGCGATCGCCGATGCGATCGGCCTGGCGGCTGAGGAGATCCTGTTCCTGTCGGACACGCCGCAGGAGATTGCCGCTGCGCGCGAGGCGGGGTTTTCCGCACTGCTGATCGATCGCGACCATGGCGCCGGCGACATCGCCAGTTTCGAGGATATCGACGCATGAAGCTCGACGGCACCCATCAGCGCTCGATCAAACGCACGGCCGACGGGCGCGGCGCCGCGATCCTCGATCAGCGCGAACTGCCCTGGAAGATCATCTGGGTCGAACTGCGCAGCATGGCCGAGGCCGAACAGGCGATCCGCGAAATGTGGACGCGCGGCGCGCCGCTGATCGGCGCGACGGCTGCCTATGGCCTGGCGATGGCGCTGGCCGAGGACGGCTCCGATACTGCGCTCGATGCCGCCTATGCGACGTTGCTCGCGTCACGGCCGACTGCGGTCAATCTGCGCTGGGCGCTCGACAAGGTCGTGGAGGCAGTCCGCCCCCTGCCCCCGGCCGAACGCGCCGCCGCCGCCTTCGCCCGGGCTGATGCGATCTGCGACGAGGATGTCGAACTCAACCGCGCGATCGGCGAGCATGGCCTCGAGCTGTTCCGCGCGCTGCACGCGAAACATCCGGACCGGCCGCTCAACATCCTCACCCATTGCAACGCCGGCTGGCTGGCCACGGTCGACTACGGCACGGCGACCGCACCGATCTATCTCGCGCATGACGCCGGCATTCCGGTCCATGTCTGGGTCGACGAGACCCGGCCGCGCAACCAGGGCGCCCTGCTCACCGCCTTCGAGCTGGCCGGCCACGGCGTGCCGCACACCGTGATCGCCGACAATGCCGGGGGGCATCTGATGATGCAGGGCCAGGTCGATGCGGTAATCGTCGGGACTGATCGGGTGACGGCGAACGGCGATGTCTGCAACAAGATCGGCACCTATCTGAAGGCGCTCGCGGCGAAGGACAATGAGGTGCCCTTCTATGTCGCTCTGCCCTACACGACCTTCGACGCGGGGACGGCGACGGGGGCCGACATCCCGATCGAGGAACGCAGCGCCGATGAGGTGACTCATGTCACCGGCGAAGGCGGCAACATCCGCGTGACGGCGTCCGGTGCCGCCAACCCGGCCTTCGACGTGACGCCGGCCCGGCTGGTGACCGGCTATCTCACCGAGCGGGGTTTGCTGGACCGAGTCTGATGAATTATGTCACACTCTCCAACATGAGGGCTCTGTTGGATATTTCACTAAAATACTGATATTCAATGATAATGTATCAGCCTACATATCCCGGTTTTGCCCGAAAAAGGCCCAGGGGCATGACATTATTCCGGCCGGATCAGGCGCTCATGGCCGCCTGATCATCCGCTCCAGCGCTGCATCCAGCGTCGCATCCTGCTTGGCAAAACACAGCCTGACCACGCTCGTCACCGGATCCTGCGCGTAGAAAGCCGAGACCGGCACCGAGACGACCCCTGCCTCCTCGATCAGCCATTCGCAGAACGCGACATCGTCCATATTCACGCCCGATCGCGGCAGGTCGATCGACAGGAAATAGGTCGCGGCGCTCGGCAGCACCGCATAGCCGAGCTTCGTCAGCCCAGCGGCAAGCCGGTCGCGCGAGCGCTGATAGCCGGCCCGCATCTCCGTGAAATAGGCCGCGTCCTTGCCCAGGCCATAGGCCGCGCCCGCCTGGAGATTGGGCGGCGTCGTGAAGGTCAGGAACTGGTGCGCCTTGGCCAGCACCTGCGCGATCGGCGGGGCGGCGCACATCCAGCCGACCTTCCAGCCGGTCAGCGAGAAGATCTTGCCGGCCGATCCGATCTTCACCGTCCGTTCGCGCATCCCGGGAAAGCCGATCAGCGGCCGGTGAAGCGCCCCGTCGAACACCACATGCTCCCACACCTCATCGCAGATCGCGATCGCATCATGGCTGATGCAGAAATCGGCGAGCAACCGGAGCTCCTCCACGCTGGTCATCGTGCCGGTGGGGTTGAGCGGGCTGTTGAGGATGACGAGCCTGGTCCGCGGCCCGGCCACGCCGGCAAGTGCCTCGGCGGTGATGCGCCATTCAGGCGGCTCAAGCCGCACCAGCCGCGCCACCCCGCCCGCCCGTTCGACCAGCGGCAGATAGGCGTCGTACATCGGCTGGAACATCACCACTTCGTCGCCCGGCGAGACGAGCGCGAAGATCGCGGCGGCAATCGCCTCGGTCGCGCCCGAAGTGACGATCACTTCCTCGAACGCCAGGTCGAGGCCCTGATGCACGCGGTAATGATCGGCAACCGCCTGGCGCAGCGCCGCCGTGCCGGGCATCGGCGGATATTGGTTCGAATCCTCGAGCAGCGCGCGCGCCGCCTCGGCCAGCACGTCCTCAGGGCCCCGTCCGTCGGGAAAGCCCTGCCCGAGATTGATCGCGCCGGTCGCCCGTGCGCGGGCCGACATGGCCTCGAAGATGGTGGTGCCGAGCGAGCTATAGACCGGGTTCATCCTCCGACCATGCCGCAGCCCGCCATGCTTCGCCAGCCTTTGCGCGCGACCCGCCATGCAACGAGAGTCTTGATCTGCCGGCCGGGACGGTGTCGGGTGGTTGCGTTGGGTCACCGGATTGGCCAGAAGGCGCGCGGCGCTGCAGGAACGCCGCCGCTCAGCGGCAGCATCTCGGGGGTGAGCGTTTGTTTTCCTATAGTGTTTCCGGACTAGGCGTCTCCAGCGAGATAGGGCTTCCAGGGCTGATTCCCGACGAATCCGGCCGGTCGGACATCCTGATCCGGAGCGGCGCCGTACCGACCGTGCTCGAGGGCGTGACCGCGAGCGGCCCGACCTGGCAGCTCGCCGGCGACCAGTTCCTGCTGACCATTCCCGGCATCCTCCGCATGCTGCTGACCGGCGGTCGCGAGATCCTGTTCGAGACTGAAGCCGGCGTCTCCGCGGAAGAGGCGGCGGTCTTTGTCAGCGGCACCGGCTTCGGCATCCTGTTGCATCAGCGCGGGCGGATCGTGCTCCATGCCAGCGCGGTGCGCGTCAAGGACAGCGCAGTGCTGTTCTGCGGCCCATCGGGCGCGGGCAAATCGACTCTGGCGGCGGCGTTGGTCGATGCCGGCTATGATCTCGTCACCGATGATTTCTGCGGCCTTTCGCTCCATGCCGATGGCAGCCCCTGGGTCGAGCCCGACGGGCGGCAGCTGAAGCTGTGGCAGAATTCGATCGACCGGCTGGCACTCGCCGAGCGCCGTGCCGCGCCGGTGCGGTCGCAAATCGAGAAATATTATGTCGAGCCGCGCGCCGCGACCGCGTGCGCGCTGCCGCTCGCCGCGATCTATGTCCTGCGCGAGGCGCGGCCGCCGCATGCCCCCGGCATCGCACGCCCCAATATCGCCGATGCCGGGCTGATGGTGCGCAACAATGCCTATCGTCCGCAACTGGTGCGGCGGATGGCGCAGATGGACCTGTATTTCCAGGCGGCCGCGACGATCGCGCAGCGCGCCGGCGTGTTCACCCTGACCCGCGAGATCAATTTCGCGCGCTTCCCCGCGGTGATCGGCTGGCTCGAGGCGCATTGGCGCGAGCTCGGCCTGCTGGAGCAGGCCGCTTGAGGCGGACCTTCTGGCTCGCCTCCTATCCGAAATCGGGCAACACCTGGTTCCGGATGCTGGTCGCGAATCTGCGCCAGGAAAGCGCGGTCGATATCAACGACCTGCCCGAGCATAGCGGCATCGCCAGCGCGCGCGGTCTGTTCGACAATGTCCTGCTGTTCCCGTCGGGCCTGCTGACCCATGAGGAATGCGATCGCCTGCGTCCGCGCGTCTATGAAGAGCTGGCGCACGATGCCGGGCAGGATGATCCCGAGGATCCCGACACCCGCATCGGCGACGTCCGTTTCGTCAAGACGCATGATGCATGGACCTATACCGACCGGGGCGAACCCTTGCTCGGCGGGCTGGCCGGTGCCGAGGGCGCGATCCTGATCGTGCGCGATCCGCGCGATGTGGCGCCGAGCCTCGCCAATCACGGCAACCAGACGATCGACGAGGCGATCACCTTCATGGGCAATAGTGATGCAGCCTTTTGCGGCCAGCGCGATCGCCAGCCGAACCAGCTCCGCCAGCAGCTGCCGCGCTGGAGCGGCTATAATGCGAGCTGGCTCGACCAGAAAGATATCCCGGTCCATCTCGTCCGCTATGAGGATATGCAGGCCGATGCCGTGACGGTGTTCCGCAACGCGCTCGCCTTTGCCGGGATCGAGATCAGCGAAGAGGAAGCAGCGCAGGCGGTGCGCTTCGCCGACTTCGGCGAGCTCAAGAAACAGGAAACTGAACGCGGCTTTCGCGAGGCGCCGCGCAACAGCCCGGGTGGCGGTTTCTTCCGGCGCGGCGTATCGGGCGCGTGGCACGACGAGCTCACCCCGGCGCAGGTAGCCCGTATTGAAACGGACCACGCTGACATGATGACGCGTTTGGGCTATTCCTTGTCTGACCGGCACGATGAAAGGATTGCGAGTTGATCGAGCGTAAGGGGGACTGGCTCAGCGCCCGGGTGGGCGACGAGATCATGATGATGAGCCCCGAGCACGGCAAATATATCGGCGTCAACGCAGTCGGCGCGCGAATCTGGGAGCTGATCGAAACGCCGAGCGATATCGCCACTGTGTGCGAGGAGCTGCAGCGCGAGTTCGAGGTTTCGCCCGAAATCTGTGCGGCCGAGGTGAACAGCTTTCTGGCGGAAATGGAGAAGCATGGCGCCATTGTCGTCAATCGCGCGTAAGCTCCGCACCGCACTGCTGATGGGACCGCGGCGCCAGCTGCTCGTCGCCGAGGCAAGCCTGAGCATGGCGGCCGCGCGGGTGGCCCTGGCGGTCTATCCGTTCCGCAAGGTTTCGCGGAATTTCGGGGCGTTCGTGCCGCCGACCGATCCTCGCGTGCTCGCCGCCTCAGTGCAGGCCGCGGAGGAAGAGGCGCGCACCGCCAAGGCGGTCGGCTGGGCGATCAAGACGGCTGCACCCTGGATGCCGTTCCGGGCGGTGTGCCTGCAACAGGCCATGGCCGCGCACGCCATGCTGAAGCGTCGCGGCATCGCCAGCGCCATGCATTTCGGTGCGGGCAAGGGCGCTGACAAGCCGATCGATGCACATGCCTGGCTCGATGCGGCGGGCGTGAAGGTAACCGGCTATCCGGTTGCCTCGAACTTGAGCGAGATCGGGTGTTTCGTCTGAGCGCCCGGCGTTCGAAAAGCGTGGCCAACGGGCCCGGCAAACTTGAAACGGACGGGCAGATCGGGCAATCCCTCTCCCGGTCAGCGCGCTGACGCATACGCTATCAAAAGGGGATGGAAGTGATCGGCGAGAAGCTTGCCTGCGAGGATTTCGAGCCTCATGTCGGTTCGGGTTTCAAGGTCGTCACTGAAGGTGCCCCGGAGCAGGTGCTGACCCTGACGGAAGCCAAGAAATTGCGGGACCAGCCGTTCGAGGAAGGATTCCGCATTCCCTTCGCGCTGCTTTTCGAGGGGCCGGCGCCGATGCTGCCGCAATATACCTATGTCTTCGAGAATGAGGGAATGGGCCAGCAGGCGATCTTCATCGTCCCGATCGCAAAGGCCGGGGACGGGTTTCGCTACGAGGCGATCTTCAATTGATCGGCACCGTGGCGAGCGGCGCGTCATAGCCTTCGGGCACCCACTCCATTTCGAAATAGATGTCGGTGTCCTGGATCTCGGTGAAGCCAAGCCGGCGATAGAGCCGTAGCGCCGGGTTGTATTTCTCGACGAAGATCCCGACGCCCTTGCCCTTGCCGCCCGCCATCTCGATCAGGCCCTGGAGGATGATCGAGCCGAGCCCCTTGCCGCAATATTCGGGCATCAGCGCGATATCGACGATATGGAGCCGGTTCTCGCGTTCCTGGAGATAGAGCCTGCCGATCGGGACCCCGTCCTTCTCGATCACGTCGAAGGCGCAGCCGGCGATCTTGCCGCGATAGTGGATGCGCTGTGCGGTGAACTGCTGTTCGACGAACGCGACCTTCTGCTCGAGAGGCCAGTCGACCTGCTCCAGTTCCAGCGCGCGCGTCGTGCCGTACAGGCGCGTCAGGAACGGGATGTCATCGTCGGTTTCCGGACGAAGCGTATAGCCTTGAGACAGCAGCGCCGCCGGCAAGGTGACCGCCGGCGGCGTATAGGAGATCGTCACGCGTTAACCCTTGAAGTGCATCAGTTGCGCGACGGGAAGATCCCGAACAGGGCAATGCAGAAATTCAACACGAGATAGGGCTGCATATTCTCATGCGGCTGGCTCCCACCGGTCGAGCCATAGATACGCGGCTCCATGGTCACCGTGTTGGTGAAGGTGTCGGTATAAGCCATGCCGGGGCCGGAAGCGCCGAACCAGGCCTGGGTGGTCGGTACGCCCGCCGGCGTGCCGCCGGTCCCGCCATATTGTTGATGGGTGTGCTGCGGAATCTGGTTGGTGGTCAGCGTCACGGTGGAAACACCGTCGACCTCGCCCAGGTCCCGATTGGTCAGTCCCGGCCCCTGGCCGATATTCAGGATGCCCCGCTCCTGGATATTCGGGAGAGCGAAGGTCGTGATGCCGTCACCGCCATAGGTGGTGCCGAGGATCGCGAACAATGCCTCGTTCTGGGAGATCGCCTGCAACTGGCCGTTGCAGAAGGCATAGTTGATTGGCGCAAAAGTGAATCCGAAGATTGCGATTTGGCCGACATAGGGTTGTGCCACCGTCTATCTCCGAATGCTAGTTGCGGCTGGGGAATATGCCCTGCAGGGCAATGATGATCGAGATGGCCAAGGTCGGCATCATGTTCTGGTGCGGCTGGCTCCCACCGGTAAAGGTCACGACCTGAGTCGCCATCGCAACCGGCGTGATGGTGTTCGGCGGCGTAACATAAAGGGTGCCCGGATTGGTGCCGTCGGTCGGCTCCGCCGGGATCGCCTTTTCGCTCGGGCCGGTCAGATTGCCGATATCGGTGGTCGCGTTGACGACGTGATTGTGCGTCGGCGTCGTGGTCGACAGCAAAGTCACATTTTCCGAGCCGCCCTGCTCGCCGATGACGCGAGGCGTAAGGCCGGGGCCGTTGCCCATGCCGATCGGCAGGCGACCGCGCAGATCAGGCAGCGCGAACGTCTGTACGCCGTTGCCGCCATAGAATGTGCCCAGTAGCGAGAAAAGCGCCGTGTTCTGCTGGATCGACAGGAGCTGCCCCGCACAATAGGCATTGTTGCGCGGCGCGAAATTCCCGCCGAACATCCGGATTTCACCGAGATAAGGTGTAGACATGTTGTTCTCCGTGCCGTCGGCCGAAACGATGGTGGATCAGTTGCGCGACGGGAAGATCCCCGTGGTCGCGATACAGAAATTCACCGCGAGATAAGGCTGCATATTCTCGTGCGGCTGGCTGCCGCCGTACAGGCCGACCGATGTCGGCGCGAGCGGCACCAGGGTATGGCCGCGCGCGAAGAAATTGTCGGTCTGCGACGTATCGGCCGCGAACATATGGCCAATCACCGGACGCTTGTCGGCGATGTTGGTCGAGCCGACCATGCTGTGCGTGTGCGCAGGCATTTCCGTCGTGAGCAGGGTCACGTTTTCAGTGCCGGCGATCTCGCCCTGGGGATAGTTGCCGTCGAAGTGGAGCGGGGTGCGACCGCGCAGATCGGGGAGCTGGAAGGTGCTCGTGCCGTTGCCGCCATAGGTCGTCCCCAGCAACGCGAAAAGCGCGGTATTCTGCTGGATCGGGAGGATCTGGCCGGCAGCCAGCGCCCAACCCCGCGGGGCGAAATTGAAGCCGAAGATACCGATTTGGCCGAGGAAGAAATTCGACATGCTCGCCTCTCAATTTCACGTGCTCGGGAGAGGGCAGCAGAACACCGCCCCCTAGGTGTCTTTTCGGGAATGTACCTGTCCCGGGGAAAGACACAATAGAAAATTTGCGCGGATTATATCAGGAATGGCTGGAAATTATGCCGCAGTGCGTCACATCCGCGGTTGCGCCGGGGACGCCGTTATGGCAGTGTCCGCGGGCTATTAACTTGGCGCGCTGCGCTTGGGAGAACCGTTTCGTCATGACGTCTATCAGCCCCAATGCAGAAATGTCGGATACGGCAACGGTCGAAGCCGCTGCTGGAACCGCACGCAAGCCATGGTCGACCCCGCTCGTCATCGTTGCCGAATCGCAACGGACCGAAGGCGGTCACACCCGCTTCACGGACGGCACCAGCATGGGCGTTCCTTACGGTTCCTGATCCTCGGATTTCGGAAATCGGCTGAATTTCCGCGTAGCGGCAATTCCTATTCGTTATCGCGATCGAACCAGGCGACGAAGCGCGCCAGGGTGATCGTCAGGTTCGCCATCATCAGGCGGTGATGATCGGGGCGGTGCGCTTGGTCCGCGTCCGCGATCATCGCCTCCAGCCTGTCGAAATCGACATAGCCGGACAGCCTGCCGTCGCGGTCGAGGCGGCGCGCCTCGGCAAGCGCCGCCGGTGCGGCGGCGCTCGCCATGCGGAAATGATCCGGGTCCTCGGCATCATTGCCCGGACCTCGTGTCAACAGGCTGGCGGGCAGGATATCGGCAAGGGCGCGGCGCGCGAGATAGCGATCCTGGCCATCGCCGAATTGCATCGCTTCCGGCAGCGCCAGGCCGAGTTCGACCACCCGCCTGTCATGGAACGGGCGCGTGAACTCCAGACCATGCGCGGCCGCGAGCGTGGATTGCACGGGCGGCGCCGAGGCCGATTTGCGCAGCAGATGCAGCCAGCGTGTGCGCCAGCGGTGATGGACCGGATAATCACCCCGCACCCGTGAAGGATCGACTGCGCCGCTGGCGAACAGGGATTGCGCGAAGTCGTTCGCGATCGCGCCCCGGCGCCAGGCCGGTACCCCGCCGTGCCGTATCGAGACGATCGCCGCGACGAGCCGCACCGGCATGAGTGCGGGGAGGACGTCGTTGCGCAGCAGGCGCAGAGGCGGCTCACCGGTCGTCCGCAGCCGCATGCGGAATTCGCGCAGGAAGCGCCGGAACTGGCCGCGCCGCAAGATCCGGCCCAGCATCGCGCCCGGACGGACGTTGACGGTATAGTCGCCGCCATGCCCGTCCATCACCAACCGTGCGCCCGCCGCCGCGGCGATCCGGTAGATCCCACGCCTGACATAGAGGGTGCCGACTGTGTTGTAGGTGCTGTCGAACGAGGTTTCGAGCGCGTCGAACACAGTGTCGTCCTCGCCACGGACATAGTATTCGAGGTCGATGGACGGATTGGGCCTGAACGCCTCGACCGCCGCGCGTGCGTCGCGGACGCCGGGCCGGGTCTCGCCTTCCGCGAGCACCGACGCGATCGCGACGATCCTGCGGCCCTGCGCCGCCACGACCGGCGCCGCAAGCGCGGCGATGCCACCGCTGTCGAATCCGCCGCTGAAGCAAAGGGCGGGCGGGCGAAGCAGTCTCCGGACCCGGCAGGCCACTGCCTCCTCCACGATGCGGCGATAGGCCTGGACATAATAGGCCTCGTCACGCCCGACATGTTCGGCACCGGCATGCGGTTCCCAATAGGTGCTGGGGGTTGCGCTCCCATTGCCCTCGACCCGCAGCATCGTGGCATTGGGAAGCGCGATGATCTGGTCGAAATAGGTTTCGCCTTGCACGCGATCGATCGCGAGCAGCAGGCGCCTGCCGATCGCCTCTTCGGACAAGCGGCGCGGCACGCCCTCGACCGCCCAAAGCGCCTTCACCTCGGTGGCGAAGACGAACAGGCCCGCGCCATGATGATAGAAGAGCCCGCGCTGGCCCATATGATCGCGGCCGAGCAGTAGGACGCGGGCGCGCGCATCCCAGATCGCGAAGGTGAAATCGCCGAGCAGATGCTCGGCGCAGGCCTCGCCCCAATGGCGATAGGCAGCGAGCAGCACGGCGCTGTCGGGCATATCGCGCAAATCCTCCGCCGCGATGCCCATTTCGGCCGCCAGCGCCTCGCGATTGTCCAGCCGCAGGTCGGCGACCAGCGTCACCTCGCCGTCCTGGATCGGCTGTGCCTCGTGCCAGTCCTCGGCATTCACCCGCATCAGGCAATGGCCGAGGCCAATGCCGTCAGTAACGATGCTCCGCCGCCCGTCGGGACCGCGAAAGGCGAGCATGTTGCCCATGCGATCGAGCTCGCGCGCCGAGACGGGCTGGCCGTCGAAGCGCAATATGCCGAAGATCGCGCTCATTTTCCCCGGGCGAGGCGCATGGCTTCCAGGCGGCGATAGGGCCCGGCAAGGTGATCCGCTACCGTCGCCCGAATCTCTTCGCTCGCCTCCTTCTGCTTGGCTTCGGTGTCAGCGGCGAAAGGCAAGGAAGGCGCCTTGGCGTCGCGCTTCGCCACGGCTTTCATGGCAGCACGACCATCCGCATCAGCTTCGATCCCGAAGTGCGACAGAATCTCGTCCTCCACCGCACCAGGCAGCGATTCATAATTGACCAGCAGGCCGCCACCGCTCTGGCCATATTCGAGCACCGCCGTGCAGATGCAGGCGAAGGCGCGCGCGCAATATTCCTCGGCCGGCATGTCCTCGCCGTTGACGATCCCGTAAAGGTCCCGGGCCATGGTGCCCGGGGTGGCCTGGATTCCCCGCATGCGCATCTGCGACACGAGGATCTCGGCCGGATCGCGATACAGGAAGATCCAGGGGGTATCGGGAAAGGCGTGGCGGAAGAGCGTCAGGTCAAGCGCGTGCCAGCTATCGAGCTTCACGACATAATGACGCGCGTCGCCGCTGCGGTCGCGGCCGAGCACACCGACCATCGCGCGCAAGAGGCGCGCGCGCTCCTCGATCGGGACGCCGGGATTGGCGTTCAGCAGTTGGACGACTGCATCGAGCGGCGCTGCCTCGGAAACGACGGTCGCGCCCGGCAGCGCCGCAAGCATCTGCGACACCAGCGTCGAGCCGCACCGCGACAGATGGAAAATGAACCCGTCGGGTGTCGCGAATCCGTCAGCCGGGTGCGCCTCGGCCAGCCTCCGAAGCGGCGTACGCTGGCGGAACAGACGATTGAACGGCTGGGCCTGGGCCTGGCGCAACTCATCCTCGAAAAAGGGGGCGCTGAGCGGAGCGCCGCCGAAATAGGCCCATTCGACCGCGAGTTCATGCTCTGTCGGCAGGATAGCGGTCGGGAGCCATTGGCGATCGGGCAGATCATGGCCGGTCAGTTGCGTCGCCAGGAAGCGATCGAGCCCGAGCGGATCGAACTCCATCGCCTTGAATACCATGGCCCGCTCCAGCGGGATGCCGGCCGAGGCAGCGCTTTGGACCAGGGCATCCGCGAACGCGCCTGGCTCCTCGATCCGGTACAGGCGCTGCTGCAGGTCCGGGTCCGCCAGCACCATCGCGCGGACGCGGTCGAGCGGTGCAGTGGCGCCGGAGAATATGGTGTCGGTCATGAGACGCGCGAACGATGTCTTTCCAACCGCCCGGGCGGTCGATAGGCTTGGCCGAAACCGGGGCTGAGCGCCGGCAATGGACGCCCGCCTAACATGCTCGACTCGCCGCAACAATCGCCATTCAGCTTCGCCGACCGGGTTCGACTGCCCTTCGCGTTCGATGCGGATCGCCTGCGCGCCGACCTCGATCGGGTGCTTGACGGCACCTGGGTCGATCACCTCGTCCGCCAGAATTACGAGGGCGACTGGGACGTGCTGCCGCTGCGCTTCACTGCCGGCGCGACGCACCCGGTGATGCAGATCTATGCCGATCCGACCGCAACTCGGTTCGAGGACGGGCCCGTGCTCGACCGCACGCCCTATATCCGCGCGGTGATCGCGCAGTTCGAATGCCCGATCCAGTCGGTCCGGCTGATGCGGCTCAGCCCCGGCTCAGTGATCAAGGAGCATTTCGACCATGATCTCGCCGCTGAATGGGGCGCGGCACGACTCCATATCCCGATCACGACCAATCCCCAGGTCGAGTTTCTGCTCAATCAGCGTCAGGTCGTGATGGCGCCGGGCAGCGTCTGGTACCTGCGCCTTTCCGATCCGCACAGCGTCGCCAATCGGGGGACGAGCGACCGGGTTCACCTCGTGATCGATTGCATCGCGAACGACTGGCTGATCGGGCAGCTTCGCGCTGCGACCATGGGTGGTTCAGAACAGTTGCAGCAACAGCAATAGGGCACCCAGCACGAACGCGCCGCCGACGATGACGAGGAGCCAGATCGCCAGCCGATACTCCGCGATGATCGAGTCGGCCTCCGGATCATGTTCATCGGACCAGTCCAGTTCCTCCTCCTGCCAGTCGAGCTCATGGACCGTTTGCTCCGGGCTCAGCGCCGATTTGAGCTGGAAGATGGTGATCGGTGTGACGAATTCGCAGCCATAGCCATTGGGGCCGCGCCGGGTCACCACCGCTGCATTGACCCGGGTGCCGGCAATGCCGACCGAGATCGGCTCGTCCGGATCGAGCGCCGCGGATGTTTCCATGCGGAAGCCGGTGAGCGACAGATCATAGATCAGCACGTCGATCGGGACGCCCTCGGCGCTGCGCAGCGTCGCGCCGACCTCCATCAGATAGCGCACGGCACCGCGCCGCTCCTCGGGATCCGAACGATATACGCGCGCGATGAGGGCCATCATGATATCCGACGGGGCAGGCTGTCGGCTGTCGCCCCATAACGTTACCAAAAGCTTATGGTGACAGGGGCAGGAGGCCACTGCAGTCGTTTGAATCGGGGTAGCCGGCGAGCCGTCTACAGGGTGCCCATCCGGACATATTCGCCAGGCGCGATGGCGTGGAGATCACCGGAAAAGCCGCGCAGGCCCTCGCCAAGGCCAAGCATCAGCACGCCGCCTGGCGCGAGGAGGCCGGTGATCCTGTCGAGCACCGCCACCGCCGTCTCGGTGTCGAAATAGATCAGGATGTTGCGGCAGAAGATCGTGTCGAACCGGCCCATTCCGTCACAGGGATCGAGCAGGTTGAACGGTCGAAACACCATCATCGCGCGCAGCTCTTCGCGAATTCGCCAGGCACCGCCGTCCGGCACGAAATGGGCGGCGCGGCGGTCTTCGCTGACCCCCTGTATTTCCGCTTCGGTATAGAGGCCCGCCGCGGCGCGCTCGACAAGGGTGGCGTTGAAGTCGGTCGCGAGGATCTCGATGGTCCAGTTCTTCAGGCCGGCCTCGGCGATCAGCATGGCGATCGAATATGCCTCCTGCCCCGCCGCACAGGCGGCGCACCAGATCCGCAGATGCCGCGTGTCGCGATCGGCGAGGAGGCGCGGCAAGGTTTGCGTAGCGAACCGCTCGAACATGGCGGGATCGCGGAAGAAACCCGAGGCGCTGGTCGCCAGAGCCTCGGCAACGGCGCGGGAGATGTCTTCGTCGCCCCGGCGCAGTGCGGCCGACAGCGCAGGAATATCCGTCAGGCCGAAACGTCGCAGGACAGGCGCAAGCAGGTTCGCCAGGGCGACGGGACTGTGCGGCGGCAGGATGACGCCCGACCGCTGCCGCACCACCTCCGACAGCGTATCGAGATCGTCTTCAGTCAGCACCCTCTCCCCGGTCCGGCCTCAGGGCGCGCCATTCTCTTTCGCGGCGTCGCGGAAATCGTGCATCATGCGGGCGCAGAGCAGCAGCTCCTCGCGCGTGTAATTGGCGAGCTGCGCGGTGACGATCTTGGTCAGCCCGGCCCGGACCCGGCGGCAGGTCTCCTCACCCAGCGGCGTCAGGAACAGCTCGGTCCGCCGGCCATCCTGCGGATTCTTGCGCGAGTCGATCAGGCCCGCGTCCGTCATCCGCGCCAGCTCGGCGGAGATGAGGCTCCGGCCGATCCCGATCACCTTCGCGATATCGAGCGGATAGACATTGCCGTTCGAGATCAGTGACAGCATCCATGCGCCACGCGGCCCGAGGGAGAATTCGTCCGTGATCACCCGTGTCGCCGGGTGAAGCGACCGGGAGGCGAAGGCCAGGCCCTCGGAGATATAGCCGATCTCGTCCCAGCTCAGCGTCGATTTTGGTTTCGGTGCCATCAGGACGCTTGCCTGTACAGCGTGCCCGAGGCTGTCAAGCATCAGAGATGCGCGCCGCCTGCGATCCACCATGCGAGCGCGGCCGCGAACGCGATCGCCGCGGCGAGCCGCCAGAGCCCGACCTTCGCGACCGGCTGCGCTTCGCCGAGCGCGGGCTGCGAGCCTGTGACCATCGTCCAGATCAGGTTCCGCCGCTTGACCGCCAGGTAGAAGAGGATCGCGAGCACATGCAGGACGATCAGCGCGAGCAGCAGGTTGAAACTGATATGGTGGATCCTGGATGCCACCCGCCCCTGGTCGAAATCGACGAGCCGGGAGAGCGGACCGGATTCCACGCCGTCGACATCGACCGCGAATAGGCCTGACACGGTCTGTATGGCCAGTATGAGCAGCATCACCACCACGCTCCAGCCGCCGAGCGGATTGTGCCCGACCGGTGCCGCCCCGGGCTCGCCCCGGAGATAGGCGCGGATGCCGCCTGGCCCCTTCACGAAATGCGCGAAGCGTGCGGTCGCGGTGCCGAACAGGCCCCATAGGAGGCGGAAGATCAGCAATGCGCAGACGGCGAGGCCGGCAAGGCCATGCCAGTCCATATGATAGGTCTCGGCACTCCACCAGCTGAAGCCGATCAGCCCGACCAGCAGCCAGTGAAAGGCGCGGGTGGGGATATCCCACACATATTGGCGCAGGGGTTTTTGGCGTGGGGGTTTTTGCGGGGGCGGCTTGCTCGCCATCGCTCAGGCTTTGGCCGCCCAGGAATCGCAGACGCTGGTCGCAGCGACCGCGCCACCGCTCAGCAGCTGGCATTTCCCGCAGCCCGTAGCCGGGCCGGTGAAGAAAGCGCAGATACCGCAATGCTTTTTCGGATCGGGCGATTGCAGCTTGAAGCCGAGCGAGCGCCGCATGCCCTTCTGGCTCGCGGGCAGCGTATCGAGATTGACGCAGACCGGTGCATCCTGCGCCGCGCCGCGCGCCGTCAGGCCCACCGCCAGCAGCGGCGCGCAGGCGGCCAGGCGGATCACGCCGCGCCGCGACAGGACCATGCCCTCAGCCATGCGCCGGTCCGACTTGCACGAGTTCAAAGGCATAGCCATCGGGATCAGTGATCTTGAGGATCGATGGTCCGACACCGGAAGCGCGAACTTCCCCGACCGGGTAGCCCGCCGCTTTCATCCGCGCCGCGACGGCGGCGACGTCGGGGACCCGCATCACCACACGGCCAAAGCCATTTCCCAGCACCACCGGCGGCGATTTGCCCGGGGTCTCGTCGCGGAACAGGATGATCGCCGTCTGCCGCATATGCGCGTCCGAGCAGAGGATGACCTCAGTCTCCGCGCCGTGATGCAAGGTCGTACCGACAACGAGCCCGAGCGCGGTACCGTAGAATTTGACTGAACGATCGAGATCCGTGGCGCGCAGCGCGGGTGCCATCAGCACGGCCGCCCCGCTCGCTGTCGGCTGGTCGGATTGAGTGGTCTGCGCCGGCGCAGCGACGGGCGCGAGAAACAGCAACGTGGCGAGGGCTGCGGCCCGGATCATGCCAGGATCTCCGAGATCGACTTGTTGGTCTCGAGGCTGCCCGAGCCCCATTTGTCGACCGGCACGCCCATCACCTGCTGGAGCGTCAGGCCGACCCGGGACACAGGCGTGCTCTCGCCGGCGACATGGATGCCGGTCTTGATCCGGCCACTCGCGCTGCCCGCGGTCATCATCGGGATATTGTCGATGGTGTGGAACTTGGCGAACTCGGTCTCGCTGTGCGCGAACACCAGGCAGTTATCGAGCAACGTGCCATTGCCCTCCTTCACCCCATCCAGCGCGCCGACGAAATAAGCCCAGGCCTCCATGATCTTGTCGACGAAGAAGGTGACCTGGGGCTGGTAGCCGAGATGATTGTCGAGCGGCTCCTCATGGGTCAGCTGATGGTGGGTGATGGTGCTGCCGATGCGGGTGAGCGAGGAAGCGCCGTTGTTGAAGTTCATGTTGAACACACGCGTATTGTCGCAGGCCAGCGCCATCACCAGCAGATCGGACATGATCTGGTGGTTGGTCATGACATTCTCGATCTCGGCATTGATGTCGCGCTCGGGCGGCCGGCGCGGGACGACGCAGCCGACCATCGGCTGGGGCTTGGTCAGCTCGACATCGAGCTGGTTCTCGAGCTGGCGCACCGAGGTGAAATACTGGTCGAGCCGCTGCTTGTCCGAAGCGCCCAGCCGCGCCTCGAACGCCTTGCGCTGATCAGTGACGCCGGAGAGCACGCTGCGCCGCGCCATCACCCGAGCGTCGGGCGTGAAATTGGCGCTGTTGGGATCGATGAAGCCGGGGCCGAATAGGCGTGTATAGAGCGCGGTCGGCGAGACTTCGGACGGATTGAGATTGCCGTTGCCGCGCCCGCTGAGCGAGTTGCGCGGATCCCCAGTCGAGGAGATCTCCAGCGAACGGAAGCGCGATCGTGTGCCGATCTGGTCGCCGATCAATACGTCGAACGATGGCGCCGGGAGACCGCCATCGGCGGCGGGCGCCATGCCGGTGCGGATGCCCACCCCGCCGCTCGTGTGCGGCAGATTGGGCTTGCCGTCGAGCGGGATGGAGAAATCGCTGAAGACGTTGATGCGATGCTGGAACGCCTTGATCGGGGCGAGTTCGACCTTGAGATCATAATCGGCGCCGATCTTGTCGGGGAACCAGCGCGGCGGGTTGACGCCGAGCCCCCAGAACCAGGTGCCGAAACGGATCGGGAGCGGCGCGCCCTTCGCGGGCCCGGTCGCAGCCATGGCCTCGCCATTCACGTCGAGGAAGATGTCGAGCAAAGGCAGGCCGACGGCAATCGCCGCGCCGTTCATGACACCCCTGAGCGCGGTTCTGCGGCTGATGGTCATCGGTTCGCTCCAGTGATTGCGCCGGTGGCGGGAGAAGAAGCGACCGGGGACGCCGGCGCGGGCGCCCGGTGGATTTCGTAGAGGCCAGGCAGACTCGCGATGCGCAGCATCAGCGCCGGCAGGCGGTAGCGATCCGCCGCAAAGCCCTTGTCGAGCGCGGCGAGCAGATCGGCCTGATCGTCAGTGGCTTTGCCGGTCGCATATTCGAGCGCGCGGTTGGCGACGCACTCCGTGGTTGCGGGGTTACCGGCGAGCGCCTTGCCGAGCCCGTCGGCGCCGGTGAAATTCGCGTCCTCCAGCTTGCCTGCGACGTCGATATCGACGCCATTCTCCTTCGCCCGGAACGCACCGATCCCATCGAAGCGCTCGAGCGGCAGGCCGATCGGATCCGTGATGCGGTGGCAGGCCGCGCAGGTAGGGTCGGACGCATGCGCCGACAGGCGCGCGCGGGCGGTGCGCAGCACTGCGTTGGTGGTGTCCTGCACCACGGCGAAATTCACATTGCCGGGCGGATCGGGGACCGGCTCGCAGAGCAACCGCTCGCGGATCGCGCGGCCGCGCAGGGTCGGCGAGCTGCGGCCGGAATGCGCGTAGAGCGACAGGAAGCCGGCCTGACTCAGCAGCCCGGCACGATCGTCCGTGGCGGCGAAATCATGCGGCTCCCAGCCGGTGCGCGACACGACCGGCACATTGTAGATCGGGCCGAGCGCACGCGTCATGAAGGTGCGGCGGGTGGTGAAGAGATCGCGATAATCGCCGTCGCGCGTCACCAGCTGGTCGACGATCATGCGCAGCAATTGCTCCGGCAAGGCCTTGGCGACATCCTGGTTGAAGCGTGGATAGACGATCGGATCCTTGGCGAGATCGTCGAACTTCTCGAACATCAGCATGTCGGCGAAGAAAGCGCGGACGCCCGCTTCGAGCCGGGGCGACTTGACCATGTGCTGCGCGACCGCAGCGAGCTGGGCCGGGTCGGCGAGGCGACCTTCGGCCGCTGCCCTCAGCAGGGCGTCGTTGGGCGTGGTGTTCCACAGGAAGAAGCTCAGCCGGGCGGCGCGGGAATATGCGTCGAGGCGCATCTCGCCGGGGCGGGCCGGATCGGGCTCGGCGCTTTCGATCACATAGAGGAAATCGGGCGAGACGAGCATCGCGCCGAGGGCAAGCTGCAGGCCCGCGTAGAAGTCGCCCGATCTGGTCGTCGCCTCACTGGCCATGCGCACATAGGCAGCCTGCTCCCCGTTGGTGAGCGGGCGCCGGAAGAGATAGCGGCCGATCGGCAGGAGGGTGGCGCGGACGCAATCGTCATCGGGCTGCGCCGCGCTCTTCGAGGTGCAGGGCACGAAGGTGGCGCGGTGTGCCGGATCGAAGACCTGCGCCGCGATGCCCCGGCCGATCGCGTCGAACTGCTCGAGCCCGGCGGGCGAGATCGAAGCGGCAGCGGCGCCCGTGGCGATCAGTTGGTGCGCGGGCCGCACGATCGGCTCGAAGCGCCCGGCCACGATGATGTCCGGCCCGAAGATATCGGCGATTGCGTTGCGGTATTGCGCTTCGGTCAGGCGGCGCATGCCGACGATCTGTCCGAGCGGTTCGGGCGAGGCCGCTATCGGGGCCGGCATCTCCGCGGAAACCGAGCCGGCCAGATGCCCGGTCATGCAGCCGAGCGCGACCAGCGGCAGGGCGATAACGAGCGCGGTCCTGGCAGTGCGATGGAGCATCGCCTCAGTTCCGCGCCATGGCGGTGATCGGCCGATCCATGACGAAGGCGGGGACGGCCGCGACATCCATCGCCGCCGAGATGCCGGTACATTGGCCGGTCTTTGGATCGCGCAGCCCGTCCGCCATTTTCTGGAGCGTCTTGAGTTCGGCCGCGCAATCGATGCCGGCGACGGTCGCCGCGCCGATCCCGCCGACGATCGTCATCTCGATCACGCTGCGCACCGGCTGATAGCCGCCGAACAGCCCCTTGATCGAACCATCGGGCTGGAAGGCAAGCCGGAAACGGCCCTGGCGGAACTGCCATTCCAGATTCTCGCCGCGGATGCCGCCATGGCCGACGCGCCGGGTGAGGCGGACATCGGCCGGGTCAGTGGTCAGCACACCGTTGACGATGCGGCCGTGCAGGACGTTGCGCCAGCGCGGGTTGTCGCTGACGGCGAAGCTCGCGCCGGTGATGAAGTTGCGCTTCGAATCGAGCACCGGCCGATCGCTGGTGGTGGCGAAGACGATCTCGACATGATCGTCGTTCACCAGGCTGTCCACACCGCGCAACAGCAGCACCATTGAGTGCTCGCCGGTGGCGAGGAAATTGTTGTAGCCGCGCACGGCATCGCCGGCCGTACCGTCCACGCCGCGATAATTGCGGCTGCAGCCGAGCGCGCGATAGGCCTGGTTGTCGATGCCGCGCTCGCCCGTCGGGCTGACGAAATTGTTGTGCGCACAGGCGCCCGCGCCGGCGCCGCTCACCTTGCCGTCGAGATTGAGGCCGGGCGCGATCTTGCCCTGGATGGTCTTCTGGATCGGGCGGTCGAACAGCTCGGGATTGGCGCAGATATTGGTGTTGTTCGGCCCGACTGCGTAATCCTTCCAGCGCCTGGTCAATTCGGGTTCGCTGGCCGGAAGCAGCAGCCGCGCGCGCTCGGTCGGGACGAGCGACTGGAGATAGTTTTCGCGCACTGTGTTCGCGAGCCCGTCGGGGCAATCATCCTTGCCCTGATAGACCGCCGGCGCGAAGGCGGTGAGGATGAAACCCATCTCTCCATTGGCGGGCGGGGCCGGCAGCGCCACGGCGGCCTCCGCACCGGAACCGGTGGGGGCCGAGCCGCCGGCAATGGCGAGCGCGCCGGCGAGGAGCCCGAGCTTCAGGGCCATCGCCGGGCGATGGAATCGCGCGGCGCCCCGAACTGAGATTGCGGTTTGAGCTTCCTGTTCGCCCGCCATGGCCTCACCCCATCAGTTCTGATTATGAACTATGTTTCCGCCCGGACGCGAAAACAGTCAAGTTAAAAAGTTGAACTATATTGCGGCAAAATGCCCGTACCCGATCCGGGTTCAGAGCTTCAGCGGCACGCCTTCGGCTGGCACGATCATCGGCGTGTCGTCCTGCCTCTCGAACACCGGTTTTCCGCGCCAGGCCCATTGCGGCGAGTCGCCGGTGCGCAGCACGGTCCACTCGCCGACATCGCGCGCCGCGATCCCCGCCGCGAAGGGCGTCCAGCCTGTACAGGCCGGGCCGCAGTTCGGCGTTCGCGGCGTGAACAGAGCATGGGTCCCGGCGTCAGTCAGGAGATAGGCCTGATCGGCGTAAACCGGCACGACATTGGCCGGCGCGACAAGCGCCGGCGCGGGCGGGATATGGGGGATGAGGTGCCAGAGATCGTCATAGGCATCGCCCGCCATGTCGCCGGGCTTGCGGTCCGCGACAAAGGTGAAGACGAGATTGTTGCGGTACGACCATTGCGGCCCCTGCGCGCCGACCAGGACCTTCCACCGCCCGATCGGCTTGGCATCTGCCGGCGCCGCGAACGGCGCCCAGATCTTCGTGCATGGCCCGATGCAATAGTTGAGCGTCTCGCCGGAGCGCGACCGCGCGATGCGCATGTCGAGCGCATAAAGCGTCCGGCCTCGCGCATCGGCATAATATTGTCCGGCCTTGGCTGTCCGCACCAGGACATCGCCCGGATGGACACTGTCATCGACGGCTGAATCAGCCTTCTGGGCGTCGCTCGCCTGCGCCAACAGCGGAGCGGGCATGAGCAGGACAATCGCCAGACACAGGGATTTCATCCGCCTCTCCCTTCGCTTTGCGCCGGTCACCGATCGGGATCCACGCGATAGGCGCGGTGGCAGGTGGTGCAGGTCGCGCCGAGCTGCTTGGCCTGAGCACGAATCGCGTTCATGTCGCCGGTGGCGGCAACCTTCGCGAACGCTGCCGCCTGAACGGCAAAGGCATCCTGCCCCGCCTTGAACTGCGCCGGCTGCACCCAGATTTCCCGCTTCGCATTGGTCTTAACGCCGGGTTGCGGGCCGCTGCCGGCCGGGAACCAGCCATATTGCTGCCTGGCGGCGCTGCTGATCTGCCGGGCGGAAAGCTGGATGATATAGATTTGCGGCGTGCCGCCCTTGAGCTCGTCGTTCACATTCTTGAACGCCGCGCCCAGCTCGCGGAGGCTGGCGACGCGGGACTTCACCACATCCTGCGGTGCCGCCAGCAACGGCGTGGCTGCCGCGAGCCCGCATGCCACCAATATCCTGAACCCGACGCGCATCCCGTGCTCCAGCCTTTCATTATTTTGGCTGATCATAGTTCAAAAGATGAACTAGTCAATCGAGCGGAAGTCAGTTGGCAGGGGAAAGCCGGGGCGATATGCGAGACGCCGTGACTGACCTGGCCCTTTTGTTCGAACATCCCCTCTGGTTCCTGCCGCTGTTCGAGGCGCTCGAGCGGCGCGGGATCGACCATGTCGCGTTGCGCCCCGACGGGTATTTCGATCCGGCCGATCGCACCGCGCCGGCGCGGATCGTGCTCAACCGCATCGCGATGTCGAGCTTCCTGCGCGCCGACGAGCATCCGATCTTCCACGCGATGGCGCTGCTCGATCACTGGCGCCGTGCAGGGGCGCGGGTGATCAACGGCCCCGAGGTGATGGCGATCGACACGTCCAAGGCGCGGCAGCTTTCGCTGATCGCGAGCCTTGGCCTTGCCATTCCGGCGACGCGCGTCGTCCACCGTATCGAGGATATCGAGGCGGCAGCCGTGACACTCTCCTTCCCACTGGTGGTGAAGGCCAATATCGGCGGCTCCGGCGCCGGGATCATGCGCTACGAGTCGATGGACCAGCTCCGCGCCTCGGTCGCCGACAAGTTCCTGCCGAGCAGCGTCGACGGGGTGCTGCTCGTCCAGGATTATGTTCCCGCCCGGAACGGCACGATCACCCGGATCGAGACGCTGGACCGCAACTATCTCTACGCGCTTGATATCGCCGGGGCCGGCGCATTTGATCTGTGTCCGGCCGATGCCTGCCAGATCCCCGGCGCGCCGATCCCGATGGTTTCGGCTGATCCCGCACCGGAACTGCGCCAGGCGGCCGAAGCGATTGCCCGCGCGATCGACCTCGATGTCGGCGGCATCGAAGTGATGATCGACGATCGCGACGGCGTGCCGCGCTTTTACGACATCAACGCCCTGTCCAATTTCGTCGCCAGGCCGCTCGACGTGCTGGGCTGGGACCCGCATGATCGGCTGGTCGACTATCTCATCACCCTTATCGAGGAGGCGCGCGGCTGATGCGCTATGGTTACTGGATGCCGGTGTTCGGCGGCTGGCTGCGCAATGTGCCCGACGAGGGCATGCAGGCGAGCTGGGATTATTCGAAGCGGCTGACGCAGCGGTCCGAACAGCTCGGTTATGATCTGACGCTGATCGCCGAGCTCAACCTCAATGACATCAAGGGCGTGGAACAGCCCGCGCTCGACGCCTGGTCGACTGCGGCGGCGCTCGCCGCCGTGACCGATTCGATCGAATTGATGGTCGCGGTGCGCCCGAACTTCCACCACCCTGCCCTGTTCGCCAAGGCCGCTGCCAATATCGACCGGATTTCGGGCGGGCGGCTTGCGCTCAACGTCGTCTCCTCCTGGTGGGCGGACGAAGCCAGGCAATATGGCCTGCAGTTCGACCAGCATGACGATCGCTATGCCCGCACCGAAGAGTGGCTGCGCGTCGTCGATGGCTTGTGGACTGAGGAGAAGTTCAGCTTCACCGGCCAGTTCTACCGCACCGAGGAGGCGATCTGCGCGCCCAAGCCGGCCAAGCGGCCGACCGTCTATGCCGGCGGCGAGAGCGACAAGGCCAAGGCGATGATCGTCAGCCAGTGCGACGCCTATGTGATGCATGGCGACCCCGTCGAAGCGATCGCCCCCAAGATCGCCGATATGGCCGCACGGCGCGAGGCGGCGGGCGGTGTGCCGATGCAGTACGGCATGGCCGCCTATGCCATCGTCCGCGACAGCGAGGCCGAGGCGAAACGCGAGCTGGAGCGGATCACCAACGTCACTGATCTGCCGGCGGGCTATGCGAATTTCGACCAGTGGCTGTCGGGCACGCAGCTCGAGCGCGAGTTGAAGATCCAGGAATATTCGGTCTCCAACCGCGGCCTGCGCCCCAATCTGGTCGGTACGCCCGAGCAGTTGCGCGAGCGGATCGAGGAATATGAAGCGGCCGGGCTCGACCTGTTGCTGCTCCAGATGAGCCCCCAGGCCGAGGAAATGGAACGCTTCGCGGCGCAGGTGATGGGGACTGCCTGATCGACCAGCGACCCAGCAGCTGGCCTGACCTCTCTGGACAGGCCAGTATCAGCGGGTAAAAGGGGCAGGCATGAAGCGGATACCCCATCTGCGCTGGTGGATCGTCGCGCTGATCTGCGCGGGCACGATCGCGAACTATCTGGCGCGCAATTCGCTTGGGGTACTCGCGCCGCAGCTCAAGACGAGCCTGGCGATGACGACGCAGCAATACAGCTATGTCGTCGGCGCCTTCCAGCTTGCCTATACGGTGATGCAGCCGATCGCTGGCTATGTCGTGGATCGCTTCGGCCTGCGCGCCGGGTTCGCGCTGTTCGGAGTCGCCTGGTCGGCCGCCAATATGCTGCACGCGCTTGCCGGCGGCTGGATGGGGCTCGCGTTCTTTCGCGGGCTGCTCGGCCTTGCTGAATCCGCTGCGGTGCCATCCGGGATCAAGGCGATCGCCGAATGGTTTCCGGCGCGTGAGCGTTCGGTCGCGGTGGGGTGGTTCAACGCGGGCACCTCGCTCGGGGCGCTGATCGCGCCGCCGATCGTGGTCGCCGTGACTCTCTGGGCCGATTGGCGGATGGCGTTCGTGGTCACTGGCGCGATCGGGCTGGTCTGGGCGGCGGCATGGTACGGCTTCTATCGCAGCCCGGCGGCCCATCCGGCGATCACGCCCGAAGAACAGGCGTTGATCGCGGCCGATCGCCCGAGCGTACCGGGGAAGCGGGCGAGCGCGCGCGAGATTCTCGGTTCAGCGAAATTCTGGGTGATCGCGATCCCGCGCTTCCTCGCCGAGCCGGCCTGGCAGACCTTCAGCTTCTGGATCCCGCTCTATCTCGCGACAGAGCGCGGCATGGACCTGAAGCATATCGCCCTGTTTGCCTGGCTCCCCTTCCTTGCCGCCGATATGGGCGGGGTGCTCGGCGGCTATCTGTCGCCGTTTCTGGTCAGGCGTTTCGGCCTGAAGCTGATCAGCTCGCGCGTCGCCGGCATCAGCCTGGCGGCAGTGCTGATGATCGCGCCGGGCTGTATCGGCCTTGCCGTCAGCCCCTATACCGCCATCGCCTTGTTCTGCGTCGGCGGCTTCGCCCACCAGATGATCTCGGTGCTGATCAACACGCTCTCGGCTGATGTGTTCACGCCGGAGGAGGTCGGCACCGCCAATGGCTTTGTCGGGCAGGCGGGGTGGATCGGCGGCTTGCTCTTCTCGCTGCTGATCGGCCAGCTTGCCGACACGGTCGGCTATACGCTGCTTTTCGCCGCGCTTTCCGTGTTCGACCTGCTCGGCGCGGCCGTGCTGATCATGGGCATGCGGCATTTGATGATTCCGGAGCCCCAGCGATGAGATGCGCCACACTCTCCAACCCGCCGCTCTTCGCGCTGGCGGAGCAGAGCCGCGGCCGGCTGACGCTGGTCGCCGATACCGGTGCGGTGGCGCATGTCTTCATACTCGAGGAGGATATCGCGCGGCTGCTGCTCCTCGCCGACGGCACAGTGACGAGCCCGCCAAGCTGGGCGATCGCGGCCGGGGCGAGCGACATCACCGAACCGGGGCGCGACCGGATGGATGTGGCCGGGTTCACCTGTCCGGACTTCGCCCTCGTCGCCGAAGACGGAAAGCTCATCGTCGAGACGGCGCGCCTGCGTCTCACCATCCAGCTCCACGGCCTCCACTGCACCTGGAAACAGCGTGACGGCGAAAGTTGGCGGCTGATGGCAGCCGATCGCCCGACCCAGGCTTATGATTTCGGCTGGTGGGATGGCCGCGTCTATCATTACGCGGCGCGCCAGCCCGGCGAACGCTATTACGGCCTCGGCGACCGCACCGGCGACACCGACCGCGCCGGGCGCAGCTTCCGCCTCACCAATCTCGATCCGATGGGCTATGACGCCGAGCACAGCGACCCGCTCTACAAATCGATCCCGTACATCCTCGTCGCTGACGCCGAAGGCCGCTGCCACGGCAGTTTTTACGACAGTGCCGCCGATATCGCCTTCGACCTCGGGCGCGAGCTCGACAATTATCACGGGCGCTACCGCCATGTCGTGGCGGAGAGCGGCGATCTCGATCTGTGGATGATCGCCGGGCCAGATCCGCTGGCGGTGACGCGCCGCTTCACCTGGCTCACCGGGCGCCCGGCGCTGATGCCGCGCTGGTCGCTCGGCTATTCGGGCTCGACCATGAGCTATACCGACGCGCCCGATGCGGCGGCGCAGATGGCCGGGTTTCTCGACAAGCTCGCCGAGCATGATCTCGGCTGTACCTCCTTCCATCTGTCCTCGGGCTACACCTCGATCGGCGACAAGCGCTATGTGTTCCACTGGAACCGCGACAAATTCCCCGACCCCGCCGCCTTTGTCGCCAGCTATGCCGATGCGGGCGTGCAACTCGTGCCCAATATCAAGCCGGCGTTGCTGCGTAGCCATCCGCGCTATGACGAAGTCGCCGCCGCTGGGCTGTTCGTCGGTGACGAGCAGGGCGCGCCGGTCGAGGCGCAGTTCTGGGACGAGGCCGGCAGCTATATCGACTTCACCAATCCGGCGGCGGCTGGCTGGTGGCGCGACCAGGTCAAGGCGGCTTTGCTCGATCACGGCATAGTCGCGACCTGGAACGACAATAACGAATATGAGATCTGGGACGCGCGCGCCCGCTTCGACGGGTTCGGTGCCCCCCGCCCCGCCGCCGCGATGCGTCCGGTGCAACCGCTGCTGATGGGCCGCGCCTCGCGCCGCGCGCAGCTGGAGGCAGCACCCGGCAGCCGGCCCTATGTCGTTACCCGCTCGGGCATGGCGGGCCTGCAGCGTTATGCGCAGACCTGGAGCGGCGACAACTTCACCGAGTGGAAGACGCTACGCTACAATGCGCGCATGGCGATCGGGCTCGCGCTGTCGGGCGTGTCGAACAGCGGGCATGATGTCGGCGGCTTTGCCGGGCCGGCGCCTTCGCCCGAGCTGCTGGTGCGCTGGGTGCAGGCGGGCGTGCTGATGCCGCGGTTCAGCATCCATAGCTGGAACGACGACCGTAGCGTCAACGAACCCTGGATGTATCCCGAGATGCTGCCCGCCATCCACCGGCTGATGGCGCTGCGCCAGACCCTCGTGCCGTTCTTCTATGATCTGCTGCATCGCTATCACGCTGAGTGCGAGCCGATGGTCCGACCGACCTGGCTCGACTTTCCGGGTGATGCCCAGGCATGGGAAGAGAATGACGAGCATCTGCTCGGCCCCGATCTGCTGGCCGCGCCGGTGGTGGAGCCGGGCGCCACGACCCGGACGCTGCGGGTGCCGGCGGGTGCGGATTGGATTGATGTGTGGACCGGCGAATATGTCGAGGGCGGCACGGAGATCACCCTCGCAGCACCGCTCGACGGACCTCCGCCGCTGCTTGCCCGCGCCGGCTCGGCCATACTGGTCGATCTGGCGAAGGGCGGATGGCGGCCGGAGCCCTATAAGCGTGGCGTGTGGCTGTTTCCGCCGCGCGAGGGCGCCTTCACCTGGAGCGCGATCGAGGACGGCGGCGACGGCGAAGGGCCGGTCGATCGCTGGCACGTCACTGGTCACGCCGGCGCTACCAGCATCTCGGTTACCATGCGGCGCGCGGGACCAGGAGGCTGGGGCGACGACAGGGTCGCACTCCTGCTGCCGCCCGGCGAGCGGCGTGCGCTTCAGGTCAACGACGGAGCCGGCGACATCGTGACGCACGACGGACGTCGCGGCATCGCACTCACCGTCTAGGTCGCGGACTCATAAACGGACTGACCAGAAGCGACCCGATTACCGATATTCCGAACTGGCATCGAGGACGTGATTTCGCCACAACGTCGAGAATGTTCGGAGGAAGGACCTGACGTGCTTCAACAGATCGTTTTTGCGCTGCTCGCAGTTGGAGCGGCCCCGGTGATCGAGGCTCCACCCCAGTGTCCGGTGAGATATGCGACGAGGTTCGTAACTCACTTCGCGGATTTGCCGGATCAAATCCAGAAGGACATTCTCAAGGGCGGCAAGATCGCTGATCCTGGCCAACCCTTTGAAGCCTATGATGATATCACGGACCCTGATCTTCCTCGCCGCCGTATGGTCCTCGCTGGGCATAGCGGCGTCAAATGGTTCGTCTGGATCGACCATGGCGGCTTTGCTCGCCACAATGATGTGTTCGGGTTTTCTCAGCTTTGGGAAAAGGCTGACACTTTTCGATGGTATCGCGACGCCGACCTTCAAGGCGATCCCTGCATCGCGATCAATGCATTCCTGGATGGTGTAAGTACGCCCGAACAAATCGAGCGGTAACGACGCTCCCCGCCAGACCGGTCATTCGCAATTTATGGGTTCGCGACCCAGCTCAAACCGCCACTCGCCGCGCGAGATCGCTCCGTTTCGCCTCCACCTCGGCCCGCGCCCGTTCGAACGCGTCGCTTTCGGTCGCAGTCAACAGGCCGTCGATCACGCGGGCGAGGTGGTCGCGCATCGCATGGCGCGCCGCCTTGGGGTCGCGGTTGCGCAAGGCGGCGAGGACGCGCTGATGCTCGTCGATGCGCGGCTGGACGCCGACGCTGCGCGCCCGCTCGAGCATATGCTGGCAGAGCGGCGAGCGGTAGCGCGCATTCCAGAGCGACTCGACCACATCCACCACCGCCGAGTTGCGCGTCGCCCGGGCGATCGTCAGATGGAATTCGCGGTCGGCATGCTCGCCGCTGATATGCTCGAGATTCTCGCGCTCCATTTCGCCGATCAGCGTCTCGAGCGTCGCGATCTCCTCGTCGGTGATCGAGACCGCGGCGAGCGCCGCCGCCTCGCCTTCGAACAGGCGCCGCGCCTCGGTGAGCTCGAAGGCGCCGATATCGAGCCCGATCATCGCCGCGTCCTTGGGCGGATTGTCGACGACGAAGATGCCGGCGCCGTGGCGCGTCCTGACCAGCCCGATCACGTCGAGCGCGATCATCGCCTCGCGGATCGTCGGACGGCTGACCTTGTATTCCTCCGCCAGGTCCCGTTCCGACGGAATGCGCTGGCCCGGCGCGAACTCGCCGCGCTGGATCGCACCGGCCACCGCCGCCGCGACCTGCTGGTATAATTTCCGCGAGTCCGGCTGCAGGCTGGCAGCGGACGGGTTGGCGACTGGTCTGGTCAGTGGTTTTCTCGGCATAAGCTACGCAAACCCTATCACCAGCGCCGCGGCGCCGCAACACGCTGCGCTGGGCTCAGTGCCACTGGCCAAGGGAGCACTTGCATGTGGTAAGGCCATTTGATAGCACATGTCAGGTGTGTTGACGGACGACAGAATCCGCGACCCGACCAAGGGGAGGCTGAAATGAGCAAATATCACGGTACCGTTTGCCGCGCCGCGTTGATCGCATCGCTGGCCCTGAGTACGACACCCGCTTTCGCCAAGGGCGCCGCGCCCGAGCAGCCGGCCAGTCCGGCGCAAACAGTGCCGGGCGGCTCGGCCAGCGACGCCGGGTCACCGGATACGAGCGGCGACATCATCGTCACCGCGCAGAAGCGCGCTGAAAATGTCCAGCGCGTGCCGCTGGCCATTTCGGTTCTGTCCGAAACCCAGCTTCAGGCGGCAGGCGTGACCCAGTTCCAGGATCTCGGCAAGGTCGCGCCCTCGCTGACGGTGCGCCCGGCCGAACATCCGGTCAACGCCAATGTCTCACTGCGCGGCGTCGGCACCTTCGCTTTCGGCATCGGCGTCGAGCCGAGCGTTGCGGTGCTGGTCGACGAAGTGCCGCTCGCCTTCCAGGCACGCGCCTTCACCGACCTGCCCGATGTCGAGCGTATCGAAGTGCTGCGCGGCCCGCAGAGCACACTGTACGGCAAATCGGCCTCGGCCGGCCTGATCAACATCATCACCCGCAACCCGACCGACAGTTTCCACTTCCGGGCCAATACGCTGGTGACCACCGACAGCGAATATGGCGGCAATTTCAGCGTTTCGGGTCCGATTACGCCGGAACTGGGTTATATCGTGTCAGCCAGCTATTCGAACTGGGACGGCAATGTCCGCAACCTGTTCAACGGCAAGGAAGTGAACGGGCACGAGGCGTTCAACACCCGCGGCAAGCTCCGCTGGAAACCCACGGACGACGTCACCATCACGCTGTCGGGCAATTATCTCAACGGCAACACCAGCGTCGGCCGGCCATTCATCCGCCTTGATCCGAACGCAGTGTTGCGCGGCGTCGCCGGACAGACGGCCTCGGTCGTATTCCCCGGCGTCACGGTCAGCGAGACCAATCAGGATATCAGCAACAATTACGACGCGCGCACCAAATATGATGGCGGCGGCGGCTCGCTGCGCGCCGATATCGGCCTTGGCGACATGACCGTGGTGGTGCTGAGTTCCTACGACAAGTTCCGCCTGTTCGACTATCTGGACCAGGACGATACCTCGTCCACCACCGCCAATGGCAACAACATCCAGGTCGGCCAGTTCCACTCGAAGCTGATCACCGAGGAAGTCCGGCTGCTCTCGCCCAGCGACAAGCCTTTCCGCTATACCCTGGGCGCCTATTACGGGAATGTGGCCTTCGAGCGACCGTTCCAGCGCGGCCCTGCTTTCTCGCTGGCCAACTGGTATGCGACGTCCAAATCGGAGCAGATCGCCGGATTCGCCCAGCTCGACTGGGAGGTGGTGCCGCATCTGACCCTGACCGCCGGCGGGCGAGTTCAGAACGAGACGATTTCCTTTACCTTCCGGGACAATATCGCCGCCACTTTCTACAGCGGCAGCGCCTCGGATACTGCGGGCACCTATCACCTCGGCGCACGCTACGAGGCCGCGCCGGACCTGATGTTCTTCGCCAGCTACGCGACCGGCTATAAGGGCCAGACCTATGATCTGACCACCGGCTTCAACAAGAACCGGACCGTTCCGATCAGGCCGGAACGGTCGCGCGACTGGGAGCTCGGCGCGCGCATGCAGTTCCTCGATCGGCGGGTGACGGCCAACCTCACCCTGTTCAATACCGATTATGAGGATTTGCAGGCGCAAACGATCGAGACGCTTCTCGACGGAACGAGCAATTTCCGTCTGACCAATGTCGGTGGGCTGAACACCAAGGGCGTGGAGTTCGAAACCTCGGCACGGCTCGGCAGCGATTTCAACTTCGGCGGATCAGTGGCCTATCTCGACGCCAAATATACCTCGTTCCCGGTCGCGCAATGCTATCCGTTGCAGCAAGTCCCGACGACGTGCCTTCCACCGACATCACCCACCTTCCAGAACCTGACCGGCGCACGCGCGGTGCAGGCGCCGGAGTGGAAATTCTCGATCAGCGCGGATTATTCGCCGTCGCTGGGCGGCAATCTGCGCGGGGTGGCGCAGGCCAACTGGCAATATCAGAGCGGCGTCTATTATGTGGCGGAGGATCCCCAGACCTTTCAGCCGGCCTATGGCATCGTCAATATCGGGCTCGGCGTGCGCGACAAGGACCATAAATGGGAGGTGGTCGCTTTCGTCGACAACCTGTTCGACAAGCAATATTTCCCGTCGCTGGTCAACACGGCGGGCAATTTCGGCAACAAGCTGGCGACCCAGGCGCTGCTCCCACGCGACTTCCGGCGCTATGCCGGGGTGCGGATCGGCGTAAACTTCTGATTGATGGCGGGGCGCGGCCCCGCCATCACCCATATTATCGGCCGGAGTATAGCCGCACATGTTCATAACGCAGACGATGCGCTGGTTCGGTCCTTCCGATCCAGTCTCGTTGCGCGATATCCGTCAGGCCGGCGCGACCGAGGTCGTGACCGCCCTGCATGAGGTTGCGAACGGCGATATCTGGACCCAGGACGCGATCGCAGCGCGCAAGCGCGAGATCGAGCGCGCCGGGCTGGGCTGGACCGTGGTCGAGAGCCTGCCGGTGCATGAAGAGATCAAGACGCGCGGGCCTGCATGGGACTGGTTCATCGGCCAGTACCGCGCGAGCCTGCGCAACCTGGCGGCGTGCGGCATCACCACGATCACCTATAATTTCATGCCGATCCTCGACTGGACCCGGACTGATCTTGCCTGGCCGCTGCCCGACGGCGCGCTGGCGCTGCGTTTCGAGCTCGAGGCAGTCGCTGCCTATGACCTTCATATTCTGCGCCGGCCTGGTGCCGAGACAAGCTACGCGCCCGCGATGGTCGAGGCCGCAACGCGGCGCTTCCACGCAATGGACGAGGCGGCGCGCCTCAGCCTGGAGCGGACGATCATCGCCGGACTGCCGGGCAGCGAGGAAAGCTTCACCTCGGCCGGGCTGCTCGCGGCGATCGAGACCTATGCCGATATCGATGCCGAACGCCTGCGCGCGAACCATGCCGACTTCCTCGCTGCGGCCTGCCCCGTCGCCGATGAGCTGGGCCTGAGCCTGGTCGTTCACCCCGACGATCCCCCCTTCCCGCTCTTCGACCTGCCCCGCGTCGTCAGCACCGAAGCCGATCTCGCCGCCTTGTTCGCCCGCGTCCCCAATCCCTCGAACGGCCTGTGCTTCTGCGCCGGATCGTTCGGGGTACGCGCCGACAATGATCTGCCCGGCATGGTCGAGCGGCTCGGCGACCGGATCGGTTTCCTGCACCTGCGCTCGGTGCAGCGCGAACCGAACCTGGCCTTTCACGAGTCAGCGCATCTCGAAGGCGATGCTGGAATGGTCGCGATCATGGCGGCGGTCCATCGGCTGCAGCGCCGGACTGGGCGCTCGATCCCGATGCGTCCCGACCATGGCCATCAGATGCTCGACGACCTGACCAAAGAGACCAACCCCGGCTATTCGCTGCTCGGCCGGATGCGGGGGCTCGCTGAATTAAGAGGGCTCGAACGCGGAATCGCGCACGCCTATCACAACGACATAATGGGAGACGGATATGCGTAACCGGACAGGAGCCGCATGGCTCATCGCGATCGCCGCTTTATGGGCAGCCCCGGCCGCCGCACAGCAGGAGGGCGCGCCGGTGCTCCCCAAGGCGACCGCGCAGGGCGGGCCTTTGCTCGTCTCGGCTGATATGCGGCAGGGGACTGACCTCTCCGGCGCCTGGCATTATTCGATCGACCCCTACCGCGCCGGCCTTGCGGGCTTCCATGGCGAAGCGCCCGATCGCGGCCAGCAGCGCTACCGCGATGTCGATGTGCGCAAGGAAATGGCGCAGGACAGCCGCGTCCTGTACGAGTTCGACCTCGCCCATTCACCGGTCACCACCCTGCCCTCCTCCTGGCTGACCGAGGCACCCGAGTTGCGTTATTATCAGGGGCTGATGTGGTATCAGCGCACCTTCCCGGTGCCGGCACAGCGCAAGGGGCGCAGCTTCCTGCGCTTCGGCGCCGCCAATTATTCCACCGTCGTCTATCTCAACGGCAAGCCGGTCGGGCGGCACGAAGGCGGCTTCACGCCCTTCGCCTTCGAAGTCACCAATCTGCTGCGCGACGGCGACAACCAGATCACCGTCGGCGTCGATTCACAGGCGACCGCGGCGACCGTGCCGCCGCCCGTCACTGACTGGGAGAATTATGGCGGCATCACCCGGCCGGTACGGCTGATCACCACGCCCGACACCTATGTCGACGACGCCTGGGTGCGGCTGACGCGCGACGGGCGCATGGCGGTCGATGTCCATATCGACGGCCCGCAAGCGGCCAATCACGCGGTGCGGCTGCGCATCGCCGAGCTCGGGCTCGACCAGGCCGGTACCACGGACGCAATGGGCAACTGGCGCGCGACCATGGCAGCGCCGCGTGCGCTGCTGCGCTGGTCGCCGGATCGGCCAAAACTCTACGACGTGACGATCGCGGCGGGCGACGATTTGTGGCGCGATCGGATCGGTTTCCGCACCATCGAGGTGCATGGGGCAGACATCCTGCTTAACGGCAAGCCGATCTTCCTGCGCGGCATCTCGCTGCACGAGGAGGAGCTGGGCAGCGATCCGACGCGTGCGATCAGCCCGGCCGCGGCGCGGGCGCTGCTCGGCGAGGTCAAGGATGGTCTGCACGGCAATTATGTGCGCCTCGCCCATTACCCGCATTCCGAGCTGATGACGCGCACCGCCGATGAACTCGGCCTGCTCGTGTGGAGCGAGGTGCCGGTCTACTGGATGGTCGCCTGGTCCAACCCGGACACGCTGGCCACCGCGCGCAACATGCTGGCCGAGAATATCCTGCGTGACCGCAACCGTGCCTCGATCGCGATCTGGAGCGTCGCCAACGAGACGCCCGTCACGGACGCGCGCAACGCCTTCCTGCGCACGCTCGTCGCCGATGTCCGCCACCTCGACGACACCAGGCTGGTCAGCGCCGCCTTGCTGGTCGAGCGGTCGAAAGGCGATGGGCCGCCGGTGATGACGATGGCCGACCCACTCGCCGATTCGCTCGATGTGCTGGCGATCAACACCTATAATGGCTGGTACACCGCCGACCGCCTCGCCGACCTGCGCGCCACAACCTGGCATATCCCGGGCGACAAGCCGCTGATCTTTTCCGAGTTCGGCGCTGACGCCCGAGCCGGGTTCCATGATCTCGGCGGCCCGCAGAAATTCTCCGAGGAGTTCCAGGCGGCCTATTACCGTGCGACGCTGGGGATGGCGGATATGCTCCCGACGCTGCGCGGCATGTCGCCCTGGATCCTCAAGGACTTCCGCTCCCCGCGCCGGCAGAATCCCGATTTCCAGCAAGGCTGGAACCGCAAGGGGCTGATCTCGGAGACCGGGCAGCGCAAGCAGGCGTTCGACGTGCTCGCCAACTATTACGCGGCCAGGGCGGCGGCAGGTCGCTGACCGGCCGGCGGATTCGTCGAATGCACATTTGAACCTCTTCATCCCGTCGGGCTACTCAATCCGGGAAGGATGCGGATGGGCGGGCGCGGTGAGCCGGGAAAATCGATCGCCGACTGCCTGGCGGCGGCGGGCGGCCGCCCCTATGGATTCGACTATCTGCGTCTGAGCCTGGCGATATGCGTGCTGGCGTTCCACAGCTTCGTGACGACGCATGATATCGCCGCCGATCACGATTTGTGGCGAAGTCCATGGCGCGCCGTGCTGCGCCTGTTCGTGCCCATGTTCTTCGCTCTCAGCGGCTTTCTCGTGGCCGGCAGCCTGGTGCGCAGCGCGACATTGGGCGAGTTCCTGGCCCTTCGGGTATTGCGGATCGTGCCCGCGCTGCTGGTCGAGGTATTGCTTTGCGCCCTGATCCTCGGGCCGGCGCTGACGGTCCTGCCGCTTCCCACATATTTCACGCAAAAAGCTTTCTTCACCTATTTTCTCAACATCATCGGCGATGTCCACTTCGCCCTGCCGGGCGTATTCCTCCACAATCCACGACCGCATCTGGTCAACGGCGCGCTGTGGACCGTCCCCTTCGAGGGTGCATGCTATTTGGTGCTCGCCGTCCTGGCGGTCATCGGTATCGAACGTTACCCAAAGCTGTTGCTGGGCATTGTGCTCGCAGCGTCCCTCGTCCTCACGCTGCTGGCGCTGCCGGATGGTGTGCTGTGGACCTCACCGGGCTCCATGCTCGTGCTCTGCTTTCTCGCCGGTGTCGCGCTCTTCCTTCACCGCGCGCACATCCCCTGCGACTGGCGTATATTCCTGCTCGCGCTCGGAACGACATTGATCCTCTTATATTCCGATCAGCTGGTATTCCTTGCCGCGCTGCCGCTGGCCTATGTGACGGTCTGGCTGGGGCTGAATAACCCTAAGAAAACCGTGCTTCTCAGCGGCGATTATTCGTACGGGATCTATCTGTTTTCCTATCCGATCCAGCAGGCCTGCGTTCAACTGTTCCCCGTCGCCCAGAAGCCGCTGGGCGTCTTCCTGATCGCCCTGCCGTTGAGCGTCGGCTACGCCTTGCTTTCCTGGCGCTATGTCGAAAGGCCGGTCCTGACGCGAAAGAAACAGATCATCGGCCTGATCCATCAAGACCCAGTCGGGAGACTCCGAGGGTTGATCAGCAGAGTGGGGCTGAATCCACCAAGGGCCGACCCCGAAACCTAGCGCTGGTTTCGCGGACCAGCGGAAACTCGATCACGGCGTCGCATAATGCCAGGCTCTCGCGCCGGTGCGCGGCAAGCAATATCGTGACTGCTCCAGCCATGGTCGCGAGACGCTCGAGAATCACGCGCTCGCCCGCGATGTCGATGGCATTGGTCGCCTCGTCGAGCACCAGCATAGCGGGTCGCCTGAGCAGCGCCCGAGCCAGCGCCAGCCGCTGTCGTTCGCCGGCCGACAGCATCACGCCACGCTCGCCGATCCTCGTGTCGAGGCCGCCGTGCAACCTTCGTACGAGTCGATCCGCGTCGACTTGAGCGAGCGCCGCCCACATGTCCTCCTCGCTGACGTCCTCGCGCGACCAGGCGAGATTGCGCCGGATCGTGTCGTCGAACAGGAACGGTTCCTGTGCGACATAGGCCAGCCGCGCGCGAAACCGCTGCAGCGTGGCGCCTGACAGCGGGCGCCCTCCCACCGAGATCAAGCCGGATTGCGGCACCAACAGCCCGGATACGAGGTCGAGCAACGTCGTCTTGCCCGATCCCGACGGCCCGCTAATGCCGATGAAGGCACCCGCTGGGATGATCAGGTCGACAGCATCCAGGCCCATGGCTTCAGCGCTGTGGTGGAAGCTGACGCCGCGGAGCGTGATCGCGCCCGCCGCCCTGTCGACGTCCGCGCCCGTGTCCGCCGGTTCGTCGGCCGGCGCAGCCACCTCCAGTTCGCACTGAAGCTCTTGCAGCGCATCGAAGGCGGGCAGGTTGTGCAGGATATGATGCGCCGCCTGCTGGACGATCAACGCCGGTGCAGTCGTCCGCGACAGAACGAGGAGCAGCGTCAGCAGCACTGAGGCGGGCAAATGAAACGCGCTCAGGCCGACGAACAAGGTTGCCGCGCCGACCAGAGCGGCAAGCGCCAAGGTCGCGTTGCGGCCCCTGACCTGGAATTGGAGGAACAGAAGCCGGCCTTCCATCGCCGCTGCCGAGTTGAGGCGCTGCTCCGCGATGAAGCCGTGTTCGAAGCCCTGCGCGGTCGCGAGTTTCAAGCCGGCGAGGAAGGCCAGCGCGCTGCCCGTCAGGCCGAGATTGGCGTCAGTGACGGCGCGGCCAAGGGAACGGGTGCGTCGCAAATACGGGTAGCAGAGGAGCATCCCGAGCGCGGCGAACAGCAGCGCCAGGCCGCCGGCCAGCGGCGACAGCAGCGCCGCCAGAAAGGCGTTGGCGACCAGCATGGTCAGGGCGACGGTACCCAGCACCACCCAATTGGCGGCGATCCCGACCTGGTGAATCTCGCCGCTCAATGCCTGGACGATGCGCGGATGGCTGACCTGGATCAGGCGCTGCCAGCCGGCCGCGGCCAGCCGCTCGATCAGGTCGAGCCGAATCGACTCGACGAATTCGAGTTGCAGGCGGCTGATATGATGGTCGCGCGCGGCCTGAACCACGCTCCTCGCCGCCATCAGCACCACGAACAGGCCGAGCAGCAGCGACAGGCGTGTCGTCTCGCCATAGCCGTCGACCAGCCGCATAAGCGGCGCGGAAATCCGTCCGCCCTGGAGCGGTGCGCCCGACGCATGGATGACGACGTCGAGAATCGGCACCAGCATCAGCAATCCGACACCGTCGAACACTGCCCCCAGCGCGAGCAACAGCGCACCCCGTGCGGCACGCCACCGCGCGAACCTCAGAAAGGCGCGCGCGAACGCCAGTGCGCTATCGGCGCTGCTCGTCCGCCGGGAAAATCCGCTCGGTTCCGCCTCATGCATCGAACCATGAGTGCCGCGAGTCCCGCAAAGCGTTCAATGCCGATCCCCGCGGCGCCAGTTCACTGTGACGTTGAACCATCGCCCGTCCACAAGGCACTCACCTGCCGAACCTCATGACGGACCACGGGCACACCATTCCGCGCTCCATGCCTCGTCTGTCGGGGCGCCCCCGTGCGCTTGTCGTCGGCGCCAGCGAGACGGCGGCCCTGCTCCATCTGCCGGTACTGGCGCGCCTCCGCGATGCCGGGCGCATTGACCTTGTAGAGATTTGCGACCTGCGACCGGACGCTGCCGGGGAAATGCGGCACCGGTTCGGCTTTGCCGGCGATAGCGGCGACGCCGTGGCGGCGATCCACCGGCCGGACATTGATCTCGTCTACCTGTTCGGCAACGCCCAGTTGCATCACGCGCTCGGCATGGTCGCGATCGAGGCAGGCAAGCACCTGTTCGTCGAGAAGCCGATCGCGCCCGGCTATACCGAAGCATGCGCGCTGGCCGACGCCGCCCGGGCGCGCGGACTGGTCGCGGTCGGCGGGCACAACCGTCGCTTCCTCGCCGCGCTGGCGCGACTCCGCGCACTGGCCGGCAGCAGCGGCTGGACCTATGCCGAAGCCGTCTTCCACAAGCCCGAATATGGCCGCCCTCCGCCGTTCGGCGCGGCGAGCTGGCTCACCGCCAATGGCATTCACGCGCTCGACGTGCTCGTCCACATGATGGGCGGCCTGCCCGACCATGTCGCGGCCCAGGCCAGCGGGTCGGGCGCCAGCCCGAGCAGCTTTTCGGCGCTGATGCGATGGCCCGGCAACGCGCAGGCCGTCTTTCTGTGCGACAATGCGGCGGGCGAGCGGCGCGAAGACTATAGCTTCCATGCCCCCGGCGAGAGCTGGCGCGTGACCGATACGGGCTTGTCCGGGCGGCGCGACGGCGGACCGCCGATCGAGTTCGGCCTGCCCCCGGCTGGTGATGGCTTTGCCGCTGAACATGACGCGTTCCTCGCCGCAGTCACGGGCGGACCGCCGCCGCCCAACAGCATCGCAGCGCTTGCCCCCTCGCTGTTCCTCGCCGAGTTGATCGAGGCGGGCTATCATGGCCCTGTACGGCTGCCCGAGCCCCGCGCGCCGGCGCGCCCGGCCCGCCGTCACACCGTGCTGCTGGCCGGCGCGGACCGGCTGCGCGGGGCGCTCGGCACGATCCCGGGAGCATGGCGACTGATCTCGCCCGCGGATCTGGATCGCTCCGAGATACTGTATCCGGACGTCGTCGCAGCACTTCTCGGCCAGGGCGCGGAACCGCTCAGCGAGGCCATGCTCGACAGGCTTCCCAACCTCGCGGTGGTCGGCACCGTCGGCCTGTCGCTCGCCCGTTACGGGCCCGACCGATTGCTGGCGCGCGGCATAACGCTGGTGAATGCCAGCCACGCCTACGCCGAAAGCGTCGCCGAATTCGCGTTCGGCCTGGCGATTCTCGGCCGCCGTCGCGCTCTGGTTGCAAGCCGCGCGATGCAGCGCGGCGGCTGGGGAACCGCGCTGCCTCCGACTGGTGTACGCAGCGTGGTGCTGCGTGGCGCCCGGGCAGCGCGGCCGATCATCGCCGCGCTGGGCATCCAGGGGCCACTGCGACGTTTGTGGCGGCGCGGGGCGCTTGCGTCGCTGTCGTCCCCAACGGGGCCGAGCCGCGACCTTGCCGGTGCCTCGGTCGGACTGATCGGCTGGGGCGCCAATGCCCGCGCCTTCTCGCAAAGGCTGCTCGCCGCCGGTGCGCAGGTGATCGTCCATTCCGACCATGCCGACCCCGTCGAGATACGCGCCGCCGGCGCCGAGCCCGCCTCGCTCGCTGCGGTGCTGGCGGCCGACATCATATCGCTGCATCGCGGACTGACGCCCGGCACGCACCACTGCCTCGGCGCGGCCGAACTCGATCGGTTGCGGCCCGGAGCGGTGCTGATCAATATCGCCCGCGGCGCGTTGATCGAGCCCGATGCACTCGTCGCGCGGCTGCGTCGCGGCGACATCACCGCCTGTCTCGATACGTTCGAGCAGGAGCCGTTGCCGCGCCGGCACCCGTTGCGGCGGCTGCCCAACGTCTTCCTGACTCCGCACATCGCCGGCGGCTCGCCCGACATGCACAGGGCGGCAACGCGCGAGGTGATCGCCAAGATCGCCGCGCACCTCGACGGTGCAGCCGTCGCCACAGTGACCGCCGACCGTCTGGCGACGATGACATGATGAAGCTCCACGCCACCGAAGAGAGGGACGTCGATCGCCATCCCCGTAGCGCGCGCGAGGATGCGTCAGCGGCACCGCTCCAGCAGCGATACCTGGCGCTCGTCGAGGACATCGAACGTAACTTTGCGGTGGCGCGGTGGCGTGCGGGCGACGTCGACATATGGCCGGTGGCGCGTATGGACCTGTTCCTCGATATGTTCGGAGCGAGCGGCGGCGATATTGCGCAGCCGGCTCCGCCATTCCTCCGGCGCGCGATCATCGCGCTGGCGACGCCGCTGACCAATATCTGGAAAAGCCGGCGCGACCTTGCCCATTGGCGGCCCTGGCCGAGACCGGCCTTTGCCGTGATACTCGGCGACGGCGTCTCGCTCGATCGCATCAATGGCAGCTGGCAGGATCGATATGCCGAGCCGCTGATCGCCGCCATGGAAAAGCGTGGCCAGCGCACCTTCCTGATGCAGCGCACCAATCTCAGCCGCCTGCCATGGCACCGTCCGACCTTTGCCACGAATATGGTGTCAGCCTGGGGCGCGCTTGCCGGAGCACTCAGCCCGGTGCCCTCACCCCATTTGCCGGATCATGCGGCTGTCCTCCGCTATCTGGAAACGCGCGGCATAGAAGCCCCGTCGCTCAGGGGTGATCGGCTGGCGCGGCGTGCGCGCTTCGTCGCCCTTACCGCTTCGGTTTTCCAGACAATCCTGCGGGTCGCGAAGCCGAAAATCGCCTTCGTTATTACCTATTATGCGGACCTGGGCCATGCGTTCGCCCTTGCGTGCCGCCGCCAGGGCGTACTCTGCGTTGATCTGCAGCATTGCCCGCAGGATGGCACGCACAAGGCGTACAGCTGGTCCGCCTTGCCCGAAAATGGCTATTCGACGCTTCCCTCCCTGTTCTGGACCTGGAAGCAGGAGGATGCCGAGCATATCCGGAGCTGGGCCGCAGCCTTGCCTTTGCCCTGGCATCAAAGCCTGCACGGCGGACACACGCAGCTCGCGCCATTTCTCGATGACGAAGACGAGGCCACACGGAACTGGCACAGTGCCTATCATGCCGTTGGCGCCGGCACGGACTATGACTGCGATATTCTCGTCGCCCTGCAACCGATCGGTGGGCATCGCGACACCTGGAATGCCCTGGCAGCGCAGATCGAAGCAGCACCGCGACGCTGGCGTTGGTGGCTCCGGCGCCATCCCGCATCAACGCCCCTTCACGACGCGGAATATGGGCGCTTGCTGCAACTGCGCCGACCCAATATCGTTATCGACGAAGCATCCTTGTTTCCGCTCCCGGCGTTGCTGCCGCACATGCGCGCCATGATCTCGCTGGCGTCGGGGGCCGCCGGAGAGGCCGCGGAATTCGGCGTGCCAGCGCTGTTTCTCAGCCCGGAAGCGCGGGGGCCATTTTCCGGTCTGATCGACAGGGGCCGGGCTGCCGTAATCCCTGTCTCCGCGATTGTTGCCGAGGTCGGGCGCCTTCCCGCCGCCGCGCGGCGACCGGTAACAGACCCCGCACCCGACATTGGGGAAACCCTGCTGCGCATCGAACACATGGCCGAGGACTATGCCCTCCTCTGTGCGACGTCGCGCGGCAAGCTCGCGGGTGCGTCCACCCTCGACCCCGGCATGAGGCGGCCAGCGCGATGTTGAGACGTGTCGCGCGCCAGCCGACACCAATCGACGATCAGCGTCATCGCGCTGTCGGCGTGTCCGTCATAGAGCAGGCGGCAGGCGCGCTCACCCGCCTGGCGAATGGCCTGGATATCAATTTCGACCTCGCGGTCCGTGCAATCCTGGCGACCCGGGGCAAGGTGATAACCACGGGAATGGGAAAGGCCGGCCATATCGGCCGCAAGATTGCCGCCACGCTCTCCTCCACGGGATCGCCTGCGATTTTCGTCCATCCCGGTGAAGCCGCCCATGGCGATCTCGGCGTGGTGCAGAACACCGACAGTCTCCTTGTCCTGTCCAACTCGGGCGCGACGATCGAACTGTCGCCCTTGCTGCGCCATGCGCGATCGCTCGGCTTGACGGTGCTGGCGATCACCGGCGAACGGTCATCGCGGCTGGCAAATCATGCCGACATCACGATGCTGCTTCCCGAAGTCGACGAGGCCTGTCCGGAGGGGATCGCGCCCACGACGTCGAGCACGATGATGCTTGCGCTGGGCGATGCCCTCGCGGTCGCCGCGATGAACGCACGCGGCTTCTCGCGCGCTGACCTAACAGGCTTGCATCCCGGCGGTGTGATCGGCTGGAGATCGCAGCCGATCGGACGCCTTGTCCGAAACGGTTCGCCGCTGCCGCTCGCGGCACGCGACACGCCGCTTCAGGACGTTATCGTGCTCATGACCGAAGCAGGCAAGGGCGCAGCCGGGATCGTCGATGCGGACGGCATTCTGATCGGCATCATAACCGACGGGGACCTTCGGCGTGGTTTCGACGCGATCCCGTCCGGCTCAGCCGAGCAGGTGATGACCCGAAACCCGAAAATGGTGGCCGCGAATGTGATGGTCGGCGATGCCGCCGCGCTCATGGCTGAAGCCAGGATCACGGTGATCTTCGTGACTGATCCGGACGTGGCGGGCCGCCCCATCGGCCTTGTTCACCTGCATGATCTGGTCATGCTCGGATGACCGCCCCGGCCCTTGATGTGGAGAAAACGAGCCACCCGGATCGCGCAGCCATCATCATACCGGCACGCTATGGCTCCACCCGCTATCCGGGAAAGCCTCTGGTCAGCCTGACCGGAGCGAACGGAACGCCACGCACCCTTATCGAGCATAGCTGGCGCGCGGCGAACAGGGTGCCCGGGGTCGATTTCGTGGTGGTGGCCACCGACGACATGCGTATCGCGGAGGAAGCCCGCCGCTTTGGCGGCGTTGCGATCATGACTGCGGAGTCCTGCGCCAATGGCACCGAGCGCTGTGCCGAGGCACTTGCGCACATGGCTGACCCACCCGCCATCATCGTCAACTTCCAGGGCGATGCCCCCCTGATGCCGGCTTATGTGGTTTCCAGGCTGATCGAGCACCTGCGCAACGACGCGGCGACCGCCGTCGCCACACCCGCCTTGCGGTGCACGCCCTCACTCTATCACCATCTGAACGAAGACGAGCGCGCCGGGCGCGTGGGCGGAACCACGGTCGTGTGCGATGCCTGGTCCAGGGCCCTGTATTTTTCCAAGCGAACGCTGCCTTTCCTGCCGGAGCACTGGCGAGGGGGGGATGAATGCCCGGCGCTGCTGCATCTGGGCGCCTATGCCTATCGTCCGGCATCGCTGGCCGATTATGCGGCATGGCCGCCTTGCCTGCTGGAGCAGGCTGAGGGGCTCGAGCAGCTTCGCTTTCTCTACAATGGCGTCGGCATAAAGGTCGTGAAATGCGATGTGCCTGACTGGGATGTCGTCGAGCTCAACAACCCCAGCGATGTGCCCGTCGTCGAGGCGATGTTGCGTCGCTCCGGGCTGGACTGAGGAGGCAAGCCCGGTGAAGCTGTGCACCCACGATATCGGTTTGGGTCTGCGCCCCTTCCTTATTGCCGGGCCCTGCGTGATCGAAAGCGAGGCGCTGTGCCTGGCCGTTGCGGAGCAACTGCGTGCCCTGGCCGATCGCTATGCGATCCTGATCCTGTTCAAGTCCAGCTTCGACAAGGCCAATCGCACCTCGGGCACCGCGTTCCGCGGCCTGGGTCTGGCGGAAGGTCTGCGCGTGCTCGAAAAGGTTCGGCGCGAGACTGGCCTCCCGGTGCTGACCGATGTCCACACGCCGGACCAGTGCCGGCCGGTCGCCGAGGTCGTCGACATGCTCCAGACGCCGGCATTCCTCGCGCGGCAGACCGATCTGATCGAAGCTGCAGCGGCGAGCGGGAAACCGGTCAATTTCAAGAAGGCGCAGTTCATGGCGCCGGGCGATATGGCCCCCCTCGTCGCCAAGGCACGCAGCGCGGCCCTGCGCGCGGGGCTTGATGAGGATCGCTTCACCGTTTGCGAACGGGGTACCAGTTTCGGCTACAACAATTTGGTCGTCGACATGCGCGGTCTCGTGCAGATGCGCGACACGGGATGCCCGGTGGTCTTCGACGCGACGCACAGCGTGCAACTTCCCGGCGGCATGGGCGACAGATCAGGCGGGCAAAGCGAATTCGTGCCGTGTCTCGCGCGCGCCGCCGCTGCGGTCGGCGTTGCCGGCTTTTTCATGGAATGCCATCCCGAACCGGAAAAGGCGCTGTCCGATGGGCCAAACGCGCTTCGGATGGAACAGGTCGAACCGTTGCTGGCGAAGCTGCTCGCGATCTCGCAGTGCGCCTGACCGCTGCATCAGGAAGCTCTCGGCGGGAAGGATGGTGGACAGGGCTGGGTTCGAACCAGCGTAGGGGAAACCCCGGCAGATTTACAGTCTGCTGCCTTTAACCACTCGGCCACCTGTCCATCCGGGCCGCTCGAAAAGCGAGGCGGTCCCATGCCGAGCGCGGGCGCCGCTGTCAACGGCTGGCGGACCTTGCGCAGGGACCTTGTGACGAATAGGCCCGCAATATTGTTGCTCGACATGTCCGGAGGTCCCCGATGCGCCGTTCGCTGCTGCTCGCCACTGCCCTGATCGCCCTTTCCGCCCCCGCCTTCTCGCAATCGGTCGATCGCGGCCAGGTGAACCGAATCATCGATGAGGGCACGACTCGCAGCCAGGTGATGCCGATCGCCGAGCATCTCGCCGATGTGATCGGCCCGCGCCTCACCAACTCGCCGGCGATGCGCCAGGCCGAGACCTGGACTCAATCCAAGTTCAGCGAATGGGGGCTGAAGAACGTCCACAAGGAAGCCTTCGATTTCGGCCGCGGCTGGTGGATCGAAAGCTCGAGCGTGAAGATGATCACGCCCCGCCCGATCCAGCTCGTCGCGATCCCGATCGCCTGGACGCCCTCGACCAACGGCACGATCTCCGCACCCGTCATCGTCGCGCCGATCAAGCGCGAGCGCGATTTCGATAAATGGCGCGGGCAGCTGAAGGGCAAGATCGTAATGGTCACCCTGCCCGATACCGGCTCCGAGCCGGGCGAGGCGGCGTTCAAGCGCTATACCAATGAGGATCTGAGCAAGCTCGACCAGTATCAGCAGCCGACCTATGATCCCGCCGCTGCCAATTTGCGCCTGAAGCGGCTCGATTTCGCGAAGAAGCTGGACGCCTTTCTGAAGAGCGAGGGCGCGCTCGCTTACGCGACAGAATCGCGCAGCGACGGCAAGCTGATCCATGGCGAGGGTTATCTGTTCGGCGTCGGCGACACGCCGGCATTGCCCGGCGTCGAGATCGCGGCGGAGGATTATCGCCGCCTCGCGCGCCTGGCGAAGGTCGGCCCGGCACCGACGATCGCGATCAACAGCGATGTCCGTTTCGACGACAGCGACCGCAACGCCTATGACATCATCGCCGAAATCCCCGGCACCGATCCCAAGGCCGGCTATGTCATGGCCGGCGGCCATCTCGACAGCTGGGTCGCGGGTGACGGCGCGGGCGACAATGGCGCCGGCTCGGCCATGGTGATGGAAGCGGCGCGCATCCTCGCCGCGACCGGTGTCCGGCCGAAGCGCACGATCCGCTTCGCGCTCTGGGCGGGCGAGGAGCAGGGCCTGCTCGGCAGCCTCGCTTATGTCGAGAATCACCTCGCGTCGCGCGGTAGCCCAGGCGATCCGGTGCAGACCGGCCTCGCGCGCTATTATGGCTGGTCGAACCGCTGGCCGATCACCCCGAAACCGGGCTGGGGCGAGCTCGCCGCCTATTTCAACCTCGACAATGGCTCGGGCAAGGTGCGCGGCATCTATGTCGAGAACAACCAGGCCGTCGCACCGATCTTCCGCGAATGGCTCGCGCCCTTCGCCGCGATGGGCGCGACCAATGTCGTGATCCGCAAGACCGGCGGCACTGACCATGTCTTCATGCAGGCGGTCGGTGTGCCGGGCTTCCAGTTCATCCAGGACCCGCTCGATTATGGCAGCCGGGTCCACCACACCAATATCGACACCTTCGATCATCTGAAGGGCGATGACATGCGCCAGGCCTCGGTCATCCTCGCTTCCTTCCTGCTCAATGCGGCAAATGCCGACCATGCTCTCCCGCGGCCGCCGCTGCCGACCCAGCCGGTGGTGACTGACCCTTACGCTTATTCGGATGATGACGACTGATGGCACGCAAAGGACACCGCCCCTCCAAGGCCCCAATCGGCCGCCCCCGCTTCTGGGGGCGGCACGCCGTGACGGCCGCGCTCGCCAACCCGGAGCGGACGGTGCGCAAGCTCTGGGCGACGCGCGAGGCCCTGGCCTCGCTCGACATCCCCCCCGTCATCCCGATCACCTTTGCCGATGTGACCGATCTCGCCCGGCTGGTGCCGAGCGACGCGCCGCATCAGGGGCTGGTGGCCGAGGTCGATCCGCTCGAGGATATCTGGCTCGGCGATCTGCTCGAACAGGGCCGGGACGACCGGCGCCCGCTGGTCGTGCTCGATCAGGTGACCGATCCGCACAATGTCGGCGCGATCCTGCGCTCGGCGGCTGCGTTCGACGCGCTCGGCATCATCACCCCCGATCGCCATGCGCCGCCCGAATCGGGGACGATCGCCCGCTCGGCCTCGGGCGCACTCGAGATCGTGCCCTGGGTCCGCGTGGTGAACCTTGCCCGCGCGCTGGAGGAGATTGCCGAAGCCGGCTTCTGGCGGGTCGGCCTGACCGGCGAGGCGACTCAGACGCTGGCGGAGGCGATCGGCCAGCAGCGGGTCGCGCTGGTGCTCGGCGCCGAGGGCGAAGGCATGCGCCAGAACACCGCCGCGCATTGCGACGAGCTTGCGCGGCTGCCGATCTCGCCTAAGGTGGAGAGCCTGAACGTGTCCAACGCGGCGGCAATCGCGCTTTACGCGGTGACGACACGGGGCTGAGCCTGGGGGTTCATCATGACCGCACGCTTTTCGCGCCTGACATGTGTTCTGCTGCTGCCGTTCCTGCTCGCAAGCTGCGTGCTGACCCCGGGCAAATTCGTCTCGACGCTGAAGATCGATGCCGACCGGCATTTCACCTTCACCTATGTCGGCGAGGTGATCGCGCTCCAGGACGATGACATGACCAAGGGCCTTGGCGACATGGCCACGCCTAACCCGACCGATCCGGCCAGCACGGACGAGGACGGCACGCCGACGCTCCAGCAGATCGCGCTGCAGAAGAAGGACGCCCCGTCGGACGACAGCGCCGCGAAAAAGGCGAGCGCCGATGCCAAGAACCGGGCAATGGCCGCTGCGCTGTCGAAAGAGGCCGGCTATCGCAAGGTCACCTATGTCGGCGACGGCAAGTTCAGCATCGATTATGCCATCTCGGGCACGCTCGATCACGGCTTCGTCTATCCGTACAATATCGATGCCGAGGCAGTCTTCCCGTTCATCGCGATCGAGCTGCGCGCCAACAACACGGTGCGGATGAAGGCACCGGGCTACGCCAATGCGAGCGAATCGAAGGGCATGGGCATGCCCGGCATGGACAAGAGCGCGAACCAGCTCGACGGCGTCTTCACGCTCGACACCAATGCCGAGATCGTCAGCCAGAATAACGAGGAAGGCCCGGTGACGACCGCCGGACGCAAGACGATCACCTGGAAGGTGACGTCGCTGACCAAGGACGCGCCGTCAGCGGTGCTGAGGATGGCGGCGAAATAAAAGCTGCGTCACCCCGGACTTGTTCCGGGGTCCATCGTGCAACAAATCGCGCCATCGCGATTGGATAGATGGATGCCGGAACAAGTCCGGCATGACGATCCGCCTCAATCCTCAGCCGCGACGGTCACCCGCAACCCATCAAGCGCATCCGAAAACTCGATCTGGCACGACAGCCGCGAATTCTCGTCGCGATCGGACGAGGAATCGAGCAGGTCATTCTCGTCCTCGCTCATCTTCGGCAGTTTGGACGCAAATTCCGGGTCGACATGGACATGGCAGGTGGCGCAGCTGCAGCAGCCGCCACACAGCGCCAGGACTTCATCGATCCCGGCGTCGCGGATGACTTCCATGACTGAAAGGCCCGTTTCGCCCATGATCTCGCGTTCTTCCCCTTCGCGGGTCACGACGATAAGCTTGGGCATCAAATCCTCCTTACGGGTTCGGCGTCGCCATGCCGCCACACGCGCCGCTAATCAAGGGAACATGATATGGGCCTGAGCGCCGATCAGCTGCGCATCGCGCTCGATGCGCTGAGCGATCGCGAGCCGGCCATCGCCGCCGCGATTTCGCGCGCGGGCTATCCCGAGCCCCGCATCCGCGCGCGCGGCTATGCGACCCTGCTCCGCACCATCGTCGGCCAGCAGGTCAGCACCAAGGCCGCCGAATCGGTGTGGCGCAAGCTGGAGGGGATCGTCGGCAGCCTCGACGACCCCGGCAATATCGCCCGCGCCACTGACGAGCAGCTGCGCGAGGCCGGGCTGTCGCGGCAAAAGGCAAGCTATGCGCGCAGCCTTGCCGAGGAGGTAACGAGCGGCCGGCTCGACCTCGACAATCTGCCCGAGGACGATGACGCAGCGGTTGCCGCGCTGGTGCGCGTGAAGGGCATCGGCCGCTGGTCGGCTGAAGTATATCTGCTCTTCGCCGAGGGCCGTCCGGACATCTGGCCGGCAGGCGACCTCGCCGTGCAGATCGAGATTGGCCGCATCCTCGGCCATGAAGCACGGCCGAGCGAGCAGCTGACACGTGCGCTGGCGGAAAGCTGGCGGCCGCATCGCGGCGCCGCGGCTATCTTCGCCTGGCATCATTATGCGAACGGCATGGACGTGATCTGACGCAGTCGATTCAACCCGGAGACCGACCGACATACTGTGGCGCCGGGCTCGACAGCATTGGTGCTTCGCGCGCGACATTCAGAGGAGAAATTCCCTGTTCCGGCTGCCAAATTCCCTGTTATCGGGCAGCGCCCTCATACTATCCCACTGCAAACAAAGGATAAGACGAAAACAAAGCGGCAAAAAAATAAAAAATTCCCTGTTATTGGCGCAGAACAGGGAAAATCGGCGGCCTAGCAAGCACCATGCGAGCCAGCTTCCTGCGAGGTTGACGCATGCCCGATCCGATCTAGGGGAGGCCCATGGCCAAAGCCGATCGCCTCGCCCGTCTCGATGAGCACCGACTCGAAGTCGAGGCTGAATATCGCATTTTGCTGATCGCCGCCTTGCGCCGCACGGCTGCGGGCCGTCCGGGGTTGTTCGGCCATGATCAACATCGCCGTGCCGTCGCCGACGCCGCCCCGATGATCCTCGAGATCACGGAGCTGGGCGAGGAGATCGACGGCATGCGCGCGCAGCTCTCGATGGAGCCGTTCGATCTCCACCGCGAGTTCCTCGCCTCGCGCGGCCCAGTGAAGGCCCATGCTGTCGGCGAGCCCAAACAGGCCCAGGCATGGCTTGACCGTCTTGAAACAACCGGGAGTGATATATGAGCGGCAAGTGGAAGATCGGCATCATCGGCGGCTCGGGTCTCTACGCGATCGATGCGCTCGAGAATCCCGAATGGGGGAACGTCTCCACCCCCTGGGGCAATCCGTCGGACGATCTCCTGTTCGGATCGATCGGCGATGTCGATCTCGTCTTCCTGCCGCGCCATGGCCGCGGCCACCGCATCCCGCCCTCCGAGCTCAATTTCCGCGCCAATATCGACGCGCTGAAGCGGAGCGGCTGCACCGATATCCTCGCCATCTCCTCGATCGGGTCGCTGCGCGAGGAATTGCCGCCGGGGCATTTCGTGGTGGTCGATCAGTTCATCGACCGGACAGTGGCACGGACATCGAGCTTCTTCGGCACCGGCATGGTCGCCCACGTCTCAATGGCCGAGCCGGTCTGCCCGCGCCTTTCAGCCTTCGCAGCCGAGGCAGTGACGGCGGCCGGCGGCAAGATCGCCAAGGGCGCGACCTATCTGGCGATGGAAGGGCCGCAATTCTCCAGCCGCGCCGAAAGCCTGCTCTACCGCCAATGGGGCGCCGATGTGATCGGCATGACCGCAATGCCCGAGGCCAAGCTCGCCCGCGAGGCCGAGCTGCCTTACGCGCTGATCGGCATGGTCACTGACTATGATTGCTGGCGCGAGGAAGCCTCCTTCGTCGAGGTGAGCGAAGTGATCGCGCAGATGGGCGCGAACGGCGCGATCGCGCGCAAGGCAGTGGCGGCCTTCGTCGCGGCACTTCCCTCGGAGCGCACCCCCTCCCCGCTCGATACCGTGCTCGACCACGCGCTGATCACCGCACCCGAGGCGCGCGATCCGGCAATGCTGGCGAAGCTCGATGCCGTGGCCGGGCGCGTGCTTTGATAATCCCTTCTTCTGTCATCCCCGCGAAAGCGGGGACCCATCACCCGCCGCTGGAGATGGTTCCCCGCTTTCGCGGGGATGACACAGGAAAGTTATGGCGCGCCCGGTAGTTGACGCTCCGTCGCCCATGCGAGAGGGTCAAGCAATGCCGCCGCCACCCGCCTCCAGCCCTGCTCTCGATGGCATGAGCGAAGCGCAACCGCACCGCCCGTCGCTGTCGGAAAGCTATCGCACCGTCGCGGTGCCGCTCGGCGACGGCAGGTTCTGGCGCAAGATCGGCGCCTTTGCCGGCCCTGGTTACCTGGTCGCGGTCGGCTATATGGATCCGGGCAACTGGGCGACCGATCTCGCCGGCGGATCGGCGTTCGGCTATACCCTGCTTTCGGTCATCCTGCTGTCGAACGTGATGGCAATGGTGCTGCAGTCGCTCTCGGCGCGGCTCGGCATCGCAACCGGGCGCGATCTCGCCCAAGCGTGCCGCGCCAATTACGGGCCGGTCGTCAATATCAGCCTCTGGGTCTTGTGCGAGCTGGCGATCATCGCCTGTGATCTGGCGGAAGTGCTCGGCACCGCGATCGCGCTGCAATTGCTGTTCGGCCTCCCGCTCGTCGCCGGCGTGTGCCTGACGGCGTTCGACGTGCTGGTGATCCTCGCGCTTCAGCGCTTCGGCTTCCGCAAGCTCGAGGCGTTCATCGTCACGCTGCTGATCGTGATCGCGGGGTGTTTCGCCTATGAGCTGGCGATCGCACAGCCCAGCATCGCCGCGATCGTCGGCGGCATCGTGCCTTCAACGCAGATCGTCACCGACCCGGCGATGCTCTATATCGCGATCGGCATCCTCGGCGCGACGGTGATGCCGCACAATCTCTATCTGCACAGCTCGATCGTGCAGACCCGCCGCTTCGGCCAGGACGAAGCGGGCAAGCGCGATGCGGCGCGTCATGCGACGATCGACAGCACGATCGCGCTGACCCTGGCGCTGTTCATCAACGCCTCGATCCTGATCCTCGCCGCCGCGACCTTCCACACCGCGGGGCGCACTGATATCGCCGAAATCGGCGACGCCTATCGGTTGCTGTCGCCGATGCTCGGCGCGGGCGCCGCGAGCGTTTTGTTCGCGGTGGCACTGCTCGCCTCAGGGCAGAATTCCACCATCACCGGCACCCTGGCCGGGCAGATCGTCGCCGAAGGGTTCCTCGACCTCAAGCTGCCGATCTGGCTGCGGCGCATGGTGACGCGGCTGGCCGCGATCGTGCCGGCGGTGATCGTCGTAGCGCTGATGGGCGATTCCGGCGCGACCCGGTTGCTCGTGCTCAGCCAGGTGGTGCTCAGTCTGCAGCTGCCGTTCGCCGTGGTGCCGCTCGTCAGCTTCACCAGCGACCGGCGCCAGATGGGCGCGCTGGTCAATCCGCTATGGTTGAAGCTCGCGGCCTGGGCGATAGCCGCGGCGGTGATCGGGTTGAACCTGACCTTGCTGCTCAGCTTCCTGTAACAGCGCCCGCCATGAGCGCGATCCGCCGCGCCTGTTCGAGATGCAGTAACTCGACCATCTCGCCATCGACCCGGATGACACCCTTCTCCGCATTCTCCGGCAGCGCAAAGGCGGCGATCACACGTTCGGCCCAGGCCACCGCATCCGCCGTAGGGCCATAAGCGCGGTTGGCGGCGGCGATCTGGGCGGGGTGGATCAGTGACTTGCCGTCAAAGCCGAACGTCGCACCCTGCGCGCATTCCGCGGCGAGCACATCGCCATCCTCGATCACGTTGCACACGCCATCGAGCGCGATCAGCCCCGCCGCGCGCGCCGCCGTGACGATCATCGCGAGATGGCCGAGCAATGGCGTGCGCTCCGGCCCGGGCGTGCAGCGCATCTCCTTGGCGAGATCGTTGGTGCCGGCGAGCAGGCCTTCAAGGCGGTTGGCGCCCGCCGATGCGACGATAGCGGGCAGGTTGAGCATGCCGGCACAGGTCTCGATCATCGCCCATAACGGCACCGTGCCGAGCAGAGCACGCGCAGCTTCGAGATCGGCGACATGCGAGACCTTGGGCAGCACGACCGCCGCGAAGCCGGCATCGGCAACCGCGCGGCAATCATCCGTCCCCCAGGGCGTATCGAGCGCATTGACCCGGACGAGCAGCTCCCGCGCACCGAACCCGCCCGCCACTGTCGCCGCGATCGCCTGGTCTCGCGCGCCCGCCTTGAGCTCGGGCGCGACCGAATCCTCGAGATCGAGGATCACCACATCGCAATCGAGGCTCCGCGCCTTCTCGATCGCCCGCGCGTTCGAGGCGGGCATGAACAGTGCGCTGCGGCGCGGACGGATCGTCATACAGGGGCTCCCGAAAGCAATGGCGCCGCTTACAGGAGCTTGGGAGGGCCGGCGCAAGCGCAATTCGCCCCCCAACGCGCCTAACGTGAAACGATCCGCTCGACGGCGACGCGCACGCATGGGAAAGGGGCGCTGATGAAAGCTCAGTCCCGTTTCGCCTCGACCGCCGCGCTCTGGAACCAGGCCATCGCCTTTCTCGCCAACTTCGCGCGCTTCGCCGGTGCGCGGACATGGAACGCGATCGGGCTGGTCGCCTTTGCCGCCTTGCTCGACGGCGCCGGCATCGCCCTGCTGATCCCCATCCTCGATGCGGTCGTCAGCCCCAATGGCGGGCATTTCCGGATCCAGGCGATGCTCGAGCAAATCGGCGTCCACAGCGCCCTGGGGCGGCTCGCAGTGCTGCTGGCGGCCTTTGTCTGCGTGTCGTTGCTGCGCGCCTTCACGCTCTACGCGCGCGACATCTATCTCGCGGTGCTGCAGGGCGATTTCTCCGAGCACGAGCGCAACAAGATCATGCGGACCCTTGCGGGGGCGCCCTGGGTGCGGATCGCTGCGCTCAGCCACGCCCGGGTTTCGAGCCTGATCACCGTCGAGGTCAGCCGCATCGGCGCAGCCGCGCAATTCATGATCCAGGGTAGCGTCGCGATGATGATGCTGGTCGTGCAGGGCGCACTCGCCATCGCACTGGCGCCGGCGCTGGCGCTCACGATCGTCGCCATCCTCCTTATCGGCGGCGGCGCGGTCATGCTCGCCCAGGGCAAGATCCGGGACATCGGCAGCGGCATGGTCGAAGCCAACCACAAGATGATGGGCAGCACGACCGGCTTTCTCGGCGGGCTCAAGGCAGCCACCGCGCAAAATGCCCAGGCCGGTTTCGTGGACGAGTTCGCGACCATCCAGCGCCGCGTCCGCGGTCGCCAGATCGAGTTCATGGAGCGGCAGGCAAAGGGCCGGCGGCTGTTCGCGATCGGATCGGCGCTGATGGGCGCGATCGTGGTGATGGTCGGCTTCACCGCTTCGGTTTCGCCGTCGATCCTGATCATGATCGTGCTGATCTTCGCGCGAATGAGCGGGCCGGCGCTGACGATCCAGCAATCGGTGCAGAATTACTTCTTCAACCTGCCGGCCTTCGAGGCGATCCTGCGGCTCGAGACTGAGCTCGAGGGTTCGGCCGCCCCTGCCCCGACGCCGGTCCCGCCGCCGCCCGGCGCGATCGAGTTCCAGGGCGTGTCGTTCCTCCATCCCGGCGGCGGCGGGCTGCGCCAGGCGAGCCTGACGATCGAGCCCGGCGCGTTCATCGGCATCACCGGGCCCTCCGGTGCAGGCAAGACCACCCTGGTCGAGCTGCTGACCACCCTGCAGGCGCCGCAGACCGGCCGGCTGCTGATCGGCGGCGAGCCGCTCGACGCGGCGCGGCAGGCGGGCTGGCGCGAGAGCCTGGCCTATGTCCCGCAGGAGGGCTTCCTGTTTAACGACACGGTGCGGCGCAACCTGACCTGGGGCAGTACCGCGATCGAGGAAGCCGCGATCTGGGACGCGCTGCGGCTGGCCGGTGCCGAGGAGATCGTCAGGCGGCTGTCCGACGGCCTTGAGTCGCTGGTCGGCGAACGCGGCATCTCGCTCTCGGGCGGCGAGCGTCAGCGGCTTGCGATCGCCCGGGCACTGCTGCGCAATCCGCGGCTGCTGGTGCTGGACGAGGCCGCGAACGCGATCGACGCGGCCGGCGAGAAGGCGCTGCTCGAGCGGCTCGCCGCGCTCGACCCGCGGCCGACCATCGTCATGATCTCGCACCGCGCGGAGAGCCTGGTCCGCTGCGACCGGGTGATTACGATCGAGTCGGGGCAGCTTTCGGGCTGACCGGGCTGCGGCCGAGCTGGCGGACCCGCCGCCCCACCCAGAGCGGCAGCCGCAGCAGCGGATACAGAAAGCTGAGCGACGGCGGCAACGGCACGCGCAGCACATCGTCGATCAGGAACATCGAGTTGGCGAGCAGCGCGGCGCGATAGCGCCAGTCGGGCGAGAGCCGGAGCTGGGCAAGCGTGTAGAGGGTGGTGCCGAAGCGGCGGTCGGGGATCTCCGCGACGGGGTCCGGGCCGACCATCAGTTCGAGCGCGCCATCGGCGAGATGGTTCATGAGCGGGCTGCCCTCCAGCTCGGCGGCGAGCCCGGGTGACAGGTCGAGGGCGAACAGTCTCTTGCTCAGCAACAGCCCCTGCCCGGCGCAGCGGCCCGCGCCGGCACGCTGCGCATGGCTATAGAGACGATCGATTTCGGCGGGCGGTTCGCGTGCGATCAGCGCCTGGAAATCCGCCAGCCATTTGATCCGGCCCCAGCTGTGCAGCGCGCCATGGACAGCGAGATAGACGAACAGATCGTCACGGCCGAGCGTGCGGACTGGCGTGCCGGCGCCGATATCGACCAGCTGGCCGGGCGAGGCCGCATCGACGCCGGGCAGGAAGGCAGGACCGTCCGTCAGCGCCCAGTGCAGGTCTACGGGCACGCCGGTGACCGGATGACACATCGACGCTTCGTTGCGATACTGGATCAGCGCGCGGCGCTGGGCCGGGCCGATCGCGACTTCGGGCACGGGCGAGATCAGCTGATAGCCCCGCGCCTCGAGCATCGCGATCGCCGCCTCGGCATGACCGGGCAGGACCAGCAGATCCACGTCCTGCGCTTCCTTGATCGCGGCATCGCCATAAGCCAGCCGCGCCAGCGCAGCGCCTTTCAGGATCATCGCGGGCATGCCGGCGGCATCGAACATCTGCTGGAAAGCGGCGCTTTCCGCCGCGAGCGCGGCATTCTTCAGCACGAGATGATCAGCGCGGCGGCCCAGCTGGAAAGCAATCGGGATCTCGAGGCGAACCCCCGCCGCCGACAGCGATGCGCGCACGAAGCCGGTGACGCGGTGGCGGCGCACCACGCGCAGGAAACGCGGCCAGTCGGTGATCGCCGCGGCCGCCTCGCGCACCGCGTCATCGCGCGCGGGCGATGGCGGCCAGCGGCAACAGGCCGTCACGAGCCTTATCTCAGGAACAAGCGCGCGCTTGCTCATCGCGCCGCCGAATAGCCGGTCATCGAAAAGGGCCGCGCCGTTTCGGCTGTTGCCCAGCTCTTGTTGGGCATAGCCTGCATCACGAAGCGCAGCTCGCCCCCCGCCTCGATCTCGTCATGGCGGATGAAGCCGCGCGCCAGCGGTTTCCCATTGAGGAAGACCTGGCTGACATAAATGTTCTTCTCCGACAGATGCTCCGTACGGATCGTGAAGCTCTTGCCGTTCGGCAAGCTCAGCACCGCGCGATCGACGAAGGGCCGGCCGATCACATATTCGCCCGAACCCGGCGCGACCGGATAGAAGCCGAGCGAGGTGAAGATCAGCCAGGCCGACATCTGGCCGAGATCGTCATTGCCCGACAGGCCCTGCGGCGTCGGCTTGTATTGGCTGTCGACGATCTGCTTCAGCCGCTCCTGAGTCCGCCACGGCGCACCGGCGTAATTGTAGAGATAGGCGACATGGTGGCTCGGCTCATTGCCATGGATATATTGGCCGATCAGCCCGGCGATATCCTCGGCATTGCCGTAATCGAGCTTCGAATTGTCGAAGTCGAACATCGCGTCGAGCTTCTTGACCGTGGCCGCGTCGCCGCCGAGCGCGCGGATCAATCCGCCCTCATCCTGCGGCATGAACCACGAATATTGCCAGGCATTGCCCTCGGTATAATCGCTGCCGTAATTGATCGCGGTCGGATCGAAGGGCGTGCGGAAGCTGCCATCGACCTTGCGGGCGCGGACGAAGCCGGTCGCGGGATCGAACGTGTTGCGCCAGTTGAGCGCGCGCTTCTCGAAACGCTCGGCGATGTCGAGCCGCCCCATCGCGCGCGCCGTCCGCGCGATCGTCCAGTCGTCATAGGCATATTCGACTGTCTTGGACGCTGCCTCGGGCTCGCGGTCGATCGGCACAAAACCGAGCTTCTTGTAGTCGCCGAGCCCGCCATAGGGCTCGTAATCGGCACTGGCGACCATCGCATCGAGCGCGGCCTTGGCGTCGATGCCCTTGATCCCCTTGAGCCAGGCATCGGCGATGATCGGCACCGCGTGATAGCCGATCATGCACCAGGTCTCGCGGCCGTTGAACTGCCAGACGGGCAGGATGCCGAACGGGCTGTGCTGCTGGCTGGCGATCAGCGAATTGACGAAGTCGGCGTTGCGCTGCTCGGGCTGGATCAAGGTCAGCAGCGGGTGCTCGGCGCGGAACGTATCCCAGAGCGAGAAGGTCGAGTGGAAGGTGAAGCCCTCGGCCTTGTGGACTGCGTCGTCGGGCCCGCGATAACGGCCATCTGCGTCGCCATAGACGCTGGGCGCGAGCAGGCTGTGATAGAGCGCAGTGTAGAGCGTTTTGCGCATCGCCGGGGCCGCCTCGATCCGGACCGCGCCGAGCGCCTTGTCCCAGGCAGCATGGGTTTGCGCGCGGATCGTATCAAAATCGCCGGGCTCGCTGGCGAGATTGCCGATCGCCCCTGCCTCGTCGACGCCGGAGATGGCGACATGGACTTCGAGCGGCTTGGCGAGCACGCCAAAATCGAGCCGCGCGACCAGGGCACGGCCGGCCAGCGCAGCGACACCGTCATCGCCGCGCCCCGGGCCCTGGAAGCCCTTGTACGGGATGTCTTCCTCGCGGTTGACAAAGGCATGGCCGGTGAGCGGCGCCGAGAAGCGCATCGCGAAGTAGAGCTTGCGCGCCGGCGCCCAGCCGCGCGTCTCGCGCATGCCGGTGATCGTGCCGTCGGGCCGCAGCCGGACGGTCGACCACAGGATCTTGCCCGGATAATTATAGATGCTCGACCGGAGATCGATGATCAGATGCGCCGGCTTGCCCGTGGGAAAGCCGTAGCGATGCACACCGATGCGCGTGCCGGCGGTCATCTCGGCACGGACGCCGGGGTCGCTCAGCGTAACGGCATAATAGCCCGGCGTCGCGACTTCGCTCGCATGGCTGAAGCGCGAGCGATAGCCCGAGCCCGGCTTGGCCGGATCGCCCGGTTCCAGCGGCACATCGTCGCCCACCGCCGGGGTGACGAGGATATCGCCAAGATCGCTATGCCCGGCGCCCGAGAAATGAGTGTGCGAAAAGCCGAGGATGGTCGAGTCTTCGTAGCGATAGCCCGCCGCCCATTTATAGCTCTGCCTGAACGGCTTGATGTCTGTGTCGGGGCTGAGCTGGATCATCCCGAACGGCGCGGTCGCGCCGGGGAAAGTATGCCCCTCTCCGCCGGTGCCGATGAAAGGATCGACCTGGTCGCTCGGCGATGGCGGCGGGACGTCGGCGGCAACCGGCATGGCTGAGGCGGCGAAGCAGAACAGCAATGCTTTCGCGGCGATCGGGAGGCGGCTCATGCCGGCCTTAAACCACAGGTGACAGCGGCGGTGAAGCGGAGATGCCCGCCGCGGCGCCTGCCCGGGTTGCACAGTAGATATGCGGCCTCGCAGAAAAAGGCGCAAATAATCGCCGATTTTTGCGACCCACTCACGAAGGGGCCGAAATTCGGCACTATTATCGATTTGCGCGGGTTTCGATGTAATCGTCTGTATAGTTGTTGGATGATGAAGAACAGTTTTTCGGGCATATGTGCCCTGCACGTTTGCATCTATCTTGAACAATTTCGCGATGCGTATGGGATATAGTTGTACCTCTACTTGCGAATAAACCAACCAGGAAAACTTTATTGCCATGCCGCTACCCTTCCGCATTCCCGGCGCGCAGGACCGGGCGCGGCATGATAGCGGGTGCGACGGGTGGTTGAATCGGCCGCCGGCGGATTCCGGCCGTCGCGCTTTGCGGCTACACCGGGCGAATCGCCGTGCCCTGCGCCGGACTCCCGACCCAAACCCGAGGAAGAAATGCATGTCGAAAGGGGACGGCACCAGGATCATTCCCCGCAGGACGCCTGAATCGGCGGCGATGGTCGCAAGCGTCAGGCGCGCGATGAAGATCACCCCGGTCCTCAACCGCCTGACGTTCGAGGATGCGGACGAAATTCGCGCCATGTTCAGCGACCTGGTCGGCACCAGGGTGGACGACAGTTTTTCGCTGATCCCGCCCTTCTACACCACCGGCGGCGAGAATATCCGCATCGGGCGCAATGTGTTCATCAACCAGAATTGCACGATGTACGACCTTGGCGGGATCGACATTTGCGATGACGTGATGATCGGGCCGAATGTCAGCCTCCTCACCTCGAGCCATCCGATAGCCCCGTCCGAGCGGCGTGCCTTCGTGATCGCCAAGCCGATCGTGATCGAGAGAAATGTCTGGATCGCAGCCGGCGCAACGATCATCGGCGGGGTGACGGTAGGCGAGAACTCGGTCGTGGCCGCGGGATCCGTGGTTACCCGGGACGTTCCACCGAACAGCCTCGTCGGAGGGAATCCGGCGCGGGTCATTCGTGCGATTGGCAGCGATTGATGTGGCAACGCGGCAGACGTCGTTAGTTTAGTATAGTGTCCCCGAATTAATGAATTACCCGCCGCTCGTGGCGCGCGACGGGAAGCTGATCGTCCAGCCGGGCGGCGGCGGGCCGCCGGCGCCGGGGATGCGCTGGTTGAACGACCAGATATGCCCCTCATGATCGGCCACGTCATAGCTGCGATCTCCGAAGAAGAAGAGCTCCGGCTCGCGCAGGACCGTCGCGCCGGCCGCCCGTGCGCGGGCGCAATGCGCATCGACATCCTCGAAGAAGCGGATCTGGACGCTCTGGGTCGCCACGCCAGCGTTTTTCGGGCTGCGGATCGAGGGTCGTTCGCGCCCGATCGAGACGGTATGCTCGCCCAGGCCAGTCTCGGCGAAGAGGAGCCGTTGCGCATCGTCGCGTACCACCATGCGCGTTTCGAAGCCGAAGGCATTCGACAGCCAGCCGAGAGCTGCGTCCGGATCCTCATACACCAGCTCAGCGGTCACTTCGATGCCTTCGGCCTCGCTCATCTCGTCCTCCATCATCCACGTCTCGAGGCGATCAATAGGCCCCCGCCAAGCTCATAGTCTTGAACGAATGGGAGCTCGCGCTGCATCCATATGCGCGGCGTGCTGCCGGTCAGCGCCACCCATTCGCGCCCGAGATGCGGTTGATCGGCATAGCCGCTTTCAGCCGCCACACCGGCGAGATCGCCCCCGCCGCGCCGGATCAGGCGGCAGGCATGTTCGAACCGCGCGATCCGGGCCAGGCTTTTCGGGGCGACCCCGATCTCGTCAGCAAAGAGCTGCGACAGATATCGTCGGCTCAAGTCCATTTCGCGCGCCAAGCCCGCAATCGGCGCTTGTCCATTGCTGTCGAACAACCGGCTCCACGCATGCTCCAGCCTCATATCGGCGCCGCGATCCTCGCGCAGCCCGCGCTCCAGAAGTTCGTCGAGGATATCGAACCGGTGCTGCCAGCCCTGCGCCGCGTGCAACCGCTCGATCAGCTCATGCCCGCGTGTGCCGAGGAGATCGCCCAGCGCGACTGTCCTGCCCACCAGATCCGCGCTCGAAACCCCGAGCAGGGCTCGCGCGCCGAGCGGCGTCAGCATCATCCGGATGCCGTGCGGGCTGGCCGGCCCGTGTACTATGACGGGCGCGGCATGCAGGCCGCTGACGAACGCGCCATAGCTGCCGCTGTCCGCCGCACCTTCGATATGGATCGGCGCCCCGAGGCTGATGACCAGGGTGAGGTGTCGCGACGGCAGGCCGGCGTGGCGCATTGCGGGAGCGCCGTCCCACCGATATCCGGCATAGCGGGAGACAAAGGGTCGCAAACGCGCTGAGGGCAGTCGCACGGACGTCGTCATCGCCCGAGCCTAGCATCAACCCGCGCCCGTGACACTTAGCCAGGGCATAGGCAAATTGCGAGCGCGATCGTTCGGCATCTGCTGGCCGGCAGGCGCCCCGAGGCTGGCGCGCGATCGGGCGATCGTTGCGTATAAAGGGACTCTCGATCCGCTTTGAACCGATAGAGTGACCGCCACCGGCAATAGGCGGCGGACGCGAGTCACGGCCTGTTCTACTTCGGCCAGTGCAGGCCGGGCCGGGAGCGATACGGCTCCCGGCCAGGCGCATTCTACGCCGTCGCGGCAGAGCTGTTGCTTGCGTTCGGGCGCTTCGACCATTTGTCTCGCTGTTCCGAGACAGCGAGCAGCAGCGGTGCGGCGATGAAAATGGACGAGCTTGTCGCCAGAAAAAGCCCGAACAGGAGCGTCATCGCGAATTGCTGAAGTGCCGGCCCGCCGAACACAGCCAGTGGCGCCGTTGCCAGGAACAGTGCCAGCGACGTTCCGATCGTGCGGGACAGTGTCTCGTTGATCGAGAGGTCAATGATGTCCCGAAGCGGCCTGTGCCGCATGACGCGCATGTTCTCGCGAACCCGATCATAGACAACCACCTTGTCGTTGATCGAGAAGCCCATGATCGTCAGAATGGCAGCGATCGAGGTCATGTTGAACTCGAAGCCGGTCAGCGCGAAGAAGCCGATCGTCTTGGTAAGGTCCAGGAACATCGTCGCGACCGCACCGAGTGCGAACGGCCATTCGAAGCGGAAGGCGATATAGGCGAACATCGCGATCGCGGCGATGCCGAGCCCCCGAATGGCGCTGCTGAACAGCTCGTTTCCAACCGTGGCACCCACCACCTCGACCCTGCGTATTTCGGCGCCCGGCGCAACCTGGCCGAGCATATGCTCGATCCTGGCGACCGCGGCCGCCTGCGCCCTGGGCCCTCCCTCCTGACTTCCGAGGCGAAGAAGAACGTCATCGGGTGCGCCGAAGGATTGTACCTGGACCGGTCCAAGGCCAAGCCCGCCGGCCTGGCCACGCAGCCCGGCCAAGTCAGCCTGGCCCGGCACCCGCGCCTCAATCGCGACGCCGCCGGAGAAGTCGATACCCATTATCAGCCCGGGCGAGACGGTGAGCGCGACGGATGCCAGGCTGATCACCGCCGACGCGATGAGCCCAGCGTGGCGCGCCCGCATGAACGCGAAACGCGTCTTCCCCGGCAGAAAGTGGAGCCGCGTGCCCATGGTCAGCTGTTTCGGTCGCACCCGCTCGAGGTAGCGCGCGGTCAGGTAGCGCACGAACACAAGCGCGGTGAACATCGAAACGAGGATGCCGAGGCTGATGGTGATCGCGAAGCCCTTGATCGCACCTGCGCCCAGCCCGAGCAGCACGAGCATCTTGATAAGAGTCGTCAGGTTCGCATCGAGCACGGTCGTATAGGCGCGCCGAAACCCGCCTTCGATCGAAGCGCGCGCGCTCCTGCCTTTCGCCAGTTCCTCGCGCGTGCGTTCGTTCACCAGAATGTTGGCGTCCACAGCCATGCCGAGCGCAAGCAGCAGGCCGGCGATGCCGGGCAGGGTCAGAGTGGCGTTCATCAACGCCAACCCGGCAATCGTGAGTGCGAGGTTGGCGATAAGCGCAGCCGCCGCGTACACGCCGAACCGGCCATAGAGCGCGATCACGAAACCGATCACGAGCGACACGCCGACCATGATTGAGATGAGACCAGCATGGACCGCGTCAGCGCCCAGGCTCGCGCCGACCGATCGCTCCTCAATCACGGCAAGCGGTGCCGGGAGCGCGCCCGCGCGGAGCAGCACTGCCAGGTCCCTGGCGCCTTCAGCGTCAAAGCCACCGCTGATCTGACCCCGTCCGCCGATAATCGGCTCCCGGATTACCGGCGCGCTGATCACCTTGTCGTCGAGCACGATCGCAAATGGCTCCCCGACATGTCTGGTGCTGGTTCGGGCGAACTGGCGTGCGCCGACACCGTCGAGCGCGAAGTCGACCGCCCACCCGCCGGTCTGCTGGTCGGCGCGTGGTGTAGCGTCAACGAGGTTCGCACCATCGACTTCGACATGGTTGAGGATGGGGACTGTGGCACCGGGATTGTCCATCATCGGGAGGCGCCGCACACCGGCACGGTCTGCTTCCGCCCCGTTCGCCACGAGGTGGAACGTCATTTTCGCGGTCGAGCCAAGCAGCGTACGCAGGCGGCCGGGATTGGTGACCCCCGGCAGCTCTACCACAATCCGGGCCTCGCCCTGCTTCGCGACGACCGGTTCGCTGGTGCCAGTCCCGTCGACGCGACGGCGAATGATCGCGATCGACTGTTCGACGGCCTTCGACACGAGCGTTGCCTGGCCCGTGCCGGTGTACGAGACGGCGAGCCCGCCAGGCACATCGGCAAGCTGGAGCGCGGGGCGGCCAACAGAGTCAGTGCCAAACTCAGCCACGGTGTCGGCTAGCGCCTTGGCACCGGTGTCCGGTGCGGCGAGGGCAATCAGGACGCGGCCGCCGGTCACCCTTGTGCTTGCCACAATGCCGGCTTTGTTGAGCGCCGCGTCGGCGTGTTCGCGGACGCTCTCGAGCCGCGCGTTGATCAGAGCGGCTTGGTCGAGTTCGAGAAGCAGGTAGGATCCGCCCTGGAGATCAAGGCCGAGGTTCACATGAGATTGCGGGTACCAGGCCGGCAGGCGGCCAGCAGGCGTAAGGCTGGGGATGCTGAGCAAAATGCCGATAAGGCATACGCACAGGATCACCCCCGCCTTCAGACGGGAGAAATGTAACATTGTCGATCCTCGTTTTGCAGTCGTGAAGAGACAGGCGCGCAGGCGCGCGCCTTCAGGCCGCGCGTCTCAGGCGCGGCGAGGCTGCTTCAGGCGAGTGGAGGGCCGGTGGCGGGGTGCGCGCGGACAGAGCGCGCCGCGAAGCCCAGTGTGGCGAGTGGAACGGAGGAGAGGCGCGACGGCGCCGGAATGGCGAGGCGCGCCGGTTCGGCCGGGGGTAGCGCGCTACCCCCGCTATGGCGCGGGTCGGAACGATCAGCTTCCTCATTGAGGGCAATCGTACGGTCATTGAGCGTAAAGGGTCTCGCCGCGGCCTCGCGAACGGCAAGACCGTGGCCATGCCCGTGAGTCGCGCCTGGTCCGTCGGGCGCGCCGAAGCCCAGCAACGCAGCGAACAGCGTTTGCAGAATGGCCAGGAAGACGGACGGCGACATCAGATCGGGGTACCCCCTGTACGTGCGCTGAGGTGAGTCGCGGTGCACGCCTGTCCGGAAAATTGAAAGCTAGAGGCGCATTTCGACGAGAACAAGGCGGAGGTGGCAAGCTTCATGGTTGTGGACATGGGCTTGGGGTCTGCGACCGCCCAAGCCGTTCCAACCAGGCTGTAGACTCATAAAAGGCGGACGGTCGGAAAAGCGGTCATTCCGAACACGATCGCGCAAACCAGAAAGCTGCCATATACCGACGAAGGTGGGCAAGATTGCCCTGCCGGTACCTTGGGGAAAAGCGCATGCCAAAGCCATTGTGGCTCGAAAGCCTCCCCAACGGTCGTGCCCTCAAATACCTGCTCGCCATTATTCTATTTTGCGTTCTGGTCGCGTTAGTCTCGTTGGTGAGACCTGCCCAGACTCCGAAGTTGGAGGAGGGAACGTTCAGAGCAGGCGAAAGCGGATCGGTGATCACGGTGCGAAACGGTGCTATTTCCTATGGAGGGTCCAAAGCGCCGTATGATGTGTGGATTGGGAAGGGTAAGAGATTTCTCTCTACAAAATCGATACTCGGCGACCTCTATGTCCTCGATGCGAATGGCAATAGAGAACCGGCAGAGATCATAATCGATAACGTGAGAGGTGCATTGACTGCATGCTCAATCAGGAGGGGCGGCGAAGAGGTCTGCTTTCGGAGGGTGGCTTAAGCCACCGGCAAAGCCCTGAAGCAGCCTGTCTGAAATCCACACCAATCTAAGCCATTAAGCCCCCGCGCCGAAAGCGGCCGTTTATTAGTTCACGACCTAATCAGCTGGGCCTTTTCCTAGTAAGTGAGGTTGGATGGAACGCGAAATCTGGTTCGAGAAGATCCTCTGGAGCTACATGCCGTGCCATTGGAAGGGCTGGGCCGCCATGGCGGCGGTAATGGCGCCGACCCTCGCGGCCATTTTCCTGGCTCGGCATATGGCCTTCGCGCTCGGCTACGAAAATGACGGCTGGCTGGTCCTGCCCATCTTCCTGTCGGGGTGGCTTTCAATGCTGTTCATCGCAAAGCGGCATAGCTGACGCATTGGCGCTCCCGACCCGTCGGGTCACAGCTGGATAATCCCTGATCAGGGCAGGTTTATCTCCGGGGGCGGCTATGGCATCCCGGCACCATGATCCGCGAAATTCCCGCAGCCGATATGAACGCAGCGCGTTTGCAGGACGAGATCGTGGCCGCCTATCGGCCGGTCGTCGTCCGCGGGCTGGTGAGGGACTGGCCGGTCGTGCAGGCGGGGCTCGCCGGCGCCGAGGCATTGGCCGCTTATCTCAAGCGCTTCGACGGCGGCATTCGGGTGATGACCAAGACAGCGCCGCCCGAGGTGAAGGGCCGCTTCTTCTACGATCAGGGCGTGACGGGGTTCAACTATACCAAAAAGCGCATGCACGTCGGGGATGCGCTCGACACCCTGCTGAGCCTGATGGGCGAGGAAACCCCACCGAGCTTCGCGATCCAGTCGATCCAGGTGCGGCACTATCTTCCCGGCTTCGATGCCGAGAACCCGCTGCCGCTTCTCCCCGACAGCGTCGCGCCGCGGGTCTGGATCGGCAACGCAGTCACCGTCTCGGCGCATTATGATCCGCAGGAGAATATCGCCTGTTGCGCCGCCGGGCATCGGCGTTTCACGCTCTTTCCGCCCGATCAGGTGCGCAACCTCTATCCCGGGCCGTTCGAGCTGACCCCCGCCGGGCCGATCGTCTCGATGGTCGATTTCGATAACCCCGATCTCGAACGCTATCCCGGATTCAGCGAGGCGATGGCGGCGGCAATGGTCGTCGATCTGGAGCCAGGCGACGCGCTCTACATCCCCTATCTCTGGTGGCACCATGTCCGCTCGCTCGACCCGGTGAGCATGCTGGTCAATTTCTGGTGGAAGCCGCGGGCGAAGACGCAGGAATATGGCGCCGAGGCGCTGCTGCTCGCGATGATGTCGATCAAGAACCTGCCGCCGAGCCATCGCGATGCGTGGCGCGCGTTGTTCGACCATTATGTCTTCGAGGATCATGGCCCGCCCGGCGCGCATCTGCCGGCCGAACGACGCGGGGTGCAGGGCGAGATGACCCGGGAAGAAGCCGCCGCGCTGCGTACCGGCATCGCGCACCGGCTCGCCCCGCATCTCGAGGAGATGCCGCGGATGCTCGCGCGACTGCGCGGGATCGCCCGGAGACTGCCCTGGCGGCGCTGACTGTCAGCTGCGCCTGGCCGCGCCCTGATCCCGCCTGAAGCCGAGCAGCACATTGCCTTCGGTCGAGAGATAGTTGCGGCGATAGTCGAAGCGCTGCGTATCGCTGAACAGCAGATAATAATATTTCATCTGCTCGGACCACCAATAGCCCGGGCAATGATCCTTCTGGAGCTTTGGCGTGGTGGTGACATCAGCGAGATCGGCATAGCCAAAGGGCGCGCGGTTGGCGGCTTTCATGTTGAGATAATGCGTCCGGCCGATCTCGCGCCAGCGCACATCGTGATCGAGCAGCCAGTGGTTGAACACGGCATCGGCGAGCTCGGGGCGCAGGCTGTTGCTCTTGTAGGTGACCGCGCCCGATTTGAAATCATAGCCCTCGGGCAGCACGCCGAACTGATCCTGCAACCAGGACCATGAGCTCGTATAGGCCCTGCCCTCGCGCGCCGCGCCTCCCTGGGCGAGCAGGCCGCCATAGAAGGAGGCAAGCTCGTCCTGCTCGGTCGAGAGCCGGGCGCCGGTCTCGAAATCGACATCGACCACCCAGAGGCGATCGGAAATATCGAGCTGATGGGCAAGCACCGCCCTGGTGCAGACGTTATACATATGCTTGCAGCCGCGATCGCCGAGCAGCTGCCAGCCGTCCCACAGATATTCATAATAGCTGTCCGAGGGCGGGCCGATCGTGGCGCGGCGGGTGAGCCATTTCCCGGTCACCGCATCGATGCCGTCGGCGAGCAGATCGAGCTTGGAGCGCCGTTCGAACAGCGCGACCATCGCTTTCTTCGCAGTCTCGACGAAGCGGACATCGCCGGTCAGCCGGCTGAGCGTGCCCCATTCGGGGAGATAGGTGCCGATCTCGGCCGGGTTGGTCGCCGAGGCCCGCACCGCGCCGCTGCGCAGGTTGATATAGCGATAGGGCAAGCCGGTCGGCGTGGCGAAGGCCGGGAGCAGCCGCTCGGCAAGATCATGCGCCTTGGCAAGCAGCGCCGGATCTCCACAGGCATGGTGCGCCGACAGGAGCCCGCCGACCAGCCGGATCGAGGTCTCGAACACCGACACCTCGCCATCCTTGTCGAAGTCGAGATTGGCCTTCACCCAGCCGAGCGCGTCAGCGAACTCGGCATCGAGGCCCATCACCCAGAGCGTGTCCATCGCCTCGATCAGGCTGAGCCCGAGATGCTCGGTCTTGAGCGGGAAGCTCGAATAGCCGCCGCTGATCGGCTTGATCTCGTCCTTGCCCCAGGCGCGCTCGCGATAGTGACGCCAGGCCCAGGCCATTTCGGCCTTCACATCCGCGCCGAGCGCATGCCAGTCGTCGCGGCTTCTTGCAGCCGGAAGCGGAGCTGCGGCCGCGAGCAGCAGCCCACTTGCGCCTCCCAGCACAAAGCGGCGATCCGGCAATGGGCGCATCGACTTCCCCGTCACGAACTGATCGCCTTCCTTAGCGTGGCAAGCATGAGCGTGACGATCCGAATTATTCGGCCAACGTTGTCAGTTTCGCCGATCCCGATATTGTTTCGCTGCCGTTCCAGGCCGCAAGGCTACCAAAAGCGCCAATCCCGTGCTAGCTGGTCGCCATGGAGCTGGGGCGGCGCGCAACGATCATTGATGTGGCACGCGAGGCTGATGTCTCGATCAAGACCGTGTCGCGCGTCTTCAACGATGCCCCCAACGTCACCGCCAAGACCCGCGACCGGGTGATGAAAGTCGCAACGGCGCTGCACTATCACCCCAATGTGGTGGCGCAGGGGCTGGTCGGGCGGCGCTCCTATCTGCTCGGGCTGTTCTACGAGAATCCGAGCCCCAATTATGTCGTCGAGCTGCAGCAGGGTGCGCTCGATCGCCTGCATGGCGAGAAATACCGCCTCGTCGTGCTGCCCGTCGAACAGGTGTCGGCGATCGCCGAGAATATCCTGTCACTGGTGCGGTCGGCCGCGCTCGACGGCATCGTGCTGACCCCGCCGGCGTCCGACCATCCGGTGATCATCGAGCGGCTGAGCGCAGCGCATTTCCCCTTTGTCCGGATCGCGCCGACGCGCTCGCCCGACCTCGGTCCGCATACCATCACTGACGATGTCGGCGCAGCGCGGACGATGACGGAATATCTGATCTCGCTCGGGCATCGCCGGATCGGGATGATCAAGGGCGATCCGAGCCATCCATCGAGCGAGGCGCGGCTGCTCGGTTTTGCCAATGCGCTGGCGGCGGCCGGGCTGAAGATGCGGCTCGATGATATCGAGCAGGGGATGTACACTTTCGAATCCGGCTTCGAGGCGGCGCGGCGCATCCTCTCACGGCCTGATCGGCCCACCGCTATCTTCGCGCAGAATGACGATATGGCGGCGGGCGCGATCATGGCCGCGCATGATCTGGGGATTTCGGTGCCGGGCGACCTTTCGATCGCCGGGTTCGACGACAGCGCGATCGCGAAGATCGTCTGGCCGCGCCTCACCACCATCCACCAGCCGGTGTTCGACATGGCGCGCGGCGCGACCGACATGCTCGTCGCGATGCTCGAGAAGAAACCGCATGAGCAGGTGATCAACCACCCCTTCACGCTGGTGACGCGCCAGTCGACCGGGCCAGCGCCGAAAGAGTAGCACCACCACCGATTAAAATTGATAACGTAGGTCATTTTGTGATCTATGCCTTGTGCAGAGCCGAACCAACGGACTCGCGGGGGAGAGAGAATGGCTGGATCCGGACATGCCCTGAGGGCGATGCTGCTTGGCGCCGGCGCGATGATCGCGGTCACGGCCGGCGCTGCCACCGCGCAGACGGCAGCGCCGGCCGCCCCCTGGCCGCATGTCGGATCGCCACTGCCGCCCGATCCGGCGATGGAAGCGCGGATCACCAGGTTGCTCGCGGCGATGACCGACGAGGACAAGGTAGCCCAGGTCGTCCAGCCCGACCTCAGCGGCGTGACGCTCGCCGAGATGCACCAATATCATTTCGGCTCGATCCAGACCGGCGGCAATTCCGGCCCGAACGGCGACGACAAGGCACCGGCGCGAGCCTGGCTCGCCTTTGCCGATGCCGCCTGGAACGCGATCATGACTCGCGACGACGGCCGGCCCGCCATCCCGCCGATCTGGGGCATCGATGCGGTTCATGGCCATGCCAACATTATCGGCGCGACGATCTTCCCGCAGAATGTCGGCCTTGGCGCGATGCATGATCGCGACCTGATCCGGCGCATCGGCGAGGTCACCGCCACGGAAATCGCGGTGACCGGGCAGGACTGGGATTATTCGCCGACGCTCGCTGTCGTCCGCGATACGCGCTGGGGCCGGAGTTACGAGGGCTTCTCCGAGGATCCGTCGATCGTGCGCGATTATGCGGGCGCGATGGTCGAGGGCCTGCAGGGCAAGCCGGGCACCAAAGCCTTTCTCGGCCCGGGCAAGGTGATTGCGACCGCCAAGCATTTCGTCGGCGATGGCGGCACCGCCAGCGGCAAGGACCAGGGCGACAACCCTGCCTCGCCCGAGCAGATCCGGGATATCCATGGCGCAGGCTATCCGGCGGCGATCGGCGCGGGTGCGCAGGCGGTGATGATCAGCTTTTCGAGCGTGCGCGGCACCAAGCTCAGCGGCGACCGCGACCTGGTCACGGGTGCGCTGCGCGAGCAGATGGGGTTTGACGGGCTGACCGTCGGCGACTGGAACGCGCATGGCCAGGTGCCGGGCTGCTCCAACACCAGCTGCGCCGCGGCGATCAATGCCGGCATCGACATGATCATGGCGCCCGACAGCTGGAAGGGCTTCTATGAAAGCACGCTCGCGCAGCTGCGATCGGGCGAGATTTCGCATGCCCGGCTCGACGAGGCAGTGCGGCACATATTGCGGATCAAGCTGCGCGCCGGGATGTTCGACAAGGGCAAGCCTTCGAGCCGGCCTTATGCGGGGCGGTTCGAACTGCTCGGATCGCCCGAGCACCGCGCGGTCGCGCGCCAGGCGGTGCGCGAGTCGCTGGTGCTGCTCAAGAACCAGGGGCATGTGCTGCCGCTTTCGCCAAAGCTCCATCTGCTCGTGGCGGGCGACGGCGCCGACAATATCCCGAAACAGGCTGGCGGCTGGACGATCAGCTGGCAGGGCACCGGCACCACCAACGCCGATTTCCCGCATGCCGAGACGATCTATGCCGGCATTGCCGAGGCAGCCAAGGCAGCGGGCGGCTCGGCGACATTGAGCGTGGACGGCAGCTTCTCGACCAAGCCCGATGCGGCGATCGTGATCTTCGGCGAGGACCCTTATGCCGAATTCGCCGGCGACCGGCCGACGCTGGAATTTCGGCCGGGCGAGACGCGCGATCTCGATCTGCTGAAGAAGCTGAAGGCGCAGGGCATTCCGGTGGTCTCGGTGTTCCTGTCGGGACGGCCTTTGTGGGTGAATCCGGAGATCAACGCTTCCGACGCATTCGTCGCGGCGTTCCTGCCCGGGAGCGAGGGCGGCGGGATCGCCGATGTGCTGCTCGCTGACGCCAGGGGCAAGCCGCGGCATGATTTCCGCGGCAAGCTTTCCTATTCCTGGCCGAAGCGGATCGACCAATATGCCATGCATCGCGAGGATGCCGGATACGACCCGCTGTTCGCCTTCGGCTATGGCCTGACCTATGCCGACACCTATGCTGGCGGGGGCGATCTGGCGCCTTTGTCCGAGGCGCACCCGGCCAATGCCACGCGCGAGGACGGGATGATCTTCGCGCGCGGCAAGCTGCCCGCGAACTGGAGCTTCGATCTGGCCGAGCCGCACGGCGTGGCGGTGCCGGTGAAGGGCAATTCGGGCGCAACGGGCAATGGCGTGGTGCGGATCGCGGGCGTCGACCGCAGCGCGCAGGAGGACGCGCGCGCCGTGGTGTGGGGCGCGGCCGGCGGCACGCTCCGCGTGGTCACTGACAACCCGATCGACATATCGCGCGAGAGCAATGCGCAATACAGCCTGATCGTCGAATACCGTGTCGATGCGGCGCCGGCGGGCTCGGTACGGCTCGGCATGCAATGCGGCGACAGATGCGGCGGCACCGTGCCCCTGACTGCGACGTTGCGCGCTGCACCGGTCGGTCAATGGACCAAGCTCACGCTGCCGCTCTCCTGCCTGGCCCAGGCAGGGCTCGATCCGAAGCGGGTGACCGCCCCCTTCACGCTGGAAAGCGACAGCGCGCTGGCGCTGTCGATCTCAGGCATCCATTATAGCAGCGCCACTGCCGGTGGCGCTTGTCCGCAATGATCTCCCTTCCGAAGAAAGACACACGCATATGAACGGCAAGACAGCTGGCAGTTCGGTCGCGGCCTTTGTGGTGGTGACCTGCCTGTTTTTCGCCTGGGGCTTCATCACCTCGAACAATGATCCGCTGATCGCGGCGATGCGCGGCATCTACACGCTCAATGTGGCCGAAGGCATGCTGACTCAGTTCGCCTTCTTCCTCGCCTATTTCGTGATGTCGATGCCGGCGGCGGCGCTGCTCGCCCGGCTCGGGCACAGCCGGACGATCATCTCGGCGCTGGTGGTGATGGTGGGCGCGTGCCTGTTGATGCTGGTCGCCTCGCATGTGCACACCTATACGATGGTACTCGTCGCGCTGTTCGTGATGGCGAGCGGCATCACTGCGCTCCAGGTTGCGGCGAACCCGCTCGCCGCGTCGCTGGGCAAGCCCGAATACAGCCATTTCCGACTGACCCTTGCCCAGGCCTTCAATTCGCTCGGCGTGGTCGCAGGCGTCCATATCGGCTCGACGCTGATGCTGCGGAACGATGTGTTCGGCCAGGGCGGCCATATCCTGCCCGGCGTGCCCGCCGCTACCGCGCTCGGCGCTATCGACCATGCGTTCGTGCTGATCGCGATCGCCGTCCTCGCCCTGTCGGTGCTGATCTTCGTGTTCCGCCGCAACATCGACGATTCGGCTGGCGATGGCGCAATCGAGAGCGCGTCGCCGATGGAGGCGCTGCGCGACGTCTGGGCGCGGTTCGGGGCGCTCGCGATCTTCCTCTATGTCGGTGCCGAGGTGACGATCGCCAGCATCATGATCAACTTCCTCAACCGGCCCGATGTGCTCGGCCTGCCGCTCGATGTCGCCGGCGGCATGCTCGCCAATTATTATTGGGGCGGCGCGCTGGTCGGACGCTTCATCGGCAGCGCCTTGCTGACCCGGATCCGCGCGACCTGGCTGCTGAGCGGGGCAGCGCTGATCGCAGCCTGCCTGAGTGCGGCGGCCTTCCTGCTGCACGGCCCGGCCGCCGCCTATGCCGCGCTGGGCGTGGGCTTGTTCAACTCGATCATGTTCCCGACCATCTTCAGCATCACCATGGAGCGTTCCAGGGCATCGACCGCCTCGGTCTCCGGCTTGCTGTGCATGGCGATCGTCGGCGGCGCGCTGATCCCCTGGGCTTCGGGCCGCCTTGCCGATGCAACGACGATCGGCATGACCTTCGTGCTGCCGGCGATTGCCTATGTCGGCATCCTGATCTTCGCGGCGACGGGCAAGCAGTCGCGCCTGTCGGGCGAAGGTGATGGCGAAGCAGCGCCGCTGATGGCGCATTGATGCCGGGCGGAACGCCACGGCGATTGGATCGGTATGAACGCAAGTATCGGATGGCAGGCCGGCAAATGATGTGACAAGAAGCGCGCCATGCAGACGCCCGACCCCTATTATGACGTGCTGATCGTGGGGGCGGGCCATGCCGGCGCGCAGGCCGCGATCGCCCTCCGCCAGCGCAAGTTCGACGGCACGATCGCCCTGCTCGGCGACGAGCCCGAACTGCCCTATGAGCGCCCGCCGCTGTCGAAAGAATATCTGGCCGGCGACAAGCCGTTCGAGCGCATCATGATCCGCCCCGCCGCCTTCTGGGGGGAGCGCGACATCGCGGTGCTGCCGGGCCGGAAGGTGGTGGCGGTCGATGCGACGGCGCATGAGGTGAAGACCGAGGACGGCAACACGATCGGCTATGCGTCGCTGGTCTGGGCGACCGGGGGCAGCCCCCGCCGCCTCACCTGTTCGGGCCATGACCTGCGCGGCGTGCACAGCGTGCGCAACCGCGCCGATGTCGACCGGATGATCGCCGAACTTCCGCACGTGAACCGCGTCGTGGTGATCGGCGGCGGCTATATCGGGCTCGAGGCGGCGGCAGTGCTGACCAAGCTCGGCAAGCATGTGACCGTGCTCGAGGCGCTCGACCGGGTGCTGGCGCGCGTCGCGGGCGAGCCGCTGTCGCGCTTCTTCGAGGCGGAGCATCGCGCGCATGGCGTCGATCTGCGCACCGGGGTTTCGGTCGAAAGCATCGAAGAAAGCGATGGCGCGGCGACGGGCGTGAAGCTCGCCGACGGGACGATCCTGCCCTGCGAGATGGTGATTGTCGGGATCGGCATCATCCCGGCGGTCGAGCCGTTACTGGCGGCGGGCGCTGAGGGCGGCAATGGCGTGCTGGTCGATGCGCAGTGCCGCACCAGCCTGCCCGATGTCTTCGCGATCGGCGATTGCGCCGCGCATGCCAATCGCTTCGCCGAGGGCGCGGTGATCCGGCTCGAATCGGTGCAGAATGCGACTGACCAGGCCAACACCGTCGCCAAGGCGCTGTGCGGCGAGGCAGAGCCCTATGACGCGGTGCCATGGTTCTGGTCGAACCAGTATGACCTGAGGCTCCAGACCATGGGGCTTTCGATCGGCTACGACCAGACCGTAGTGCGCGGCGATCCGGCGACGCGGAGCTTTTCGGTGATCTATCTCAAGGCCGGGCGCGTGCTCGCGCTCGACTGCGTCAACATGACGCGCGACTATGCGCAAGGCCGTGCCCTGGTGCTGGCCGGCGCTTCGCCCGACCCTGCCCTGCTCGCCGACCCTGAAACGCCGCTGAAGAGCCTGGTGTGAGCGACTTCTATGCCGCCATGACCGAGGCGGCACGACGGGCGATTGCCTATCGCCGCGGCATCGCGAAAGCGGAGACCACGCCGGTCGCGAGCTATGCCGAGATGCTTGCGGCCTTTGCCGGCCCGACCCCCGAACAGGGTGGCGATCCGGCCGCGATCATCGAGGAGCTGGCGACGCTGGCCGAGCCCGGTATCCGCGCCTCGACCGGCCCGCGCTTCTTCGGCTGGGTGATCGGCAATTCGCACCCGACCGGGGTCGCCGCCGACTGGCTGGTCTCGGCCTGGGGGCAGAATGCCGCGAACCTCCACGCCGCGCCGGCCGCTTCCGCGATCGAGGCGGTAGCGAGCGGCTGGCTGCTCGACCTGCTGCACCTGCCCGAACAGGCATCGGTCGGTTTCGTCACCGGCGCGACCGTCGCCAATTTCGTCTGCCTCGCGGCTGCGCGGAGCGAAGTGTTGCGGCGGGTCGGCTGGGATGTCGAGGCGGACGGGCTGTTCGGCGCGCCGCCGATCACCGTGCTGATCGGCGAAGATGCGCATGCCACGGTCTATTCGGGGATCAAATATCTCGGCCTTGGCGCTGGCCGGGTGCGGACGATCGCCTGCGATGCGAGCGGGCGGATGCTGACCGGCGATGTCGAGCGCGCAATCTCCGAGAACAGCGACCCGACGATCGTGATCGGCCAGGCCGGGCAGATCAACACCGGCGCCTGCGATCCGTTCACCGAGATCGCACCGATCGCCAATGGCTCGGGCGCCTGGCTGCATGTCGATGGCGCGTTCGGGCTGTGGGCGCAGGCGAGCCCGGCCCAGGCCCATCTCACCGCCGGGGTTGAGCTGGCCGACAGCTGGGCGACCGATGGGCATAAATGGCTGCAGACGCCCTATGATTGCGGCTTCGCCATCGTCCGCGACGCCGAGGCGCACCGGCGCGCCATGGCGATCACCGCAAGCTATCTGCCGCCGGCCGAAGGTGCCGAGCGCGACCCCTCCGCCTATGTGCCCGAACTGTCGCGGCGGGCGCGCGGCTTTGCGACCTGGGCAATGATCCGCCAGCTCGGCCGCGAAGGCATTGCAGCGATGGTCGAGGATCATTGCGCGATCGCCCTCCACATGGCCGAACGGCTGGCGGCGGTGCCGGGGGTCGAACTGGTCTGCCCGGTCGAGCTCAACCAGTTCATGGTCCGCTTCGGCGGCGCCGACGCAGCCACGCTGGCGACCGTCCGCCAGGTGCAGGAAGATGCGGTTGCGTTCATCGGCTCGGCGCAGTGGCGCGGGCAATGGGTGATGCGGGTCTCGGTGAGCTCGGTCGCGACGACCATGGCCGAGGCTGAGGTGACCGTGGACGCGGTGATCAGCGCCTGGGAGCGCGTTGACGCGGGGTGACGCGCACCTGCTCGACGGGGGTGGGTCGATTCGGGCCATGGCGCGGCGTAGCGCCGCTGCGGCCGGTGTTGAATCGGGCGAGGCTGTTGGCAATGTCATGAGGGTCGCTGACATTCCCAACGGCCACGGGATGCATTTTCCTATAAATTATACTTGATAATCAAGATATTATATAGAACTATCACATAGACCCTGCTGTCCTGTCAGCTCCCGGGATCTCCGAACCATCGCATTGCGGACTGTGCCAGCTTCTGATCGTCAGCAGGGGCGTCGCTGGCCCATGCGACGAAACCATCGGGCCGCACCAGCACCGCACTCAGGCCCAGGCGCTCTGTCGCATTGCTGGCGACATAGCTGATCCGATCGGCCCAGTGTTCGGCCAGGCGCTTGCGCGATGCGCGCGCGTCGAAATCCAGCAACAGGCCGCGGCCGCACCGGAGGCGTTCATTCATCCTCGTCCCATCGACCAGGGTGAAGTCAGGAACGCTGCGGCCGACGAGCAGATGGTCTCCGCCAAGATCGTAGCGAAGCCCCACGCCCCAGACATGCCCCGCGAAATAGGTCGCGCCGTCGCGCGTCTCGATCAGATCGCGGATAATGGCTTCGAGAGCGCGCGAACCGGGGCTCGGCCGCATGAGCGCGACCTGCGCGCGCGACCAATCCAGAATGCGCGCGCCCTCCGGGTGTCGCTCGAGCGCATAGCTGTCGAGCAGGCCGGGCGGCGCTACGCCGCGGATCGTGGCGGCAAGCTTCCAGCCGAGATTCGCCGCGTCCCCGAGCCCGAGATTGAGGCCCTGCCCTCCCAGCGGCGAATGGACATGTGCGGCATCGCCCGCCAGCAACACGCGGCCCTCGCGATACGCGGATGCCTGATAGGCACGATCAGTCCAGGTGGCGGCGAGCGCCAGCGCAGTGACTGTCACATCAAGGCCGGAGACTTTGCGCAATACTGCCTCGATATGATCGCGGGTGGCTTCGTTCCGGTGGAAGGCGCCGCCGTCGAAATCGACCATCGCGATCGTGCCGGGCGGCGCATAGGTGTACATACCCGCAGGCGTGTAGTGACGGCCGGGCTTCAGCATGTCCGGATCGGCCAGCGCGACCTGCGCAGAATAGCCGGTAAATTCGGGATCGGTACCGGCGAAGCCGATGCCGGCAGCCTTGCGCACCGTGCTGCGCCCGCCATCGCAGCCGACCAGCCAGCGCCCCCGGAACGTCCCGGCGCCAGCACGGACGATAACCTCCTCATCCGCCTGCTCCAGATCCTCGACGCCGCAGCCGCGCTTGATCTCGGCGCCCATCGCCGTGGCACGAGAGGCCAGAACGGCTTCGATTCCTGCCATATCGGCCGCGATGGTGCTGACGGGCCCGGGCAGGCGCCAGGGCCACAGGCTGTGATCGATCTGATCCTGGAAGAACTGAATCCCGGCGAAATGACCGCCCGGGCGGCGGCGTTGCTGCATCCAGTGCGCGGCTGCCGGTGCTTCGCGGCCAATCGCACGATCCTTGATCTCGTCCAGAAGATCCCGGCGATCGAGGCTCTCGATCGTCGGGACCGAAAGGCCGCGCAGGCCGAAGGGGAGCGCCTTCAATGGCGAGTACGGGTCTCGCGCCTGCTCGAGCACGAGCACCGAGCATCCCGCCAGGCGAAGCTCGCAGGCGAGGAAAAGGCCGACGGGGCCAGCGCCGGCAATCACGACATCATGAATAAAGGTATCGGGGATGTTCATGAATACTCCTGGTCGATGTTCGACCGGAGCGTTCCTGAGCGTCAGACCCGCACGGACGAACGATTGGGCGCCTGCGTGGCGTCCGGCGTTCGTCGTGGGGATCTTGTGCACGAGGCCAAAGACCAGAGCTTTCGTTACCGAAAGGACTTGGGCTTACCAAACCAAGTCTGCCTTTTCCGACGCGCTCACTTAACGCCGGGACAAGCGATCCGCAACGGACCAGGCGGCTTGATCGCATTGCTTGCCCTTTAACGACGTGCTGGAAAGGGCCACCCTGACCGGAGCCCATGATGCAGTCACCCAATGCCGCCGATATCCTTGCGCGGCTCGAGCGCCTGCCGCCCACCCGCTCTATGTGGACGCTGGTCGTGCTGTTGTCGCTGGGGGCCTATTTCGAAATCTACGACCTGCTGATGACGGCCTATGTGAGCCCCGGGCTGATCCAGGCCGGGATCTTCACTGAAGGCGCGCACGCCGCCTTCGGCCTGTCCGATCAGGCGGCATTCGCCTCGTCCACCTTTGCCGGCCTGTTCGTCGGCACGATCTGCTTCGGGTCAGTGGCGGACCGTTTCGGCCGCCGCGCCATCTTCACCTGGGCGCTTCTCTGGTACGCCGCCGCGACACTGACAATGGGCCTGCAGAGCTCGGCCGGGGCGATCTTCCTTTGGCGCTTCGTGGCCGGCCTTGGCCTTGGTGTAGAGATGGTCACGATCGACACCTATGTCGCAGAGCTGGTCAATCGCCGCGTCCGCGCAAAGGCCTTCGCCCTGTACCAGGGCATCATGTTCCTCGCGGTGCCGACCGTTGCGTTTCTTTCCTGGATCCTGATCCCCCGCCAGCCGCTGGGCGTGGAAGGCTGGCGCTGGGTGGTGTTCTTTCCGGTCGCCGGCGCGCTGCTGGTCTGGTGGATCCGGCGCGCGATCCCGGAATCGCCGCGCTGGCTCGCCCGGCATGGCCGGCTCGATCAGGCCGAGGCAGTGCTTGCCGCCATGGAGGCGCGGGTCGAACGGGAATTCGGCCGTGCCCTGCCCGCGCCCGAGGCACTCGCTCCTGCGGCGATTCCAGCCGGGACCGGCCAGGGCTGCTTCGGCGACCTTTTCCGTCCGCCCTATCGCAACCGGACGATCCTGCTCGCCTTGTTCAACTTCTTCCAGACGATCGGCTTTTACGGCTTCGGTAATTGGGTGCCCAAACTCGTGGCCGCGCAGGGCGTCTCAGTCACCAGCAGCCTGCTCTATTCGGCGCTGATCGCGCTGGCGTTCCCGGTCGGCCCGTTCCTGTTCACTCTGTTCGCCGACCGGTTCGAACTGAAGTGGCAGGCGGTGGCCGCGGCGATCGGCACCGCGTGCTTCGGGCTGATGTTCACCCTCACTCGCGCGCCCGTGGCGATCATCGCCCTCGGCATCGCGATCACGCTGAGCAACAACCTGCTGTCCTACAGCTACCACGCCTATCAGGCGGAGGTTTTTCCGACCGGCATACGCGCGCGCGCAGTCGGCTTCGTCTACGCGTTCAGCCGGCTCTCGACGATCTTCACCAGCTTCCTGATCGGCTATCTCTCGACCCGTTTCGGCAATCCCGGCGTGTTCGCCTTCATCGCCGTCAGCATGGGCGTAGCCGCCGCCGCGATCGGCGCCTGCCCGCCGACGCGCGGCCGGTCGCTGGAGCAGCTGGGCACGCCGTGACGGCGGTGGCGCGGGTCACCGCCACCAGTCAGGCTGTGCAGCCGGGACCATGACTTCGAGCTGACCGAGATGGGCCAATGGTGCGCGATCCTCCCCGTCTGCCGGCGACAGGGTGATCGCGAAGCGGATCGCGGCGCGGACATCCTCGGGTCGCGTCGCGGCGTGCCAGTCGACAAGCGCATCGATCACGCGTCGGCGAAATATGCCCACCGGGATCGCGACGTCCGACGCGTTCGGGGACAGGGCGAGGGTGGTTTGCACCAGGAATATCGGAATGCCGATATCGATCGGCACGTCCTCGCTTCCCGACAGGACCTGCCAGGATGCGGCGACCTTGATCTGGATGTCGCGCATCGCAAGCCCGGCTATGGTCGGCGCTGCCAGCAAGGGCGCGAACAGCGCGTCCACCGCCTCGGACAGGGTCGCCGCGTCTGCCCCGATCGGGATGGGCGACGGCGGGTCGGCGAATGGACTGATCGCCGGCGCAGCCACTATCGGCGTCCGGTAGATGAAGGCGGGATCGACCAAGGTGCCCTCGGGCGCGCCGGGCGGCACCAGATTGGCATTGCGCTTCGTGCTTGCCGCACCGTGCACCGTCTGCACCGAGATTATGGGCAGCCCCGTCCAGGCGAAGGTCAGCGCGCCCGCGGAAGAGTCAGTCAAGGCCTGATAGTCGCCAATTGCCTGGCCGTCCTCGGATGGCGTGACGAAGCCGGCGATCATCGGCCATGGCGGCAGAGCGCCATTACTGCCGGAAAGGCGCGTGACCCGAAGCTCCGGTGGCCGGGCGAAATCGACGTTATAGCTCCAGGTGACATGGTCCACCGTGGATGCTGATCCGATCTCTACCGCCTGGGGCAGCGGATGCTCGAACCAGTCAGGCCAGGTCCGGGTGACATCGCCAATCAGCGCATCGACGCGGTCGAGCGCAGCCCGCGCCACGGCCGCGTTGCCGTCCTCGGGCGCCGTCGCGAGATGTGGCGCGATCTGCGGATATTCGAAGATCATCCGGGCAAGCGCTTCGAACAGGGAGTCGGCCATAGCCGCTGACACCGTGGCTTCCGCCGCCGGATCGGCCAAAGGCGCGTTCAGGGCGACCGACACCAGCAATTCGTCCTGCGCCGCCTGTGGCACCTCTACCGTGACGGCATAGTCCCACAACAGCGCTTCGGCGATCGACGCCGGCGCTTGCGCAGTGATCGCGCGTGCGTCGCTGATCACCGGCAGGGGCGGACAAGCCCGCAACGGACCGCCATTGGCAGACCCGGTCGCATAGGCAGTGCCGAGGCTTTCCAGCAGGGCTTGCCCGAAAAGCATGCGCGCCGGTTCTATCTCCGAAACCTCGCCGGGGACGATCAGCACCGGGATCAGCGTCCGGGCAATGACCTTGGCGAGACGCCGTCTGTACCTGGCGAGCGAGGCCGCGTGCTCCGGGTCAACGCTGGCGATCGCCGCTGCCATGTCCGGCGCGAACAGTGCATCCGTGGCGCGCATGAAGGCGGTGGCCCAGGCCGTCATGTCGATGTCGACAAACGCGATCACCTGATCGGGCGGCGGGGCATCACTGTCATCGCCGCACCAGCTTTCGCCATAGCTGCGAACCGTCACTTTCTCCGACATCAGTCGGGTCGACACCGGCGCCGGTGCAAAGCCCTTGAGGCTCGTGGCGACAGGCGCGCCACCGTCATGCTGTTCAGACATCGTCATCCCCAAAATTCGGCAGCATCAGGATCCCGGCCGGTATGTCCGCTCGACATGCCCCTTGAGATCCTCCGGATAGAACCAGACCGGACGGAGATTGCCGTCGGCGTAGCGCTGGGCCTGGTCGTTGAAATGGGGCGAGGCCGGATCGCCGCTCTCGCCGCCGGCCGTTACGGCCCATGCCTTGAGTTTCGGCCCGAATTCGACGACCGCGACGAAGCTGTTGCCGCTGGTGCCGTAATAATCCTTCGTATTCGGATAGGGCTTTGCCCCGAACGAGGCGAGCGAGCCCCATTGTGCCGAGGTGAAGGGCACGGCGATGCCCGGCTTCGCATCGTCGAAATGCGCCTCGATCGAATCATCGAGACGCTGGAAGCGGTTGATCCTGCCCCAGGCCACATGCCAGTCGCCGAAATCGCGGGTCAGCCGATCGACTGCCTGGGCGAGCGCGGCGAGCTTTGCCTCGGGCGTGACCTTCCCGGCGATATAATCGGGCACGTTCATCCGCTCGGCGCGAGCGAAGCTGCCGACGTCGTGCCACAGCGTATCGCCCCAGAAGACCGCGAGCGAGGTCGGCTCGGAGGCCAGGCCCCAGCGATAATCCCAGCCGCGCAGTGCCGCGATCGGCGCGGCCAGCTTCGCGCGCTGCGGATCGGAAGCCGGCAGCGCGTCATAAGCCGCGACCAGTTGCGGTATCAGCGTCGCGAAGGCGGGGAGGTAGCTGTCATAGGCCGCCGCGCGCAGCCGCTCTGGCGTAAAATCATGCTTGTCGGTCAGTAGCAGATCGGAGTGCGTGCCGCGGGCGTTATGACCGACCTGGTCCATATAGCGCGGATAGTCCTTCGCCTTGGGACTGTCCGGCCCGGCCGATTGCCAGGGCCAGTCGTTCGAATTCTTCACCCAGCCTACCGGCGGATTGATCGCATTGGGCAGCGAGGCGATGCCGTGCAGGCCCTGCCAGTCAGTCGCCGGGTCCGAGCCATCGACCGCTTTGGTATAGTCGAACCTGTCGTCGCGGATCGGCACGAATTGCGGGTGGAGATAGGCGATCTCGCCCTTCGAATCCGCGAACAGCGTGTCGTTCGAGCTGTTCGCCTGGAGCTCGGCGACCTGCATATAGGCGGCAAGGTCAGTCGTCTTGGTGCGCAGCCAGCTCTGCTCGAGCGCGGGGATCGGCTTCCACATCAGCGCGGTGGCGATCCATTTGCCGTCGCGCTTCGCGACGATCGGGCCATGATGCGTGCGCGTCACGCTGAAGGCGCGCGTGCCCATGGTCCCGTCGGGCTGGCGGAAGGCGATCGAGATGATCCCCCGCTCGACCGGCCGCAGCTCAGTGCCGTAGCGATAGGAGAGCTTGCCCGCGCTGAAGACGAAGGTCTCGGCGAACTCGTCGACATTGTCGACGCCAGAGGAGGTGTGCATCCAGCCCGCGTTGGCGTTGAAGCCCTGATAGATGAAGAACTGCCCCCAGGTGGAAGCGCCATAGGCGTTGAGCCCCTCCCCGCTCGTCATCTGAAGCTCGGAGCGGAAATAGAAGCTGGTGTGCGGGTTGATCAGCAGCAGGGCGTGGCCGTCGACCGTGTTCTTCGGGGCGATGGCGATGCCGTTCGAGCCGCGCGGCTCGCGCGGGATGCGGCCGAGTTCCTCGTCCGTCATCGCGACCTTGCGGGCACCGTACAGGCTTTCCAGCTCGGACAGCGAGATACGCTCGATATCGCCGCCGATGCTGCCCTCGGTGAAGGACAGCGCCATCCAGGGCTCGAAATGCGTGAGTACCTTCGCATGCACATTCGGATGGGTTGCGAGATAATAGTTCAGCCCGTCAGCCCAGGCCTGCATCAGCTTGCGCAGCCAGGCGGGGCTCTCGCGATACTGCTTCTGCAGGACAGCAGGATCGACAAAGAGGCGCTGGCGCAGATCGGCCCAGATCGCCTTTTCGCCTTCCGCCTCGGCGGTGCGGCCGAGCGCAGTCAGGTAATTGGCCTCGATCCGGCTGAAATCATCCTCGGCCTGGGCGTAGATCGCGCCGAACACGGCATCGGCATCGGTCCTGCCCAGGACATGGGCGATGCCCCAGCTGTCCCGCGTGATGGTGACCTTCGCTGCCTCGGCCTTCATCCGCGGCACGTCCTGGGCGGAAGCGGCGGCGGGGACAATCAGCGCAAGCGCGAGGAGCGGGTTGCGAAGGCGGCGGGCAAGTCTATCCATAAGCGCGACGCTATCGGGCGGGTGGGCCTGCGACAAGAAGGATGGGCGATGCGATATTGGTTGGCGCTGCTGCTCTTGGTCACGGGTCCGGCGCTTGCCGCCGAACCGCAGGCGCTGCTGCTCAAGCCGATGCAGCTGTTCGACGGGGTCGATCCCACGCCGCATCCCGCCTGGCAGGTGCTGGTCGAGGGCGACAGGATCACCGCGATCGGGCCGAACCTCACCGCGCCGGCCGGCGCCCGCGTGATCGACCTGCCCGGCGAGACGCTGATGCCGGGGATGATCGAGGGGCACAGCCATCTCTTCCTCCATCCCTATAACGAGACGAGCTGGGACGATCAGGTGCTGCATGAGCCATTGGCACTGCGCACCGCACGGGCGGTGGCGCAGGCGCGGGCGACCTTGATGGCAGGCTTCACCAGCGAGCGCGATCTCGGCACCGAGGGCGCTGGCTATGCCGATGTCGGGCTGAAAAAGGCGATCGACCAGGGCATTGTGCCGGGGCCGCGGCTGCTGGTCGCGACGCGGGCGATCGTGGCGCTCGGCGCCTATGGCCCCAAGGGGTTCGAGCCCGGCGTCGAGATCCCGCAGGGCGCGCAGGAGGTGAGCGGCGTGGACGACATCGTCCGCGCCGTGCGCAGCCAGATCGCGGCGGGCGCCGATGTGGTGAAATTCTACGCTGACTATCGCTGGGGCCCGGGCGAACCGAGCAGGCCGACGCTCTCCGCCGCTGAGCTGAAGGCGGGCACTGACGCAGCGCATGATGCCGGCCGAATCGTCGCCGTCCATGCCGCGACCGCCGAGGGCATGCGCCGCGCGATCGCCGCCGGGGTCGATACGATCGAGCATGGCTATGGCGGCACGGCGGAGATCTTCAAGGCGATGCACGACAAGGGCATCGCGCTTTGCCCCACGCTCGCTGCGTCGGACGCAGTGGCACGGTATCGCGGCTGGAACGGCAGTGATCCGGCGCCGGCAGGCGTCGAGGAGAACCGGCACAGCTTCGCGCTCGCCCGCGCGGCGGGCGTGCCGATGTGCATGGGCGGCGATGTCGGCGTGTTCAGCCACGGCCAGAATGCGCGCGAGATGGAGCTGATGGCGGCGGGCGGCATGCCCCCGGCCCAGGTGCTGATCGCCGCGACCTCGGGCAATGCCAGAGCCTTTCATATCAGCGACAGGGTCGGCGCGGTGAAGGTCGGTATGCTCGCCGACCTAATCGCGGTGGACGGCGATCCGACCCGCGATGTGGCGGCGGTGCGCGACGTGCGTCTCGTGATCAAGGGCGGCGCAGTGGTGAAGGGACTCTGAGGCTGCGTTTCCCGAGTCCAGGCCATTTCCCGAACCCGGCGGTGCGCACTGCGCTCAGGACATTCGTGACGCCCGGCCCGCGCATGGTCGACGAGATCGAGTGCGTCGCCTCGATCCTGCTCGCCATCCTGCTCGCGCATCTGATCGGCGCGCACAACGTCGCCTGGGCTGCTTTCACCAGCTTCGTGCTGATGCGCGGCCATGTCTCCGAGACATTGCTCCGCGGACTGATGCGGCTGGTCGGCACGGCGCTCGGGGCGGGGCTGGCGCTGCTGGTCGTGCCCTATGCCGTGCAATCGCTGCCGGCATCCGTCGCGGCGGCGGCGATCATCGGCTTTGTCGGGCTGTACGGCACGCTGACCGCCAAGCGCGCTTATGCCTGGCTGTTGTTCGGGCTGACCTTCGAGATGATCCTGCTCGACAAGCTCGAGCATCCGGCGGTCAACGCGATCGCCTTTGTCGAGACGCGGCTGCTCGAAGTCGCGGCGGGCACGGTCGCCTGTGTGACGATCAGCCTGTTGACCACGCTCACCGCCCGGCGGCGCTGGCCCGGCCCGCCGGCCGCGCCGGCGACGCGGATCGGCTGGCACCCCGATGCGGCGCGCCACGCTGCGCAGGCGGGTGTGACCCTGGCGCTGCTACCCGTGCTGCACGCACTGTTCGGCATCCCGGAGCTTCAACAAGCGGGCGTGACGATCATGGCCGTGATGGTCGTGCCGGTATCGGGGCTCGGCGCGAGCGGCTTGGCGCCGGTCAGCCGCCGGCTATTGTATCGCACATTGGGTTGCCTCGGCGGCGCGGCGCTGGCCGCAGCGACTTTGTTCCTGGCGCACGGCTCAGCGCCGGTCCTGATCGCGGGCACTTGCCTCGGGGTGATCATCGGCCGGCATATCGAGAATGGCGGCACCCGCACCACCTATCTCGGCCTGCAATTCACCCTGGCGATCCTGGTGACTTTGGTGCCGGACAGCTATTCGGATGCGGCGATCCGGCCCGCGCTGGAGCGGCTGGCGAGTATCTTCATCGGCATGGCTTTGCTGGAGCCGGTGTTGCTCGCGTGGCATTTCGCGGTGCCGCGACGGAAAGCGGAGGAGGAGACGGCCGATCCGAGGCCTGATCCTGGCGGGGACTAACTCCCCTCCCGCTTGCGGGAGGGGTTGGGGGAGGGCCTGTCAACGAGCGGTCTCTATCTGGACACGCCCTCCCCTAGCCCCTCCCGCAAAGCGGGAGGGGGATTGCAGAGCAATTGCGTCCATCGCTCCGCACGCTAAGCCGGATAGCATGACCGCCCAGATCGATCCCTTCCACGCCATCGTCATCAGCCGCGCCGCACATCGGATGGCGGCCGAGGGCCGTTCCATCATCCATATGGAATTCGGCCAGCCCTCCACCGGCGCGCCCGCCGCCGCCATCGCGGTCGCACATCATGTGCTCGACACCGACGGGATGGGATATTGGGAAAGCGCGCCGCTCAAGGCGCGGATCGCCCGGCATTATGCGGAAAACTACGGCGTGGCGGTCGACCCGGAACAGGTGATCCTGACCTGCGGCGCCTCGCCCGCCTTCGTGCTCGCTTTATCCTGCCTGTTCGCGCCGGGCGACCGGGTGGCGTTCGCGCGGCCGGGCTATGTCGCCTATCGCAACACAGTGAAGGCGCTCCACCTCGAGCCCGTCGAGATCGGCTGCGGCGAAGCGGAGCGGTTCCAGATCACGGCCGCCGCAATCGAGCGGCTCGATCCGGCGCCGCACGGGCTGATCCTCGCCAGCCCGGCCAACCCGACCGGCACGATCATCCCGCCCGGGGAACTGGCCGCGATCGCCGAGGTCTGCCGCACGCGCGGCATCCGGATCGTCTCGGACGAGATCTATCACGGGCTGGGCTATATCGGGCCGGCGCGATCCATGCTGCAGGAAGAGTCCGGGGCGCTGATCGTCAACAGCTTCTCCAAATATTTCAGCATGGCGGGCTGGCGGCTCGGCTGGCTTATCGTGCCGCCCGCGCTGATCGACGCAGCACGGGCGCGGATGGGCAATCTCTTCCTGACCCCGCCCTCGCTCGCCCAGCATGCCGGGCTTGCCGCCTTCGACTGCCAGGACGAGTTGGAAGGCCATGTCCGGACCTATGCGCGCAACCGCGACCTGCTGCTCGCGGCCCTGCCGGCGCTTGGGCTGCGCAAGATCGCGCCGCCCGACGGCGCCTTCTATATCTATGCCGATATCGGGCATCTGACTCAGGACAGCATGGCTTTCTGCATGAAGCTGCTGGTCGATACCGGGGTGGCGACCGCACCGGGGATCGATTTCGATCCGGTCGACGGGCATCGCTTCATGCGCTTCAGCTTCGCCGTCTCGACCGACCGGATCGAGGAGGCGCTGCGCCGGATCGGGCCATGGTTCGCGGCGCAGGGCGGCTGAACCGCATCGGCGATCCCGTCCTCACACGCAAAAAAGAGGCCGCCACACCCGAGCAGGTGTGACGGCCCTTCAAAAACCGGCATCGCCATCAATGATGGTGGCGATAGCCTCCACGATAGCCGTGATACCCGCCGCGATAGCCATAGCCCCGGCCGTAGCCATAGCCATAGTGCCGATAATACCAGCCATGATAGGGATAAGGCCGGTACATCCAGCGCCCCTCATAGAAGAACCAGGGCCGGTACCAGACCGGCGCGGCGTAATAATAGGGATCGCCATAGCCTTCATAGTAAAAGGCCGGCGCGCCTTCGCGTACCACATAGCCGGGCGGGCAGCCCGGGCTGGTGTCGTTGCGGCTTGAATCGCCGATCGCTGCCCCGCCAGCGGCCCCGGCCACGCCGCCGACAAAGGCGCCCGCGCCGCGATCATGGCGGCCGGCGATGCTCGAGCCGAGCAGCGCGCCGAACAGGCCGCCGATCACCGCACCCGCAGTCGCATTACTCCGCGCCTTCACACAGTTCCGCTGCGACCAATCCTCGGCATAAGCCTCGTAACGCCGGTCCTGCGCTGCCTGCGCTGCATCGGCCTGATCCTGCTCATAGCCCGGCGGCGGCGGTGGCGGCTGCGTGCCGTCATAGCCCGGAGGCGGCGCATAGGGCGGCGGTGGCGCATCCGGATAACCCGGTTGCGGGTCCTGGTAGCCCTGTTGCGGCGGCGCCTGATAGCCTTGCTGCGGTGGCGGCGCCTGATAGCCCTGCTGCTGCGGCGGATCCTGATAACCAGGCTGGGGCGGCGGGTAGGACTGGGCCGAGGCGATCGACGCCGAGAGCGGGGAAACGGCTGTCACCAGCGCGACCAGGGCACAGGTGGTTTGCCGAAATGACTGGGACATCAAGCACATCCTTTCAACGCAACGCCTGTTGATAGGGTGTCTCGTGTGAACACCCGCTGACTCGATCACGAAACGCATATCCTCCGATTGCGGATCCTCGCAAGACGTGGGGCCGTTGGCGTTGATCGGGCTCGTCTGCTCAGGGAATGGCGATCCCGGGCTCCGCAAGCACATGGTCCTTGGTCAGCTCCCAGTCGCGTGTCCGCGCCTCCTTGTGCAGCGGCACGCCGCCATATTTCAGCGTGGCGCTCACTGACCCGTCGCTCTTGCCGATCTCGATGATATGGCCGTTGCGGATGCTGAGCTGCGCACAGCGCAGGCGGGCGGCGACCGTAACCGTGAAGCGCATGGTGAGATGGCTCACACTGCTGAAATCCAGCTCGGCGACCGGGTGAAGATCCGTCGAGAGCTCGTGCTCGCCGAGAAACAAAGTGGTGACGGCATCCGCCGGATGCGTGGCGTCGGGCGTACGATATTGGCGGATCTCGCGCGCCTTGGCCCAGGCGTCCGCCAGCAGCTTCAGGACCTTGATGTCGAGCACGCCGACCACTGCGCCCGCCACCCGGTCAGCGATCGGCCCGGTGAGGCCGCCGGGCATATGCGCCTTTTGCAGCGCCGGATCGTCGCGCAGCGCATCGCCGACGGCCTTGTCCATTGCCTGCAGATCGTCGGGCAGCAGATCGCGCACGGTGAGTTCGGCCGGGTCAATCATGATAGTCCACCTTGTTGATCGGTACCGTGCCCGTCACGCTCGCCTCGCCCGGCTCGCACCGGACGCTCAGCGTCAGCGCCGGTGCCTCGAGCGAGATCGGCCCCGCCGCGCCGGCCATGAATCCGGCTTCGGCCGTCACCTGCAACTGCCGCAGCCAGCGCCGCTGCGCCTGGTGGCGCAGCTCGCGCAGGATCGCCGCGCCGATGATCCCCAAGCCGACCAGCAGCACGCCGGCGAACGTCCATGGGTTGAGCCATGCCCGCCACCAGGGCGCCGGCGGCTGGCAGTCGAAACAGTCTGTCGTCGGCGTGGCCACCGGCAAGGGAGTCGTCGAAGAGTCCGGGGTGAGTGTCGGAGTGGGTAAAGGTGTCGGTGTGGGGGTAGGTGTCGGTGTGAGAGTCGGGGTAGGCGTAGGCGTTGGTAACGGCGGCGATACGCTCACCACCACGCTATTGTTCGTCGGATAGGGATCATATTCCACCCCGCGGACCTGCGCCGTGAAGCCGAAGGCGCCTTCGGACAGAATCCGCAGATTGACGAAGATGTTCCGGTTCTTGCCCGGCGGGATGGTCGACACATAGCAAGGCAGCGCGTCACACGAGCCGCTCACGGATTCGATGCTGATATTGGCCGTGTTCAGCGTGAGGGTCACCCGCCCCCGATTCCCATCCGATGGGCCGGCATTCGCGATCGCCAGCGTATAGGTGACGAGCTCGCCCACCGCCGGCATGCCGTTCGCAGAGCTGGCGGCGGTGATCGACATATCGGCGCTCGGTGTGGAAGGCTGGGCCGCCGGCTGCCCCTGCGCGCGCTGCTGCATCAGCGCCGCGCGCCGTGCGATCGCCGCGCGTTGCTCCGCCTGTGCCGCGGGCGACAGCTGTGCCGCCGCGGACGAAGGCACGCCGCCGATGATCATGCCCAGCCAAAGGGCAATCCACAGAGTGCCGCTTCTCATACCCCAGCCTAGCATGAATCACCGCGATCCCATCGCGCCCCTGTTCGCAGGCGCAGCGCAATTACCGCCGATATGGTGCGATTATTCCCGCGATCATTTCCGCTATCAGCGAAAAGCTGTCACTATGCTGCAGCGCAGCAGACGAGTCGGCGCGACCCCGCGAACAGGGTGGAGGCGATCGATATGAACGCAATCACGAACCAGCCACCGCCGGCTGACGACCCGCTGCTGCACCCGTTCGAGCTGCCCGCCGCGTTCGTGAAACCCGCGGTCGATGCCTGCCGCCTGTTCAACACCCTGCTCGATTCGGTCTTTTACGACGTGCCTGACCTGGTCGCGGATCTGCGCCGGCGCGACCTGGAAGTGGCGACCACCGGCGAGAAGCTGCCGACGCGCATCATCGATCTCGATGCGCTGAGCAATCCCGAGGGCTCGCTGCTGCTGATCGACGCGACCACCGCGCCCTATGTCCACCAATATCATGATGTCGGCCTGTTCCTGGACTCGCCCTATCCCGAAACCCGCGCCGTCGAGATCGCCACCATCACCGGCGTCGGCAGCTCGGCGCTCGGCAGCGCGGCGCTTGCCTGGGATGTGTCGGTGGCGTTGCAGAAGCCGGTGCTTGCGATCGTGCCCGGCTATGGCCTGGCCGATATGGTGCTGCAGGGGATGGGTGGCTGGTTCGGCTTCGGCCTCTATGATTATCTCGGCGCGAAGAGTGTCGTGCAGAATGCGCTGGCCAATGTTGCGCCGAGCGCGGCGACGATCGGGCGCGGGCTCTCCGCCTCAGTGCCCGATGCGAAGACGCTGCACGGCGCGCCGGTCTATCGGCACGGCTCGGGCTCGTCCGACGTGCTGCACGCCCTGATACGGGACCGGGCGACGCCCTTTTCCACCGTGATCGGCCACAGCAAGGGTGCGCTCGCGATCGGCAACGCGCTGCGCACGCTCGATGCGGAGAAGACCGCCGGCCTGAAGATCGTCACGCTGGGCTGCCCGATCGCCGAGGAGCTGGCTGACGCGACCTATCACCAGTTTCTCGGCCTGTTCGACGCGCTCGGGCAACTCAACATGTGGGGGCACCAGCCGAGCGCCTGGATCCCGACCTGGCACAGCACCAACCCGATGCTCCCGCCCGCCATGGCGGCGGGCGAGCTGTCGCGGCACTGATCTTCGAAAGCAGCGGCGCCCGGAAGCGCCGCCGCGCTCGTCTTACGCCGCCAGCGCCGACACAGACGCCAGCGCCCCGTCCACCGCGGCGCTGCGCTGCTCAGGACCGACCTGGATGCCTTCGGCGACGATCACCTCGGGGACGATCCCGATAAAGCCGAACACGGTGCGCAGATAGGTTTCGAGATGCTCGAAGGCCGCTGCGGGCGAGCCGGCGCCGTAAAAGCCGCCGCGCGAGACGATGATGATGACCCGCTTGCCGCCGGCGAGACCCTGCGGGCCGTCAGCGCCATAGGCAAAGGTCTTGCCCGCGACGAGAATGCGATCGATCCACGCCTTGAGCTGGCTCGGAATCGTGAAATTATACATCGGCGCACCGATCACGACCACGTCGCTGGCGAGGAACTCGTCGAGCGCCGTATCGCCCGAGCCTGCCAGCGTCAGATGCGAAAGCGGCTCGGCCGCGAGATCGCGATAGCTGATCTCCAGCGACGGGTCGGTCTCACGCAAACGGGCAACGGCGGCCGCCGACACTTGCCGGCTGACCGAGTTTTCACCGAGAATGCTCGAATCGAGGTGGAGGAGCTTCATATCTCAAGCCTTTGCAGTATATATTGGTAACCGAGGCTGGATATGTGACTGCGGGCCCGGCGCACAAGGAGGCACTATTTTGTTACCCGAGCACATCCCTGTAACCGGCGGCACCGTAAGCGAGCTGCCCCCGGTCGAGCACCGCCAGGGCGAGTGCCAGGCGATCGCGCCGATCTTCGCGCGGATCGGCGACAAATGGAGCATGCTCGTCATCCTGATCCTGGCGACCGGCCCGCGCCGGTTCAACGAGCTGAAGCGCGCGGTCAGCGGCATTTCGCAGCGCATGCTGACGCTGACCTTGCGCGGGCTCGAACGCGACGGCCTGGTCAGCCGCACTGTCTTCCCGACCATTCCGCCGCGCGTCGATTACGAACTGACGCCGCTTGGCCATTCGATGCGCGAGCCGGTCATCCAGCTCGGCGACTGGGCCTCGAGCCATCTCGCCGAGATCAAGCGGGCGCGCGAGGCATTCGATAGCCGGGATGCTGAGTGAGGCTGAGAGAGCGATCAGTTGAAAACACGCCGTCACCCCGGACTTGTTCCGGGGTCCACCGTGCCGCGTACCCTACAGTCGCGGCTCCTGCGGAAACGTGGATGCCAGCATGACGGTGAGCTTTATTCAACCCGCTCAGCCTTGATCCCATCCCACGCCAGCACAGCCTGCACGCTGTCCTTGCCGCCGAGATGCCCGGCCCCCACCGCCACGAACACGATACCGGGCTTGCTCAGCCGCGCCTCGATCCACTGCGCCCAGCGTGCGCTGCGATCGGCGACCATGATTTTGGCATAGGCTGGCGAGATGAATTCAGCGTTCATGGTGGCCGCGATCCCCTCCGGATCGCCGCCACGCCAAAAACGGGCAATGGTTTCGGCATCCTGCAGCGTCGTGTCTCCACGGTCGAGCGATCGCACCAGCGACTCCATCTGCAACGAAACCGGCGCCGATTTGAGATAGCCGAATTGCTGCTCCGGCGTCTCCAGCCCGACCAGCGCCTTGCCCGATTGGCGTGCCGCAGCGGACAGGACATGTTCGCAGCTCAGATTCGTATCATAGCCTGCCTTGCGCAGCGCAAGCCCGCCGAAGTTCACGGAGGCGAACCAGGGGTCGAACTGGTCGAACACGGAAGGCGGCAGGCCGAACCCGGCGAGGCGCTGCGCATAAGCGGTGCGCTCCTTCTCCGGCAGGCGCTCGATCAACGGCCTGGTGTCGCTGGTCGTCGCCGTGCCGAGGATTGCGGCCATCCGTGCCGGATCGGGCTCGACCACTTCGAGCACCAGCTCCTGGCTCCTGTCGAACGCCGCCTTTATCGGCCCGTCGAACCAGGTCACCTCCGGCTTCAGCGCATGGGCGGTGCCGAACAAATAGATCACAGTGTCGCCGCGCTTAACCACCCACAGCGCCGGATGCGTGTCCCCCGCCCTGGCTGCGCCGGCGACAAGCATCATCAGCAACGCAGCGAGCGCGCTGCGCAATATCGTCTTCATCGATGTTCTCCGATTGAAAGGTCGAAAGGCTCAGAAGATCTTGCGTGCCAGATAGCTCGCCATGGCGACGAAGACAGTAGCGGCGAACATCAGCATATGGTCCGGCTCGGGCACCAAGCCGCCCTTCCACAGGAAGAACCAGACGGGATAGGCCAGCCCGTAGAAGCAGCCCGCCCACACCAGCGCCGCGCGATTGTTGCGCGCCTCGACCTCATCGGTCAGCCGGCACGCGCGCCATCCGCCGAAGACCATCGCGCCGACATAGATAAAGGCGAAAGCGATCGCCCAGCCCGGCGCGACCTGCTGGCCGGCGCGCTTGAAGATCGCCGTGCCCACCACGATCACCACTGCGATCGCCAAACTGGCCGCGATCATCGTCCGCGAGCGGCGCTTGCGCGCGGCCTCCGCCCGTTCGCCGGGATTGTTGCCGAGATCACCCATTGCTGCTGTCCTGCTCGTCATGAAAAATCTCCTCGATCGCGAGACCGAACAGCCGCGCGATCCTGAAGGCGAGCGGCAACGACGGATCGTGCTTGCCCGTCTCGATCGCATTCACCGCCTGGCGCGACACGCCGAGCCGGCCGCCAAGCTCAGCCTGGCTCCAGTCCCGCTCGGCCCGCAATATTTTCAGCCGGTTCTTCATCTGCGCTCCGTTCGTCCGGTTATCCTGACTTTATGTCAGTGAGACCTGACTACATCGAGTCGCGCGCCATGTCAACATAACCTGACATATGGCAATGATCACCTGACACATGGCGGGGCGACGGATGACGGCCGCCAGGGGATCGTGCTCACCACTACATAGGTTAGAGCCAGCAACCGCCGACACTGCCATGTAGGGCTCGTTATGCCGCGCTACCTGTTTCACGTGCGCACGAACGGATCGGATCTGGACAGCGAAGGCATGGTCCTGCCCGACATGGCGGCCGCGCGCGAGGCCGGCCTGAAGCTGGCGGGCGGCATCCTGTCCTATGGCCCGCCTGTCGATGCGAATGACTGGCGCGTCGAAGTGGCGGACGAGGAGGGCCTGACGCTCTTCACCATCCAGACCATCCTGACGGATTCCCCCGCCGTTCCGCACCGCAAGCGTTAGACGCGAGCCGCATCGCTGATTCACTTCGCCGGGATAGTGTCGCAGGAGGCAGTCTGACGGGTCTGCGCTTCACCGCGTGGCGCTCGTCACACGCTCTTTCGCATTGTCGATGATCGGATGTTGCCGGGCTGGCTGTTTTCGCCCCGGGGGCTGGCTGTTATCCGCTGTTCGCTGGCTGATACCTGGCTGTTTTGCTGGCTGTTAGCTGGCTGTTTTTCGATAACAGCCAGCCCTATAGTAAGCCCATGTTATATAAGGAAAAATCCTGCAGAAATTTCCATCATTACAGCCAGCAAAAAATTTCCCCCGGAACAGCCAGTAACAGCCAGCACCAGCGTGCCGGTCACTGGGAATCCGCCTCAGGCGCGGGCTCGTCCCTTTTCTTCTTCTCCCGGGAGAAGTCGAAATGGATGCGCACCCATGCGCCGATGATCGCCTTGCCGCCGATCCGGGGCGGGCGGACGCGAAACTGCCAGGCGGCGAGGCGCAGCGACCGGGCCAGGCCGGAGCCGACCGGCGATTCGCCGAGCGAGCGGCAATTCTCGACATGGAAATCGGGCACGGTCTTGCAGGCGATCTCCGCCCAGCTGCCCAGATCCACCCTGGGCGGGAGATAGTGCGACAGTTCGCCGTCAGTCGGCTCGCGATACCATTCGGCATTGAACAGCCGCTCGCCGCCCGGCCCCTCGCCCGGGCCGTAAGCGGCCTTGCTGTCGCCGGTATCCCCGGTGTCGCCATGCATCTTGGAAATGTCCGCAGCGTCGAACAATTCCTTGTCGTTGAGCATCGGGTTCGGCGCCGGCTTGCTTAGGACGGGCGGAACGATCGGCGCCGGCGGCGTCGTCTTCGGGGCAGCGCTCTTGGAGTGCGCATTGCTGTGCGCCGCCTTCTTGGTCGCGGCCTTCTGCGTGGGCGACGGCTCAAGGCTGAAGGTGTTCGGCTCGGGCTTGGGTTTCGGCGGATTCGGCGCGCGCCAGGCCAATGTGATCAGCCCGATCACGATCAGCAGCTCGGCAGCGAGCGCAAGCAGGAAGGAGCCGGCGCGGCGCCGCAGCGACACGGGCGGCCGGTCCGACTCGATCTGGAAGGAGGCCGAACGCATTCGCGGGTCGCCTAGACGGGGCGGTGTTGCGCCGCAATGAACAGTTTTGTCATCTTCGCGAGCGCGCGGGTTCACGCCCGCTGCTGCAGCGCCCTCTCCCAGGCCAGCGCATCCGTGACGATCGTGTCGAGATTGTCACGCGCCGGCCGCCAGTCGAGCGTGGCCAGGATCGCGCGATTGTCGGCGACCAGCTCGCCCGCATCGCCAAGGCGGCGGCCCTGGACGACGCGGTTGAGCTTCATGTTGGTGACGCGGTCGACCGCATCGAGCACCTCGAGCACCGAGAAGCCGCGGCCATAGCCGGCGTTGAGGATGTGGCTGCGCGCCGGCTCCGCGACCAGCAGGTCGAGTGCCGCGACATGCGCCGCGGCGAGATCGCTGACATGGATATAGTCGCGCACGCCGGTGCCGTCCGGCGTGTCGTAATCCGTGCCGAACACGCCGACCGACTCGCGCTTGCCGGTCGCCGCCTCGACCGCGATCTTGATCAGATGGGTCGCGCCGGCGGTCGACTGGCCGGTGCGGCCCTTGGGATCGGCGCCCGCGACGTTGAAATAGCGCAGTGCGCAATAGTTGATCGGATGGGCGGCGGCGACATCGCGCAGCATCGCCTCGGTCATCAGCTTCGAGGTGCCGTAAGGGTTGATCGGTACCGTCGGGTCCTTCTCCGACACCGGCACTTTTTCGGGGGTGCCATAGGTCGCCGCGGTCGAGGAGAAGATGAAATGCGGCACGCCGCAGACGACCGCGCTTTCGATCAGCGCGCGGCTGGCGACGGTGTTGTTGCGATAATATTTGAGCGGATCCGTGACCGATTCGGGCACCACGATCGACCCGGCGAAATGCATGATCGCGCGGACATTGTGATCGCGCAGCGCCCCGCGCACCAGGTCGTCATCCTCGATATTGCCCTGGATCAAGGTCGCGCGCTGGTCGACCGCCCAGGCGAAACCGGTGGTGAGATTGTCGATCACCACCACCCGGTGGCCGGCATCGAGCAACGCCAGCACCGCATGGCTGCCGATATAGCCAGCCCCGCCCGTCACCAGCACCGCACCGTTCAACATCGTCATTCCCCGCTTGATCGCTGCGGCGCTTAGCCGCTCGGGCGGGCAGGAGTCGATCCGGAACCGGCATGGATCAGACGATGCGGATCACTGGAACACTGGGTGGAACACCGGACGGAACATGGAACAGCACGGTTCACCGGCGTGGCGCACACGCATCAGCGCGGCACGCGCTTCCGCATGCCGGCCGGCAACCGGGAATGCACGCTCAGCAGCGGGCGAGGAAATCCTCGAGCGCATCGAGCGCCGTGTCGGTCAGGTGGAGATAGGACCGGCGGCCGTCATGCGGATCGGCCTCGCGGTGGATCAGGCCATGTTCGATCAGCAGCTTGACCCAGCGCAGCCCGGTCGACATCGGCTTGCCCGATCCGATCGCGGCGCTCGTCACCGAGACCCGCTTGCCGCTCGCCTGGGCGACATAGAGATCGAGCATGAGATCCCAGCCTGGATCGCCGAACAGCTCGGCGCCGAGGATATCGTCACGCAACCGGCGCTGTGCCTGGATGTGGCGCGCCTTCTCGATCGGGGCCTGATCCGGGAGCAGGTCGACACGATTCCGTGGAATCGCAAAGTCGTGAGCCAGCATTTCTTCGTCCCCCGCGTACCTTAGCGTTGTGGCAGAACATAACCATTACGGTGGCGACTCACGTGATCCCAAAATCGGAACACCGTGTTCCACCCTCCGAGGTGCATCACCTGGAACACTCCAAGGAGGGAAAAAACCGATTATGGGGCGGCCGGCAGCGCAATTCCGCTCGCCAAGCAGCCCGTGATCGCGCATTTGGAACACCGGGAGGCGGGGTTGGAACAGCGCAAGACTCAGATCGTGATCGTCGGTGGCGGCGCGGGCGGACTCGAGCTCGCGCGGCGGCTCGGCGCGAAATATGGGCGCAAGCGGCACGACATCATCCTTGTGGAGCGCAACCGCACCCATATCTGGAAGCCGCTGCTCCATGAGGTGGCGGCCGGGTCGCTCGACGCCAATCTCGACGAGGTCGGCTATCGCAGCCATTGCCATCGCTGGGGCTATCGCTTCTTCCTCGGAACGCTGGAAAGCATCGATCGCGAACAGGGTGAGATCGTCGTCGCGCCGTTGCTCGACGAGGATGGCAGCGAGCTGATCGGCCGCCACGCGATCCGTTACGATTATCTGGTGCTCGCGGTCGGCGCCGTGACCAATGATTTCGGCACGCCGGGCGCGCGCGAGCATTGCATGGTGCTCGACGACCGGGCCGAGGCTGACCGGTTCCGCAACCGGCTGCTCAACCATTGCCTGCGCGTCTCGCGGGCGATGAGCGTCGATCCGGCGTCCGACGAGCATGTCCGCATCGCGGTGGTCGGCGGCGGCGCGACGGGGGTGGAGCTGACCGCCGAACTGTTCAACTCGGCCGCGGCGCTGCGCTATTACGGGCTGGAGACGTTTGACGAGAGCCGGCTGCAGGTGACGCTGATTGAGGCCGGGCCGCGTATCCTCCCGGCCCTGCCCGAAAAGCTCGCCCAGGCCGCGCGCGACGAGCTGGAAGCGCTCGGCGTGCGGGTGCTGACCGACACCAAGGTGACTGAGGTGACCGCCGACGCGATCGTCACCGGCGGCGGCGAGCGCATCCCGAGCGAGCTGCGGGTCTGGGCGGCCGGGGTGCGCGGCGCGGCGGTGCTCGACCATATCGGCGGACTGGAAACCAATGCCAATTTCCAGCTGCTGGTCCGGCCAACCCTGCAGACGACGCTCGACGACCGCATCTTCGCGCTGGGCGATTGCTGTTCCTGCCTCGATCCGAAGACCGGCCGGCCTGTTCCACCCCGCGCCCAGGCGGCGCACCAGATGGCAACCGCGGTGTTCCACAATCTCGTGCGCCTGATGGAGGGCCGCAGCCTCGTATCGTTCGAATATCACGATCATGGCTCGCTGGTGTCGATCAGCCGCTTCTCGACCGTGGGCAGCCTGATGGGCAATCTGATCGGCGGGCGGATGGCGATCGAGGGGCGGCTCGCCCGCTTCGTCTACGTCTCGCTCTACCGCATGCACCTGATTGCGATCCATGGCTGGCTGCGCGGCATCGGGCTGATCGCGATCGGGCGGGTCAACTCCATCATCCGGCCGCGTCTCAAGCTGCACTGAGCTTGCCGTCCTCGCACGGGCGCGGCACAGGCAATCGGCCAGGAGGCCCGATATGAAGCTCCGATCCTTGTTGTTCGTCCCCGGGGATCGCCCCGACCGTTTCGCCAAGGCGGCGGCAAGCGGCGCTGATGCGCTGATCCTCGATCTCGAGGATTCGGTCGCGCCCGAGAAGAAGCCCGAAGCCCGCGCCGCGATCGCCGCCTGGCTCAAGCAGGAGCGGACGGTTCCCTGCTTCGTGCGGGTAAACCCGCTCGACGGTGGCGAGACCCGGGCTGATCTCGACGCCATTCTCGGCGCCGCGCCCGACGGGATCATGCTGCCCAAGGCCGAAGGCGCGGCCTCGGTGCTGGCGTTGCTCGCGCTCGCCGGGGGCAGCGCGCCGCCGATCCTGCCCATCGCCAGCGAGACGGCGGCGGCGGTGTTCCAGATCGCCACCTTCAGCGCGGTGACGGAACACCTCGCCGGACTGACCTGGGGCGCCGAGGACCTGCCCGCCGCGATCGGCGCCACCGCCTCGCGCAACCCGGACGGCAGCTATACCGCGCCCTATGAGATGGTGCGCGCGTTGACCCTGTTCGGCGCGCACGCCGCAAAGGTGCCGGCGATCGAGACGGTCTATCCCAACATCGCCGATACCGAGGGCCTCGCCGCCTATGTCGCGCGCGGGCGCCGCGACGGGTTCGCCGGCATGATGGCGATCCACCCGGCCCAGGTCGCGGTGATCAATGCCGGCTTCAGCCCGAGCGAGGCCGAGATCGCGCATGCCCGGGCGATCGTCGATGCGTTTGCCGCCAATCCCGGCGCGGGCGCGCTCAAGCTCGACGGCAAGATGATCGACAAGCCCCATCTCAACCAGGCGCTGAAGTTGCTGGCACTGGCGGAACGGGGATGACGACCGACGCGACCGACATCGCCGAGATCCGCGCGGCGGTGCGGCGCCTCTGCGAGGATTTCCCCGGCCGCTACTGGCAGGAGCTGGACCGCGAGCGTGCCTATCCCGAAGCGTTCGTCGCGGCGCTCGCAGCGCAGGGTTATCTCTCGGTGCTGATCCCCGAAGCCTATGGCGGATCGGGGCTGGGCCTCTCAGTCGCGGCGGCGATCCTCGAAGAGGTGCACCGCTCGGGCGGCAATGGCGCCGCCTGCCATGCCCAGATGTACACGATGGGCACCTTGCTCCGCCACGGCAGCGACGAACAGAAGACCCGCTACCTCCCCGCGATCGCGCGCGGCGACTTGCGGCTCCAGGCGTTCGGGGTGACTGAGCCGGGCAGCGGCACCGACACCAGCCGGATCACCACTGTCGCGCGCCGCGAGGGCGACACCTATGTCGTCAACGGCCAGAAGATCTGGATCAGCCGCGCCGAGCATAGCGACCTGATGGTGCTGCTCGTCCGTACCAGCCCGCGCGAGGATGCCGCCAAGCCCACGGACGGGCTCAGCGTGCTGCTGGTCGAGATGCGCGAGGCAATCGGCAACGGCCTGACGATCCGGCCGGTCCGGACAATGCTCAACCACGCGACGACCGAGCTGTTCATCGACGATCTGGTCGTCCCCGCCACGAACCTGATCGGCGAGGAGGGCAAGGGCTTCCACTACATCATCGACGGCATGAACGCCGAACGCATCCTGATCGCCAGCGAATGCATCGGTGACGGCCGCTTCTTCATCGACCGTGCCGCCGCTTATGCGCGCGAACGCTCGGTGTTCGGGCGGCCGATCGGGCAGAACCAGGGCGTGCAGTTCCCGATCGCCCGCGCGCACATCATGGTGACGGCTGCGGCGGAGATGGTCGCCAAGGCGGCGGCGCTGTTCGAGGCGGGCCTGCCGTGCGGCACCGAGGCGAATATGGCCAAGCTGCTTGCCTCGGAAGCGTCATGGTACGCAGCCGATATGTGCCTGCAGACGCATGGCGGCTTCGGCTTCTCCGAAGAATATGACATCGAACGCAAGTTCCGCGAGACCCGGCTCTACCAGGTGGCGCCGATCTCGACGAACCTGATCCTCAGCCATGTCGCAACTCATGTGCTCGGCCTGCCCAAGTCCTTTTGAGCAGCCCTCGGCCGAACGCCTTTACTATCGACGCTGAGAAAGACGTAGCGGTTCGCCGCTGCGATCATGCCGGCATAGTGCAGGTTTCAACGCAGTTGAATCGAGACCGCCCCTGCCTGTTGGCAATGTCAGGAGGGTTCTGACAGTTCCAACATTGTACGGAACACTGTACAATGTTGGAACTGTCAGTTCGTCCTGATCCACACGCTCTTGATGTTGAGATAGCTGGCAATGTGCTCGCTACCGCCCTCGCGGCCATAGCCGCTCATCTTGTAGCCGCCGAACGGCACCGCCGGGTCCATCGCGAAATAATGGTTCACCCAGATCGAGCCGGCCTTGATCCGTTTCACCGCCGACATCGCCCTTGTGATGTCACGGGTCCAGACCCCGCCCGCCAGCCCGAAGCGCGTCGCGTTGGCGCGTTCGATCACCTCGTCGAACCCGTCGAACGGCAGGATCGAGGCGACCGGCCCGAAAATCTCCTCGCGCGCAATCCGCATCTCGTCGCGGACATCAGCGAAGACGGTCGGTTCGACATAACAGCCCTTCGCCAAGTCACCGTCCGTCAGCCGCTGCCCGCCCGACACCAGCCGCGCCCCTTCCTCCTGGCCGAGCGCGATATAGGAGGAGACGCGGTCGAACTGCTTCTGCGAGACGAGCGGGCCGATCTGGGTTTCCGGATCGAGGCTGGGCCCGACCCGCAGCGTCCGGCCGAACGCGGCCATGCGCTCGACCACTTCGTCATAAACCGGGCGCTCGACGAACAGCCGGGTTCCCGCGGCGCAGACCTGGCCGGAATTGTTGAACACCCCCATCGCCGAGGCAGGGATGGCGAGATCGAGATCGGCATCGGCGAAGAGGATGTTGGGGGATTTGCCGCCCAGCTCCATCGTCACCCGCTTCACTGAGCCGGCCGATGCCTCGATGATCTTCTGCCCGGTCTCGCACGAGCCAGTGAAGGTGATCTTGTCCACGCCGGGATGCGACGACAGCGCAGCACCGGTCGCCCCGAGCCCGGTCACGACATTGACCACGCCCGGCGGCACGCCTGCCTCGAGGCAGAGCTGGCCGAACAGCAAGGGGCTGAGCGAGCCGTCCTCAGCCGGCTTCAGGACGATCGTGCAGCCGGTCGCGAGCGCGGGCGCGATCTTCCAGGCGGCGCTGAAGATCGGGCCGTTCCACGGGATGATCGCGCCGACCACGCCGATCGGTTCGCGCAGCGTGTAGGACAGGAGTTCGACCGGCGCGGAATTGCCCAAGGTCTCGCCATGGATCGCCGTCGCCGCGCCGGCGAAATGGCGGATCGAACGCACCACCATCGCGCGCAGGCCGCGCGAGGCCGTGATCGGCCGGCCCATTTCAAGCGTATCGAGCAGCGAGAGTTCGTCGAAATTGCGATCGACCAGGTCGGCGAGCCGGAGCAGCACTGCCTGACGCTCGGCCGGGGTGAATTTGCTCCACGGCCCGTCGAGCGCGGCGCGCGCGGCGGCAACCGCGCGATCGACATCCTCAGGACCGGCCAGCGCGAGTTGGGCGACCTCCTCGCCGGTCGAAGGACTGAAGGTCGGGAAACGTGCGCCAGACAGCGCATCCTGCATCCGGCCGTCGATCAACAGACCCTTGGGCCGGCCATCAAGGAAAGCGGGCATCACATGGGTATCCTCTCATTGGCAGCGCGGCGCATTGCCTGGCGCCCGAGCGCGAACAGCAGGACGGCGGGCAGCAGCACGCAGAATATCGTGGTGATCAGCGATACGCCCACCTTGAGCGGATCGTGCAGCACCTTGTCAGTGATCAGCCCGACAAAGGACGGGCCGCCGGCCAGCGCGATCACCCCGGTCGACAGCACATAGAGCGCCGAAACCCGGCCGCGCAGATGCGACGGCGTCACCACCTGCACGATCGCCGGCCCCATGCTCGCGGTCGACAGGATGAAGGTCAGGAACAGACCGTACAGGACGACGGTCGCCCAAGGGCTCGCGACCATATAGGCGGCAATGCCGCAGGGCGCGGCGCACAGCCCGGTGATCAGGCACCAGAAGAGCTGCGCGTCACGGCGCCCGTGCCTGTACAGCATATCGACGATCAGGCCATGGACCGGCATCAGCGCGGCTGCCGCAATCTGGGTCAGGCCGAGCACCAGGCCGATCCGCGCCGGCTCCCAATGATGGACGCGGACGAAATAGCTCGGCGTCCAGAGCTGGAAGCCGATCGTCACGGCATAGGCGAGGCCGAAGCCGCCGAAGATCGCCCCGAACAGCATCGGATTGGCGCGGATGAAGGCAAGCGCCTCGCTATAGCCCGCGGAGGCCGCGACGGATTTGCGGCGCGGCGGCTCGCGAAAGAGGAACACGCCAAAGGCCAGCACCAGCCCCGGCAGGCCAGTGGCGAGGAACACCTGCTGCCAGGGCTGCAGCGTACCGAGCACCGGCCCATGCACCGCGCCCGCCTTCATCGTCGCCGCGACCACCGGGCCGCCGATCAGGAAGACGACGCCCGCCCCCATCACCCCGCCCATGATGAAGATCGACATCGCGAAGGACACGCGCTGCGGCGGGAAGCTGTCGCCGACGATCGAATAGCTGCCAGTGCCGAAACCGGACTCGCCGGCACCGACCAGCGCGCGCGACAGGAACAAAGCGGCAAACCCGCCGGCCAGCCCGCACGAGGCTGCGGCAAGGCTCCACAAGGTGACCGAGATATAGAGCACGCTGCGCCGGCTGAACCGGTCGAGCGCCATGCCGACGGGAATCGCGCACAGACAGAACAGCAGGGCGAAGGCCGGCCCCTGCAACAGGCTGATCTGGAGATCCGACAGGCCGAGATCGGCTTTGATCGGCTCGACCATCAGCGCCATGATATTCCGGTCAGTCAGCGACAGGATGTACAGCACGAACAACACCGCCACGGTGAGCCATCCCATTGCCGGGCGAGGATAGTCTTCCCTGGGGATCGGCTGGTTCATGGCGCGCTTTCAGAGCTGGCTGGCGGGCAGCGTGACGATCAGGCCGTCAAGCGCGTCGGTGATGGTGATCTGGCAGGAGAGCCGGCTGGTCGGGCCGGGCTCGACCGCGAATTCGAGCATGTCCTCCTCCATCGCCTCGCGTGGCGGGAGCACATCCACCCAGGCCGGATCGACCAGGACATGGCAGGTCGCACAGGAACAGGCGCCGCCGCAATCAGCGAGGATGCCGGCGATATCGTTGTTGACCGCGCCCTCCATCAGCGAATGGCCGGCCGGAATCTCCACCATGCGCGCAGCGCCGCGGTGATCGACAAAGGTTATGCGCGGCATGAGTCAGGCCGCATCGTCTTTGTCCGCCACAGCCAGCGCGCGCTCCGGGCAGGCCCGCGCGCCGCGTTGCGCCAGCACTTCCTGCCCTTCGGGCACGAGGATATCGCCGGGCAGGATATAGCCGGCATCGTCGAGGATGAAGATGGCAGGCGCGAGCGCGTAGCAGCGCGCATGGCCCTGGCAGAGCGTGTGATCGACCTTGATCTTCATAGCCTCAGCCCCAGCTCAGCACGAGATTTTCGATCCCGAAGACATGGCCGCCATAAGTGGTCGGCGCGGTACCCGACTTGATCTCGAAGCTCGGGATGCGGCGCAGGAACTCCTCCAGGCCGATGACCAGCTCACGCCGGGCGAGATGCGAGCCGAGGCAGCGATGCGGCCCATAGGCGAAGCTGTTGTGACGGTTGGTCTCGCGCGCGATGTCGATCCGGTCGGGATCGGGGAACTCCGCCGGATCGCGATTGGCGACCATGGTCGGGCAGGAAACCATATCGCCCGCCCTGATCCTGATGCCCTTGTATTCGGTGTCGGTCGCTGCCTGGCGCAGCATCTGGATCGTCGCATAGGCGCGGAACATCTCCTCGACCGCGGGCTTGATCAGATCGGGATCGTCGCGCAGCCTTTGCTGATCGTCGCCATGCGTCGCAAGATGGTAGAGATCGAAGCCGATCGCTGCGGCGACGGTGTCGAGTCCGGCCTCGAACAGCAGCACGCCGATGCCGAGGATCTCCTTGTCACTGAGCCTGCGCCCCTCCAGCTCGGCGGTGAGCAGGAAGCCGATGAAATCGTCAGTCGGCGCCGCCCTGCGCTGTGCGATCATGTCCGAGACGAAGCTGACGACAGTCCGCATCGCCGCCTGGCGCTGGTCGAGCGTGCCGTGGAACTGATCATTCGCCCAGCCGAGATATTCGTCGCGCCGGTCATCGGGAACGCCGAGGAACTGCAGGAACACGCCGACCGCGAAGGGAAAGGCGAAATCGTTCATGATCTCGCAGCTGCCCTTCGCCACGAACCCCTCGATCAGCCTGACCGCCCGCTCGCGCGCGCCCGCTTCGAGCGCATCGACCCGCTTGGGTGACAGCAAAGGATTGAGCAGGCTGCGATATTTCTGGTGATCCGGCGGATCGATCTCGAGCGGGATCATCGGCAGATCCTCGCCCAGGGCCGATTTGAACAGGCCGCGATTGCTCGAGAAGACTGCCGCATTCTGCAGGATCGCGCGCTGATCCTCGGCCTTGGTGAAGACCCAGGTGCCGCGCCCGTCATAAGTGTTGGAGGCCGCGTAGAAGATCGGCGGCGCGTCAGTGTGAAGATGGCTGAGCGCCGCCTGCGGATTGCCGCACGCCGTCGGCTTCATGCCGGGGCTGGTGAACAGGCTGAAATCATGGACAAGCTCGGCCGGCACATGATCGGGCACTGCAGATTTCGCGATCGACACCGCTCTCTCCTGGCTGCGCTCGCCTCCGCGGCGATGCCGTCGAACCTCTACCGATCGGCGGAGGCGAGGGCAACCATTTTTGCACAGTAGGATAGTTTTATATTTCGGGCTGGCTCGCTATTCTGCTCCCCGGCGAAGGCCGGGGCCCAAGTGGGGGACGCTAGTGATGCACGTTGTGCATCGTTACTCCTGCTATCCCGACTGGGCCCCGGCCTTCGCCGGGGAGCAGAGGAGCTAGCCAGCCTCAGGCGCCGTGCCCGCAAGCCGATCCGGATCATAGCGTGGCCGATCGAGCTGGAAGCTGTCGCTGTTGCGGACATACCAGCCGGCGCCATGGGTGCGGCCGATCAGCTTCATCGCCGGCGTATCGAGATAGAGCTTCCGCGGATCGCTGATGAACGCATCGCCGATATGCGCGATCAGGATCTCGGCGATCATCACCGTCTGGTGCGAGCCGATATCAAGCGCCGCGACCTTGCGGCACTCGAAGCTGACCGGGCTCGTGGCGATGCGCGGCGGCGCTACGACCGTGCTCGGCAGCGTCTCGATCCCGGCATAATCGATCTCGCTGACATGCGCGGGGGCATCGACGCTGCTCAGGTTCATGATCTCGGCATCGGCCTCGCTGACGAGATTGACGACGAATTCGCCGGTCTCGACGATGTTCGCGGCGGTGTTCTTCATCTCGCGCGTCGCCATGTTCTTGAGCAGGCCGAGCACGATCAGCGGCGGCTCGGCGCCGACCGCATTGAAGAAGCTGTAGGGCGCGGCATTGACCACGCCTGCCCTGGACATGCTGGTGATCCAGGCGATCGGGCGCGGCGTGATCGTCGAGGTCACGATCTTGTAGCGGTCCGCCATCGGCAGCGCGCGCATATCGAATTGCATGATCGTGTCTCCGTTCAGCCGGCCGGTTTCGTGGCCTTGGCCGCCGCCCGCGCGACAAAGGCCTCGCGCGCTGCCTTCACCTCGCCGCCGGCCTGGCAGACATGGCAATAGACCAGTTCGAGCGCATGGCTGGTGGCGAGATCGCCGTCATCGGAGCGCTGCAGCAGCCGCTTGGTCAGCTCCACCGCATGGCGATTGCCATGGCCGATGGCCGAGGCGAAATCGAGCGCCGCCGCGACCACTTCGCCGGCGGGCAGCAGCCGGCTCACCAGCCCGAGCGACAGTGCTTCGGGCGCGTCGAGCGTGCGGCCCGAAAAGATGATCTCCGCCGCGCGGTAGCGGCCGAGGATCCGGGTTAGGAACCACGCAGCACCGCCATCCGGCACAAGGCCGAAATCGAGGAACGGCGCACCGAAGCGCGCGGTCTCCGAGGCGAAGATCATGTCGCAGGCCATGGCGAGGCTCCACGACACGCCGAACGCCCCGCCCTCGACCGCCGCGATCGTCGGCACCGGCAATGCGCGGAGCCGGGCGATGATGCGCTGGCCCATTTCGAGCCGCGCCGCGAGCGCGAGCGCGCCTTTGCCGCGCGCCGGGCCGGTCTTGACGTCCCCGCCATTGCTGAAATGATTTTCGGCACCGCACAGCACGATCGCACGTGGCGGCGTGCCGTTCTCAATCTCGGTGAGGGCAGCACCGAACTGCTCCCACATGGCGAAGGAGACGGTGTTCCTGGCGCGCGGGCGATTGAGCGTGAGAATGAGGACATCATCGTCCCGCCACTCGACCAGCAATTCGGCCCCAGCGCCTTCCATGATCCGATCCTCTGACGTTCGCGACCTGTCGCCGCCTCGCCCGTCTATCGTAGATCGGGGATAGGATGCAAATCCAATATTGCATTACGGTATATTTTTAAAGAGGCCCGGAGTTTGTGAACACGAGTGCCTTCGCCCCGGAAGCGGTCGTCGAGGACATCGTTGGGCGATCGCAAATCGCGCATCGGGCGCGCCCTTAACCCGACCAGAAACACTCTCCGCGCCTAGTGAGGATGCGGTCGCACAACTCCGTCGATATCTGGTAGGGACACCGTAACGGCGTTGACTCCATCGCTGTCGCGCGCCGGAAATAGACCGTAAAATACTGGTGTACCCGGACTTACGGTAGACAAATATTCGATTAACTCATGGCGCCCACTGATGATTTCCATGTCAATGCTCTGACTACCAGATTCAGGCGCGCCAACAAGCAACTCTCCGGCGTCGTCAACCTTATCCTCCAAAATACGGACGATTTCTTGAGAAAATACGTCCCGACGAATTCTTCCATCAAAATAGAAACTCACTACACTTCCCGGTGACAATGCCAGTTCCAGATCTTCGAGGCATTGCTGATCAGAACAATAATACCATTTTGTGGCGCCACCGCCTCGCGCGATGCGTTCCAGAATAACTGCGCCTCTGGTCTTCAGCAACGCACGAACGGGAGCCGTGGATAGCGCGCGATGAACAATAGTCGCAAAGGAGTCTTTGTGCATGATCTCCACCCCCAAGCGGCCATTCGTCGACGCATTTCACCGCCTATACAATCGCTGCTTCTAAGCCGCGAGCGCGCCGACCTTGAACTTGGATTCGATCAGCCGCGTCGCGCCATGCTCAGTGACTTCGCGCAGCAGATCCTCGATCTCCTTGCGCGCCGCGCCGCGGGTCGCCCCGGCGACGAAGGTCAGATAGCTTTGCAGCAGATGCGGGACGATCTCGTCATCGTCGATCCGCCCCTGCGCCCAGGCGTTGATCGTCGCATATTCAAGCCGCACGACATCATCGGCGAGTTGCTCGGCATTGGCCCAGGGCTGGAGCTGACGCTTGGCCTCGACCGTCCGAGTCCATTCGAGGTTGGAGCGGGTCGCCATGCTGTGCATCGCCTGCCAGATGTCGCTGTCCGCCTCGGGGCTGAAATAGAGCGCCATGATCGCGCGGATATAGTTGCGGATCTGGCGGTTGCGGTTGATCACCGTCACCATCCGCTCGACATTGTGCATCAGCGTGCCGACGGGATTGGCATAGCTGATCCGCTTCACGAACTCTTCGAAATATTCCTGGATCGCGATCGCGATCATCCGCTCGCGGGTCTGGAACGCATTGTAGAGCGTGCGTTTCGCGACACCGGCGCGCTTGCCGACCTCGTTCATGCTGAGCGCGGCGATGCCCTGCTCGGCAATGGCCTTGCGGGTTTCCTCCAGGATGCGGCTGCGCCGCGCGCGGATCGCCGGGCTGGAATAGGTTTGCGACCGCTCGTTCGTCGAGTTCAATGACGCACTTTCTTTTACTTCCGAAGATATCACGGCGAGGCTTCCTTCCGGACCCGGGAGGAATGCCTTCCCCATGGCGGACCGTCAACAACCCACGTCATGGTGCCATTCACATACCTGTCATCGCCAAGAGAAAAAGGCAGCGCCCCGCTATTTCTTCGGCATGGTTTCTCGGGCGCGCTGCCGGATATAGTGGCGCAGGCCCTCCAGTTCCTGCGGCGTGAACTGCCCGAAACTCGGCATGCCGCGCGGCATCAGCGCACCGTCGCGCACCACCGAGGCGAAGGCATCGGCATCGAGCGGAACCGAGGATTTCCGCAGATCGGGCGCAGCGCCGCCCGCTGCCATGCCGGCCCCGTGGCAGATGACACAGCTCACATTGTAGATTCCGGCGCCGACCGCCGCCTTGGCGGGCTCGACAGTGAAGGCGGGATCATCCTGGATCGGCGTGTCGACCAGCTTGAACGGTGGTAGCTTGCGCGAGCCGCCGATCATGAAGGTCAGCACCCGCCGCTTCTGCTGGCGGTAATCCCAATTGGGCGCATTGGCGAAGCTGCTTCGGAAACTGGCGATCACCGTCACATATTGCCTGCCGCCGACGCTGTAGGAGATCGGCGCGCTCAGGATGCCGTTCTGCGCGTCGAAACTCCACAGCTTGGTGCCGGTGTCGGCGGCAAAGGCGGAGAAGTCGCCGCTATTCTGCCCCTGGAAGATCAGATTGCCGCCGGTGCTCAACACGCCGCCATTGAACACGCCCGGCTGCGGAATCGACCAGGCCTGTTTCTGGGTGACGGGATTCCACGCCACCAGCCGGCTCGTCGCCGGCGGCACCTTGATGCTGGCGGGCGGCGCGCCGAGGCCGGTATTGACGAACATGCCGGGCTTCGGCTGCCAGGTGTCGAGCCTGGCCGGATCGACGAACACGCGCCCGCCTTCCATCACCGGGATATAGGTGAGCCCGTTCTTCGGGCTGTACGACATGGCCTGGACGCCGTGCGCCCCATTCGGGAAGGGATAGAGCACGAACGGCTTGCCCTCGGGATAAAGCGCTTCCGGATTCATCACCGGACGCCCCGTCGCCATGTCGATCCTGTCGGCCCAATTCACCTTGGCGAATTTCTCGGCCGAGATCAGCTTCCCGGTCTCGCGATCGATGACATAGAAAAAGCCGTTCTTCGGCGCGTGCAGCAGCACCGACTTCTTCTGGCCGTCGATGACCATGTCGGTCAGTTCGATGTCCATCGCGTTGTTGAAGTCCCAGCTGTCCTCCGGGTTGGTCTGGTAATGCCAGACATAGGCGCCGGTCTTCGCGTCGAGCGCGACGATCGAGCCGAGATAGAGATTGTCGCCGCCGCCGGGGCTGCGGATCTTCTGGTTCCAGGGGAAGCCGTTGCCGGTGCCGATATAGAGCCGGTCGAACTTCGCGTCATAGCTCATCGCCTGATAGACCGAGCCGCCGCCGCCGAACTTCCACCATTCGCCGTGCCAGGTCCTGGCGGCGTCCTCCATCGCCTTGTTTTCGAAGCCGTTGGCCGGGTTTCCCGGCACGGTGAAAAAGCGCCACGCCTTCTTGCCGGTCCTGATATCATAGGCCGTCACATAGCCGCGCTGCGGCGTGTAGTCCGATCCGCCGAAGCCGATCACCACCTTGTCGCCGGCGATGAAGGGCGGGCCGGTGATATAGGCTTCCTGCGGCTCGTCGAAGGTCTGCACGCCCCACAGCAATTTGCCGGTCTTCGCATCGATCGCGAGCAGGCGCCCGTCGCGCGTGCCGGTGAAGACCTTGCCGTCGCGATAGGCAATGCCGCGAATGCCCCAGCCGGCGCGCATCCGCGTCTTGGATTCCTCCTGAGCGGCGACCTGCGGATCATATTGCCAGAGCAGTTTGCCGGTCCGCGCATCGAGCGCGTGCATCACGCTGAGTCCGGCGGCGAAATAGACCACGCCATTGACCTCGAGCGGCGCGGTATAGGCGTCGAACGTGTCGATATCATAGGACCAGGCGAGCCCCAGCTTTGCGACATTGTTGCTGTTGATCTGGTCGAGCGGGCTGTAATGATCGCCTTCGTCATTGCCGCCGAAGCTGTACCAGTCGCGCCCATCCAGGGGCTTTTGCGCGGTGGTGCCGCCCGCGATCGCGGCGGCGGCGAACACCAGAGTGCCGGCCAGAAGCGACGCCTTGCCAAAGCCCTTCAACATCATCCGCACCTCATGGGGTCAAGCGCGCTCTCCGGCGCATAAATGCACGATGGTGCAATATTGATATGTTGTCAACACGAGCATGGTGGCAAAACGAATTCGAACCACCAGTGCAATTTTACTTGTCAAACGCCGCAAAATCCTGTCTTCATGAATGGGCGCAGTCGCGATGGATTCGGATATGCGCAGGGGCGAACGCAGAGTCGCCGGTTGCAAGGAGTATGGGATGCCCGGTCCGCTTGATCGTCTTGTCGTCATCGAAGCGGCCCGTGTCATGCCCGGCGCGATCGCGGGCATGCTGCTTGCCGATCACGGCGCCGAGGTCATCAAGGTCGAGCCGGTCGGCGGCGCCTTCTTCGCGCATGACCTGACCCGCAAGAGCTGGGACCGCGGCAAGCGCAGCGTCGAACTCGATCTTTACGACGACGCCGATCGCGAGCAGATCCGCGGCCTGCTGGCGACAGCCGACCTGTTCCTCCATTCGATGGACGAAGCGGAAGCGGCGACGCTCGGCCTGGACGAAGCATCGCTGGCGCGCGATTTCCCGCAGCTCATCGCCTGCGCCCTTACCGCATACGGCCAGGACACGCCTTTTGCCGACCGGCCCTATGGCGAATCGCTGGCGGCGGCGCTGCTCGGCACGATGATCGACAAGGGCAGTTCGTTCCGCAGCGGGCCGGTCTATCTCGGCCATCCCGCGCTCCATTACGGCCAGGCCTTCCTCGCCGTGATCGGCAGCCTCGCGGCGCTCCGTGCGCGGGGCGTGATCGGCCTCGGACAGCGCATCGAGGCATCGTTGCTCGATGCGATGCTGGCGCAGTCGCCGATGAACAACTGGTGGCAGGAAGACGGCATCTCCTACATCAAGAAGGGCGATTCCGGCGCGGTCGACCGGTTCGGTCGCACCCGGCTGGTGACCGCGATGTTCGAATGCGCCGACGGGCTGTTCCTCCAGATCCACACCGGCGGCCAGGGCGGCTTCAAGGCGGCGATGGACGTGCTTGGCTTTGGCGACCGGATCCAGGCAGTGACAGGTGCCGCCGAAATGTCGGTGCCGTTGTCCGACGACGAATATCATATTGCCCGGGTCGAAGTGTTCGAGGCGTTCAAGACCCGTCCGCGCGACGCGTGGATCGCGCTGTTCCAGGCTGCCGATGTCGCTGCCCTGCCCGTGCTCGAGCCGGCCGAAGTGCTGCTTGACCCGCAGACCGAGTTCGTCGGCCAGCGCATCGAACTCGCCGATCCCGATTTCGGGACGATCCACCAGGCTGCCCCCGCGATCCGCTATCAGAATGCACAGCCCGCGACGCCGCGTCCGGCACCTGCGGTCGGCGCTGACAATGCCATGCTCGCTGACCTGCTGGCCCGCACCCCTCGCACCCAGGCAGGCACCGGCGGCACTCTTAAAAGGCCGCTCGACGGCATTCGCATCGTCGATTTCAGCTCCTTCTTCGCGGTCGGCTATGGCGGGCGGCTGCTCAACGATCTCGGTGCCGATGTGATCAAGCTCGAGACGCCCGAGGGCGATCAGATGCGCCCCCTGCCCGACGTGTTCGATGCAGCGCAGCGCGGCAAGCGCGATATCGTGCTCAATCTCAAACACCCGGCAGCGCTCGAAGCGGCACACCGCCTTGTCGCGACCGCCGATGTCGTCACGCACAATCTCCGCCCCGGCAAGGCCGACAAGCTCGGCATCGGCTATGAGGCGCTGTCGGCGATCAATCCGGCGCTGATCTACGCCTATATGCCGGGCTATGGCTCGAAAGGGCCGAAGTCTTTGCTCAAGAGCTTTGCCCCTTTGGTCAGCGGCTGGACCGGGCTGCTCTATGAGGGAGGCGGCGCGGGCAATCCACCGACCCGATCCGTGTTCGGCAATGAGGATTATAATAACGGCTTCCTCGCCGCGGCGGGCATCTTGATGGCGCTGGAGAACCGGTCGCACACCGGCAAGGGCGATTATATGGAATGCCCCCAGCTCCATTCGAGCCTGTGGACCACCTCTGAGCATTTCCTCGATGCCGATCGCAAGCCGGTCTATGGCTTCCGGCTGGACAAGGCCCAGGCGGGGATCAATGCGCTGGACCGCATCTACCCGACGACTGACGGCTGGCTGTGCATCTGCTGTCGCGACGACGCCCGCTTCGCGGCGCTGGCGCGTGCGGTCGGCCAGCCCGGACTTGCCGATGACCTGCGGTTCGCGACCTCCCGCGCGCGCACCGTGAACGATGCCGAACTGCAGGCGTTGCTGACGCCCTTCTTCGCCGGCAAGACCAGCGTCGAAGCCTTTGCGATCCTCGATATCGCCGGCGCGCCCTGCGAGATCGTCCGCGAGACGAGTTGGGTACAGGATGTGCTGTGGCAGGACTGGGCGATCGCCACCAACCGCGTGGTCGAGAACCGGGATTCGATGTACGGCCATGTCCGCGAATTCGGCCTGTTCTCGCGGCTGAGCCGTACGCCGGGCCATGCCAGCGGCGCCGCACCGCGGCTCGGCGAGCATACCCGCGAGATCCTCGCCGAAGCCGGCTATACGCCGGACGAAATCGAGCGGCTCATCGCAAGCGGCGTCGCCAAGGTCGCGCCGAGCAAGACCGGCCGCATCGACTCCCGCGTCTCCGCCGCCTGAACCGGCCGGCCATCAGCGACCCAAAGAGGAACCGCCGTGCAACTGAACCTGCGTTACGACATGAACACCCCGGATTTCGGCGCATCGCATCCCGCGATGTACCGCGCCGCGATCGACCAGGCCGCATGGGCCGACGGGCTCGGCTTCACCCAGGTCTTCCTCGCCGAGCATCACGGCGCGGAGGGCGGCTATTGCCCCTCGCCGATGGTGATGGCGGGGGCAGTGCTTGGCGCGACCCGGCATATCGTCGCGCATCTCTCGGCGCTGGTGGTGACTCTGCACGATCCGCTGCGCCTCGCCGAGGATCTGGCCGTGCTCGACAATCTCTCCGACGGGCGGATCTGGATCACCGCGGGCATGGGCTATCGCCCGCATGAATTCGAGATGTTCGACCGCGACATCACCAAGCGGCTGGCGATCCAGAACGAGGTGATGGCGACGATCAAATCGGCCTGGACCGGCGAGCCCTTCGAATTTCGCGGCCGCACCGTCCGCGTCACGCCGAAGCCGGTCTCACCCGGCGGCCCCAAAATCTATATGGGCGGCTCGACCGACAAGTCGGCGATCCGCGCGGCGAAGAACGGCTATCAATATTTCCCAGGCCATCCCGACCTGTTCGAGATCTACAAGGCGGAGCGCGCCGCCGCCGGTTTCCCGCCGCCCGAGCCGCAGATGAAGCCGGCCGCGAGTTTCCTCTATGTCTCCGACGATCCCGAGCGCGACTGGCCGATCGTCGCGCCACATGTTGCCTATGCCACCAATACCTATGCCGAATGGGCCAAGGAGCGCGGCACCGGTGACACCCGCTACAAGGCGGCCGAGACGATCGAGGCGCTGAAGGCGATGCCAAATATCAAGGTGCTGACGCCTGACGACTGCTTTGCCTATCTCAAGGAACTGGGCGCCGGCACCTCAGTGACCTTCCACGCCCTGCTCGGCGGGCTCGACCCCGAGGTTTCGTGGCGCAGCCTCAAGTTGTTCGAGAAGGACGTGCTGCCCCGGCTGGTCAGCGAAGGCCTCGTCACCGGCAAGCCATAACCACAACAGGAGAGGGTCAATGGAAGACACGGATCGCAGGACGGCACTGGGCGCGATGCTCGCGCTTGGCGCCGCCGCAACCATGGCGGGCGGCGCCGAGGCGGCAGCCCCGAAACCGAAGGGGGGCAGCATGGCGGCACAGGTGGACGCGCTGATGTCGCGCGTGCAGATCGAGGAAGTGCTGATGGCCTATGCCCGCGGCAACGACCGGCTCGACGAGGCGTTGCTGCGCTCCTGCTTCTGGCCTGAATCCACCCACAAGCATGGCAAGTTCGACGGCAAGTCGAGCGACTTTGTCGGCTTCGCGCTCAAGATTCTCACCTCGGTGAAATATACCGCGCACCATATCTCGAACGTCTCGATCACCGTCGATGGCGATCGCGCGTTCAGCGAATGCTATTATTTCGCGCACCATCGCCGCGACCGCAAGGAAGGCGGCGGCGAGGAAGACGCGTTCTTCGAGGGCCGCTATCTGGACGATTTCGAACGCCGGGACGGCGCCTGGAAGATCATCCACCGCCGCGGCCTTTCCGATTACAGCCCGCCGGCGGTCCCCGCCGCGACCGCCTTTGCGGACTGGCCCGCAGGGCAGCACAGCCTGCGCTATCCCGACGATGACTATTACGCGATGATGGCGAAGTTCCGCCGGCGCTGAAAGGCCGGGCCATGAGCACCAGCCGAACGCAAATCTCCCGCCGCGCCGGCCAATTGCTCGCGATCCTGTTGCTGGGTCCAGGCGCTGCGCCGGCGCAGCAAGGCCCGGTGGTGCGAACCGACCTGGGTGCGGTGCGTGGGGTTGCGCTCGGCCGCGGCGCGGCGTTTCGCGGCATCCCCTTTGCCGCGCCGCCGGTGGGCTCCCTGCGCTGGAAGGAGGCCCGACCCGCGGCACCATGGCACGGCATCCGCCCCGCCACGTCATTCGGCGCGCTCTGTCCCCAGCCCACCGACGCCCGGACGGCCAGGCTGCCGCAGAGCGAGGATTGCCTGACGCTCAATATCGTCACGCCCGATCTCAAGGCGCACGGATTGCCGGTGCTGTTCTCGGTGCATGGCGGCGCCTTCTATGTCGGCTCGGGGCGTTATATCGCAGACCGTGATCTTTCGCCGATCATCAAGCGCGGCGTTGTGCTGGTATCGCCAAACTACCGGCTCGGCCGGCTCGGCTTTTTCGCCCATCCCGCGCTGACCGCCGAGGCCGGGCACGGCACCGGCAATTTCTGGCTGAGCGACCAGATCGCCGCGCTGCAATGGACCCGGCGCAACATCGCCCGGTTCGGCGGCGATCCCGGCAAGGTCACCATCCTCGGCTGCTCGGCGGGCGGATCGAGCATCAACGCGCTGATGGCGTCCCCTGCGGCGCGCGGGCTGTTCGCCCGGGCAGGCGCGCATTCCGCCGGCGGCTTCTTCAACGCGACGCGGCCGCTCGACATCGCCGAGACTCAGGGCGTGGACTTCGCGCAGCGTGCGGGCGTTTCCGGCAAAGCGCCCGATACGCTTCATCGATTGCGGGCATTGAGCGTCACTCGGATACTGGCCGCCGATCCCGGCCCACCGAATTTCGGCGCGATCGTCGACGGCCGATTGCTGCCGCGCCAGATCTCCATGATCTTCGCCCGCGGCGAACAGGCGCGCGTGCCCTTCATCACCGGTTCGACCAGCAACGAGGCAAGCGTGTTCGGCCTGATGGGCTTCGACTCGACCGCGCTACGCGATCGATTCGGCATCGACATGAAGGCACTCCGCCCGGTCTATGACGCCGATGGCCCGCTGACCGATGCCGAACTGCTGCGCCGCGTGCAGACCGATTTCATCTTCACCGCGGCGAGCATGGGCATGGCGAGCCTCGCGGCGCGCAGCGCGCCGGCCTGGTCCTATCATTTCGACTATGTGCAGTCGGCGAACCGGACGACCATGCCCGGTGCGCCGCACTGCGCGGACATGCCCTATCTGATCGGCCTGCCCGACGATGCGCCACCGGCGGACCAGGCGATCGCGCGGAAAATCCAGTCTTATTGGTATAATTTCATCGTTCGCGGCGACCCCAACGGGCCCGATCTCGCCGCCTGGCCGCGGATCGTGCCGGGTGCGATAGAGCCGCTCGTCATGACCGATACATTCCAGGCCGTTCGCGATTTCGAGGGCGCGCGGATACGCCTCTGGTTCGCCAAATGGCGCGCCGAAAACCGGCTTTCGATGCTGCCCTGAACCCGCGTCGACGCGCCCGTTCCGTACGGACCGTCACGAAAATTGCATTGACAGGCAATTTTGTTGAGTGGTATCTGAAAAGTGCACTACCGGATAATAATCAGACAAGGCTGGAGCGAACGCATCCGGCCATTCAGGAGAGGGAGTTCCACGATGCGACGCCAGGCCGTTTCCATCCTTCTAGCCAGCACGAGCGCCTTGTGGTTCGCTGCACCCGCCTTCGCCCAGGCCGAACAGGCCGCGCCGGCAGCCGCCGCCACGGACCAGGCCGCACCTGAAGCGCCGGCAGAGCGGGACATCGTCGTCACCACGTCGCGCATCGTCCGCAACGGCTATACCGCGCCGACGCCCGTCATGGTCGCCTCGACCGAGGACCTGGCCAAGGTGACACCGAGCAGCATCCCCGACGCGCTCAACAAGCTGCCGCAATTCTCCAATTCGCTGAGCCCGTCCAAATCAGCGAACAACTTCTCCAACGTCCCGATCCACGGCAACGTCCTCAACCTGCGCGGCCTCGGCACCCCCAGCAACAACCCCAAGGGTCCGCTGCGTACCCTGATCCTGTTCGACGGCATCCGCGTATCACCGACTGAATATACCGGGACGATCGACACCAACGTCATCCCCGAACTGCTCACTCAGCGGGTCGATGTGGTGACCGGCGGCGCCTCGGCGCAATGGGGCTCGGACGCGGTCGCTGGCGTTGTCAACTTCATCCTCGACAAGAAGTTCACCGGCTTCAAGGGTGTGGCGCAGGCCGGTGTGTCCGAGCATGGCGACAATGCCAATCAGCGGATCGGCGCTGCCTGGGGCGGGAACTTCGCCGGCGGCAAGGGGCATATCCTGCTGAGCGGCGAATATACCAACAGCGACGGCATGCTGCGCCAGGATCGCGACTTTGCGACCCAAGGCTATAACTTTGTCGGCAGCGTGACCTCAACCTGCGCGATCGCGGCGAACGGCCAGTCACGCACCTGCACCGCTGCGCCGGGCACCGCAGCCAACCCCTATACCATCGTATCCGATATCCGGATTTCAGCGCTTGCCGCCAATGGTCGCATTACCGGCGCCAGCCCTGGCGCCAGCGTTGGGAATCCGTTCATCGGCCAGGTCATCAATAACGACGGCACCACGCGCCCGTTCAGCCTCGGCACCGCGGTGGGCACTACCGGCTTCCAGCAGGGCGGCGACGGATACAAGATTCCGAACGACACCAATGCCGTCGCGCCGTTGACCAACTATACCGGTTTCGGCCGGGTCAGCTATGAGCTGACGCCAGACATCACTGCCTTCGTGCAGGGTGATTACGCCCGCAGCAAATATCATTATTTCACGCAAGGCAACTCACTGGTTCCGACGTCCGAGGCTGCCCAGATCTACAAGGGCAATCCCTATCTGTCGTCTGCACTCGACGCTGCCCTGCCGACCGCCAACGACTTCTACATCGTCGGCCAGCAGGATGCCGGCCAGCCCAAGCCGATCGCCTATGAAAAGACCGACTATTGGATGGCGACCGCAGGCCTCAACGGCAAGACCAGCGGATTCAACTGGTCGTTAAGCTACACCCATGGCGAGTCCAGGCATTCGATGGACAATACGGGGCTTTACGATAACAAGAAGCTCTACGCCGCCCTCGACGCGGTCCGGAATCCGGCCACGGGCGCGATCACCTGCCGTGTATTGCTCGATCCAACGGTCGCCGCGCAATATGCCGGCTGCCAGCCGCTCGACGTCATGCATGGCGATCCGTCCAAATCGACGCCCGCCGGCTATGCCTATGCCACCGGCACGTCGAGCTATCGGGCGTCCTTCAAGCAGGATTCGGTTGCCGCCAATGTCAGCGGCAGCCTGTTCGACCTTCCGGCGGGGCCGGTCGATTTCGCGGTCGGCGCCGAATATCGCAGCCAGTCGCTGAACCTGACCAGCAATGCCGATCCGGCGCTGCTGGCGGGCTCGACCGCCGCCGCCACCACGGCGATCCGCGCGGCCTATTTCGCCGGAGAGCGCGGTGTCCCCACCGGCGCGCTGTTCTATTGGCTTACCAACGTCGGTTCCGGCGCCGGCAGCCTCAACGTCAAGGAGGCCTACGGCGAAATCGCGGTTCCGATCCTCAAGGACACGCCCTTCTTCAAGGAACTGAGCCTCAACGGCGCGGTACGCGTTACCGATTATTCGACCTCGGGCACCGTGACGACGTGGAAAGCCGGAGCCACCTGGCGGCCGATCGACGACCTGCTGCTGCGCGGCACCTATTCGCGCGACATCCGCGCGCCAAACCTGTTCGAACTCTTTGCTGGCGCGCAAAGCGGCATCGGCATCGTCAACGATGTGCAGAATGCGGCGGGCACCTATGGCAGCGGCCAGAACGTCAACGTCAACAGCGTCACCTCCGGCAATCCGAACCTGAAACCCGAAAAGGCCGACACCTACACGTTCGGCGCAGTCTTCTCGCCGCACGGCTTGCGCGGTGTCTCGATGTCGATCGATTACTACCATATCCAGGTGAATGACCTGATCGACACGCTGACCGCGCAGCAGATCCTCACCAACTGCCTCAACGCAGGCGGTTCGGGAGCGCCGGAATGCGCCTTGATCGACCGCACGTCGCCCACGACCTTCCCGTCGCTGGTGCACATCACACCCGCCAATATCGCGTTTCTCAAGACCGCGGGCATCGACTTCGACTTCACCTATCGCACCAATCTGGGCAATGGTGCGCTCGGCATCCGGCTGTACGCCAATTATCTCGATCAGTTCGACGCCCAGCAATATACCGGCGCGCCGATCTCGCATTATGCGGGCGTCAGCGTCGTCAGCAGCAACCCGGTCGGCTATCCCCGTTGGCGCGGCAATCTGACGGTCGACTATACCAACGGTCCGTTCGGCGTGACTGTTGGCGAACAATATATCGGCAATATGCGGCTCGACATCCCGGGCGGCGCACTGCCGATCCAGTTCGTCAATCCGAACGTCAGCCCGGTCTGGTATACTGACCTGACGCTCCGCGCGACGGTGCCCTCGATGGGCGGGAATTTCGAATTCTTCACCACCGTCAACAACCTGTTCAACAAGCAGCCACCGATCATCCCCGGCACCGTGCCTGGCGTGAACCCGCCAACCAATATCGCGCTCTACGACATCATCGGGCGCGCCTTTACGGCGGGAGTTCGGATCAAGTTCTGACGACTGGGGAAGCGCCGGCCGCGAGGCTGGCGCTTTTCGTTCAGCGCGCCGAAGGTGAGGCTGCACTGTAGACTGGGTCCATATGCGCCTTTCCCGCCTTCCGCCCGCGTCCCGCTATCGCTGCCTCGGCAGCCTGGCCATCACCCTGCTGCTGACATCGGCGGCGGGCAGTGCTTGGACGGCGACCACGCCTCGAAAAATCTTCGGCCACACCCCCGAGCAATCCTCGCCGCCCTCCTGGCCACAGGAGCCGCGCCCGCCGCAGGAGGCGCCCAATATCCTTGTCATCATCACTGACGATGTCGGCTTTGGCGCATCGGACAGCTTTGGCGGTCCCATCCCGACCCCGACCTTCGACGCGCTCGGCAAGCAAGGGCTGCGCTACAACCGCTTCCACACCACCGCCATCTGTTCGCCGACCCGCGCGTCGCTCCTCACCGGCCGCAACCCGCAGGAGGTTGGCGTCGGCTACACGACCAATTGGCCGACCGGTTATGAGGGCTACAACAGCGTCATCCCGAAAAGCGCGGGGACCGTCGCCCAGATCCTGAAGGAAGGCGGCTATGATACCGCCATGTTCGGCAAGGGGCACATCACGCCCGAATGGGAGATGAGCCAAGCCGGCCCCTTCGATCGCTGGCCGACCGGGCTTGGTTTCGAATATTATTACGGCTTTCTCGGCGCGGACACGAGTGCGTTCGAGCCGAGCCTGGTCGAGAATACCCGTCCTGTGCGGGCGCCGACCGAGCAGCCTGGCTATCATCTCGACCGCGACCTTGCCGATCACGCGATCCGCTGGATCGCCGAGCAACACGCAGCGGCGCCCGACAAGCCCTTTTTCGTTTATTATGCCTCAGGCTCGGCACACGCACCCAACCTCGCGCCGCCGGAATGGTTAGCGCGGTTTCGCGGCAAGTTCGATCAGGGCTGGGATGCGCTGCGGGCCGCCACCGTAGCGCGGCAAAAGGCGCTGGGCGTCATTCCGGCCGACACCGACGATGCGCCCCGCCCCGCGACGCTCCCACGCTGGGACAGTCTGAAGCCCGACGAGAAGCGCCTCTACGCGCGCTATATGGAAGCCTATGCTGCGTCGCTCGCTTACGCGGACGACCAGATCGGACGGGTGATCCAGAGCCTCAGGGACAGCGGAGAGATCGACAATACGCTGATCCTTTACATTCAGGGCGACAATGGCAGCAGCGCCGAAGGCAGCTTCGACGGCAAGCTCTACGAGCAATCAGCGCTGAGCGGCGTCGTTGAGAGCCAGGCCTATAACCTCGCTCATATCGACGATATCGGCTCGAAGGCGGCCTATAACCTCTATCCAGGCGGCTGGGGCTGGGCGCTCAACGCGCCGTTCCAATGGGCCAAGCGCTACGGCTCCCATTTCGGCGGGCTGCGCAACGCGATGGTGCTGTCCTGGCCCCATCATATCAAGGATCCAGGCGGGCTGCGCAGCCAGTTCCTCCATGTCAGCGACATCATGCCCACGGTGCTGGACATAGCCGGCATCAAGGCGCCCGCGGTGCTGGACGGTGTGCGCCAGCAGCCGATCACCGGGATCAGCGCACGCTATACGATCGATGCGCCCGCGGCCCCGTCTCGGCGCACTGAACAGGTGTTCGCGATGGCCGAGAATCTCAGCCTCTATCAGGATGGCTGGGTGGCGGCGACGACGCCGATGGTGACGCCGTGGGAGCGCACACCGCCGCCGCGCATTCCGGTCGATCAGCGCCGCTGGGAACTCTATCATATCGATACCGATTTCAGCGAGGCGCATGATCTCGCGCTGTCCGATCCGCGGCGGCTGGAGCGGATGAAGCAGCGATATTGGGTCGAGGCGGCAAAGGCGGGCATCCTGCCGATCCATATGAGCGAGGGCGGGCAGCAGGGCCGGCCCGATCTCAACCGCGGCCGCGAGACCTTCACCTACACAACGCCCATGGTCCAGATTCCTGAGACTGCAGCGCCGCCAACGGTCGGCCGTTCATTCGAGATCTCGGCTGATGTGATCGTCCCGGCGGGCGGCGGACAGGGTGTGCTGGTGGCGCAGGGCGGACGGTTCGGAGGCTATAGCCTCTTCCTCGATCAGGGGCGCCCGGCTTTCACCTATAATTTGACGCCCGCGCATCTCACCCGACTCACGGCACCTGAGCCGATCAGCGCGGGGCATCATGTAATCGCCCTCCGCTTTCAGCTCGACAGGGATATGGCGACAAGTGGCGGCACTGTCGTGCTGCTGCTGGATGCCAGGGAAGTTGTCCGGACCCGCATCGAACGGACCTTCAAACAGGTCATCTCCCATACCGAAGGCTTTGATATCGGCTCGGACGAGATCAGTGCCGTCGATGATCGATACACTAGCGCTGCAAGTCGCTTCAGCGGCAACCTGAAGCGCGTGACGGTGACGCTTCTGCCGAAGCGCTGAACTGCGACCGCCGCACGCGCATTTCAGCGAATTGGTGCGAACCCAGCGATGATATGGTCGCCGACCTGCACCGGCTTCAGCCTGAGCCGCATCCCGCAGGATGGCTCCAGGCCATCGGCATCGACCAGCACGCCGGGAACCCGGCACCCCGGCGTCTCGTCGGATTCGAACAGCACCACCGTATAGGGCACCTCATCCTTGTGATCCCCGGGAAGCAGGCTGCGGACGATCGTGGTAAAGCTGTACGCGCTGCCTTCAGGCGATACCCTGCGCCATTCGAGCACCGTGTCCGGCCTGCCCGGCACGACTTCGGGCGGATACCAGACAAAGGCGCCGGTCTCGGGATCGGCGGTGATGCGCAGTTCGCCCGCCGCGAGGCCGTCATAGAAACCCTGGAGCTGCGGATCCTCGAGATGGACCGGGTAATTGGGGATGCCCATGGCGCTCAGCTCCGCGACAAGATGGTGGTGGAGTGCGAATTGCCGCCCAGCCCGGCTACGGCGCAGAGCCGTGCCCCCGACACCTGCCGCGCGCCCAGCCCGCCGCGCAGCTGGCGGACGCCCTCGATCAGCAGGTTGATGCCCGGCACATAGCCGCCGGACATATGGCCGCCGCTGGTGTTGACCGGCATCCGCCCGCCCGGCCGGGCATGGCCCTCATGGTAGAAGCGCGCGCCCTCGCCGCGCTCGCACAGGCCGAGCATCTCGGTCTGGACCAGAGCCGAGATGCTGAACCCGTCATAGACCTGGGCGAGATCGAGATCCTTCGGCCCGACATCGGCCATGGCATAGGCCTTGGCCGCCGAGGCAGCGCCCGGATAGTCATAGATGCAGGGGTTCTGGGTGAAGAGGATACCGTGCGGAAAATTGCTCGTGCCGATCCCTACGCCCGAGATCTGCACCACCGGATGCGGCATGTCGCGCGCGCGATCGACCGCGCTCACCACATAGGCACAGGCGCCGTCGGTCGTCAGGCAGCAATCGGCGGCGCGCAGGGGAGTCGAGATCATCGGGCTCTGGCGATAGCCCTCCAGGTCCATCGGATCGCGGCGCTGCGCATTGGGGTTGAGCACCGCCCAGGCGCGATAGGTGATGGCGACCGAGGCAAGCTCCTCCTCGCTCATGCCGTGATCATAGGCATAGCGATTGGCCATCGCGGCGAAATAGGTCGGCTGGCCGAAGAAACCGACCGGCATCTCCAGCGCCGCCTTGAGCGGCTCCCTGGCGTGAAAGCCATAGACGCCGCCCGGCTTGGTCGACTGGATGCCATAGGGCACGAGGACATGGCGGCAGAGCCCGGCCTCGATCGCGAGCTGGGCGAGGATCAGCGCCTGCCCCGCTGGCGCAGTGCCGCCCGCGACATCGGTGACCGCGCTGAACGCCCGGTCCTTCATGCCGATGGCATGGCCCATATCGTCCGAGCCGGGCACCATGCGGTTGCCGATATAACCGTCGATATCGGCCGGGGTGAGCCCGGCATCGGCGATCGCTGAGAGGCAGGCCTCGGCCATCATGTGCATCAGGGTTTTGGTGCCCTTGCGCAGGAAGGCGGTCTCGCCGACGCCGGTGATCGCTACCTTGTTGCCTTGCATCGTGCTTCTTCTTTCTCGCCGAATTTCAGGCGTCCTTGAAAGCCTTGCCTTCGGCCACGAGCCGTTCGATCAGCGGCGAGGGCGTGAAATCCGGGCCATGTTCGGCCGCGAGCACCTTCAGCCGTTCGAGCACCGCGGGCAGCCCCTGCAGATCGGCCCAGAACATCGGGCCGCCGCGATATTTCGGCCAGCCATAGCCGGTGACCCAGATGATATCGATGTCCGACGCCCGGGACGCGATGCCTTCATCGAGGATGCGCGCGCCTTCATTGACCATCGCATAAAGGGTGCGATCGCGGATTTCGTCATCGCTGACAGCGCGGTGCGGGATGCCCCGTTTCGCCGCGAAGCTTTCGATCACCCCCAGCGCGACGGGTGAGGGCGTGTGCTTGCGGTTCTCGTCATAATCATAATAGCCGCCGCCCGATTTCTGGCCATGGCGCCCCATCTCGTTGAGGATCTCGCGGACATTGGCCGAAGCGCTCGTCGCCGGATTCCAGCCGACATCGAGCCCGACCAGATCGCGCATCTGGAAATGGCCCATCGGAAAGCCGAAATCATACAGCACCCGATCGACATCGGCCGGGCTCGCGCCTTCTAGGATCAGCCTGTCCGCCTCGCGGTTGCGGGCGGCGAGGATACGGTTGCCGACGAACCCGAAACCGTTGCCGACCGTCACGCCGATCTTGCCGATCGTCTTGGCGAGCTTCGCCGCCGTGGCGATAATCGGCTTGGCGGTGTCTTTCGTCCGGACGATCTCGAGCAGCTTCATCACATTGGCGGGCGAGAAGAAATGCAGGCCGATCACGCTGGCCGGCCGGGCGGTTGCCGCTGCGATCTCGTCAATGTCGAGATAGGAGGTGTTGGTCGCGAGGATCGCGCCGGGCTTCGCGATCGCATCGAGCCGGGCGAAGACGTCTTTCTTCACATCGAGATTCTCGAACACCGCCTCGATGATCAGGTCGCTGGCGGCGAGATCCTCCAGCGCCAGCGTGCCGGTCAGTAGCGCCATGCGCGCCTCGACATCCTCGGCCTTCATTTTCCCCTTGGCCGCGGTCGCCTCATAATTTTTGCGGATGATGCCGAGGCCGCGATCGAGCGCCTCCTGCTTCGTCTCGACGATCGTGACGGGAATACCGGCGTTGAGGAAGTTCATCGCAATGCCGCCGCCCATCGTGCCGGCGCCGATCACCCCGACGGTCGCGATCGGCAGCACGGGCGTATCGGCGCCGATATCGTCGATCTTCGCGGCCTGGCGCTCAGCGAAGAAGACATGGCGCTGCGCGGCCGATTGCGAGTCCGCGATCAATTCGTCGAACAGGGCGCGCTCTTGCACCATCCCCTCGTCGAAAGGCAGGTTCACCGCGCCTTCGATCGCGCGGATGCAGTTCTCGGGGGCGAGGAAGCCGCGGAATTTCCTGGCATTAGCCTTGCGGAAATCAGCGAAGATCTGCGGGTGGGCGCGCGCTTCGTCGAGCCGGTCGCTCTTGTCGCGGACCTTCACCAGCGGCCGGCCCTGATCGAGCACGGTGTTGGCATGGGCGACCGCGCCTTCGCGCAAGCCTCCCTCGTCGACCAGTTCGTCGATCAGCCCGATCGCCTGTGCGGCTTTGGCCGAGATCGGCGCGCCGCCAGTGATCATCTCCAGCGCCTTCTCGACACCGACGATGCGCGGCAATCGCTGGGTGCCGCCAGCCCCCGGCAACAGGCCGAGATTCACCTCGGGCAGGCCGCACCGCGCCGAAGGCACCGCGACCCGGTAATGCGCGACCAGGGCAAGCTCGAGCCCGCCGCCGAGCGCGGTGCCGTGGATCGCCGCGACCACCGGCTTGGTCGCATTCTCGACCACCAGCTGGAGGTTGCGCAGGGTCGGCTCGACCACGGGCTTGCCGAACTCGGTGATATCGGCACCGGCAAAGAAGGTGCGTCCACCACAGATCAGCACCACCGCGCCAACCGCCGGATCGGCCTCGGCCTTTTCGACCGAGGCAGCGATGCCCTGGCGCACCGCCGCCGACAGCGCGTTCACCGGGGGGGAATCGACCGTGACGACCGCGATCCGCCCCTCGACCTCGTAGGAGGTGACCTCATTGACCTTCATCTTGACCCCGTTTCAGAGCATGTTTCGCGGCGTCGGCCACCTTGGCCTCTCGCGCGCGTTGGCGGAGATAGTGGCGCAGCTGGTCGATCTCGGCGGCGCTCAGGTCCTCGAAGCGCGGCATGCCCCGTGCGACGAGCAGGCCGTCATGCAGCACCGAGGTGAAGCTCGCTGCATCGAGCGGCACGGGCGAGCGCAGCAGATCGGGCGCCGCACCGCCGGACAGTGCGTTGGCGCCGTGGCAGATCGCGCAGCGCTGGGCGAACACGCCCTTGCCGAGATCGGCTTTCGTCGGATCGACGTTGAACGCCGCATCGTCGACGTAGGGCATGTCGACCGTCTCGGGCGCCGGCAGCCTGTCCTTGCCGTCGAGTGCGAAGGTCAGCACTCGCCATTTCTGCGTCGTGTAATTCCATTCCGGCGCGAATCCCTGCGCGGTCGGAAAACGTGAGCCTGCAATCACCGTCACATATTGCCTGCCGCCGGCAAGATAGGTGATCGGCTGCGCCATCACCGCGGTCTGCGCATCGAACGACCAGAGCTGCTTGCCCGTATCCGCGGCAAGGATGGTGAACTGGCCGGTGGCGCGGCCCTGCAGCAGCAGATTACCCGCCGTCGTCGCCGTGCCGCCGCCACCGCGCATGCCCTTCAATGGAATGCGCCACGCCTCTTTCTGAGTCACCGGATTCCAGGCGAGCAGCGCCGCTGTCGGCGTGCGGGGAGTGAGGCCGGGCGGCGGCGCGCCGATGCCGTTGCTGATCCGCTGCCCGTCGATATAGCGCCATGCGGCCAGACCCTCGGCCGGATCGACATAGACCCGGCCCTGATCCATCGCCGGGATATAGACGAGCCCGGTCTTCGGGTTGAACGACATCGCCTCGATATTGTGGGCGCCATAAGGCGAGGGATAGACGATCGCCGCCTTGCCATCGGGGAAGCGCGCCTCCGGATTCTCGATCGGCCGGCCGGTCGCCTGATCGATACCCTTGGCCCAGTTCACCGGCACGATATTCTTCGCTGAGATCAGCTTGCCGGTTTCGCGATCGATCACATAGAAAAAGCCGTTCTTGGGCGCCTGCATCAGGACGTGGCGGATCTTTCCGTCGATGGTCAGATCGGCCATCTCCATGTCCATCGCTGCGTTGTAGTCCCAGCTTTCGCCGGGGTTGATCTGATAGTGCCAGACATAGGCGCCGGTATCGGCGTCGAGCGCCACGATCGAGCAGACGAACAGATTGTCGCCGCCGCCCGGGCTGCGGATCTTCTGGTTCCAGGGGGAGCCGTTGCCGGTGCCGATATAGATGCGGTTGTAACGCGGATCATAGGCCATCGCGTTCCACGCGGTCGCGCCGCCGCCGAACTTCCACCACTGGCCTTTCCAGGTCTTCGCGGCCATTTCCATGGCCTTGTTCTCGAAGCCCTTGGCCGGGTCTCCGGGCACGGTGTAGAAGCGCCAGGCCTGTTTGCCGGTCGCCTGGTCATAGGCGGTGACATAGCCGCGCACCGGGGCGAAATCCGCGCCGCCATGACCGATGATCACCTTGTCGTTGAACACCCAGGGCGCGCCGGTGACATAGCGCTCGTCGTCCTTGCCGATGGTCATCGCGCTCCACAGCGGCTTGCCGGTCCTGGCGTCGATCGCGATCAGCCTGCCGTCGAGCGTGCCGGTGAAGATCTTGCCATTGGCATAGGCGACGCCCCGGCTGCCCCAGGCAGCGCGCATCTTCTGCCCCGCCGCGACGCCGACCTGCGGATCGTACTTCCACAGCAGCTTGCCGGTGACGGCATCGATTGCATGGACGATACTGAGCCCGGCCGCGAAATAGATCACGCCACCCACCGCGACCGGTGCGGTCAGGCTGGAACCGCCAGTGTCGATATCATAATGCCAGGCAAGGCCGAGCTTGCCGACATTGCCGGCATTGATCTGGTCGAGCGGGCTGTAATGATTCTCGTCGGGCCCACCATAGCCGGGCCAGTCGGTGCCATCGGGCGCGCCGGCGACACAGGAGGCGACCAGCATCGCCATGACAGCGAGGAAAGCGATGGCGCGCATCAGCCGCCGATCGTCCGGTCGGCCGGCCAGAAACGCTGGCGGAGCTGCTTCTTGTTGACCTTGCCCATCGCGGTGCGGCCGATATCCTCGACCAGATCATAGGAGCGCGGGCATTTATAGCCGGCAAGCGACGCCCGGCAGAAACGGTTGAGCTCTTCGGCGCTGGGCGGATTGGCCGGGTCGGCGGGCACGATCAGCGCCTTCACCTCCTCGCCCATCTCCGTGTTCGGCGCGGCGAGCACAGCGACATCGGCAACGCCGGGATGGCGGATCAGCACCTGTTCGGATTCGGCCGGGTAGATATTCACCCCGCCGCTGACGATCATGTCGGAGACGCGGTCGGTGATGAACAGATAGCCGGCCTCATCGACATAGCCGACCTCGCCAAGCGTGAAGACGCCGGGCGCGACATGCGCCGCCACCGTCTTCTCCGGATCGCCATGATAGACGATGCCGCGCCCGGACGTGTCGTGGAAATAGACCTGGCCCTCCTGGTTGGGGCCGAGCGCCACACCGTCCTCGCCGATGATCAGCGTCTCATAGGGCGGCAGCGCGCGGCCGACCGAGCCGGGGCGTTCAAGCCATTCGGGCGAGGTGATGAAGGTGGTCGATCCCGCCTCGGTCGCGCCATAGGCTTCGACCAGCACCGGGCCGAACCAGTCGATCATCGCCCGCTTCACGTCACGCGGACAGGCAGCGCCGGTATGCGCCAGCCGTTGCATGCTGGAGACATCGTATTTCGCGCGGGTCTCAGGCGGCAGACTCAGCAACCGCTGGAAATGCGTCGGCACCATCACCGATCCGGCGACACGGTAGCGCTGGATCTTCTCCAGCACCGCTTCGGGATCGAAGGACGAAACAGTCACCAGGGCGCCGCCCCCGAACAGGTTGCGCACCATGCCGAGCGGGCCGGTATGGTAGAGCGGCCCGACCGCGATCCCGGGCGACGGCGTGACGCGCGCGCGCAGCGCGGCGGCGAGATCGCCCACGGTCGCGACCCGGGGGAAATATTGCGGCGGCGTCTCGGTCGCCTTGGGCCGGCCGGTCGTTCCCGAAGTATAATGGAGGTGCGGCAGCGGCGGGGTGTCGACCGGCGGCTCGGCCTCCGAAGCGGCGGCAATCCAGTCCTCCCAGGCGAAAACGCCCTCATGCTTCGGGCAGCGCCAGCCCATCACCACGCCGACCCCCGCCTCCTTCGCGGCAGCGAGGCCGGCTTCGAGCGTCTCGGGCCCGACCAGCAGCGCCGAGGCGCGCGCATCCTTCAGGATATAGGCCGCCTCGCCCGGGGTGAGGTGGAAGCTGACCGGCACGCTCGACACGCCGGCCTCGAGGCAGGCGACATAGGCGATCACGGCCTCGGCGCTGTTCTGCGCAAAGATCGCGACCCGGCGTTCGGGCCCGAGCGCAAGCCCGGCAATGACATTGGCGGCGCGGTTCAGGATCGGATCGAGCTGGTTCCAGTCATACTCGACCCGCTCGTCAGCGAGCGCGAGCGTGGCGCGGCGGCCCGCGTCCATGGTGGCGGTGGCTAGCGACATGAGGAGGCCTTTGCGGAAATCGGCAGGTCAGCCATTGGCCGGCACCTCGCGGGCAGCGATGGCGGTGGCGAGGTGGCGCAGCGCCAGCCTGAGCGCGACGAACGCGATCAGCGCGCCGCCGATCACCACCACCGCGAGCGACTGGCCGATCATCGCCTCGTTGCGGAACAGGAAGGTGGTGAGCGCGCCGACGATCGCCGGGCCCGCCCCCATGCCGAGGATGGTGAAGACGAACATGAAGATCGCGATCATCTGGCCGCGCACCGCATTGGGCGCGAGCAGGGCGACGACCGAGGACAGATAGACCATGAAGGGCACGGTGATGAACTGGACGACGCCGTAACAGGCGAGGAAGACCCAGGGGTCCGCGGCGAAGAACATGTAGAGGATCACTGGCGAGAGCGCAGCGATCATCCAGCTGTAGAAGCGTAAGTGCGCATCGCGCATGCCGCGCCCGAACAACAGGTCGACGATCCGCCCGCTGACGACGAGCGATATCGCGGCGATCAGGTTCATGACGCTGAGCGCGGGGCCATAGGCCTCGGGTGCCCAGTGGAAGCGCCGGCCGATAAAGGTCGGGACCCAGGCAGTCATCGAATAGCCGCAGATCGCAAGTGCCGAGAAGGCGACCATCATGCAGGCGATGAGCTGCCAGTTCTCCCGCATGAAGGCGAAGGCGGTGCCGATGCGGCGATCCGTGGGCGCGGCACCCGGGATCTCGTGGCGGCCGGGGTCCGCGAAGGTGAAGACGAGCAGGGCGATGAGGAAGCCCGGCAGGCCGACCAGGATCATCACCAGCTGCCAGGGCTGGGCCGGGCCGTGGAACGGCAGCGATACCGCGCCGAGCCGGGTGGCAAAGGCAATCGCGAGGCCGCCGATACCGAAGGCGGTCGCCGAGCCGACCTTGCCCGCCATCTGGAAGGTCGAGCTGGCGAGCGTGAGCTTGTCGCGCGGGAAGCCGTCCGAGATCAGCGAATAGGCGGACGGCAGCAGCGCCGCCTCGCCGACCCCGACGAAAATCCGAGCCAGAAGCAGTGTCTCGAACGAGCCGGCAAAGCCGCAGGCGACCGTCGCCAGCGCCCAGACGATCGTGCCGCCGAAGATCACCACACGGCGCGAATAGCGGTCCGCCGCCCAGCCGAGCGGCAGGCCGAAGATCGCGTAGCACACCGCGAAAGCCGGACCGAGCACCAGGCTCATCTGGAAGTCGCTGAGATGCATGCTGTGCTTGATCGGCTCGACCAGCATCGAGATGACCAGCCGGTCGAGCCAGGCCAGCACGTAGATCAGGAACAGGACGGCGACCATCCACCAGGCCGGCCCCGCCCGCCAGTCGGCCCCGCGATCGACGCTGATGCCCGTGGCCGCCATCAGCGCACCGGCTCTGCGTTATAGTCTGCGATCTTGAGCTTGCCCAATTGCGACATATGCGCCTCGTCGGGCCCGTCGGCCATGCGCAGATAGCGCGCGGTGGTGAAGACATTGGCGATCGGCGTGTCCCGCGAAAAGCCCATCGCGCCATGCGCCTGCATCGCCCGGTCAGCGACGCCCTGCGCCATCAACGGCGCGACGATCTTGATCGCTGCGATCAGGTCCTTCGCAGCCTTGTTGCCGTACCGGTCCATCGCATCCGCCGCCTTCAGCGTCAGCAGCCGGGCCTGCTCGATCTCGCAATAGGATCTGGCGACATCCTGGCGGATGCTGCCTTGGTCAGCGAGCTTGCGACCGAAGGCGACACGATTCTCGACCCGGCGCGCCATATATTCGACCGCACGCTGGGCAAGGCCGATCAGCCGCATGCAATGATGGATGCGCCCCGGCCCGAGCCGGCCCTGCGCGATCTCGAAACCGCGCCCCTCGCCGAGCAGCAGATTCTCCTTCGGCACCCGCACGTCAGTGAACAGGACTTCGCAATGCCCGCCCGGCGAATGCAGCGAATCGAAGACATGGAGCGGCCGGACGATCTCGATGCCCGGCGTGTCGGCGGGGATGATGATCTGGCTGTGCTGGCGGTGGCGCGGGCCGTCATTGGGAGTGCGGCCGAGCAGGATATAGACCTTGCAGCGCGGGTCCATCACGCCTGAGATCCACCATTTCCGGCCATTGACGACATAATCATCGCCATCGCGGACGATGGTGGTCGCGACATTGGTCGCATCGGACGAGGCAACCTCAGGCTCAGTCATCACATAGGCCGAGCGGAACTCGGCCTTGAGCAGCGGCTTGAGCCAGCGCTCCTGCTGCTCGGGCGTGCCATATTTGGCGAGGATCTCCATATTGCCGGTGTCGGGCGCGGCGCAGTTGAAATATTCCGATGCGCCGAACACCCGGCCCATCAGCTCGGCGAGCGGGGCATATTCGAGATTGGTGAGGCCGGGACTGAACGGCGCATATTCATGCGGCAGGAACAGGTTCCACAGGCCTTCGGCGCGCGCCGCTTCCTGGATTTTCTCCGTACCGGGCCAGGGCTTCCACAGATTGGCCGGATCGTGGAGGAAATGGTCGCGCGCCTGCTCGATCGGATAGATATGCTCGTCCATGAAGGCGGTCACGCGCGCCCTGAGCCCGTCGACCTTGTCGCCATATTCGAAGTTCATCGCCGAATCCTCACAGGGTGATGCCGCCATCGACGACAATGGTCTGGCCGCAAATGTAGGCAGCGAGCGGCGAGGCGAGGAACAGCGCCACCCCCGCCATCTCCTCGACCGTGCCGAAGCGGCCGAGCGGGATCTTGGCAAGGGCGCGTTCGCGGCGCTCGTCATTGTCCATCGTCACCCGCGTCATCTTGGTGTCGACGAGGCTCGGGGCGATGCCGTTGACGCGGATCCCCTCGCCCGCCCAGGCTTGCGCAAGGGTCTTGACCAGGCTGACCGCGCCGGCCTTCGACGCGGCATAGGCCGGGTTGCCCAGGGTCGCGCGAAAGGCGCCGATCGAACTGACCACGATCACGGCGCCGCGCGCGGCTGCGAGCTGATCATGGAAGCGCATCGAGATCTGCAGCACGCTGCCGACATTGACCGCCATCACCTTGTTCCAGCCGGCGATCTGGAACTCCTGGCGGCGGTAGAGCACGGCGCCCTGCGAATGGACCAGCACATCGATCGCCTCGAATGGTGCGGGAGCGGCCATGATCGCGTCGCTGTCGCCGACATCGACCTGGGTATAGCCGAGGCCAGTCAGGTCCGATCCGTCGTCGCCCGCATAGGCAGCGACGCTGTCGCGCGTGCCCCAGACATGGACCTCGGCGCCCCGCGCGCGAAAGCCCTGCGCAATCCCATTGCCGATCCCGCTCGACCCGCCGATGACGAGGACATTGCGCCCGCTGAAATCCAGATCGCTCATGCGGGAATCCCGACTGGCAGGCCGTGCTCGACCCAGCCCGCGGCGCGTTCGAACAGCCAGACGCTGCGCGCATGGAGGCGGTCGCCGACATCGGCCGGCGCCTTGCCGGCGCAGGCGCGGGCATAGGTGCCTTCGAGCAGGATGCCGAGCTTGTAGCAGCCGAACACCGCATACCATTCGATCGCGCCGACATCGCGCGATGAGCGCGCCGCATAATGCGCGACCAGCTCGGCGGCGGTCGGGAAGCCCATCCAGGGTTTCACATTCACGGCGCTTTCAGCACCCGGATCGGGCCAGGTCGCGAGCAGCCAGCCGAGATCGATCAGCGGATCGCCGATCGTCGCCAGCTCCCAATCGACCACTGCGGCGAGCTCGGGCCCGTCCTCACGGAACATGACGTTCGCCATGTGGAAATCGCCGTGCATGATGCCGGGGGTGAAGTGCGCCGGACGATGCTCCTCGAGCCAACGGCCTATGCCCGCGACATCGCCCAGGGCAGCCGGGCCGGGCCATGCGGCGAACTCGCCATAGCCATCGAGCTGCGACTGCCAGCGCGCCACCTGGCGTTCGAGATACTGATCGGGCTTGCCGAAATCGGTGAGGCCGAGCGCGACATGGTCGAGCGCACCAAGCGCCGCCAGCGCCTCGACCAGGGCGAGCCCCATGCGGTGCTGCACCTCGGCCGATTCGGCATGGAGCGGCGGCAGGCCCGAGACCGGGTTGAAGCCAGCGATCGGCTCCATCAGGTAAAAGGCAGCGCCGAGCACATCCTCGTCGCCACAGGCCGCGATCAGCGCGGGATGTGGCACCGCAGTTCCCGCCAGCGCGCCAAGCAGACGGGCCTCGCGCCGCATCGTCTCGTTGCTGTTGGCTCGGGGATGGAGCGGCGGGCGGCGCAGCACATAATCGCGCCCGTCTCGGGTGAAGCGCAGCAGGATATTCTGGGTGCCACCGGTCAGCCGCGTCGCATCGGCAATCGGGCCGCTGCCGAGGCCCTGCCCCGCCATCCAGGCCGCCAGCTTCTCGGTATCGACGCCCAGTTCCAAGCACCCATCCTCTCGCTTCGGCCTTGATCATGCCGATTTAAATCGATTGGATAATGCACTTGACTGATCGCGATTGCAATGTGATTCTGCACGCCATGGTCAGACTCCACATTGCCAGGCGCGACGAGCAGCCGCGCAGCGCCGCCGCCGAGCAGATCAAGGCGGTCGCCCTGCGCCTCTTCGCCGAGCGCGGGGTGGACGGCGTGACGGTGCGCGAGATCGCGACTGCGGCCGGGCAGAAGAATCACGGCGCGGTCGGCTATTATTTCAGCTCGAAGGAATTGCTCGTCCGCGAGCTGGTGCTCGACGGCGCGATCGCGATCGACCGGCGGCGCAATGCCGAGCTCGATGCGATCGAAGCGAGCGGCGGGCCGCGCAGCGTCCGCGATGTGGTGAACGTCCTGATCTTCCCGGCGACGGCCGAGACGGACGACGAATATTATATCCGCTTCATCGTCATGCTGACCATGACGCACCGCGACCTGATGATGGACGCGCTCGAAAATCGCTGGAATTCGGGCTATCGGCGCTGCCTCGATCATCTGCGCGTCCTGATGCCGGCGATGCCGCGCGCGCTGCAGAATCAACGCTTCGTGTTCATGGGCGCTTATCTCGGAGCGGTGCTCGCGGCACGGCAACAGGCTCTGGCCGATCACAGCCGGGCGCACCCGATCTGGGGCGCCGCGTTCAGCCTCGAGCATTTCGCCCAGTCGCTGACCCTGGTGCTCGAAGCACCGGTGACCTTCTCCGCCGAAACGCTGGCCGCGATCGGTCCCGATGACGACCGCGCGGCCGCCCAGCACGGCCCGGTCGGTTGATCGATCCCGAAACCCTGATCGGCACGTCGCTCGACGCGCTGCTGCCGGCCGCGGCGGCGCTGCGCGATGAGGGGCATGGGCGCATCCAGACCTGGTCGCCCAAGGTGTTCATCCCGCTCACCCAGCTGTGCCGCAACCTCTGCCATTATTGCACCTTCTCGCAGCCGCCCCGGCGCGGCGAGGCCGCCTATCTGACGCGCGCGCAGGTGCTGGAGATTGCGCGGGCCGGGCGCAATGCGGGATGCACCGAGGCGCTGTTCACGCTGGGCGACAAGCCCGAGCTTCGCTTCGCCGCCGCGCGGGAGGAACTGGCGAGGCTTGGGCACGAAACGACGATCTCCTGGCTGGCCGAGATGTGCGCCGCGGTGCGCGACGAAACCGGGCTGTTGCCGCACGTCAATGCCGGGGTGATGACCCGCGACGAGATGGCGACGCTGCGCAGCGTTTCTGCCTCCCAGGGTCTGATGCTTGAATCCCTCTCGGAGCGATTGTGCGAAAAAGGCGGCGCGCATTATCGCTCGCCCGACAAGCTGCCGGCGCGCCGACTCGAAACGATCCGGATTGCGGGCGAACTGGCGATCCCTTTCACCACCGGCATCCTGATCGGCATCGGCGAGACGAGGCGCGATCGGATCGATGCGCTGGTGGCGATCCGCGACCTTCATGCCGAGTTCGGCCATATCCAGGAAGTGATCGTCCAGAATTTCCGGGCCAAGCCGCGCACCGTGATGGCCGACGCACCCGAGCCCGACATGGACGAACTGCTCTGGACCATTGCCGTCGCGCGGCTGATCCTTGGGCCGGCGATGAATATCCAGGCGCCGCCCAACCTCTCGGCTGCTGATTTCGGGCGGCTGATCAGCGCCGGGATCAATGACTGGGGCGGCGTGTCGCCGGTAACGCCCGACCATGTGAACCCCGAACGGCCCTGGCCTGCTGTCGATACGCTGACGGCGGCGACCGAGGCGGAGGGCCGGGAGCTGGTCGCGCGGCTGCCGGTCTATCCCGAATTTACCGGTGCGCGCTGGCAGGATGCAGCGATGATGCCGGCATTGCTCGCGGCTTCCGATGCGAGTGGCTATGCGCGGGCCGATACATGGTGCCCCGGGGTTGCGCTGCCGGAGCGCACGCACATCGTATCGGCAGCAAAGGTCGATCCGGCCATCGCCGCGATCACCAGCCGGGCCATGGCCGGCGCGACGATCGGCGAGGACGAGATCGTCGCGCTGTTCGCGGCGCGTGGCCCTGATCTCGACCATATCTGCGCACGAGCCGATGAGCTGCGCCGCACGGTCAATGGCGATGCGGTGACCTATGTCGTCAACCGCAACATCAACTATACCAATATCTGCGCGTACAAATGCGGCTTCTGCGCCTTTTCCAAGGGCAGCATGGCCGAGCAGCTGCGCGGCCGACCCTATGATCTCGACCATGAGGAAGTGGTGCGGCGCGCGCGCGAAGCATGGGACCGCGGCGGCACTGAAGTGTGCCTGCAGGGCGGCATCCATCCGCACTATACTGGCGAGACCTATCTCGGCCTCGCCCGCGCGGTGCGCGAAGCGGTGCCTGGCATGCATATCCACGCCTTCTCGCCACTTGAAGTCCACCATGGTGCGACAACGCTCGGGATCGGACTCGAAGCCTTCCTGCGGCGGCTGAAGGAAGCCGGACTCAATACACTGCCGGGCACCGCGGCCGAAATCCTCGACGATGAGGTCCGGGACGTGATCTGCCCCGACAAGCTGAATACCGCTGAATGGCTCGAAGTGATCGAGACGGCGCACAAGGTCGGCTTCCGGACCACAGCCACGATCATGTTCGGACATGTCGAAACGCCGCGCCATTGGGCCCGGCACCTGATCCGCATCCGCGACCTGCAACAGCGCACCGGCGGGTTCACTGAGTTCGTCCCCCTGCCCTTCGTCCATATGGAAGCGCCGATCGCGCTGCGCGGCCAGGCTCGGCACGGGCCGACCTTTCGCGAGGTGCGCCTGATGCATGCGGTGGCGCGGCTGGCGCTGCACCCGCATCTGACCTCGATCCAGACGAGCTGGGTCAAGCTCGGCGCCGCGGGTGTCGCCGCCTGCCTGAATGCCGGCGCCAACGATCTCGGCGGGACGCTGATGGACGAGAGCATTTCGCGTGCCGCCGGTGCGCAGCACGGCCAGGAGATGGCACCCGAGCAGATGGAAGCGCTGATCCGCTCGATCGGGCGGGTGCCGCGGCAGCGCACCACCACCTATGACGCGATCGCACCCGCGATCCATGCGCGGGGCCGCAACGCGGCGCCGCTTGCCCCCTTGATCCAGACCCCGCCACGCAAGAGGGTCCGGACGAGCGACCAGGAGAGTCACGCTTATGCCGGATGAAGACAAGGTCGTGATCGCAGTGCTGGGCGGCACCGGCAAGGAAGGCGGCGGGCTCGCGCTGCGCTGGGCGCATCGCGGGCACAAGGTGATCCTCGGCAGCCGCTCGGCCGAGCGCGCGCAGGAAGCCGCCGAGGCGATGAATGCCGTGCTGGGCGGATCATCGGTAAGCGGCATGACCAATCCCGAAGCAGCGGCAGCGGCGGAGATCGTGGTGCTGGCGGTGCCCTTTGCCGCGCAGCAGCTGACCGTCGACGAGGTGCGCGAGCATCTGGCCGGCAAGATCCTGATCGACGTGACCGTGCCGCTGGTGCCGCCCAAGGTGAGCCGGGTGCAGCTGCCCGAGGGCGGATCGGCGGTGGAGGCTGTACAGAAGAAGCTCGGCGATGCCGTGCGGGTCGTCTCGGCCTTCCAGAATATCTCGGCGCACCACCTGACGAAGCTCGACGAGGATGTCGAATGCGACGTGCTGGTCTGCGCCGATGATCCCGAGGCCGCCGAGCTGGTGGTGGCGCTGGCGGAGGAGATCGGGCTCAGGGCGTGGAACGCCGGCGTGCTGGCCAATTCAGTGGTTGCCGAAGGCTTGACCTCGGTTCTGATCGCGCTCAACCGGCGGTACAAGGTGCCGGGTTCCGGCATCCGCATCACCGGAGTGCCGACGCAGAGCTGATGACGGCCAATGCCGCCTTTTCCGTGACCGCGCTCGGCGGTGTGCCCCTTGTCGCGCCCGGTGCCGATCTTGCCGCGATCATTATCGAGGCGGTTGCCGCAGCGGGGCTGGCGCTGGGCGATGGCGATGTGGTGGTGCTTGCCCAGAAGATCGTCTCCAAGGCGGAAGGGCGGAGCGTTGCGCTGGCCGATGTGGCACCCTCCGAACGGGCAATCGCGCTCGCCCCGCAATGTGCCAAGGACCCTCGGCTGGTCGAGCTGATCCTCGGCGAGGCGACCGAGGTGATGCGCGTGCGGCCGGGCGTGATCATCGTGCGGCACCGGCTCGGGCTGGTGCTGGCCAATGCCGGGATCGACCAGTCGAATATCGATCATGAGGGCGGGCCCCATGCACTGCTGCTGCCGCTCGACCCGGATGCGACGTGCGGCGCGATCCGGGCCGCGCTGCGGGGACGAACTGGCAAAGATGTTGCAGTGCTGATCATCGACAGCCTCGGCCGCGCATGGCGGCAGGGCACGACCGGGACGGCGATCGGGGTGAGCGGGATGGCCGCCCTGCTCGATCTGCGCGGCAGCCCGGACCTGTACGACCGCAAGCTGGAGACGAGCGAGCTGGGCCTTGCCGATGAGGTCGCCGCGACGGCCTCGCTGGCGATGGGGCAGGCCAATGAAGGGACGCCGATCGTGTTGATCCGGGGGCTCAGGCTCGCGCCCGTGGAGGGCAAGGCCGCTGATCTGATCCGGCCGCGGCATATGGACCTGTTCCCATGACGGTGCTGGCACTCGCGGGCGGCGTCGGCGGGGCGAAGCTGGCGAACGGGCTGGCGGCGGTGCTGCCGCCCGGGCAACTGACCGTCGCGGTCAATACCGGGGACGATTTCGAGCATATGGGACTGAGCATCAGCCCGGATATCGACACCGTTCTCTATACGCTGGCCGGCATCAACAATCGCGAGCTCGGCTGGGGGCAGCAGGACGAGAGCTGGGCGTTCATGGATGCAGTGGCGAAGCTCGGTGGCGAGGCCTGGTTCAGGCTCGGCGACCGCGACCTGGCGACGCATGTGCTGCGGAGTCAGAGGCTGCGCGCCGGGGAAACGCTCTCCGCGGTAACGGCCGATTTCGCGGCGCGGCTCGGCATCCGCCAGGCGATCGTGCCGATGAGCGACAATCCGGTGCGATCGATGGTCGATACCGATGAGGGCGAGCTGCCCTTCCAGGATTATTTCGTGCGGCGCCAATGCCAGCCGCGCTTCCGCTCGATCCGCTTCGACGGGGTCGAGGCTGCGCGGCCAGGCGCGGGGCTGGTTGCAGCGCTCGACGATCCCGCGCTGGAAGCGATCATCCTCTGCCCCTCCAATCCCCTGCTCAGCATTGCGCCGATCCTTGCCCTGCCCGGCATCGCCGATCGGCTGGCGGCGCGGACAGTGCCGTGCATTGCCGTCTCGCCCTTTATCGCCGGCAAGGCCGTGAAGGGACCGGCAGCGAAGATCATGGAGGAGCTTGGCCTGCCGACGACGCCATCCGCGATCGCCGACCATTATGGCACGCTGCTCGACGGGCTGATCATCGATACAGCGGACGCCGACCTTATGCCGACTGGCCTTGAGGTCCTCACCGTGCCGACGCTGATGCGCGACGATGCTGATCAGGCGCGGCTGGCGTCGGAGGTGCTTGCGATGGCGCGGCGGATCGGCGCGCGCCGGGCGCGGTGACACCCAGGATCATCATCCCCGTTCGGCCCTTTGCCGAAGGCAAGACCCGGCTCGCCGGTGCGCTCACCCCGGCCGAGCGCGAGGCACTCAACCAGCGGTTCTTCGAGCATGTCCTTGGGGTGGCGCGCCAGGTGAGCGATTGCCATGTGATCAGCCGGAGCGACGCGGTGCTGGAGGCGGCCCGGGCTGCGGGCGCGCAGGCGATCGAGGAGACGGGCGACGATCTGAACGGGGCGCTGGCGCAGGCGTCCGCGGTGGTCGGCGCGCTCGCGGATGCGCCGGTGATGGCGCTCAGCTGCGACCTGCCGTTCGTGACGGTGGAGGACCTTATCGCGCTGATCGTCGCTGGATCGAAGAGCGATGTGGTCGCAGCGTGCGATACCGAGGGCCGGGGTACCAATGCGCTGCTGCAGCGGCGGCCGGGGCTGATCCCGTATCGTTATGGCGTGGACAGTATCGCGGCGCACCGGGGCGAGGCCGAGCGGGCCGGCCTGCGTTTCGCGGTCATCACGCGGCCGGGGTTGGGCGAGGATATCGATACGCCGGACCAGCTCGCGGCGATGCGGGTTCGTATCCTTTAGATCTGCTGTTCCCCGGCGAAGGCCGGGGCCCAGTCGGGAAAGCAGAAGTAACTACGAGCAACGCTCACCACGACTGTCCCCCCGACTGGGCCCGGCCTTCGCCGGGGAACAGGAAGAGCATCGCCGGTCTCATCTGATCCATTTGGATAATTCACTTGACGCCAATGAGTCAGGGTGAAAGGACACCCACGCGAACGGTAAGGAGCGCGGGATGGCCGAGGCATATCTGGTGGCGGTGGCGCGCAGCGCCGGGGGCAAGCGTGGCGGACGGCTCGCGGGCGTGCATCCGGCCGATCTCGCGGGCAAAGTGCTCGCCGCACTGGTCGAACGATCGGGCGTCGATCCGGCGCTGATCGAGGATGTCATCATGGGCTGCGCCTGCCCGGGCGGCGAGCAGGGCGCCAATATCGGGCGGAACGCGGTGCTTGCCTCGGGGCTGCCGGAGTCGATCCCGGCAACGCATGTCGATCGCCAGTGCGGATCGTCGCAACAGGCGCTGCACTTCGCCGCCGCGACAGTGATGGCGGGCGCAATGGATGTGGTGATCGCCGCCGGGGTCGAGAGCATGACCCGGGTGCCGATGGGCTTGCCCTGGACTCTCGCCGCGAAACACGGCTTCGGCAGCTATCGCAGCCCGGGGATCGAGGCGCGCTATCCCGACACCCCGTTCAGCCAGTTCAACGGGGCCGAGATGCTGGCGACCAAATACGGGCTCACCCGCGAGATGCTCGATGCCTATGCGCTGGAAAGCCATCAGCGCGCCGCCGCCGCGACCGCAGCCGGCAAGTTCGATGGCGAGATCGTGCCGATCACCATCACCACGCCCGAAGGCGAGACCCTGGTGCACCGGACTGACGAAGGCATCCGCGCCGATGCGAGCCTGGAGAAGATCGCCGGCATGAAAACGCTGCAGGAGGGCGGGGTGATCACCGCCGCCAATGCCAGCCAGATCTGCGACGGCGCAGCGGCGGTGCTGGTGGTCAACGCAGCCGGGCTGAAGGCAATGAACGCGACGCCGATCGCACGGATCCACCAGATGACGGTGATCGGTCATGATCCGGTGATCATGCTCGAGGCGCCGATCCCCGCGACTGAAAAGGCGTTGCGCAAGGCCGGGATGCGCCTCGCCGATATCGACCTGTATGAAGTCAACGAGGCGTTCGCGCCGGTGCCGCTCGCCTGGGCGCAGGCGCTGGGCGCCGACCCGGCGCGGATGAACGTCCATGGCGGCGCGATCGCGCTCGGCCATCCGCTCGGCGGATCGGGCACGAAGCTGATGACCACGCTCGTCAGCGCGCTGCAGGATCGCGGCGGGCGCTACGGGTTGCAGACGATGTGCGAGGCGGGCGGCATGGCGAATGTCACGATCGTCGAGCGACTCTGATCGGGCCGGCGCTGCCGCGACCGGTGACGTGATTCAATCGCATCGCCGGATCGGGCACAGGGATCTGCGCAGGATGCCTCAAGCAGCCCGACAGCTCTTTCTTATGGTCAGCCTCTTCAATGTTTTTCCGCTGTGGTGCGACAGCGGGCTGCGCGCCGCATTTCCCTGATAATTCCCTGTTCCGGGCCAGCCCGGCGGCAAGCTGACTTGCCAAACACCTGTAAGATAATGCGAATTATAGAAATCCGGCAGGCAATGGCATCAAGAAAAAAAGCAATTCCCTGATAATTCCCTGATACGGGCCGCCGAACAGGGAATTACGCGCACGCGGCGACAAGGCTCCGGCGGTTTCGCGATCCACCTGCCCAACGGCCAACGAGAAGGAACGGATCATGTCGGGGCGCCGCTCTGGCCGGCAGCGCCCCTTCACTCACTCTGCCGGTTGAAGTTTGTCCTGCGTTTTGGTCAGGAAATCGCTTGCATCATGCCGTTCGTGCAACTGGCCGGCCGGATCGCCCATGACCCGGTTGACCATGCGGCCGCGCTTCACCGCCGGGCGTTCGGCGATCTGGTCGACCCAGCGCTGGACGTTCCTGTATTCCTGCAGCTGCAGGAACTCGGCCGCGTCATTATAGGCAAAGCCCTTGGCGAGGCTGCCATACCAGGGCCAGGTCGCGATATCGGCGATCGTATAGTCTGGGCCGGCGAGATATTCGCTCTCGGCGAGGCGGCGGTCGAGCACGTCGAACAGGCGCTTCACCTCCATCGAGAAGCGATCGATCGCATATTCGATCTTGATCGGGGCATAGGCGTAGAAATGGCCGAAGCCGCCGCCGAGATAGGGCGCGCTGCCCATCTGCCAGAACAGCCAGGACAGGCATTCCGCACGGGCCTGGCCTTCGGTGGGGAGGAAAGCGCCGAATTTCTCGGCTAGGTGGAGCAGGATCGCGCCGGATTCGAAGATGCGGATCGGCTCGGGGCCGCTGCGATCCATCAACGCGGGGATCTTCGAATTGGGGTTCACCGCGACGAAGCCGCTGCCGAACTGGTCGCCCTGCTGGATGCGGATCAGCCAGGCATCATATTCGGCGCCGGTATGGCCGAGCGCAAGCAGCTCCTCGAGCATCACCGTGACCTTCACCCCATTGGGCGTGGCCAGCGAATAGAGCTGGAACGGATGGCGCCCGACCGGAAGGTCCTTGTCATGCGTGGCGCCGGCGATCGGGCGATTGATATTGGCGAACTGGCCGCCATTCTCCTTGTCCCAGGTCCAGATTTTGGGCGGGGTATATTCGGGCGTGTCGGGCATGTGGGGCTCCGGCTGGCTGACGCCCTCCCGGGACGGGAGGTCTCCGGATAGATGCTATCTGGCCGGCGGATTTGCTACCCCCGGTGCCGCCTCAAATCTCAAGCCTTGGCGCGCAGCGGTTCGAGGCCCGGATCGCGCAGGAAGCGGCGGCGTGCGACCATCGGCACCGTGCCGGCCGGGACCGCGTGGCTGAACAGATAGCCCTGGCCGAGATCGCAGCCCTTGCGGCGCAGATAATTGCGCTGGCCGAGCGTCTCGATCCCCTCGGCGACGGTCATCATGCCAAGGCTGTGCGCGAGATTGAGGACGGCGTCGACGATCACCGCATCCTCCTCCTCGTCATGATCGTCGGTCAGTTTCGAGACGAAGGACTGATCGATCTTCAGGACATCGACCGGGAATTGCTTGAGATGGGTGAGCGAGGCGTAGCCGGTGCCGAAATCGTCGAGCGCGATCGTCACCCCGGCTTCGCTGAGATTGGTGAGCGTGCGTTCGACGCTCTCGGCGCGCTGCCCGATAAAGACCGATTCGGTGACTTCGAGCTCGAGCCGTTCAGGCGGGATCGCGAAGTGGCAGAGCCGATCCAGGATACGGTCGGCGAGTTCGCCGCGGAAGAAATCGGCCGCCGCGCCGTTGATCGCGATCTTGCCGAACGGGACCCCCGCCTCCAGCCAGCCCCGCATATCCGCGAATACGCCGTCCATCATCCGGTCGGTGAGATCGGCGGCAAGGTCCTTGTCCTCGAGCGCAGCGCCGATCGAGCGGGGATGCTGCAATCCGTCACGCGGATGATGCCAGCGCAGTAGCGCCTCGAAGCCGACGACCTCGCCGGTCATCAGCCTGATCTTGGGCTGGTAGAAAGGGAAGATGCGGCCATCGTTGAGCGCCCCGCGCGCCGCGGACATCATGGTGGTGCGGCGCCGCGCCGCCTCGCGCATCGCCGGGCGGAAGCCGCGGAGCGCGCCGCCGCCCGCAGCCTTGGCGGCATAGAGAGCGAGATCGGCGCTTTTGAGCAATTCGGCAGCGTCATCACCGTCGCGCGGCCACAGCGCTCCGCCCGCGCTGACATGCGCGTCCATCGTCCGACCTTCGAACGGGACCGGCACATCGAGGCCTCGTAAAGCCGCGCGGACGGTCGCTTCCTTCACGTCCGCCTGAGTCAGGCCCGGCACGATGACCGCGAACTCGTCGCCACCGATCCGCGCGACGGTCGCCGGGGGTGCCATGTTGGCGGAGAGGCGTGCACCGATCTCCTTCAGCAGCGCATCGCCCGCGGCATGGCCCATGCCGTCATTGACTGTCTTGAAATGATCGACATCGAGGATGAGCAGCCCGACAAGCTCGTGCGTCATCGCGGCCTGTTTCAGCGCGGCTTCGAGGCGCTCGGCGAACAGGGCGCGGTTCGGCAGCCCGGTCAGATGATCGGTATAGGCGAGGATATGGATCTTCGAATGCAGGATCACCTTGTCGACGAGATAATGATGGTGATGGACGATCAGCAGCAGGATCAGTCCGAAGATCAGCAACAGGTTGAGCCCGGTGATGAAGCGCTCGTGATCGCCGGCGAAGAGCAGGCAGGTGATCACTGGCGAGGTCGCGAACAGGATCGTCGCGAAGGCGGCGCGGGGCAGGCTCGCCAGGCAGAAGGCGCAGGCGACTGAGCCGAGCGCGATGAACATCGGCACGAAAGGCTGGTCCCCCACCGCTGAATTGAGCAGCAGGATGCTCCACACGCCGAGCCCGAACGCAATGACGCCCGCCACAGCGGTGGTGCCGTTGAGATAGCGACTCACCTGGGCCTCGTCCGGCTTCACCCTGCTGCGCATCAGCCACATGACGACGCGCAGCGCGATCAAGGTAATGAAGCAGGCCGGGGCGACCAGCGAAAGCGCGGGCGCAACCAGGCCGTAGATCGACGAGGCAAGAATACAGGTATTGATGGTGAGCACGCCGTAGAGGAGCGGCACCTGGGTCTTCAAAATCTGAAATTGTTCCGCCTGCAGATCTTTCCTGAGATCCGGCGAAAGCCGGCGGAACAAGAATTGGGCGGGTCTCATACCAGCCACGCTAAATCGACACCCTTAAGAAAGCTTGAGCCTTGCCAAGCCAGCTGATCACTTCCCGGCAGGAATAACGCAGAGTATTTGGATGCAGCGCTGACATCGCGCGCGGCGCAGAGGAGACGGAGAGAATTATGAAAGCGCGATTCTGCCACTGGCTGGCCATGGCGGCCATATTCGTGTCGGCACAGGCGGGCGCGGAGGCGCCGAAGCTGGTGAAGCACGGCACCGCCACTCAACTCAGCGTGCAGGGCAAGCCGATGCTGCTGATCGCGGGCGAGCTGGGCAATTCGAGCGCGTCGAGCGTTGCTTATATGGCGCCGCACTGGGCGAAACTGAAGGCGATGCACCTCAACACGGTGCTCACCCCGGTCTCCTGGGAACTGATCGAGCCGCAGGAGGGCCGATACGACTGGTCCTCGGTCGATGCGCTGCTGCGCGATGCGCGGGCCAATGACCTGAAGCTGGTGCTGCTCTGGTTCGGCGCGTGGAAGAACAGCATGTCGACCTATGTGCCCGGCTGGGTGAAGCGCGATCAGACGCGCTTCCCGCGCGCGCAGGTGCCGAACGGGCAAGGGGTGGAGATCCTCTCCGCCTTTGCGCCCGAGACGCTGAAGGCGGACCAGCGGGCGTTCGCGGCGCTGATGCAGCATCTCGCAGAAGTCGACGGCACGCGGAACACAGTGCTGATGACTCAGGTCGAAAACGAGATCGGCATGCTGCCGGTCGCGCGCGACGATGGGCCGCAGGCTTCGGCGGCATTTCGCGAGCCGGTGCCGGACGCCTTGATCCGCTACATGACCGAGCACCACGCCACGCTTGAGCCGGAGCTTCGGCAGCGCTGGGAGGAGCATGGCGCGAAGACTTCGGGCGGCTGGACCGACCTGTTCGGCGAGGGCGATGCGGCGGCGGAGATCTTCACTGCCTGGCATTATGCCCGCTTCGCCGATGGCCTTGCCGCAGCGGGCAAGGCGAAATATCCGCTGCCGCTCTATGTCAATGTCGCGCTCAACCGGCCGGGTCGGGCGCCGGGCGAATATCCGAGCGGTGGGCCGTTGCCGCATCTGATCGATGTGTGGAAGGCAGGCGCGCCGACACTCGACCTGCTCGCACCGGATATCTACTTCCCGAGCTTCGTCGATCTCGCGACACGCTACAAGCGCCCCGACAATCCGCTGTTCGTCCCCGAGGCGAACGGGGCGGAAAAGCCCGAAGTGCCGGCCAATGCCTTTTACGCCTTCGGCAAGCTCGATGCGATCGGCTTCGGGCCCTTCTCGATCGAATCGGTCGACGACAGGAAGCCCAATCCGCTCGCCGATGGCTATGACGTGCTTGCGCAGATGAGCCCCTATATCCTCGCGGCACAGGGCACCGGGCGCATGTCCGCGTTCAAGCCGCGCGCGCTGTACGACGAGACGGTGCTCTATGCGCCGGTGACGGAGACGATCGGCGATTATCACTTCACTGTGGCGTTCGCCGATATCCAGTTGCCCAAGCCAAGCCCGGACATGGCGAGTTATGGCGGGATCATCGTCCAGACCGGGCCCGAGGACTATCTGATCGCGGGCCAGGGCATCACCGTGACCATGGTGCCGGTCGGCGACGGCCCGCCGCTCGCCGGGATCGACAGCGCCTGGGAAGGAACGTTCGATGCCGCGGGCAAATGGGTGCCGGGGCGGCTGCTCAACGGCGACCAGACTCATCAGGGCCGGCATATCCGGCTCGCGCCGGGCGCCTTCCAGATCCAGCGGGTGAAGCTCTACCGCTATCGGTGAGAGGCCGGCCCGATTAACCTGCCGCTTACCAGCCGGCCCTAGAAGCAAGGGGTCGATTGGGGATCATGATGATCGCGTTCATCACTGCGACGGCCAGTGATGGCCTGCACCGGCTTGGCGGATTCTGGGTCAACCAGCTTGGCGGCACGTTCCTCGCGCCGGGATCGACGCTCGCGCTGGACGGGCTGCTCTGCACGCTGCTGCTCGCTGCCTTTCTCGCAGTGCCGCGCGGGCGGCGGCGCATGCCGCGGCTCGCCGTGTGGCGGCGCGCGCTGTTCCCGCGCCGGCTGGTCGCCAGTGCCTCGGGGCGGGCGGATATCGGCTATTTCCTCTTCGGCCTGTTCATCTACGGGCTTGTCTTCGGGTGGCTGTTCACCGCCGGGCCGATCGCGGACCTGGTTGCCACGGGCCTCACCCGGCTGCTCGGCCCGGCGCCCGATCTCGCCTTGCCGGGCGTCGTCACGGGCGCGATCCTGACGGCGCTGTTCTTCCTGGCCTATGAATTCGCCTATTGGCTCGACCATTATCTCAGCCACAAGCTGCCGATCCTGTGGCAGTTCCACCGCGTGCATCACAGCGCCGAAAGCCTGTCGCTCCTCACCAATTTCCGCGTGCATCCGGTCGATACCCTGGTCTTTGCCCATATCGTCGTCATCGTCTCGGGGCTCGCCCAAGGGCTCGCACATTATGCTCTGGGGCCGGGCGCGCTCGGGTGGGAGATCGGCGGCACCAATGTGGTGGTCATGGCCGCCGCGATCGGCCTTACCCATCTCCAGCATTCGCATCTCTGGATCACCTTCGGCCCGCGCTGGGGCCGGTGGCTGCTGAGCCCAGCGCATCACCAGATCCACCATTCAGCCGAGGCCCGGCATTTCGACCGCAATTTCGGCAGCGCGCTCGCGATATGGGACCGGCTTTTCGGCACCTTCCATATGCCGGCGGCAAAGCGGGAAGCGCTGCGCTTCGGGCTGGACGATGCAGGGCCGGCGCCGCACGGCCTGCGCGCGGCGCTGGTGACGCCCTTTGCAGGGGTCCTGCACATCATGAGCAGGGTTTGGAGCAAGCCCACCCCAACGCCCGTCATCCCCGCGAAAGCGGGGATCCCGCTTCCTTCTGCTTCTTCCCGCAGCGAGGCAGCGGGATTCCCGCTTGCGCGAGAATGACGGGTTAGGCTCCCGTCAGGGCGCCGTGCCGTTCGCGGTTGGCTGGTCGCGATTCACGCGCGAGGTCATGCCGGTCGCGTCGGCATCGTCCTGGGTCTGTTCGTCGGGCGGCTGCGGGGCCTCGCGCGCCACGGCTTCAGAGGCGTTGCTCGTTATTGCATGCGTCGTGGCGGCGGGTGTCGCTGCGTTGGTCGCTTCGACGACATTGGTTTCGGGCACGGCAGCATTGTCGTTGGCGACGGGCTGATCGGGCGCGGGCTTGTCGCATCCGGCCAGCGCCAGCAAACCCACGGCGATCGCCGCTCCGCAAACCAATTTCCTCATGACAGGACATCTCCAAGCGTGATGGTCGGGTGCGCCGATCGGGCCTCGATCTTGGCGGCCAGGGTGCGATCCCAGCCATAGGGATCGTCGCGGAAATTCATCGTGCCGTTCGCGCTGGCAAAGGCCGTCCAGTAGAGCAGATAGACCGCGACCGGACGCGACAGGCTGACGCGCTGGGTGTTCTTGGTCGCCACCGCCGCCGCGATCTTCTCGGGCGTCCAGACCGGATCGCCCTTGAGCAGCAGTTCGGCGAGATCCGCCGGCTTCTCCAGGCGCACACAGCCATGGCTGGCGAGGCGATCGAAGCTGGCGAACTTGGCGCGCGCCGGCGTGTCGTGGAGATAGACTGAATAGATATTGTCGAAATCGAACTTGTAGCGGCCAAGCGCGCTCTGGGTGCCTGCCTCCTGCTGGAGACGGCCGTCAATCACCCTGAAGCCGTTGCGCTTGAAATAGCCGGGGCTCTTCTTTTCCTTGGGGAACAGCTCAGCCGCCGCGATCGAGGGCGGAACGTTCCAGGGCGGGTTGAGCACAATGCTGCGGATGACGGAGGACAGCATCGGCGTCTCATGACCGGGTCGGCCGGTTACGCCGCGCATCGAGAGGACCGGCGTGTCGCCATCGAACACGGTGAGCACGGCGGCGGCGATATTGACCTGGATGCGGTCGCGCGGAAGCTCCTCGGGCAGCCAGCGCCAGCGCTCGAGATTGGCCATGATCTGGCGGACGCGGTCGGTGGCGGGCACGTTGAGCGCGGCGATCGTCTTGGCGGAGACGACACCCGCCGGATTGAGACCGTAGCGGCGCTGCGCACGCTGCACCGCCGCCTGGAGATCGGCATCGAAAATATCGCCGGTGAGGACGACTGCCTTGTCCTCCACTGCGAGGCGCTGGCGCAGGGCGAGCACGCGCGGTCCGGTCGAGCCGAGGGTGAGATCGGGGCCGGGGTCGAGCGTCGCCCAGCCGCCGGCCGCCGCGATCGCCCGATAAGTTTCGAGGCCCTTCACCAGCCCGTCATAGCCGGCATAGGGCGGCGGCAGCGCGGCGATCCAGGCGGCGAGCCGATCGCGCCGCACTGCATCGGCAAAGCCGGGCAGCGGATCATAGGCCTCCGGCTTCAGACCCCAATTATGGTCGAAGTCCGTGGCCGCGAGCCGACCGGCATGGACGGCGCGGGCGTGATCGAGCGCGGCGCGGACCAGGGCGGCATTGTCGAGCGGCGCGGCCGGCGGGGGCGCTACCGAGCGCAGGCCCTGCTCCATGGCGTTGGCATCGATCATGAAGCGCAACTGCCCCGCCTGGGCGGGAGTCAGGACCGGGGTCGGGATCGGCGCCGCGGGCGGCATCGGCGTGGGGGCCGCCTGCGGCACGGGCGCCGTCTGCATGGCGTAGAGCGGGGCTGCGAGCAGCGCCGGGCCCAGCGCAAGCGCCGCCAGCCAGGCCTTGGCCCTGCCCTTGCGGTTCCCGACGTCTTTCCTGTCTCGCGTCATATCCGTCCTGTTGTCACCCGGCGTTGCCGCCCGTCTGGCACGTCTATTCTCGCCCTAAACTGAACGAAAGGGGGAAAGCCAGTCTCGGTCGATGGAATTGAGCCCAAGTTGATTCGCTCGATACACGATGTGCCGAGGGAACAAAAAGGGAAAATATTCCGGGAGTGTGCCGGAGCGATACTCCGCCCTGCCCTTAATTGCCCTCGTCGAGCAGCCGCCGCGCGATGACCTGAGCCTGGATCTCGCCCGCGCCCTCGAAGATGTTGAGGATGCGTGCATCGGCCAGCAACCGGCTGACCTGATATTCGGTGGCGAAGCCGTTGCCGCCATGGATCTGCAGCGCATTGTCCGCCGCGGCCCAGGCGACGCGGGCGCCGATCAGCTTGGCCATGCCCGCCTCGAGATCGCAGCGCTTGCCCTCGTCCTTGCGGCGCGCAGCGAAGTAAGTGAGCTGGCGCGCGCCCATGATCTCCGCTGCCATCATCGCCAGCTTGTTGGCGACGCGGGGGAAATCGAAGATCGGCCGGCCGAACTGGCGGCGATCGAGCGCATAGCCGAGGCCGATATCGAGCGAGGCCTGGGCGACACCGACAGCGCGCGCCGCAGTCTGGATGCGGGCGCTTTCGAAGGTCGCCATCAATTGCTTGAAGCCCTGGCCCTCGGCGCCGCCGAGCAGATTCGCCGAAGCGACCCGGAAATCGTCGAAGCCGAGCTCATATTCCTTCATGCCGCGATAGCCGATCACACCGATCTCGCCGCCGCTCATGCCCGGTGTCGGGAAGGGATCGGCGACAGTGCCGCGCTGCTTGGGCGCGATCAGCATCGACAGGCCGCGATGGTCCGTCGTCGCCGGGTCCGTCCGGACGAGCAGAGTCATCACATCGGCGCGGGCGGCATGGGTGATCCAGGTCTTGTTGCCATTGATGCGGTATTCGCCGCCATCGAGCGTCGCGCGGGTGCGGAGGGCGCCGAGATCGGAGCCGGTGTCGGGCTCGGTGAAGACGGCGGTAGGGAGGATTTCGGCGCTGGCCAGCTTCGGCAGCCAATATGCCTTTTGCGCCTCGGTGCCGCCGCTCAGGATCAGCTCGGCGGCGATCTCGGAACGGGTGGCGAGCGAGCCGACGCCGATCCAGCCGCGCGACAATTCCTCGGAGACGACACACATCGCCGTCTTGCCCATACCGAGGCCGCCATGCTCCTCGGGGATGGTCATGCCGAACACGCCAAGCGCGCCGAGCTCTTCGACCAAAGGCATCGGGATGAGCTCGTCGGCGAGATGCCATTCATGCGCGAAGGGCGCGACCTTGGCCTGGGAGAAGGCGAAGAACTGATCGCGCACCATGTCGAACATGCTGTCGAGGCCGCAATGCTCCAGCGTTGCCTGGCCGCGGGCATTGGCGAGATGGCCGGCGATCGCGGTCTTCACCGCCTGGGTGCCGCCCTTGCGGGTCAACAGGCGGAGCGGCACGGCATCGAGCAGGGCCACCACTGCCGGGTCGTCGGTAAGCTGAGCGGGGCGGATCGTCTCGCCCTGGTTCATCGGGATGCCGCCGAGCAGTTGCGCGCCATATTCAGCGAAGAGCAATTGGGCGAGCAGCGCGTCCACCTCGCGGAAACCGCCTTCCGCCTCCAGATTGGCCGCCCAGCTGGCGACCTCGCGCATCAGCTCGGCATAGGCGGCGTACCAGCCAAAGCCGTGAACGACATGCTGTTCGAGATCGGCGAGCGCGCGATCTGGCTTCCCGTCAGCGCCGCCGATGCGGGCGCGTACCGCCGGCCGGACGGCGGCCACGAACGCCTGTGCATTGTCCGCCGCGCCCGCGAGCAACGCCGTCAGGCCCGGCAGCACCAGCGGCGGCTTCTCCTCGACCAGTGACGCCATCTCAGCCCTTGCCCGCCTGTTCCTTGTTTGCCCTGGCCATTGCCTTCGCATCGAGCCCGCCGACCAGATTGCCGGTCATCAACTGGTTCTGGGCATGGGCAAGATGATGGATGTGGAACACGCCGTCCATCGCCTGGCGCTTGCCACGCAGATCCTCGACGAGATTGACTGCCTGCAGGGTGAGCGCAAGCGCGAAGCGATCGCGGGTGGCGATCTCGGCGGCGATCTTCGTCACCTCCTCCCGCAGGATGTCGCGCGGGAACAGGCGGTTGACCATGCCGAGCTGATACGCGCGCGCGGCCGGCATGCGCTCGCCAAGCAGCAGCAATTCGCGGGCGACGCGGGGCGGCAGCTCAAAGGCATGCGCGAAATATTCGACGCCGGGCATCGCCATGCGCAAAGTCGGATCCTGGAAGAAGGCGTCCTCGCTGGCGATGATCAGATCGCACACCCAGGCGAGCATCAGTCCGCCGGCGATGCAGGCGCCCTGCACCATCGCCAGCTTTGGCTTGGGAATCTCCTGCCAGCGCCGGCACAGGCCGAGATAGGCATCCTGTTCGAGCACATATTGCCGCTCGGCGCCGCCCCTGCCGAGATGATCCCACCAGAGCGAGGTCCGCGCGCGCGGCAGGTCACTGTCCTTTTCGGGGGTGCCGATATCGTGGCCGGCGGAGAAATGCTTGCCCTCGCCGCCGAGCACGATGACCTTGACCTCGTCATCCTCGACCGCGCGCTTGAAGGCGGCGTCGAGCTGGGCGAGCAGCCGGTAGTTCTGCGCATTGCTGTATTGCGGACGGTTGAGCATCACCCAGGCGACATTGTCGGTGACGGTATAGGTGATGAAGTCCGGATCGGCCGGGGTTTCCGTGGCGGCAGTCGCCATGATTGCTCTCCCTGTCGCGCGAATCCCGTTTGCGGAGTAGCGCCTAGAAACTGCACTATGGTATAGTTTTTTGATGGCCGCAAGGGTGGATTAGGCGCCCGTCATACGCTTGATAATTCCGCGACCAGTCAAGATCGTCATGCCGGACTTGTTCCGGCATCCATGTTTCCGCGAGCGCTTCCAGCGTTGCGTGCGCGGGACGATGGATCCCGGAACAAGTCCGGGATGACGGCAGGAATTTGGCTGCCTCGCGCCTAATCCGCCCGTTGTGCGATCGTGCCCTGCTGTTCCAATGTCGCGAGGCGCTCTGCATCAAGATCGAGCCAGTCGGCCAGTATCTCGCGGCTGTGCTCGCCGACCTGTGGGGGCTGGTGGCGATAGGTGGCGGGGGTGGCGGAGAGCTTGCCCGGGAACGCCACCGTCGGGATTTCCACCCCGTCCTCGCGGACGAAGCGATGGACGGTGCCGCGCGCCTCGACGAACGGATCCTCGAATACCTCCCTGATCGTGTTGACCGGCCCGGCGGGCACGCCGCAGGCAGCGAGGCGATCGATCAACGCGTGGCCGTGGAGATCCTTGACGAGATCCTGGACGATCGCCTCGATCGCGTCGCGGTTGATCAGCCGGGCGCGGCTGGTGACGAAGCGCGGGTCAGTGCCGAGCTCGGGCACGCCGAGCTCCTGGCAGAGCTGGCGGAACTGGCCGTCATTGCCGACCGCAATGATGATGATGCCGTCAGCAACAGTGAAGGTCTTGTAGGGCACCACGGTCGGGTGGCGGTTGCCGAGCCGGCCGGGAACGACGCCGCCGACAAGCCAGTTCATCGCCTGGTTGGCGAGCATCGCGATCTGGGTGTCGAGCAGCGAGATGTCGATCTGCTGGCCGACCCCCGTGCGCTCGGCATGGCGGAGCGCAGCGAGGATGCTGACGGTCGCGTACATGCCGGTCGAGAGATCGGCCATGGCGACGCCGGCGCGCAGCGGGCCGCCCTTCTCCTCGCCGGTGATGCTCATGAAGCCGCCCATGCCCTGGGCGACGAAATCATAGCCGCCGCGGTCGGCATAAGGGCCGGTCTGGCCAAAGCCGGTGATCGAGCAATAGACGAGGCGCGGGTTGATCGCGGCAAGCGCGGGATAGTCCAGGCCATATTTGGCGAGGCCGCCGACCTTGAAATTCTCCACGACGATATCGGCCTTTGCGGCCAGCTCGCGGATCAGCGCCGCGCCGGCGGGATCGGCGAGGTTGATCGCGACCGAGCGCTTGTTGCGGTTGCACGAGAGATAATAGGCGCTCTCGCCGATCTCGTCCTCGCCGTCGGCGCCGCGCAGAAAAGGCGGGCCCCAGGCGCGCGTGTCGTCGCCCTTGCCGGGAACCTCGATCTTGATCACGTCAGCACCGAAATCCGCGAGGATCTGAGTCGACCAGGGGCCGGCCAGCACACGCGACAGATCAAGCACCTTCACGCCGGCAAGCGGGCCTTCGCTCATCGCGTCGCAGTCTGGAGATAGGCGATGAGGTTCGCGCGGTCTTCCGGACTGGAGACGCCGGCAAAGGCCATCTTGTTGCCGGGGACCATTTTGGACGGGCTGGTCACCCAGCTGTCGACGGTCGCGGGCGACCAGGTGATCTTCGCTGCCTTCATCGCAGGTGAATAGGTGAAGCCGGCGACCGTCCCTGCCTTGCGGCCGAACACGCCCGCGAGGCTCGGGCCGAGCTTGTTGATCCCGGGCCTGACATCGTGGCAGATGGCGCAGCGCGCGAAGACGGTCTTGCCCTTCACTGCGTCTCCCGCGGGCGGCGGAGCGCCGGCCCAGGCGGTCGAGGCAACGAGGCCGGCCAGCGCCAAAGCACCAGCGACAAGCGATTTCGAAACGGGCATCATCTTCCTCTCGATCCTTTCCGGTCTTTCCATTTCTATACCATGGTGCATTTTCTTGCCAAGCCCAATCCCTTTGTGCCATCCGCGATGCGGCACTTCGGGGAGGATTGCCCGTGACCGTGAATTCGTCCAGCCATCACGAGCATTTCGGCCTGTTCGAGCTCGGGCTGGCGCTCATCGTCAATGTCAGCTTTGCGCTCAACATCGTGGCGATGAAGGTGGTGGTCAGCGCGACGGCGCCCTTGCTGTCAGTCGCGTTGCGCATGGCGGTCGTCCTTCTCCTGTGCCTGCCCTGGTTCCGGCTTGTCCCGGGCAGGAATAGGGCGCTCATGGCTTACGGGGCGCTGAACGGCGGGCTGTTCCTGCTCGTGCTCAACCTCGCGCTGAACATGGCAAGCAATGTCGGCGCGCTGGCGATCGCCGGGCAATTGAGCGTGCCCTTCTCGCTGCTGCTCGGTGCGCTGGTGTTCCGCGAACGGCTGTCGCCGGTGCGGATCGGCGGCGTGGTGCTGGCGTTCGCCGGGGTCGTGCTGCTGGTGTTCGATCCGGCGATCGTCGAGGAAGTGCCGGCCGTGCTGGTGATGGCACTCGCCGCCTTGCTGTGGGCGTGCGCGGCCCTGATCCAGCGCCGGCTGACCGGGGTGAGCGCGCTCAACACCCAGGCGTGGAACGGGCTGATGGGCGCAGTGATGCTCGCGCCCTTCGCTTTGTGGTTCGAAGGCGATGCGATCGGCAGGCTGGCGCATATCGGCTGGCCGGTGATCGGCTGGTTCGCCTTTTCGTGCATCGGTGCGACGGTGATCGGCCAGGGCGCGCTCGCCTGGCTGCTGCAGCGCCATCCGATCTCGACGGTGATGCCGCTGATCCTGGCCTCGCCGGTGCTGGCGACCCTGTTCGCCTCGCTCTATTTCGGCACGCGGATCACGCCGCTGATGATCATCGGCGGGCTGATCGCGCTGGCCGGGGTGACGATCATCACGCTGACCGCGCCGAAAAAGGCGCCTTCTTAGCCCGTCATTCCCGCGAAAGCGGGAATCCCGCTGCCTGGACGCATGCGAGGAGGAACAAGCGGGACCCCGCTTTCGCGGGGGTGACGGGGGGTCTTGGCCCGATCAGCAAGCCCGCTCGAAGATCGCAGCGAGGCCCTGGCCGCCGCCGATGCACATCGTTTCGAGGCCGTAGCGACCATCACGGCGCTTCAACTCGCGGACAAGATTGGCGAGGATGCGGCCGCCGGTTGCACCGATCGGGTGGCCGAGCGAAATCCCCGAACCGTTGACGTTGAGCAGGTCGCGACGCGAATCCTCCTCGCTCCAGCCCCAGCCCTTCAGGCACGCCAGCACCTGCGGCGCGAAGGCCTCGTTGAGCTCGACAAGATCGATATCGCTCCAGCCAAGGCCGTTGCGGGCGAACAGCTTCTCGGTTGCAGGGACCGGCCCGATCCCCATCCGCGAGGGCTCACAGCCGGCCGCGGCCCAGCTATGGAACCACGCGATCGGCTCGAGCCCCAATTCCTCGAGCTTGTCCTCGGCGACGACAAGGCAGGCGGCGGCCGCATCATTCTGCTGGCTGGCATTGCCGGCGGTGACTACCCCGCCCTTCTCGATCGGCTTGAGCTGGCCGAGCGATTCAGCGGTCGCGTCAGCGCGAATGCCTTCGTCGCGGGCGAAGATCACCGGATCGCCGCGCTTCTGCGGAACCGCGACCGGGACCAGCTCATCATCGAACTTGCCTTCGGCCCAGGCTTTGGTCGCACGCTGGTGGCTCGCCGCGGCATATGCGTCGCAGGCCTCGCGGCTGATGTCATAATCCGCGGCGAGGTTGTTCGCCGTCTCGATCATGCCGCTGATCACGCCGAAGCGGGCGATCGGCTGCGACATCACCCGGCCGCGGGTCAGCCGGTCGTGCATCACGGTCGAGCCCGAGCGCGCGCCGGCGCGGTGGTCGATCGAATAATATTCGACGTTCGACATGCTCTCCGCCCCGCCGGCGATGACGATATCAGCCGCCCCGGTCTGGATGCGCATCGCTGCATCGATCACGGCCTGGAGGCCGCTGCCGCAGCGCCGGTCGAGCTGGGTGCCGGGCACCGAGATCGGCAGGCCGGCGGCCAGCGCCGACCAGCGGCCGATGCACGGCGCCTCGCCATTGCCATAGCCCTGGGCGAAGACGACATCGTCGATCCGCTCAGGGTCGACACCGGTGCGCTCGACCAGCGCCTTGATCACGATCGCGCCGAGATCACCGGCCTGGATCGAGGCGAGCGAACCCTGGAACTTGCCGACGGCGGTACGGATCGGGGCGACGATGGCGGCTCTGCGCATGAAAAATCCTGTCCTCGACATTCAGTTGGCGGCGGCGGCCTGGCGGACCATTGCCTTGGCGATGATGGTCCGCTGGATCTGCGAGGTGCCCTCGTAAATGCGGAACAGGCGGACGTCACGATAGAAGCGTTCGACCTTGTATTCAGCCATATAGCCGGCGCCGCCATGGATCTGCACGGCGTTGTCGGCGATGCGGCCGACCGCTTCCGAGGCGTGGAGCTTGAGGGCGGAACATTCGAGGCTGACCGGCTGGCCAGCGTCGAATTTCGCGGCGACATTCTGCATCAGCGCCTCGATCGTCAACATATCGACCTTGGCATCGGCGAGCATCGCCTGGACCATCTGGAAATCGCCGATCGGCTGGCCGAACTGCCTGCGCTCCATCGCGTAGCGCAGGCTCATCTCGATCAGCCGCTCCGCCATGCCGAGCGCGACCGCGGCGATATGGATGCGGCCACGATCGAGCACTTTCATCGCGGTCTTGAAGCCACGGCCAGGGACGCCGCCGATGATTGCGCTCGCGGGCAGCACGACATCGTCGAGGATGACGTCGCAGGTGACCGCGCCCTTCTGCCCCATCTTCTTGTCGGGCTTGCCGAGCGAGATGCCGGGCGTGTCGGCGGGCAGGATGAAGGCCGAGATGCCGGAGGCGCCTTTGGTTTCGAGTTCAGTGCGCGCCATCAGCGTGAACACGCTCGCGCGAGGCGCATTGGTGATGAAGCGCTTGGTGCCGTTGATCCGATAGCTGTCGCCCTCGCGGACCGCGGTGGTGCGCAGCGAGCCGGCGTCGGAGCCGGCCTCGGGCTCAGTCAGCGCGAAGCTGGCAATGGCTTCGCCGGTCGCGAATTTCGGAAGCCATGCGCGCTTCTGCTCCTCGGTGCCGTCCATGACGATGCCTTGGCTGCCGATGCCGACCGTCGTGCCGATCAGTGAGCGGAACGAGACCGAGGCGCGGGTCAGCTCGCGAATGATCGCCGCTTCCTCGGACATGGTGCAGCCAAGGCCGCCATAGTCCTCAGGGACCGACAGGCCGAACAAGCCCATCTCGCGGATCTGCGCGACGATCGCCGGCGGAATCTCGTCGGTCTCCTCGACCAGGTCCTCGGCCGGAATCAGGCGCTCGTCGACGAAGCGGCGCACCGTATCGCGGAACATGTCGAAGGTATCGCTATCCATGGCGTCTCTCCTGTTCCGTCCCCTATCGCTGCGGCCCGGACGCGAGTCAATTAATTCTGCACAATGGGTCAGTATTTGAATATTGCGGTCATGGCCGTCACGCCGTCGCAACGGATCGCCGAGGCAGTATCGTCCTCGCCATGGATCAAGGTGACTGGCTGGTCGACGAACAGGGGCGATGCGGCGCGGAAGCCGAACTGCCGGGGCGCCTCACCCTGTCGCGCGCCAAAGCCGAACAGCCGCGCGGCGGTGAATGGCCCGTGCACGACGAGGCCGGGATAGCCCTCCTCGCCCGTCGCATAGGGGAGATCATAATGGATACGATGGCTGTTGAAGGTGGCAGCTGAGAAGCGGAACAGATCGACCGTTCCCGGCGACCAAATGGTTGCGCCGGGGGCTTCCGGCTGCTCGACCGGGATGATCGCCGGGGTCCGCGCGCCGGCGTCTCGATAGACGATGGTCTGCCGCTCAAGCACCCGCACCTGCCCGGCCTGCTCGATCTCTTGCTCCACCTCGACCAGGACCAGGTCGCCGCTGCGCCCGGCCTTGTGCGTGACGCCGGCGATGCGCGAAGTTCGCGTCGCTTCGTGCCCGGGCAGCAGCGGCGCGTGGAAGTGCATATCGGCGGCGGCGAACATGCGGCGCGGGAGGGCGATCGGCGGCAGGAATCCGCCGCGTTTCGGATGGCCGTCGAGGCCGATCTGGTCGGGACCGACCACGGGCAGGAAACACGCCCAGTGCGCGAGCGAAGGCAGCACGGTCTCGACATCGAGGCTCTCGCCGAGCGCGGCGGCATAGCGGCGCAGGCTCTCGACCTCGATCACCTCGGTCCGCGCCTCGGTGCGGCCGATCCACTCCTGCCAATGTGCGACCTCGGTGGGGTCGAGAGTCATGCCACCAGCCCTTTGTCGTGCAGCCGCGCAATCGCACCGCTGTCCAGGCCGAGCACCGTCGCCAGTATTTCATCGGTATGCTGGCCTAGCCGGGGCGCCGCCATCACTGGCCCTCGCGCCTCGGCACCCAGATTCGCGGCAGGTCCCGCGGCGGGATAGGTCAGCCCGCTGGGATGGCTGATGGTCTGGAATTGCGGGTTTTCGGTGAACAGCCTCGCGTCGGTCGTCACCGCCTCGTGAAGGGTCTGATAGCGCCCCCAGGTGACGCCGCCAGCGTCGAACACAGGCTGCAGATCGGAAACGGTGCGCCGGGCGAACGCCGCCTCGAACAGCGGGAAGAGACGCTGGCGATGCGTGAAGCGCGCACCCTCGTCGCGTTTGAACGCGACGCCGAGTTCAGCCTCCAGCGCCGCGACCGGCGCCACAAGATCGAGCGCCTCTACCAGCCCGGACCATTGCCGCGGCGTGATCGCGACGACGATCAGCCTCGCCCCATCGGCGCAGAGGAAATCGCGGCCGAAGGCGCCGAACAGGTCATTGCCCATGCGCGGCCGGTCTCCGCCCGCCAGCACCTCGGCGACCTGGCCGATATGGCTGAGGCTGGTCGCGGCGAGATCGGAGAGCGGCACGCGGATCTCGGCGCCCTCGCCGCTTGCCCGCCGCCGCAGCAGCGCCGAGGTCATGGCGAAGGCGGCATAGGCGCCGCCAAGCAGATCCCAGGCAGGCAGGACATGATTGACCGGGCGCACATCATCGGCCGGGCCGGTCATCAACGGCACTCCGGCCGCAGCGTTGATCGTGTAATCGACTCCGGGCGATCCGTCGGCCCAGCCCATCACCCGGACGGTGATGATATCGCTGCGCCGCGCCTTGAGCGCCTCGTGCGAGAGAAAACCCTTTACCGGATAATTGGTGAGGAACAGCCCGGCATCGTCGCCCGGCGCAGTTGCGATCGCCACCGCCAGCTCGCGGCCCTCGGGCGAACCGAGATCGATCGCGATCGATTTCTTGCCCTTGTTGAGTCCCTCCCAATAGAGACTTGCATCCGACTCCGGCGCGAGCGGCCAGCGATGGAAATCCGGCCCGCCGCCGATCGCGTCGAAGCGGATCACCTCGGCCCCCATCTGGGCGAGGTGCAGGCCGCAGGACGGGCCGGCGATGAACGCCGATCCCTCGACCACGCGCAGCCCGGCAAGCAGATCGTACATTCCTGTCCCCTAGCCCAGCCGGACGAGCGTACGGCCGAGATTGTCGCCGCTGAATAGACCGAAAAAGCCGGTCAGCGCATTGCCAATCCCCTCATGCACGGTTTCCGCCGACCGCATCAGCCCGGCCTGATGCCAGGCGCGCATGTCCGCCAGGAAGTGTTGCTCGAGATCCATATGGTTGAGCACGATGAAGCCTTCCATCCGGATGCTCTTGACCATCAGCATGGTGAGATTGCGCGGCACGACCGGGGCCTCGGCCATATTATATTGCGAGATCATCCCGCAGATCGCGAAGCGCGCATAAGGGTTGGCGAGCGCGAGCGCAGCCTGCAGATGATCGCCGCCGACATTGTCGAAATAGACGTCGATCCCGCTCGCACCGATCGCCTTCACTTCGCGGGCCAGCGCCCTGGTGAGATTGGGTTCGGCCTTGTAGTCGATCGCAGCGTCGACGCCGAGGTCGTCACGCAGGAAGGCAGCCTTGTGCGCGCCACCGGCGGCACCGATCACCTTATGGCCCTTCAGCTTCGCGATCCGGCAGACGATCGAGCCGACCGCGCCTGAGGCCGCCGAGACGAACACGACATCGCCCGGCTTGAGCGCCGCGATCCGCAGCAGCCCGGCGTAAGCGGTGAGCCCGGTCGAACCGGCAAAGCCGAGCCAGGCCTGGGGCGGAAGTGCCGTGCAATCGCGATGCTGGATCGCCGCGGCGGGTGCGGTGAAACCCTCGCGCCAGCCGAGCCGCGAAAAGACCATATCGCCAGGCGCGAAGCCCGGATCGCGCGAGGCGACCACCTCGCCGATCGCCGGGCCTTCCATTGGCGCATCGAGCGCGAAGGGCGGGACATAGGATTTCGCATCGCTCATCCGGCCGCGCATCGCGGGGTCGACCGCCATCCAGAGGTTGCGAACCTGGACCTCGCCTTCGGCCGGAGCCGGGACTTCGGCCGCAACCATGGCGAAATCATCGACAACGGGCGCGCCGATCGGGCGGCGCTTCAGATGGATTGCATGCGACTGCACGTGATGCCCCTCAAAAGCCGTTGAGCCGGCCCCAGCGCTCGCGGTGGAAGGCCGTATTGCCATAGCATTGGTCAGCGACGCGGGCCCGTTTCAGATAGAGGCCGGCATCATGCTCATGCGTCATGCCGATGCCGCCATGGAGCTGGATCATCTCGTTCGAGATGCGCTGAAGCGTATCCCCCGCCATTGCCTTGGCGAGCGAGACCAGGGCCGGCACCGCCGGATCGCCGGCATCGAGCCCGGCCAAGGCCGCCTCGACCGCCGAGCGGAGCAACTGCAATTCGCCGAACATGGTGCCGGCACGGTGCTGCAGCGCCTGGAACGAGCCGATCAGCTGGCCGAACTGAACGCGTGTCTTGAGATAGTCGAGGATCGTCTCGAAAGCCTGGGTGGCGGTGCCGAGCATCTCCGCTGCGAGCCCGGCACGGCCGCAATCGAGGATGCGGTCAAGCGCTTCGCCGGCGCCGCCGACCGGGCCGAGCACTGCGTCGCCGGTGAGATCCACCCCGTCAAGCGTCAGCAGCGCGGGGCTGCGCGCATCGACCTGGTCGAGCGCAGCGCGTGACAGGCCGGGCGCGGTCGGCTCGACCAGAAACAAGGTCAGCCCATCCGTGTCGATGGGCGCGCCTGAGGTCCGCGCCGCGACGATGAACAGCCATGCCGCCATGCCGTCAGGCACCGGCCGCTTCACGCCATCGAGCCGCCAGCCAGTGCCCTGTTGCGTCGCCGCCAAAGCGGTCGCGAACGGCGCATGACGGGCACCTTCGTCGAGCGCCAGCGTCCCCACAATCGAACCATCAGCAATGCCGGGCAGCCAGCGCGCCTTCTGGTCCTCCGTGCCGAGCAGGCGCAGCGCGGTCGCGGTGACCAGCGCCGAGCTGATCAGCGGCGATGCGGCGAGCGTCCGTCCCAGTTCCTCGAGCACCAGCCCGAGGCTGAGATAGCCGAAATCGACCCCGCCAAGATCCTCGGGCACGAGGATGCCGGCCCAGCCCATCTGCACCATATCGGCATAAGCCTCAGGATCGTGACCAAGCGGAAAGGCGCCGGCGAAGAGCTTGCGATACGCGCCGACCGGCATGCGATCCCGCACCCATTCGCTCGCCATATCCTTGAGCATCACCTGCTCTTCGCTCAGCACGGCCAAGGCGCGCATCCTTTTGGGTTTTTATTGGCGCGGGTCATCGCTGGTCCGGCAGGCCGAGCACGCGCTTGGCGACGATATTGGCCTGCACCTCGTAGCTGCCGCCATAGATCGAGAAGGCTTTGCTATGCAGCCATGCCCGAGTCGCGCTGCGCTCTTCCTCGGCATAAGCGTCACCGCTCCAGCCGAGGCCGTTCGATCCCATCAGTTCGACGACCAGCTCGGCGCGTTCCTGCATGATGTCCGACCAGAGATTCTTGACGGTGGAGACGGCGGCATTGGGGCCGTTGCCTGCCTTGGCTTCGCTCGCGAGGCGCTTGAGCGTCTGGCCGAAGGCGGAGACGCGCATCCCGTTGCGGATCAGCCGCGCGCGCAGGTCGGGATCGTCGACCCGGCCCTGCTCGTCGACGCCGACATAAGCGCGGGCGATCGGCGCGAGGCTCGGCAGCTCGCCGCGCCCGACCGAGAGGCTGTCGCGCTCGAACTGCAGCAATCTTTTGGCGATGCCCCAGCCCTGATTCACCGCGCCGACGAGATTCTCCTTCGGCACCGCGACATCATTGAAGAAGACTTCGCAGAAATGGGTCGAGCCGCTGATGAGGACGATCGGCCGCGCCTCGACGCCGGGCGATTTCATGTCGATCAGCAGGAAGCTGATGCCGCCATGCTTGCTCGATGTGTCGGTGCGCACGAGCGCGAAGCACCAGTCGGCCTCGTCGGCGCCCGAGGTCCAGATCTTCTGGCCGTTGACCAGCCAGTGATCGCCCATATCGGTGCAGCGCATCTGCAGCGAAGCAAGATCCGAGCCGGCGCCCGGCTCCGAAAAACCCTGGCACCAGCGCTGTTCGTGGCGCGATATCGGCGGGAGATGCTGGAGCTTCTGCGCTTCCGAACCATATTCGAGCAAGGTCGGGCCGAGCATCATCGTGCCGTAGCTGCGGATCGGGTTGAAGGCTCCGGCGCGGCTCAGTTCCTGCGCGATGATCCGCGCCTCGGCCTCGCCGAGCCCGGCACCGCCATAGCGCGTCGGCCAGGTGGGCACGCCCCAGCCCTTGTCGGCGACGCGGATGCGCCAGAGCTGGAAGTCCGGATCGGCCGCCGCATTGGCGGCGCTGCCCTGATATTTAAGCGGATCGCAGCCGGCGAGCGCGGGCGGGAAATTGGCGGCGATCCAGGCACGGACATCCGCCCGGAATGCCCCCTGATCCTCGCCGCCTTCGTCGACCATGACGTCTTCACCCCACCAATCTCTGTCGTCGTCGGTCAGCGGAAAGACATCGGCCACCACCCCTTTCGCAAAGGGTGTCGCCGGCACTTTCGGCCGTCCTGCTCCTGGCATCGCACTAGCCCATGATGGACCATTCGACCAGTCACTTTCTGCACCATAGGGTAATTTTGTAGGCGGATTGGCTGCAATTGCAGGAGAGGGGCGGCGCGATATGACGATGTTGTCATGGAGTTTGCGCGTTCGGGGTGGGTGGAGTCCGCGTCAGTTCCGGGGCGACCAGCAGGAGAATAAGCCCCCTTCTCCGTTCGGGCTGAGCTTGTCGAAGCCCTGCTCGCCACAGCTCCCTCAAGAGAAGGAAAAGCCCTTCCACACGCTCAGGGCGAACGGAAGAGGGGACAACTCAGCTTGAAGCGCGAGACCGCGTCAGTAGGTCAGGTAAAGCACGTCCACGACCAGCAGGACGAAGAGCAAGGATACCGCGCTGGCGATACAGACGAAGCGGCCGCAGTCGCACTTCTCACGCGAGGCGTGAAATCCATGCATATCCTTCTCCACCACCGCTTTTTATCGAGTCGATTGCCGGGTGGCTGGGTTCAGCGATGTTGTACGCTTCTGCTTTTGCGGCCGTCAATATAGGGCCGATTCGGCTGATATGAGTCGTGACTCAACAGGGGGACGGTGAGACGGCGAAGCGCCGTCCCACCGCCGGAAGATCAGGGCTTTAGGCCCTTGGCCATGTTGAGGTGCGCGGTCACGGTCGGGATCAAGCCGGTCGCGAAGCTTTTCAGTTCAGGCACGTCGCCGCTTGTCGAGTAGCTCTTCAACGCATCAAGCGTCGCCTGGTGCGCGGCGACCTGGTCCGCGGCATAGGCGGTATCGAAATCGGCCCCGGTCTTCGCCTTGAGCGCATCGACCTTCTGCTGCTGATCGGCCGTCAGGGTCGCGTCGGGGGTCATTGGTGGAGTAAGCCCGGCGGCGACGGTCTTGAGCTTGGCGGTTGAGCCGGTATGGGCCTCGATCATCTTCTGTGCGAACGACTTGATCGCCGCCGAATGCGCGCTGGTCGCGGCAAGCTGCGACTCGGCGATCTCGAACGCATCGCTCGCGGCAGCGGTGTTGGCGAAGGTCTGGCCGGCGCTCACCGGGGTCGCCACGGTGCCGTTGTCGACCATCCCATTGTCGGCGGCCGTGGTACTGGCTGACTCAGCCGTGACGCTGTTCGTGGTGGTGGTCGTCGTCTCGTCCTTGTGCCCGCAGCCCGCGAGCGCCAGTGCCGACGCCGACAAAAGTGCGATCGTTCCGTACCGCATAGTTCCATCTCCTGTTGATCGCGCATGTCCGCGCTCGCGCAACAACCTCCGGCCGCGGACGAACGTTCCGCCCGGCGACAGACCAATGGCGCAAGGGTCTGCGGACCTTTCGCGGTCCCGCTCCGTTCTAGAGCCCCACGCCCGGCCGGGCGGGGACAGCCATCGGGAGACGAGCATATGGGCATTTTCGGCAGTATCATGGACAAGATCTTCCACCACCCGTCCACCGCGCCCCAGGCCGCGCCGGCCGCCCCCGCTGCCGCCGCACCGTCAGCCGCAGCACCGGCCCCGGCGGCCGCGCCGCAGAGTGTCGATGTCGGCGCGGTGCTGTCCGAGATGGCCGCGATGAAGGATGGCGGCGGCAATTATCAGACGTCGATCGTCGACCTGCTGAAGCTGCTCGATCTCGATTCGAGCCTCACCGCGCGGAAGGAACTGGCCGAAGAGCTCAATGTTCATGTCGGCGCGGATGGCAGCGCCGAGGAGAATATCGCCCTGCACAAGGCGGTGATGGCGAAGCTCGCCGAAAATGGCGGCGTTGTGCCCGACAGCCTGCGGGGCTGAACTGCGGGAACGAGGCCATCTGTGTTGGGAATGTCATGCCGGTCGCTGACATTCCCAACATTGTACAGAACTCTGTACAAGTGCTGCCACGCCTCAGAACAGGCCGGCCTGTGCGCGGGTCTGCTGCGCCACGAAATCGGCGACCGCGCGGATGCGCGGTACGCGGGCGAGATCGGCGTGCACGATCATCCAGTAGCTCCGCACCACCTCCACTGCCTCGGGCAGCACGCGGACGAGGCGCATATGCGGGCTGACCGCGAAGCAGTGGAGCAGGCCGAAGCCAAGTCCCGAGATCACCGCCTCCATCTGCGCCGTCACTGAGCTCGATCGGAAGACGCAGCGCCGGGCCAGCGACTGATCGAGATTGCGCAGCTCGGGCAGGTCGATCATCTCCTCGATATAGGAGATGAAGGGCTGGCTGCGCAGCGCGGCGACGGTCTCGACCGGGCCGACCCGGGCGAGCAGGTCCTCCGAGGCAAACAGGCCGATGCGATAATCGACCAGCCTGGCGGCCTGGAGCCGGCCATGATCGGGCCGGCGCAGGCTGATCGCGATATCCGCCTCGCGCTTCGACAGATTCACCGCGCGCGATTCGGGTACGAGCTCAAGCTCGATCGCCGGATGCTGGGCGTTGAGCAGATGCGCGCGCGGGGCGATGAAGGAAGTGCCGAAGGCCTCGGGCGTCGAGAGCCGCACCACGCCCGAGACCAGCTCGTCCTGCCCCTCGACGCGCCGGCCGGCGGACAGCACCTCCTCCTCGACCCGCTCGGCATGCTGCAGCAGTTCGAGTCCGGCTTTGGTCGGCTGTACGCCGCGCGGGGAGCGATCGAACAGACGGGTGCCGAGCGAGTGTTCGAGCGCGGTCACGCGGCGGGCGAGGGTCGTGTGGTTGAGGCCGAGGCGCTGGCCGCTCGCCATGAAGCTGCCGCTGCGGGCGACCGACAGGAACAGCCGCAGATCATCCCAGTTCAGCATTTATATTTTCGCACAGCTGCTCTGCATATCGCCCGTATATATGCGCAGTTATGCAAATGCTATCGGGACGCCTTCCAAGGAGAGGATTCCCCGAATGCGCGTGATTCAGCATTTCATCGACGGCGTTTCGACCACCGCGGCGCCCGCGCGGCTGGGCGATGTGTTCGATCCGTCGCTCGGTATTGTTCAGGCGCAGGTCGCGCTCGGTGACTCGGCCTTGCTCGACGCGGCGGTGGCCAGCGCCCGGGCAGCGCAGCCGGCCTGGGCCGCGACCAACCCGCAGCGCCGGGCGCGCGTGATGTTCCGGTTCAAGGAGCTGATCGAGCAGCATATGGACGAGCTCGCCGCGCTGCTGTCGCGCGAGCATGGCAAGGTGATCGCCGATTCGAAGGGCGACATCCAGCGCGGGCTCGAAGTGGTGGAATTCGTCTGCGGCGTGCCGCATCTGCTGAAGGGCGAATATACCGAGGGCGCCGGCCCCGGCATCGACGTCTATTCGATGCGCCAGCCGATCGGCATCGCCGCCGGCATCACCCCGTTCAACTTCCCGGCGATGATCCCCTTGTGGATGTGCGCGCCGGCGATCGCCTCGGGCAATGCCTTCATCATCAAGCCGAGCGAGCGCGATCCCTCGGTGCCGGTTCGGCTGGCCGAGCTGGCGCTCGAAGCCGGGCTGCCCAAGGGCATCCTCCAGGTCGTGCACGGCGACAAGGAGATGGTCGATGCGATCCTCGACCATTCCGACATCAAGGCGGTGAGCTTTGTCGGCTCGTCCGACATCGCTCAATATGTCTATGGCCGCGGCGCTTCGAACGGCAAGCGCATGCAGTGCATGGGCGGCGCGAAGAACCATGGCATCGTGATGCCCGATGCCGATCTCGACCAGGCCGTCGCCGACATCATCGGTGCTGCCTATGGCTCGGCGGGTGAGCGCTGCATGGCGCTGCCGGTGGTGGTACCGGTCGGCGAGGCGACGGCCGAGCGGCTGCGCGAGCGGCTGGTCGCGGCGATCGCCGAGCTGCGGGTCGGCCTCCCGACCGATCCGGATGCGCATTACGGCCCGGTGGTCAGCGCGCAGCACAAGGCGCGGGTCGAGAATTATATCCAGATGGCGGTGGACGAAGGCGCAGAGCTGGTCGTCGACGGACGCGGGCTTTCGCTCCAGGGTTATGAGAAGGGCTATTATATGGGCCCGACCCTGCTCGACCGCGTCACGCCCGAGATGCGGAGCTATCAGGAGGAGATCTTCGGACCCGTCCTGCAGATCCTGCGCGCTACGACGTTCGAGGAGGCAGTGTCCTATCCGACCAGTCATCAATATGGGAATGGCGTCGCCCTGTTCACCCGCAACGGCGATTTCGCGCGGAAGTTCGCGAGCAATGTCGAGGTCGGCATGGTCGGCATCAACGTGCCGATCCCGGTGCCGGTCGCCTATCACAGCTTTGGCGGCTGGAAGCGGTCGGGCTTCGGCGACCTGAACCAGTACGGGATGGACGGCATCCGCTTCTACACGCGGACCAAGACCGTCACCCAGCGCTGGCCGAGCGGCGGTGCGGTGCTCGACCAGAGCTTCGTGATACCGACCATGGGGTGAGGCGCGGGCCCGCCTTACAGTCTACCCTATTTCTCCAACTCTCCCCGATTTCTCCCCTCCCGCTCTCATCGTCGGCGCGATGCATTGCCTCGCGACCGGCGGAGACGCTTGATGCCTGCCGTCTTGCCAATAGGGGAAGCATGGGGCGCGGCGTTCAAACCGGGCTCCGAGACTTGACGCCTGATCCCCGGAAGCTTCTGCTTCGGGCGGCGTCACGGGCGGCGGGCGCAACCGCCCGAGCCAGAAGGTCGAGGAAGCAATGAAGCCTGGGACGAAATTGAAGAGCGTGGTGTGCGACACCGAAGTGATGGTGATCCGCGCCGGCGAGGGCGTCATCGCCTGTGGCGGCGCGCCGATGGCCGAGGAACGCCCGGCCGAGCGCGGTGCGATCGACCCTGCCTTCGCCGAGGGTACCAGGATCGGGAAGCGCTATGTCGATGCAGCGGCCACGGTCGAGTTGCTGTGCGTGAAGCCGGGCCAGGGTTCGCTGTCGCTGGACGGTGTCGCGCTGCAGACCAAGGACGCGAAGCCTTTGCCGGCGTCCGACTGAGGTTCTGCCCGGGTGAATATCGCGCTGATCCTGCAAATGGCCGCCGAGGCCGAGGCCGACCGGATCGCCCTGGTGTGCGACGGGCGGCGCTGGTCCCATGGCACGCTGCTCCGCGCGGCCGAGGGCGCGGCCCGGGTGATACGCGGGAGCGGCGCGACTCATGTCGCCCTGCTCGACGAAAGCAGCGAGGCGGCGACGATCGCCCTGTTCGGCGCGGCGCTTGCCGGCATCCCTTATGTGCCGCTCAACTATCGGCTGGCCGATCCCGATCTTGCCGCGCTGCTCGGCCGGATTGCGCCGGCGTTCATCATCGGCGACAGCGATCGGGTCGCCCGGCTGAGCCCCGACCCTGGCCATAACGTCCATCCGCGTGCCGACTTCGTCGCTCTGGCCGAAGCGGCCGCCGACGGGCCTGCGCTCGACGAGACGGAAGAGACCATCGCCGTCCAGCTCTTCACCAGCGGGACGACGGCCGCGCCCAAGGCGGCCTTGCTGCGCCACGCCAATCTCCTGTCCTATATTCTCGGCACGATCGAATTCGCCTCCGCACCCGAGGATGAGGCGACTTTGGTCAGCGTGCCGCCCTATCATATCGCGGGCATCGCAGCGTTGCTGAGCTCGATCTACGCGATGCGGCGCATCCTGTTGCTGCCTGCCTTCGATCCCGATGCGTGGCTCGCGCTGGTGGCAGCCGAACGCGCGACCAATGCCTTTGTCGTGCCCACCATGCTCTCGCGCATCGTCGCTGCCATCGACGCCGGCAACACGGCCGATATCTCCTCGCTGCGCGCGATCGCCTATGGCGGGGGCCGCATGCCGCTCGAGCTGATCGACCGCGCGCTCGACCTGTTCCCCAATACCGGTTTCGCCAATGCCTATGGCCTCACCGAGACCAGCTCGACGGTTGCCCTGCTCGGCCCGGACGAGCATCGTGCCGCGCACCGCTCGGACGACCCCGAAGTGCGGGCGCGGCTCGGTTCGGTCGGTCGGCCGCTGCCGACGATCGAGCTCGAGATCCGCGACGAGGCGGGGCAGAAACTGGCCCAGGGCGAACGCGGCGAAATCTATGTCCGCGGCGACCAGGTCTCGGGCGAATACAAGGAGCGCAGCGCACTCGACGCCGAGGGCTGGTTCCCGACCCGCGACGCGGGCTGGCTCGATGCCGAGGGCTATCTGTTCCTCGCCGGCCGTGCCGACGACGTGATCGTGCGCGGCGGCGAGAATATCTCGCCGGGCGAGATCGAGGATGTGCTGCTGACCCACGCCGCCATCGCCGATGCGGCTGCGGTCGCGGTGGCTTCGGCGGAATGGGGCGAGGCAGTGGGAATCGCGGTCGCCTGCCGTCCGGACCATGACCGTCCCGGCGAGGCCGAGCTCTGCGCCCTGATCAAGGACCGGCTGCGCTCCTCGCGCGTGCCCGAGCGCGTGGTCTTCGTCGACGCGCTGCCCTATAACGAGATGGGCAAATTGCTGAGGCGCGAGGTACGCAAGCTCTTCCAGGACTAGACGGCGTGTCGGCCGCCATTCCGCTGGCCGGCGTCGCTGATGCGTGGCTTGGGGCATTTGCGCGCGAAAGCGGCGCTGCCGCGCTTGCAGCGATCGATGGCGAGACGTTGCTCGGCGAGCGGGCGATGCTCGGGGGATTTTGCATTCCATCACGAATCTCGGCGGGTGGTGGGTGCCGCCTGTATGATGCCATTGGCGGTGTGATCGCGCTCAACCTCGCGCGTCCGGCCGATCGCGAATTGCTGCCCGCGTTGTTTGAAACCGACGCGTTCGATACGGCGGACGACGAAGCCATCGCCGCCATGGTCAGCGCCCGCGATTCGGACAGGCTGGTCGCACGGGGCCGTGCCATTGGGCTCGCGATCGCGGCAGAGTCCGAGACGGCCCCTCTCGGCCCGGCATGCCAGGTGATGACCAAAGGCCTGCCCGCCCCTCCGACCCGCCGTGCACCCCGCTTGCTCGACCTGTCCGCGCTCTGGGCCGGACCGCTCGCGGCCCATCTCCTCTGGCTCGCCGGCGCCAAGGTCATCAAGGTCGAAAGCCGCACCCGGCCCGATGCGATGCGCGAAGGCGGCGGGCAGTTCTTCGCGCTGCTCAACCAGGGCAAGGCAAGCGTCGTGCTGGATTTCGCCACGGCTGAGGGCCGCGAGGCACTGCGCTCGCTGATTGCCCGATCGGACATAGTGATCGAGGCGGCACGGCCGCGAGCGCTGGCACAGCTCGGCATCGATGCCGACGCGATCGTACGGGCCACGCCCGGCCTCGTCTGGCTGACGATCACCGGGCACGGCGCCGAGGGCGAAGCGGCGAACTGGGTCGGCTTCGGCGATGATTGCGGTGTGGCGGGAGGACTCAGCGCTGCACTTCGCGCCGTGACTGGCCGTCCGGGCTTTGTCGGCGACGCCATCGCCGATCCGTTGACCGGCATCCGCGCGGCCGGCCTGGCGTGGTCGAACTGGGCATCGGGCGAAGGCGGCCGGCTCTGCCTCTCGATGCGCGGCATCGTGGCCAAGGCGCTCGCCGAAGCGCGGTCGAAGGACACGGCAGCGCTGGACAGCGCTCTCATCGCTTGGGCGGGAGCGGCCGGATTGCCCTTCCCGGCGGTGAGACAGCGCGACGTGGGCGCTGTTTCTCCCTTCGGTGCCGATACGCTCGCTGAACGCGCGCCATGTTGATCCTTGGCGCAGAGCTGGAGGGCGGCGATCGCGGCGATGTCCGGATCGAGCGCGACAAGATCGTCGCGATCGGTGCGTTGCAGCCAAATGAGTCCGAACCGGTTTTCGAAGCGCATGGCGGATTGCTGCTGCCCGGATTGCACGACCATCACATCCATGTCGCCGCGCTGGCCGCATCCCTGACCTCCATCGCCTGCGGTCCACCGCAGGTGATCGATGCGGGCGGGCTGGCGGCAGCGCTCAGCGTTCCGGGCACCGGCTGGCTGCGCGGCGTCGGCTATCATGAGAGCGTGGCCGGCATGCTCGACGCGGCGAAGCTCGACCGCATCGCACCGGATCGGCCGGTGCGTATCCAGCATCGTGGCGGGCGGATGTGGTTCCTGAACTCGGCCGCGCTAGATGTTTTGCTTGCCGATCATGCAGCCCCGCCGGGGCTCGAGCGGATCGGCGGGCGCTACACCGGCCGGTTGTTCGAAGAGGATGCCTGGCTGAAGGCGGCGCTCGCCGGACGGCCGCCCTGCTTTGCCGAGGTGGGCGCGATGCTCGCGCGCGTCGGCGTAACCGGGCTGACGGAAATCTCGCCCGCCAATGATGCCGTGATCGCGCGGCACTTCGCCGCTGAGCATGCGAGCGGGCATCTGCCGCAAAAGATACTGCTGGCGGGCAGGCCCGAGCTCTCGGAAGTGGATATGAGCGAAGCTGTGCGGCTCGGCCCCGTCAAACTCCATCTCCATGAAGAGGCCCTGCCAGCACTCGACGATGCCGTGACCTTCGTGCGCGATGCGCATGATCGCGGCCGCGCCGTCGCGATCCACTGCGCCACCGAAGTCGAACTGGTCTTCGCGCTCGCCGCGCTCGACGAGGCGGGCGCCGCCAAAGGCGACCGGATCGAACATGCCTCGGTCGCGCCCGACAGCGCGGTCGCCGAGATCGCGCGGCTCGGGCTCGCGGTGGTGAGCCAGCCGCATTTCATTGCCGAGCGCGGCGACGCCTATCGCGCTGATGTCGCGCCGGCGGACCTGCCCCTGCTCTATCGCCTGCGCGCCTTTCTCGATGCCGACGTGACGCTTGCCGGCGGCAGCGATGCGCCGTTCGGCGGCACCGACCCCTGGGCTTCGATGGCGGCCGCCGTTTTGCGCCGGACCCGATCGGGTGCAAGCATCGGCCCGGACGAGGCGCTCACGCCGGAACAGGCACTCGACCTCTATCTCCGCGCGCCCGAAACGCTCGACCAGCGCCGTCAGATCGAGATCGGCGCCCCCGCCGATCTCTGCCTGCTCGACCGCAGCTGGGATCGCGCGCGCGCCGACCTCGCCTCAGTCGTCGTCCGCTCGACCTGGATCGACGGGCGGCTGGTCTTCGATCGCGTCGATCAATCCCCAGCGTAAGGCTATCGCGGCGTTGATGCGCCGGCCCGACAGGATCATCAGTGCCGCTCGCTGGCGCCCGATCCGGCGCGACACCGAAACGCAACCGCCTGCGCCAGGAATCAGGCCCATCTGCAGTTCGGGAAGCTGGAACCAGGCGTAGGGGGAGGCCGTGACACGGCCGGCAAAGGCCGCCATCTCGAGCCCAGCGCCGATACAGGGCCCCTGCACATGCACATCGACTATCCCTGCGCACCGCGACAACGGATGCGCGGGAAGCGTCAGGCACCGAATCTGATGCGCGGTCACCGGATCCCGCGTGGTGCCGAATTCGGCAAGGTCCGCCCCGATGCTGAAGACCCGCCCCGTCGATCGCAGTTCGACCAGGCTTATGTCCGGGTCGAGTGCGGCGACCGAGAATGCCTCGAATAATCCGTCGCGCATGCCCCGATCGATCGCATTCAGCTGCGGTCGATCGATCAGGATGCGAAGAACGCTTCCCTCCCGCGTCGCCAGGATCCGACCCGCCGTTCGAAGCTCTCCCGCAAAATCCAGCTTCGTATCCAGCCATGGCGCATGCTCGGCGCTTCCCTGCAGCATTCCGTAGCAAAGCGATTCAAATGTAAGTGCCCGGTCGATCGGCAGGCCTTCGATGCTGCGCAGCAACTGGACCGCCGCTGCCGCCGCATTGGGATGCCGCGTCACCTGTTCGACAAGCGTTCGGCCGGGTACTGGCCCGTCGATCACCGCATCGAGCAGATGCGCGGCGGGGTGCGCCGGATCGCCGCGCCCGATGACCGGGAAGGGCGGCAATCGCAGTGATGAAGGCTCGCTCTTCCAGCTATCCAGATCGACAAAGGCCAGGGGCAGCACATCGCCGGCCCAGTCGAAGGCGAGGCTTTCCGGATCGATCAGCCAGGGGTCGATTTTCGCCAGATCGCCCTCCCCTTTCCGCATCATCGCCCCGACGATTGCCTCCGCTTGCCCGGCGCGTAAAGCAGATTAGAGATCGCTCCAATGAAATCCCTGGCCGAGCTGTGCGCTGAAACGCTTGCCATCGATCCGAGGCGCCCCGCCATCGAATTCGCCGGGCACTGGCATGATTGGGGCCAGGTCGAGGCGCTCGTACAGGACATCCGCCGCCTATTGGCCGAATGCGGGGCGGGGGCACATGCGACGGTCAGCTTCGTGCCGCGCAACCGCCCCTCGGCGCTCGCCGCGTTGCTTGCGATGCTGGCCGACGGGCGCAGCGTGCGGATGATCTACGCCTTCCAGTCCGCCACCGCGATCGCGAGCGCGATCGAGCGGCTCGATTCGCCGGTGGCGATCATGGCCGAGGCGGATTTCACCCCTGAAGTGCGCGCAGTCCTGGCAGTGAAGGGGATGGCAGGAATCGGCCTGAGCGAGATGCGGGCACAACTGATGCCCGGCCTCGAACAGGGCCTGCCGCGGCTCGAGCGGTACACGAGTCCGCGGGTCGAAATCCTGACCAGCGGCACCACCGGCCCGCCCAAGCAATTCCCGATCGGCCATGATGTCATCGCCAAATTCGTCCTGAACCAGGGCGTGACGATGATCGACGATCCCGACGAGCCGCCTTTCCTGATGTCGTTCCCGATCGGCAATATCTCGGGCATCTACAGCGTCGCTGCCTCCTTGCTGCGCGGCAGGCGGGTCGTGCTGCTCGACCGCTTTTCGGTCGGGAAATGGCATGAGTTCGTGCTGCGCTACCGCCCGATGGCGGGCGGCGCACCGCCGGCGGCGGTCGCGATGATCCTTGATGCCGATCTGCCGGTGGAGGATCTGTCTTCCCTCAAATTTTTCAGCACCGGCGCGGCACCGCTCGACCCGAATGTTCAGCGACGGTTCGAAGCGAAATACGGCATTCCGATCCTGCTCTCCTATGGCGCGACTGAGTTCGGCGGGCCGGTGGCGGCTATGACGCCGCTGCTGCGGTCCGAATGGGGCGACGCGAAATTCGGCAGCGTCGGACGCGCCATGCCCGGCGTCGAACTGCGCATCCGCGATCAGCAGACCGACGAGATCCTTCCGCCCGGCGAGGAGGGCATCCTCGAAGTCGTCTCACCGCGCATGGGACCGGACTGGATCCGCACCTCGGATATCGCGGTCATCGACCAGGACGGCTTCCTGTTCCATCGCGGGCGGGCGGACGGGGCGATCATGCGCGGCGGCTTCAAGGTCCTGCCCGAGACGATCGAACGCGCGCTGCTGCTGCATCCGGCGGTCTCCGCGGCGGGGGTGGTCGGCGTGGTGGACAAGAGACTGTCCGAGGTGCCTGGCGCGGTGATCGAGTTCAAACCGGCCGTGCCTCGGCCGGATATCGCCGAGCTGGAGGCGCATCTGCGCGCGCATCTGCCCTCGACCCATATTCCGGTGCACTGGCGTGTGGTCGAGAGCCTGCCGAAAAACCCGTCGTTCAAGATCGACCGTCCGGCATTGCGGCGGTTGTTCGAGGAGGAGCGGCCCGATTGAGCGGCATCGAGTTCAGGCAAGCTTAGGATATTCGCGCTATCCAGCCGCCTGTCTGGGAGGCCGCAATGACATTTTCGACAGGGCAGTCGAGCGTGCCGCGTGGAAATCTGGGAACCCTGGCCGGGCTGCTCATCGGCCTGGGCGGATATGGGTTGGCCCGCTACGCTGGGGTTCCGCTGCAAACCGCGCTTGCCGCTGTATTCGCACTCTGCGTCGCGACAATAATCGGTTATCCGATCGGCCTGCTCGTTGGTCATTTCATCAGCCGCGACAGCGATGTCGATACGCCCGCGTTCCGCCTGATAGCATGGGCGAATCTTCTCGCCTGGATAATTCCGGCGGTCGGCATGGCGCTTTCGGCGATGACCTGGCTGTTCTTCCGCAGATCGGAAGAGAACTGCGCCCTTTATTGGTGGCTCAGCCTCGCCGGCGGCCTGCTTGCACTCGCATCAGCGGCTATCGGCGGCGGCGTGGCAGCGAGCCAGCGAACAGTCGACCGATGCCCATTCGCCGCCCGGGAGCACTGGTCGAATGCCGACCTCGCAATCTGCTTCAGCCAAAAACCCCGAGCAAAGACGATCTAGCAAGCGAACCGCAGCGTTCCGCCGTCGACCGACAGGCGCGGCCTGATCGCCCCGACGCTCGATTGCAGGCATAGCGCATTCGAGCCTTCACTGACGGCATAAAGGCGGTAATCCCTTCCTCCTCGCCATGGAGCGCGCAGGGCGGTGATGCGCGACGCAAAGAGGTTGGTTCCTTCATGACGCAGTTCGACGGTGCGCATATTACGCCGACGGGATGGCGCATCCGCTGGAATGCCGAACTCGCACGGCAGGCTTATGCCGATGGCTGGTGGCGGAGGGAGCTCTGCACCGATGCGCTGCGCCGGATCGCGGCGGACGATCCGGATCGCATTCTGGTGATCGACGGCGAAACCCGCCTCACCGCCGGCGACCTTCACGATCGCGCCGGCCGGCTCGCGCAAACCATGCTCGCCCGTTTCGCGCCGGGCAGCACCGTGTCGTTCATGCTGCCCAACTGGCAGGAGGCAGCGGTGATCTACATGGCCGCGACCATGGCCGGGATGGTCGCCCACCCGATCCTGCCGTCACTGCGGGACCATGATCTGCGCTTCATGCTCGCTGATATCGGCAGCCGGATGATCTTCGTGCCGGGCAGCTTTCGCGGCCATGATTATGCGGCGATGCTGGCACGGGTGACGGACGCAATAGAAACGCCGCCCGAGACCGTGGTCGTCCGCGGCGACGCGGGGCCGCACACGCCCTTCGCGACCCTGTTCGATGCGGCGGCAACGGCGCCCCTTCCAGAGATCCACCCCGACGATGTCCGCATGGTCATGTACACCAGCGGCACGACCGGCCGGCCCAAGGGCGTGATGCACACCCATAATTCGATCAACGCGCTGATCCGCCAGATCGGGCGACACTGGCTGATCGCGCCCGGCGACCGTTTCCTGGTGCCCTCGCCGATCAGCCACATCGGCGGATCCATTTATGCCTTCGAGACGCCCTTGCTGCTCGGCACCACCGCGATCCTGATGGAAAGCTGGGACCCGGATGCGGCGGTGGAGATCATGGCGCGCGAGCGCTGCACGCACATGGCGGGCGCCACGCCCTTTCTACAGCATCTCCTGGCGGCGGCGCGCAAGGCCGAGACGCGCCTGCCCGACCTGAAGCTGTTCATCTGCGGCGGAGCGTCCGTCCCGCCCGCGCTGATCCGCGAGGCCGCCGGCTATTTCGAGAGCGCGGTCGTCAGCCGAGTCTATGGCTCGACCGAGGTCCCCGTCACCACAGTGGGCGTGATCGATCGGGACGATATCGACCATGCCGCCGAGACCGATGGCCGTCCCGGCATCGCGACCGTCAGGATCGCGGAGGATGGCGAAATCCGCGCGCGCGGGCCACAGATGCTGGTCGGCTATGTCCATGCCGAGGACGAGGCCGACGCGTTCGACGAGCAAGGCTATTACCGGACCGGCGATCAGGGCCGGCTGGTCGACGGCGACCATCTCGTCGTCACCGGGCGGATCAAGGACCTGATCATCCGCAACGGCGAGAATATCTCGCCCAAGGAAATCGAGGACCTGCTTGTCTCGCACCCCGCCATCGCCGAGATCGCGATCGTCGGCGTGCCCGATGCGCGCACCGGCGAGCGGGCGGTGGCGGTGATCGTGCCCCGCGACGGCGCAGCGCCGGATGTGCCCGCGCTCGCCGACTATCTCGCCGGCTTCGGCGTGGCGCGGTTCAAATATCCGGAAGCGGTGGCGCTGTGGGATGCCTTGCCCAGGAACGATGCTGGCAAGGTACTGAAACAGGGTATCAGAGCAAGGCTCGTCTCTGAGTAGAACATTGCTCCTTCCGTTCCCCGGCGCAGGCCGGGGCCCAGTTGAAGGACGCCCTTGATACGCGTTGCGCACCTTTACTTCCGCCATCCCGACCGGGCCCCGGCCTGCGCCGGGGAACGAAAAGGGGCGATCACCCCCCGCTTTTCGTCATCGCGAAGCTGTAGCCGATATGCTCGGCATGGCCGTTCGGAACCGGCTCGAAGATCACCGGATCAGTCCGGTCGCCGATCTCGTCCATCCGCGCGGCGACCTCGTCGATCGTCCAGCGCGGCTGATACACCCCGCGCGTTTCGGCGGCATAGACCTTGGCCACGCGCCCGGCGATCGAGACCAGCATCTCGCCGCTGATCGAGCAGGCGTCATGCGCCAGCCACGCAACCGACGGCGCGACCAGCTCCGGCTCCATCGGCGGATAGACCGAGGTGTCGCGGCCTTCGGCCATGCGGGTCACTGCGGCGGGAACGATACAGTTGCTCTTCACGCCGAACTCGGCGCCTTCGATCGCGGCGACATGCGACAGGCCGATCGCGCCAGCCTTGGACACCGAATAATTGGCCTGGTTGCGGCTGCCGTACAGCCCGCCGATCGACGAGGTCAGCACGATCCGGCCATAGCCGGCATCGCACATCAAGGCGAAGGCCGGGCGCACGACATGGAAAGCGCCCATCAGATGAACGTCGACGACGGCGTCGAAATCCTCCTGGGTCATCTCGCGCAGCGGCGCGCCGCGGACATTGCCGGCATTGTGGATCAGGATATCGATCCGACCCCAGCTGTCGATTGCCGCCTGGATGATCGCCTTGCCGCCCTCCGGCGTTGCGACCGATTCCGTCGAGGCAATCGCCTCGCCGCCCGCCGCGCGGATTTCCCGGACGACCTCCTCGGCAACGCCGGTTTCGGTTTCGCCGCCCTTCATGCTGCCGCCGGGATCATTGACCACGACCTTGGCACCCTTGGCCGCGAGCAGCAGCGCATAGGAGCGGCCCAGCCCGCGCCCGGCGCCGGTGATGACGGCAACGCGATCGTCGAATCTCAGTTCAGTCATGGGATTATCCTTGCACCGGCATCCGGCGGATCATCCCAGCCTATCATGGCCCCTGGGGCGTCGGAACCGGCGCACGCCAGATTTCGGCCGGGCGATGAATGCCGGACCGCAGCTTGACAAGGCGCCGCCAAATGCTGCGCAGCAAGAGCGCGCGCGTCTTGAAGGAACAGTCGATGCAGGTTGCGATCATCACCGGGGCCGGCAGCGGCATTGGCCTCGGCACCGCGAAGATGCTGTATGACGCAGGCATGGCGATCGTCGGCGTTGGCCGCGATCCTGAGAAGCTCGCGACGCTCGCCGCCACGATCGGCGACCCGTCGCGTCTTGCCACTCTTTCAGTCGATGTCACCGAGGACGATGCGCCGCAGCGGATCGTGGCGCTCGCACTCAAGCGTTTCGGGCGGATCGATTTCCTGATCAACAATGCCGGCGCCGGCAGCCCCAAGCCGCTCCATGAAACCGATGACGCGACGCTCGACCATTTCCTCGATCTGATGCTGCGCGCGCCTTTCCGCCTCTGCCGCGAGGCGATCGGCCATATGGGCGCCGGCTGCGCCATCGTGAATGTCACGTCCACCTACGCCATGATCGGCGGGCGGCGCGGTGGCGCCTATTCCGCAGCGAAGGGCGGCCTCACCTCGCTCACCGAGCATATCGCCTGCGACTACGGGCCGAAGGGCATCCGCGCCAATTGCGTCGCGCCCGGCGTGACGATGACCGACATGGTCCGCCACCGTTTCGACGACGAGATGTTCAAGCGGGTGAATTTCGAGACCACCCCCTTTCCCCGGCTGGGCGAAGTCGAGGATGTCGCCAGCACGATCGCCTTCCTGTGTTCACCGGGGGCGGGCTTCATCAACGGCCAGACGATCGTGGTGGACGGCGGCTGGACGACGACCAAATATCTGTCGGACCGGGCACTCCGGACGGAATGGGTCGAGCCGGACGCGGGGTGACACCCGCTTTCCGCCGCCTGCGGCTGCGGACTCACAGTGCTAATGGTCAAAATCACACGTTTGGCACCGCATGGCATTGATCCCGAACGGCGAAAAAATGGTGGAATCGCGACAGTCGGCTCTCTTGACCAAAATTCCGGCCGGGCAACCGTCGCCCAACTTTAAAGATTGCGCGATTACGAGTTTTACGAACTCTCGATCAGCATGGGCCATGCCAGAAAACGCCATCGCCCAGCTCCGACCAGCACTCTTCCAGCATCGACAGGTCCTGTTTATTCGAGGCGAAGCCGTATCCCCAACCGCCGTCGAAAAACTCTTTTGTCGTAATATCCACCATCGTACGACGGACGGTCACGGAAACAGGCTTCAGGCTGGCAATCGCACGCGGCCATTTGTCTCTAGCTATGCGAACAGATTGCCCGGACGGCCCAATCGGGTGAGTCGCCATCAACTGTTGCGATTCGACCGCGACTTCCCGCAATAGTGTCTGATCGTGCGTGGGGTGTGGGAACGCGCAATATATGCCGACCGCTATCAAAATCGCGAGTGCGGCCACGATGCGTAGACACCTGCTCACTGAGGCTTTTCCAACGGCTTGTGCCTCATCTCGTTGATCATGTGACGGGTGCTGACAGGCATTTCGAACGTCGGCAAGCGGGGAGCGGTGCTCCGGCAATGAACGACAGCACCCGGGGCGGTTCTGCCATTACCCGAGGTATCAAGCCTGTGATCTTTGGTGACTAGATATCGCCCGGCACCTCGGGGCTCGGGCAGCACGCATCCATGCAGATCCGGCGAAGCAATGCGATCATCTCCGCCTGCCTGTCAGCCGGCATATTCCGCGCGATTCGCGCCTCATGTTGCTCGAACACCCGCTTCGCCCTGACATGCAGATCCCGCCCCTTCGCCGACAGCGACAACGCGATCGCGCGCCCACGGCCGGGCACACGCTCCAGCGCGCCGACAGCCGCAAGCTGATTGATCAACGGCACCAGATTGGCCGGCTTGGCGCGCTGCGCCCGGCCGATCGCGCTTTGCGTGCAGCCGGGGTTCGCGCCGATCAGCATGATCAGCGATGCCTCGCTTGGATTGAGCCCGAGCGGCGCCAGCTCATCCGCCAGAGCCGACATCACCGCCACCGATGTCCGCCGAAGCTGGAACCCGAGCATCGTCTGGAACGGGTCGGAGAAGCTCTCGATATCGCCGGCGGGTTTTTTCACGGCCGATTGGGTAGCCCGCTTGCCATGGCGCCGCAAGCGAGCATATTATGTTTCATAACATAAGTCGAATCGCCGGATCGGATGCGGTTCAGCCAAGGGAGAGAGACATGCACGCCAGGATTCCCGTGGCACGGCATTTTGCCGCCGCCACCGCCGCGACGCTCCTCGCCGGCCTCACGCCCCAGATCGCGACTGGACAGGAAACCCCGATGGCCAAGGCGGATACCGGTTCGATCAAGCCCGACGGGACAGTTGTCGTCCCCTCGTTCGAGCTTCCGCCCTCCATCTATGTCAGCGACGCAGCGAAGAAGGCGATGCCCAGGGCGCCGACCGACCCCGAGGCGCAGATGCGGCAGTTGCTCGCGGCCGGCCAGATCCCGGCGATCCGGCCCAAGATCGGCCAATATATGGCGGCGCAGATCAACCCGCTGAAGGCGATGTACAAGGTCGAGACGCGCGACGCCGTCATCGCCGGCGTGCCCGCGGTCTATGCCACGCCGATCGGTGGGGTGCCCAGGGCCAATGCCGCGAAGATCCTGCTCAACCTGCCGGGCGGCGGCTTTGTCATTGGCATGGCGCCGGGCACGGGCATGGTCGAATCGATCCCGCTTGCCAACCTTGCCGGGGTCGAGATCGTCAGCATCACTTATCGCCAGGCGCCCGAGGCTAAATATCCGGCGGCGACCGAGGATGTGGTCAAGGTCTATCGCGAGCTGCTCAAGACCCACAAGCCTCAGGATATCGGCATTTTCGGCTGCTCGGCGGGCGGGCTGCTGACGGCGGAGGCGATGGCCGCCTTCGTCAGGGAGAAGCTGCCGATGCCGGCCGCGATCGGTATCTTCTGCGCTTCGGCCGATGCGCGCTGGGGCGGCGACAGCCAGACCTTCACCCGGCCGTTCCAGGCATTGCCGCCACGCCCGGCCAGCCGTGGCTATTTCGAGGGCGCTGACCTCAATGACTCGGCTGTCTCGCCGGTCGTCTCACCGGATATCCTGAAGCGCTTCCCGCCGACGCTGATCATCACCGCATCCCGGGCGATGGAAATGAGCGCGGCGATCAACACGCACCGTGAACTGGTCAAGGCCGGCGTGACCGCTGACTTGCATGTCTGGGACGGCCTCGGCCATGCCTTTTTCTACAACCCGGCCCTGCCGGAATCGCGCGAGGCGTTCGATGTGATGACCCATTTCTTCCGCCAATATCTGAAGCTCGCCAGATAGCGCGCAACCTTCAGGCGAGGAGTTCCAATTCCCTCTCAGCCCGCCGCTTGCGCGGCGGAGTCTGGGTGACCGGCACCAGCGCGTCGGCATGGCGCGCGCGTTCGATCATCGCCGGATCGGCATCAGCATAGAGCGTCGTGCGCGGGCGCGGCAGGCGGCCGGTCGAGCGGATTACGGCCTCCATCGCCTGCGGCGGCAGTTCCTGGCCATGGGCGCTGCCGGCGGCGCGGGAGATGCTCTCGTTCATCAGCGTGCCGCCAAGATCATTGGCGCCGCCCTGAAGACAGAAGGCCGCGCCTTCGCGACCGAGCTTGGTCCAGCTCGTCTGGATATTGGTGATGTGCGGATGCAGCACCAGCCGCGCGACGGCGTGCATCAGGCGCACCTCGCGGAAGGTCGGCCCGGCACGGGTCAGCCCCTTGCGGGCGAGCGGCGCTTCCATATAGACGAAGGGCAAGGGAACGAATTCCGTAAGACCGCCGGTGCGCATCTGCAGCGTACGCAGCGCAAGCAGATGCTTCGCCCAATGCGCTGTGGTTTCGACATGGCCGAACATGATGGTGGCGGTGGTCCTGAGGCCAACCTCGTGCGCGGTGCCGACCACCTCGAGCCATTCGGCGGCGCTCAGCTTGTCCGGGCAGATGACGGCGCGGACATCCTCATCGAGGATCTCCGCCGCGGTGCCCGGCAGCGAACCGAGCCCTTCCGCCTTCAGCCGCTCGAGAAAGGCGCGCACGCTGATGCCGAGCGTCTGCGCCCCATGCATCACCTCAAGCGGCGAGAAGGCATGGACATGGATATCCGGCACCGCCGCCTTCGCGGTGCGCAGGATGTCGAGATAGGTCTGGCCGGTATAGGCCGGATGGATGCCGCCCTGCAGGCAGACCTCGCTCGCGCCGCGCGCCGCCGCCTCGCGCACGCGGCGGGCGATCTCCTCATGGTCGAGATCATAGGGGCGGCCGCGCAGATCCTCATGCGTGCGCCCCTTGGAAAAGGCACAGAAGCCGCAGGCATAGGCGCAGATATTGGTGTAATTGATATTGCGATTGACGACAAAGCCGACCGCGACACCATTGACCTTGCGGCGAAGGTCATCGGCAGCGGCACACACCCGCTCGACATCACCGCCACGTGCTGAGAACAGCGTCTCGACCAGAGCAGCGTCAGGCTCTCGCCCATCGGCCAGCGCGGCGAGCGCGTCACTGATCGCGGGATCGAACGGCCCGGTTTCGCGTCCCGGCAATGGCGGCGGGACATTGCTGTCGCCGCTGTGCCAGCGATCGTCGCGACCCCAGCCATGGGTATCGCTGTGCCGCAAAATGGCGGGCAGGACTTCAGGCGCGATCCAGCGTCTCGCATCGGCCAGCCAGCGCGGATAGACCGGGAGGCGCGGCACGAGGATGCGCCCACCCGCCTCGGTCCCTTCGTGCAGCCGCTCGCGTTCCGGCCAGGGCGCCTCGGGGTTCACATGATCGGGCGTAACCGGGGAGACGCCGCCCCAATCGTTGATCCCAGCCTCCATCAGCCGCGGAAAATCATCGGCCGACAGGTTGGGCGGCGCCTGGATGTTCATCTCAGCGCCGAGGATCAGCCGCGCCGCGGCGATCGTCCAGAGCAGGTCGGCCAGATCAGGCTCGGCCGCGTCCGCCATCGGCGTGCGGGCCTTCGCGCGGAAATTCTGGACGATCACTTCCTGGATATGGCCATGCTCGCGCGCCAGATCGCGCAGCGCGAACAGGGCATCGAGCCGCTCGTCCCGGGTTTCGCCGATGCCGATCAGGATTCCGCTGGTGAAGGGAATCGCCAGCTCGCCGGCCAACCGGATCGTCTCCAGGCGGGCGGCCGGCAGTTTGTCGGGCGACTGGTAATGCGCGCCGCCCTTCTCGCCCAGCCGCTCGGCCACTGTCTCCAGCATCAGCCCCTGCGAGGCGGATACGCGGCGTAGCGCCAGCAGATCCTCGCGCCCCATCACCCCGGCATTGACGTGCGGCAGCAGCCCGGTCTCGCGCAGCACCAGCGCGCACATATCGGTGAGATAGGCGATGGTCGACGCATAGCCCATCGCCTCCAGCGCCTCGCGCGCCACGGCGTGGCGCAGCTCGGGCTTGTCGCCCAGCGTGAACAGCGCCTCGGTGCAGCCCTGCGCCTGCCCCGCCCGGGCAATGGCGAGCACTTCATCGGGCGCCAGATACGACTTTTCATGCCGATCGAGCGGGCGCGAGAAGGTGCAGTAATGGCAATAATCGCGGCACAGCCGGGTCAGCGGGATGAAGACCTTGGGCGAGAAGGACTGGACCAGGCCGTGCCCCGCATCGCGCAGCACCCGGGCCTCCGCCATCAGCGCATCCAGCGGCGCAGCCAGCAGGTGCGCGCGCAATGCGTCCTCATGTCCATCAGGCTGCGACATGCGCGATCGACTCCTCCTCCGCGCCCATGTTCGCGCGGCGACCGGCTTCTCCTAGGCCTGTTCGGGAGTGCGGAACAATGATCGGCGGCGCCTCGAGCTCCGCCCATCGCCTCGCCGATATGACCTCCGCGCAAATTGACTCGGGGCCAGTGCCCATGTCCAGTTCGGGGCAGGAGGAAGGCGCATGGGCGAACCCGGGACCGATCACCCGCTCGACGGGCAGGTCGCGCTGATCACCGGCGGCGGCGGCGGCATCGGCCGCGCCATTGCCCTCGCGCTGGCGAGCGCGGGCGCCAACATCGTCATCGCCGACATCGTCCCCGAACGCTGCGAGGAAGTGGCCGCGCGGGTGCGGGAAGTGGGGCGCGAGGCGCTTGCCTGCCCCACCGATGTTACCGACACCGATCAGGTCGCGCAGGCAGTGGCGGCGGCGGATGCCCGGTTCGGCCGGCTGGACATTCTCGTCAACAATGCCGGCGGCGTTTCCGGGCGCGCCTTTGCCGACCAGTCCGAACGCTCCTGGCGCAAGCATATCGACCTCAATCTGGTGAGCATGCTGGCCGCGACCTCAGCCGCCATCCCGATCATGATCCGGGCCGCGCGGGGCGGGGCGATCATCAACGTCAGCAGCATCGAGGCGTCCCGCGCGGCCCCTCTCTACGCAGTCTATGCCGCGTGCAAGGCCGGCATGAACAATTTCACCCGGACCATGGCGCTGGAACTTGGCAGCCACGGCATTCGCGTCAACGCGATCGCGCCCGACTACACCGTCACGCCCGGCCTGCGCGGCAATGTCAGCGGACCGGTCGACGAGGCCAAATGGCACCAGCCGAGCCCCGGACAGGAAGACGCGATCCGGCGCCGTACCCCGCTCGGCCGCGGCGGACTGGCGGAGGAATGCGGGCAGGCCGCCCTGTTCCTCGCGTCGCCCGCGAGCAGCTACATCACCGGCGTGGTGCTCCCGGTCGATGGCGGCACCTGGGCCTCGAGCGGCTGGGTGCGCGACAGGGCGGGCAAATGGATGCTCGCTGAACCCTATGCTGATTTCGAGGACGATGCATGATCCAGTTCAACATCCCCCTGCCCTTCGATCTCGGCGACGAGGCCTTCCTCACCATGGAAGCCGTCAAACAGGTCGGCGGCGCGATCGAGCGGGCAGGCTTCGCCGCCTGCCTCGTCACCGATCATCCCTGCCCGACCGGCCGCTGGCTCGATAGCGGCGGGCACCATGCGCATGATCCATTCGTGATGCTCTCGCTGGTCGCGGCGGTGACGACCAGGATCCGCCTCCAGACCGGCATCCTCGTATTGCCCTATCGCAACCCCTTCATCGTCGCGCGCTCGATCGCCTCGCTCGATCGCTTCTCCGGCGGCCGCGTGACGATCGGCATGGGCGCGGGCTATCTCAAGGGCGAATATCGCGCGCTCGGCGTCGATTTCGAACAGCGCAACGAGCTGATGGACGAATATCTGAAGGCGCTGAAGCTGGCTTTGTCAGGCGAGGAATTCGCCTTCGAGGGCAATGGCTACCAGGCGTTCGGCAACCGCATCCTGCCCGGCCCGGTCCAGAAGCCGCACCCGCCCCTGCTGGTCGGCGGCAATGCCCGGCGCGCCATCCGCCGCGCCGTCGAGCTGGGCGATGGCTGGTATCCCTTCTTCACGGTGGGCGGCGTTTCCACCAGCACGACCCGCACCGCCGACATCACCAACGAGGAAGAGCTGGCCGAAGCCCTCGCCTATATGCATGCCCATTGCGAGACTGTCGGCCGCGAGACGCCGCCTGTCGTGGCGATCGGCAGCATCGTGAAGCCGGGCGAGAGCTGGACGCCGCAGCTGATCATCGATCGCGCCGGGCGGTTTGCGGAACTGGGCCTGGTCGCCGCGGGCATGAATATCGAGGGCCGGACGCCAGCGGAGTGGTGCGACAATGCCGAGCGCTTCGGGCAGGATGTGATCGCGAAGCTTGGAACGAGGTAATACGGCCCTCACTGTTCCCCGGCGAAGGCCGGGGCCCAGTCGGGGGAGGTCTATGGCGAGCGTTGCCCGTCGTTACTTCAGCTTTCCCAACTGGGCCCCGGCCTTCGCCGGGGAACAGCAGGTTAATCGCCTCTGATCCCCGGCCCGACATCGCGCCCGGCCCAGGCGGCGAAGCGCTGGCCCTCCAGATCCTTTACCACCCGGTCGTCCAGATCGAAGACCTTCACCGGCCTGTCCTCGGGCGCATAAGCGGGCCAGCCAGGGCCGGGCGTCAGGTGGCGGACGAAATGGGCATAATGCCCAACCATACGCTCGCCCAATGCCGCCCTTTTGCCGCGCATCCGCCCGCCGCGGGCAAAGACGGCGCGTGCGCCCTTCATCGGCCAGGTCAGCGTCAGGTCAAGCCCGTGCGTCGCGCCCGCAATCGGGTGGCTATAGTCGAAGCGGTAGAACCAGGTAGGGCTGTGCCCGGCGTTGCGCTCGGCGAAGTTGCGGGTCGGCATGTAGAAAGTGAGGTCGCTCGCCAGCGCCCGCCGCCCGTGCTTGGTGCGCGGATAGGTGGCAAGGATGCGGTCCGCATGATCCTTGCCGAGCTGGTCGACCAGCAATGCCTCGAGCTCGGGCCATTTCGACGGCAGGATATCGCCAGGCATTATTTCGAACAGCCGGATCTCGTCGCGCGCCGCGCCTGCGATCAGCGGCACCGGCGCCGAGGGCCGTTCATGCGCCTCGTCGAACGATCCGGCGATGAGATCGCCATCGAACCACGGCGCGGCGGGGATCGTCCCCGGATTCTCCGCGCCGACCTGGGCCTGCGCTTCGAACAATTGGCGCAGGTCCATCGTCCGCAGTTTCTCGAGGCTGCCCTGATCGAGGCCGAGCAGTTCGGCATAGCGTCGTGCGATCTTGCGGCTCATCTCCTGGCTGTGGATCAGGCTGAGCGCCCCGCTCTGCATGATCGCACCGCGGAACAACGGCCAGCCGACTGTGCGTGCAGCAGCAGCGATACCGACATCGACCCCGCCGACTGCCCGCCGATCGTCACCCGTTCGGGGTCGCCGCCGAACGCAGCGATATTGTCCCGCACCCATTGCAATGCCGCGATCTGGTCGCGCAGGCCGAGATTGGAGGGAATGTCGGGCAGCCCGAGCACGTCACCGAAATTGACGAAGCCGAGCACCCCGACCCGGTAATTGATAGTGACCACGATAATGTCGCCGGCCCTGGCCATCGCCGACCCGTCATAGCTGTTGCCGGTGCCGACCACGAACGCGCCGCCATGGATCCAGACATAGACCGGCTTGCGCCCGACATCCGCGCCACCCTCGGGCACATAGATGCTGAGATCGAGGCAATCCTCCGCGAATATAGCCGGGTTCAGCATCGCGCGTTTGGCCGAGTTGCCGTACATTTGCGGGCATTGCGACCCGAAGACATTGGCGTCGCGCACGCCCTCCCATGGTTCGACTGGACGCGGCGCCCCGAACCGCTCCGCCTGTGCATAGGGCACGCCAAGCCAGCGCCGCACGCCGTCTTCGCTGAATCCGCGCACCGCGCCGGCGCATGTCTCGATGGTCAAATCCGTCATGCCGCCCCCGTGATGATCTGTGTCAGGCTTTCATGGGCCGATCGCTCGATCATGCCGTAGGCCTGTTGCCCGTCCCAATCATACAGCACGCCGCTCTGCTGCAGGTTGAGCCCACCCATGTCGGGATTACCGACCCGAAAGGTCGAGAGCAGGGTCTTGCCCCCGATCCGCGTCCGGCCGAGGTCCGATTCAAGCACGAGCGATACGTCGTCGCCCTGCGGCACGATCCGGCGTAGCCACGGTGCCTCGACGACGCGTGCCGCAATCATGTGCGTGCCATCCCAGATATAGCCTTCATTGTAGCTCGGCTTGCCGTCCTCGCCCGGAGGATAGGCAATATAGCCGAACGCCCGTCCGTCGGGGAAAACCGCCGACTGCCAGCAATGCCCCCGGAACCCCTCGAGCTGCCGCACGCTCTGCCGGTGGATGCGCAGGCCGGTGCCGCTGATCTTACGGCTTTCACCGTCCAGCGTGACGGTGCCTTTCGCGCGAAAGAGCTGCTCGAACCGGTAACCGACGCCCATGAACCCGGCTTCCGCGCTGTCGCCGCCCATCACTTGCCCCCAGGCGGGCACGGCCATCTCCATCTCGATCTCGAAGGTAAGCGGCACGCGTTTCTGCGGGTCGAGCGTGCGTGCGATCTGTTCGGAGACATGGCCGTCCGCCACCGTTCCGTCGAACCGCGCGGTCCAGCGCCGGAAGGGCTCGATGCACTGGAACGTCACCGGCCCGGCGCCGATGATCGTCGGACGCCCATCTGCATCGATCGCCGACGGCACCGGCCCCTTGCCCGGCCCGACCAGCACGCGCTCGCCCTCGGTAGCGAAATTAGCCTGGAACAGCCGGTCGTCCCAGTTCGCCGCTTCCGCCTCGATCCCCATGCGCGGCGCGGCGAAGCGGCCATTTTCCTCGAAGAACCAGAGCGACACGCTCTCGCGCATCTGGGGATCGTCGGGGCAGCTCGGGAAGACGAGGTCGAGTTCCGGCGCCAGCCCGGCCGTCCAGAGCGATGCGGTCATGCAGCTTTCCTTTGCTCGACGCCGAAGCGGTCCGTGTAGAAACGGAAGCGCGCGCGCAGCATGTCCGTGTCGATGCCGAAGGCGGCTGCGTCGTATTCATGGCTGCCATGCTTGTCTCTTGGCGTATTCTCCCGCCAGGCCAGCATCCGCGCCCGTGCTGCGTCGGTCAGCTCCTCGCCCATCCATCCGTAAAGCTGGTCGAGTACCGAGAACGGGTCCTTCATGAACGGCCCGAACTGGATATCGAAGAACCGGTCGTCGCCGCCGGCATCGCGGAACGCCATCATGCGGCGCATGCCGAGTTCGCAGAAATCCGTCGTCATCGCGCCCAGCCAGTGCGTGTCGACCTGGTCCGAATAGGCACTGCTCAACTCGAAATAGAGATCGGCGACCGAGGGGATGACATTCCCCACATCACGATGCGTCATCCAGAACTTCGCATCCGGAAAGACCTTGGCCAGCGCACCGATGAACAGCGAATGCGACGGGTTCTTGAGCCGCCAGCGCGTCGGCGGGCAGTGCCATTGCAGCAGCTTCAGCACGCGCTTCACATAGGCATAGGTCGGGACGAGATCGGCCTCGTGATTGAGCCAGTCCACATAGCTCGGGATATGCGCAAAGGCCTGGAAGAGCTGCGACTTGAAGTCGTAACCCATGAAGGTCTGGCATTCCGTCGGCGAGGTCGCGGTGCTGGGCAGCATCTGCTTCATGCGCGGGAACAGCCGGTTGCGCCGCTCCATCCCCGCCTCGGCCCTGGCGATACGCGGATCGCTGTCCTGCGTGGCGAGCTCGGGCGGCGGGCACGGCGCAATCGCCTCCCAGCCGCGGATCGACCGCGCCGCCGGATCCAGCCCGAGCATATGCGACAGCGCGGTCGATCCCGAACGCGGCAGGCCCAGGCCGATCAGCGGCGCGACGATCTGCTGCTCGTCGATCTCGGGGTGACGGCGGTACCAGTGCTCCACCTGCAGCCGGCAGGAGAGCAGGTCGATAATCTGCATATCGAAGGCGGCGGCGCCCATCTCGGTAAAGCGCGCTTCGCGATCGGCCGCGTCGACCAGCCGCTCCAGGCCCTCGCGGAACGAGTCGTCGCCGAACGCATCGAGGCCGGTCGCGGCCCGCGATCGATCCATCAGCTGCGTGACGCGCGCCATCTCTCTCCCGCCTTTTTCGGGGAGGCTAATATGGCGATACCGCCTTGCCCATCAGCGGCCGCGAGGCATCGGCGGGGCGATGGATGTCGGCGCGCGCCGCCTGATCAAGGAAAATTGATCAGACCCACGCCGTTCGTCCCGAGTAGCCGTCGAGCTTGTCGAGACGGCGTATCGAGGGACAGGCGTCACGTGCTCCAAATGCCTCGATACGCGCTCTCGCTACGGCCCCGCTTCGCGGGCCCTACTCGATAGCTACTCGGCACGAACGGAGATATTTAACCTAGGTCGCTCAATCCGTCGCGATCGCGGGCCCCACGACAAGCCGGTCGAGGATCTCGGCCATCCGATCCACATCGTACGGCACCTCCTGCTGCAGCCACCATGCCAGGATCTCCACCGTGGCGCTGACCGAGAAGATGACGCGGAGCTCGTCCGGAATCACCCGCCCCCCCGCCGGCTGGGCCTCGGCGAGGCGCTTCGCCTGATCCGTGAATTCCTGCTTCAACGTCGCGGCGGCCCCGCCGGTCAGCAGCGCCGTCCACAGGGCCCGATGCTCGGCGACATAGGCGAACAATATGGCGCAGGACTGCCGGACGTCAGTCGCGAAGATCGGGAGCGTATGCGCAAGCAATTCGCTGATCTGCCCGGCAGCAAGATCATGCAGCAAAGCCTCTTTCGACGGATAATGCCGGAAATAGGTCGCATAGCCGATCCCGGCTTCAAGGGCGATTTCGCGGATAGTGACCTGCTCGAACGGCCGCGTCTCGAGCAGCCGCAGCAGCGCGTCCAGCAGGTTCCGGCGCGTGCGCACCTGCCGCGCGTCGGTAAGGCTGGAGGAAAGAATGCTCATTCTAAGAGGCCAGGCTCCGTTTCAGCGGTGATCGACCATGCCGCAGCAGGCCCTGTCCATGCAAATCGCGATGACCGCAAGACCGGGATCGCGGCGGTGCGGCGGCCTTCCCGGTTCGCCCGGGCGATGCCGCCAGGCGGTTGCTTGACACCCCGGGGACCGATCCTGTTGATGCCGCCCGATCGGTCAAAACGGCGGCAGGAGCCGGCCGGCAACCATGATCTCCAGGAGAGTATCGCATGTCGTTGAAGGGAAAAGTGGCGATCGTCACTGGCGCTGGATCGGGGATCGGCCGCGCCATCGCGATACGACTCGCGCGCGATGAAGCCGCCATCGCCGTGCTCGACCTCAACGGCGACGGCGCCGCCGAAACCGCGAAGCTGATCACTGATGCCGGCGGCACGGCGCTGGCACTCACCGTCGATTGCTCGAACGAGGCAGCGATCAAGGAGGCCGCGGCGACGATCCGCGCCAAATTCGGCCCGATCACCATCCTGGTGAACAATGCCGGCATCGCGACCTTCGTGCCCTATATGGATATCACTGAAGACCAGTGGGACCAGATGATCCGGATCAACCTCAAGGGGCCGCATCTCTGCTGCCGCGAGGTCATTCCCGATATGCTCGCCGCCGGCTGGGGCCGGATCATCAACATCACCTCCTCCTCGGTCCAGTCGGGCTCCTTCGCCCAGGCGCATTATGTCTCGTCCAAGGGCGGTCTGCTCGGCCTGACCAAGGCATTGGCGCTCGAATATGCGCCGACCGGGATCACCGTGAACATGGTGCCGCCGGGCTTTATCGACACGCCGCTGCTGCGCTCGGCACCGATCGATGCGGAAGCCTTTGCCAAGACGCTGCCGATGAAGCGGATCGGCCAGCCCGAGGATATCGCCGGTGCCTGCGCCTATCTCGCCTCGGAAGAGGCGGGCTATGTCACCGGCCAGACGATCAGCACCAATGGCGGCCGCTATATGGGTTCGGCCTGAACGCGGGAGCGGCACGATGCGTCTCGCAGGAAAGATCGCGATCATCACCGGGGCGGCGGGCGGCATGGGCGAAGCCTCGGCTTTGCTCTTCGCCCGCGAAGGCGCGAAGATCGCGGCGGTGGATCTGGACGAAGCCCGGGTCGCGCCGGTGGTCGAGGCGATCCGCGCCGCCGGCGGCACCGCGATCGCCATAGGGGCCGATATCAGCAAGACGGCCGATGTGCAGCGCATCGTCGACCGCACGGTGGCCGAGATCGGCCTGCCCAACATCCTGTTCAACAATGCCGGGGTCGATACCGAGAACAAGCGCTCGATGCTCGACATCTCGGAAGAGGCGTTCGACCGCTGCGTCGAGGTCAACCTCAAGGGCGTGTGGCTGATGACCAAGCATGTCGCGCCCAGGATGATCGAGGCGGGCGGCGGATCGATCGTCAACACCGCCTCGATCGCTGCGTCGATCGTCGCCAGCTCGGCCGGCTATTGCGCCTCCAAGGCGGGCGTCGTCGCGCTGACGAAGGTGACGGCGGTCGAACTCGGCAAGCACGGGATTCGCGCCAATGCGCTCTGCCCCGGCGCGACGGAAACCCCGATGGCCCGCGAGCAACGCCGCGAAATGCAGGCCCGCGGCCTGCCCACCTCCAACGAGCTGATCGACCGCATGGGCGTGCTCGGCCGCATGGCCGAGCCAGAGGAGATGGCGATGATGGCGCTGTTCCTCGCCAGCGACGAATCCAGCTTCGCGACCGGTGCCGTGTTCAACAATGATGCCGGCTGGACGGCGATGAGCGGCATTTCAGTCCAGGCCTTCGCGACATGACTGCCGCCGCGCCGGCGGTGCCCACCTCACCTGATGATTCACAGAGAGAGTCGTTCCATGTCCGCTGAAGTCCTGACCCGCATGCTGCACGAAGAGATCAAGCCGGTGATCGGCAGCCGCATCCTGAACAGCAAGGAAGAGCTGCTGTCAGGCGAGATCGGCGCCGAGATCCGCGAACTGCTGCAGGAGCGCGGCGTGCTCGTCTTCCCCGAGATCAGCTTCACCGACGAAGAGCAGATCGCCTTCACCAAGACGCTCGGCACCTTCGCGCCGGAGCTTCGCGGCAGCGAAGAGATCCACAAGATCACGCTCGACGCGAAGGAGAACCCGCAGAGCGCCGAATATCTCAAGGGCTCGCTCTACTGGCACATCGACGGCACGATGAACGAGGTGCCGATCCTCGCCTCCTTGCTATCGTGCAAGGTGCCGGCGAGCTGGGGCGGCAATACCGGCTTCTGCAACACCTATGCCGCCTATGAAGCCCTGCCCGAGGACAAGAAGGCCGAATATGATACGATGCGGGTCATCCATTCGGTCTGGGCGACTGTCTTTTATTACGAGCCCGAGCCGAGCCTGGCCAAGCTCAAGGGCATGCAGGCGATCGGCGAGAATGAGCTGCCGCTGGTGTGGAAGCACGCCTCTGGCCGCAAGTCGCTGGTGATCGGCTGCACCTCGCAGCGTGTCGTCGGGGTGGATGCCATGAAGAGCGCCGAAGTCATTGTCGGCCTGCGCGAATGGGCGACCCGCGAAGAATTCAGCTACAGCCATGAATGGAAGGTCGGCGACCTCGTCGTCTGGGACAATACCGGCACCATGCACCGCGCTGAGCCCTATGATCCCAAGTGCGGCCGGATGATGCACCGCACCAAGCTGCAGGGCGAAGAGCCGTTCGAGTGAGGCGGCGAGGTAATAAACAATCGTCACCCGGAACTCGTTTCAGGGTCCAGGCGCGGTCAGTCGAACCAGGAGCGCCGCTCATATGGCCACTGACCGCGCCTGGATGCTGAAACACGTTCAGCATGACGGAGAATGAAGAGGCGGGGAGACGGGCTTTGGCGCCTAAACTGAGCTTCGGCTATCTCTACGATTTCCGGAACCCGCCGCAGTGGCAGCGACCCTGGGCCGATCTCTATGCCGAGATCCTCGACTTCATCGCCTGGAGCGAGACGGTGGGTTTCGAGGGCGCCTGGGTGCCCGAGCATCACGGCGCCGAGGATGGCTATATGCCCTCCCCGCTGGTCGCCCTGGCCGCGATCGCAGCGCGCACCAGGCGCATCAGGCTCGGCTCGGCGATCGCGCTTGCCCCGCTATACCACCCTGTGCGCTTCGCCGAGGAAAGCGCGGTGCTCGACATCCTGTCGAATGGCCGCGTCGAGATGGCGCTGGCGATCGGCTATCGTCGCCGCGAGGCAGATGCGTATGGCGTGGATTTCGGCAAGCGCGGCGCCCGGTTCGACGAGTTCCTGCACATCGTCCGCGCGCTCTGGGCGGGGGAGACGGTGACCTTTGCGGGCAAGCACTACTCAGTCACCAATGCCGCGATCATGCCCCCGCCGCCGCGCGGGCACGTCCCGCTCTATATCGGCGGCTTTGCCGAAAAGGCGCTCGAACGCGTGGCGAAATATGCCGACGGCTATTTCGGCAACGAAGAGGTGTGCAGCCTCTACGCCGAGAAATTGCGCGCCGAGGGCAAGGACCCGGCCGATGCCCGCATCCGCATCCAGGGCCTGTTCGTGACGGTCGCGAATGATCCCGACGCGGCGATGGAGGAGCTCGCGCCCTATTTCCTCCACGTCAACAACAGCTATGGCGTGTGGCTGAACGAGGACCGCGCCTCGGGAATCGACGATCCCATGCTCAAGCCGATGACGCTCGAGCAATTCAAGACCAGCGGTATCCTGAAGATCCTGACCCCCGGCCAGGCAATCGACTATTTCCGCGCGATGCGGGCGCGGATTTCGGTCGAGCATTTCATGATGATGCTGCCGCCGGGCTTCCCGCCCTCGCTGTTCGTCAAATATGCCGAGCTGTTCGCGAACGAGGTGATCCCGGCGTTTCGCTAGGATAGTTCAGCCCCTCCCCTTCAGGGGAGGGGAAAGGGGTGGGGCAGCGTCGGGCGAGGCTCAATGCCTCGCTCGATGCTTCGGCCTTGGCGCAGATTCTTTTTGAGCGCGCAGACGCGCGCCCCCACCCCTTAACCCCTCCCCTGAAGGGGAGGGGCTGAGATTACTCGCCTCAGACCCTCACTCGATCGACCGCGGCGCCCCGGTCCCCATGAACTTCGCCAGATTATAATGCAGGCTGGCGACCGAGCGCTCCATATAAGGATTGGGCTGGGTGCCTCGGAAGCCGACATTCTTCATGCCCTGCTGCACCGCGCTCATATTGGCGAAATCCTGCTGCAGCACGGGCGGCCAATCGCCCGCCTCGGTATATTCCCATTCCGTTTCGGGCGCCTCGCCCTCCGGGAACAGCTCATAGACCGCCGCCTCGAAGATGCATTTGTCCGGATCACTGCCATAAGGCCGCGCGCTGTAGCAGAGCATGTTGTTGACAGCGTGGCCGATCTGGAAATTGGGGAAGACCTGCCAGGCCGTGCCAGCCTTGGCGGTGTGCGACGGATCGACCACCGGCCAGAATACGCCGCGCTTCTCATCCGCCGCGCGCGCCGACTGGATCCAGTGCCGCGACACCTCCGCCGCCGGCGTGCCTTCGGGCAGCTCGTCCTTCAGCCGGTTCGCCGCATCGACCAGGGTCCGGGTCGTGTTGGTGTTGGCGTTTTCCCAGGTGAAATTCTGCATCTCGGCGGTGGTCAGGCGCGGGTCTGCGCCGGTACCCACGCGCAGCTTGCCCGAATCCTCTTCCAGCCCCTTGGGCGCCTCGTAACCGATATTATTGTGCAGCCCATGGTTGCGGGCCCAGCCGCGGAACTGGCCGAATTCGTTGAATTCCGGATGGGTGCTGGAGACATGATAGGTCTCGGCGAATGCCTCCATCGCGACCTTCCAGTTGCACTCGAAGATGATCCATTTGCGCCAGCGGAACCGCATATTCTGCGTCTGGTACGGATCGAGCATCGCAGGCACCGGATCGAGATAGTCGGCGAGCGGCGCGCAATCGGGGTCGAGATTGATCCACAGCCAGCCGCCCCAGGTATCGACATTGACCTTGCCGAGGCTGGTGCGATCGTCGGTCAGCGCGCCCTGCCAATCATCCTTATGCTCGATAAAGGTGCAGCGGCCGCCGAGATTATAGGTCCAGCCATGATAGCCGCAGATGAAGTTCGCCTTCTTGCCCACCGCGTTGCGCTTGCCCGCCGGCGTATCGATCAGGCGGCGGCCGCGATGGGTGCAGACATTGTGATGCGCTTTGATCTCGTCGGCGCCGGTGCGCACGATGATCACGGAATCGCCGAGAATATCATAGGTAATGAAATTGCCGATCTCGGGGATCTCCTCGATCCGACCGGCCTGGAGCCAGGTCTTGCGCCACAGTCTCTCTTGCTCGGCACGGGCATAGTCTTCGGAGATGTAGGATTCGGGCGGGACGTTGACCGGCCGGGTCAGATCCTCGGCGGTCTCGGCGACCTTGCTCATCTCGTTCATGGCAACCTCATCTGTACGGGCACAAGGCATAGCACCGCACGGCGCCAAAGCCGTATCGCTACCGCGATTTCCAGTCGGGCGGACGCTTTTCGGCAAAGGCGCGCGGGCCCTCCTGCGCATCCTCGCTGCGGTAGCAATATTCCGAGGCATGGCGGGCCGCCTGCAGCGCGGCGGAGCGGCCCATTTCGGTTGCGAGCAACACCGTCTCGCGGCCGGCCTTGACCGAGAGCGGCGCGCCTTCGAGGATCTCGCCGGCCAGCTCCAGCGCCTTGTCCATCAGTGCCCCGGGTTCCGCGAGGCGGTTGACGAGGCCGATCTCATAGGCGCGCTGCGCGGTGATCGGTTTGCCGGTGAGGATGATCTCCATCATGATCCGCTGCGGGATCATATGGATCAGCGGCGCCGCCCAGGGCGAGCTGCGCCCGACCTTCACCTCGGTGATGGCGAATTTCGCGGCGGTGCTCGCCACGCAGAGATCGCAGGCCTGGGCGATCATCCAGCCGCCGGCAAAGGCAACGCCATTGACCGCGGCGATGGTCGGCTTGGAGAGTTCGATGCTGTCGCCGGGCACCGGGAACATGTCGCGCGGCGGCACCTGCAGACCGCGCTCGACCATCTCCTTCAGATCGCCGCCCGCACAAAAGGCCTTGTCACCGGCACCCGTCAGGATCGCGACGCGCAGCGCCGGGTCATGCTCGAACCGATCCCAGGCCGCGAACAGGCCCTCGCGGATTTCGAGGCTCAGGGCATTGCGCGTCTCGGGCCGGTTGAGCGTGATGATCGCGATCCCGTCACCCCGCGCCTCGAACAGGACTGCGTCGCTCATCAGAACCCCCTTTGCCGGATGGTATAAGCTGCCCGGTCCAGTTCCTCGCGGAAATCGGCATGGGCGATGGCGATCAGCCGGCGCGTGCGCTCGGCCAGCGACTGCCCCTTGAGCTCGGCCGCGCCGAACTCGGTGACGATCACGTCCACCTCGCTGCGCGCCGTCGTCACCGGGCCGGACAGCGCGGGTACGATGCGGCTGATTGCCCCATCCTTCGCGGTGGCAGGCAGCGCGATGATCGATCGCCCGCCGGGGGACCGCGCGCCGGCCCGCACGAAATCGACCTGCCCGCCGGTCCCGCCGAGATAGGCGGCACCGCTCTGCTCGGCATTGACCTGGCCGGTCAGATCGACTTCCATCGCCGAGTTGATCGAGACGAGGCGTGAGAGCCGGGCAAGCACCGCAGCATCATGGGTATATTCCGTGCGGCACATCCGGACCGAAGGATTGCGATGCGCGAAATCATAAAGTCGCTTCGTGCCGATCAACGCGCCGTTGATCGAAACCCCGGCGTCGATCTCCTTGCGCGCGTTGGTGACGACGCCCGCCTCCACCAGCTCGACCAGCCCATCGCCGAGCATGCCCGAATGGACGCCGAGATCCTTGCGATCATGCAGCAGACGCAGGATCGCATCCGGCACCGCGCCGACCCCGGTCTGGATCACCGCGCCATCGCCGATATAGGCGGCGGCGTGGCGTGCGATCGCCTCGTCGATCTCGCCGATCCTGGCCGGGGGAACCTCCACCGGCGCCCGCGAGACATGGACCGCAACATCGATCCGCGCCGCGGGCAGCACTTCTCCGAAAGTGAAAGGTACCTGGTCATTGATCTCGGCGATCACCACCCGCGCCCTGGCCACCGCCGCCTGTACATAATCGCCGATCAGGCCGAAGCTGTGATTGCCCTCTTCATCCGCCGGGCTGACCTGCACGAACGCCACATCGCAGCCGATCAGCCCCTGCGCGATCATGGGCCCGACCTGGCTGACATGGGCAGGAATGATGCCGAGCTTGCCCGCTTTGGTCATCGATCGCAGCGCGCCGATCGCCCCCATGCTGGACAGCGCGAAGCTCTCCGCGGTTTCCGGCGTGAACTGCCCGGAGAAGCTGGTCGCGATAAAGGCGGACAGCCCGCCCACATCCCTGCCCTGCGCGATCAGCGCGTCGATCAGGCTGGTCGGCTCGCCACAGGCCTGGCCCATGACGATATGGTCGCCGGGACGCAGCCATTGCCCGAGATCGAGCCCGGCCGCGTCGGTTGCAAAGGTCACGCCTGCTCCGCCAGCGCGAGCAAGGCCTGGGCGCGCGCCAGATAGGGCCGGTCGAGCATGCCGCCCTTGTAGCCGATCGTGCCGACGCCGGGATTGGCCGCGAACAGATCGACAATCTCCCGCGCGGCGGCGATCTCCTCCGCATTCGGGCTGAATGCGGCGTTGATCACATCGACCTGCGCGGGATGGATGGCGAGCATGCCGCGATAGCCGTCGCGCCGCACCTGCTCCGCCCGTTTGCGCAGCGTTTCGAGATCGCGGAAATCGCCCTGAATGGTCTCGATCGGGGCAACCCCGGCAGTGGCCGCGCCGAGCAGACACAGGCTGCGCGCAAGCTGATAGGTGAAGGCATAGCTGCCATCCGGATTGCGGTTCTCGCTCGCGCCCAGCGCATCGGCGAGATCCTCCGCTCCCCAGGTCATCGCGACCAGCCTCGGCGCGCCCGTATAGTCGCCGGTGGTGAACATCCCCGCCGCGGTTTCGGTGACGAGCGCAATCACCTTGGTCACCCCCTGCTCGATCCCGGCCGAGACCTCGAGCGCCGACAGATAATGGTCGAGCAATTCGACATCCCCCCGCCCCCGCGCCTTGGGCAGCATGATGCCGCCCGGCCGTCCGGGCATGACCGCCGCCAGATCGGCCAGCGCATGCGGGCCATCGAGCGGATTGATCCGAATCCACAGCCGCGCACGATCCTCGGGCTGGCCATCGAGAAAAGCCCGCACCATCTCCCGCGCGCGCGGCTTTTCCTCGGGCGCAACGGCATCTTCGAGATCGAAGATCGCGATATCCGCGGCGCCGGCGGTCGCCTTCTCCATCTTCTTCTCGCTGTCGCCCGGCGCGAACAGCCAGGAGCGCATCTTCAGCGGCGTACCATTTGTCGTCATTGCATGTCCTGATCCGGCGGCCCTCAATAGGATTTGGGCAGTTCCAGCACCTTCTCGGCGAGATAGTTGAGGATCATGTGCGGGCTGACCGGCGCGATCCTGGGGATCAGGCTTTCGCGCAGATAGCGCTCGACATGATATTCCTGCGCATAGCCCATGCCGCCCAAGGTCAGCATCGCGGTATGGCACGCCTCGAAGCCGAATTCGCCGGCGAGATATTTGGCGGCATTGGCCTCGACGCCGCAGTCCTCGCCCTTGTCGAACATAGTGGCCGCCTTCATCGCCGTCAGATTGGCCGCCTCGAGCTGGGCCCAGCACTTCGCGAGCGGATGCTGGATGCCCTGGTTCTGGCCGATCGGCCGGTCGAACACGATCCGCTCGCGCGCATAACGCGCCGCCCGCCGGATCGCGGCGCGCCCCAGCCCGACCGCTTCCGCCGCGAGCAGCACCCGCTCCGGATTGAGGCCGTGCAGGATGATCCGGAAGCCCTCGCCCTCGGTCCCGATCAGGTCCGTCTCGGGAACCCAGAGATCCTCGAAGAACAGCATGTTCGAATCGATCGCATGCCGCCCCATCTTGTGGATCAGCCTTGTCTCGATCTTCGCACGGTCGAAATCGGTGTAGAAGAGCGACAGCCCCTCGGTCTTGCGCTTGCACTGGTCGAGCGGGGTGGTCCGCGCCAGCAGCAGCATCTTGTTGGCGACCTGCGCGGTCGAGATCCAGATCTTCTCGCCATTGACGAGATAGCCGCCGTCCTTCTTCTCAGCGCGTGTCTTGAGCTGCGTGGTGTTGAGCCCGGCATTGGGCTCGGTCACGGCAAAGCACGCCTTGTCCGCGCCGCTGATGATGCCCGGGATCGAACGCTGCTTCTGCTCCTCGGTGCCGAACAGGATGATCGGCTGGAGCCCGAAGATGTTGATATGGACGGACGAGGCCCCGCTCATCCCGGCGCCGGACTCCGCGATCGCCTGCATCAGGATCGCGGCCTCGGTAATCCCCAGCCCCGATCCGCCATAGGCCTCGGGCATGGCGATGCCGAGCCAGCCAGCATCCGCCAATGAGCGGTAGAAATCCTCGGGAAAAACACCTTCCCGATCCCGCTCCAGCCAATATTCGTCGGGGAATTTGGTGCAATGTTTGAGGATCGCGTCCCGGATATTCTGCTGGTCCTGAGTGAACGAAAAATCCACGATATGCGGCCTTGCTAGCGGGACGGGTGCGACGCGCGGCGGGTAGCAGTCAGGTCATAGTGCCACAACGCCGCCAAAAGGACATATCGCTCCCGCGAAGGCCGGCGGATGGATTTCGCCGCCCCGTTGGCCTAGCCGCCTAGGCCAGCGAGGAGCAGTTCATGGACGAAACTTCCCGGGGGACCGGGCCTCTGGCGGGTGTTCGCGTCATCGATCTGACGAGCATGGTCTTCGGGCCCTATGCCACCCAGATCATGGCCGACATGGGCGCCGACGTGATCAAGGTCGAGCCGCCGGCGGGCGACAATACCCGCTATATCTCGGTCGCGCCCGCGCCGGGCATGTCAGGCGTGTTCGTCAATGTGAACCGCGGCAAGCGCGGCATCGTCCTCGATCTGCAGAGCGAGGAGGGCAAGGCAGCGCTCCGCACCCTGCTCGCCCAGGCCGATGTCTTCATCCATTCGATGCGGGCCAAGGCGATCGCGCGGCTCGGCTTCGACTATGACGCGGTCGCCGCGATCAACCCGGCGATCGTCTACACCAATTGCTATGGCTATGGCCGGCGTGGCCCCGAATGCGACCAGCCAGCCTATGACGACACGATCCAAGCCGAATGCGGCCTGATCGCAGCCCAGCAGATGCTGACCGGCCAGCCCGATTATGTCGCCACCATCGTCGCCGACAAGGTCGCCGGACTGACCGCACTCTATGCGACGATGATGGCCCTGTTCCACCGCGAGCGCACCGGCACCGGCCAGGAAGTCGAGATCGGCATGTTCGAGACGATGGCCTCGTTCATGCTGGTCGAGCATGCCAATGGCGCGATGTTCGATCCGCCGCTGGGCCGCGCCAATTACCCCCGCGTGGTCGCGGCCAATCGCAAGCCCTATCGGACCAGCGACGGCTATGTGTCGGCGCTGATCTACAACGACAAGCACTGGTCGCTGTTCGTCGACGCGGTGAAGCCCGGCTGGGTGGATGACGGCATGGCGACGCTCGACCAGCGCTCGCGCCAGATCGACCGGATCTACAGCCTGCTGGCCGAAACCTTCCTCGAACGCACCACCGCCGAGTGGCTGGATCTGCTGCGCGGGTTGGGCATTCCCGCCGCGCCGATCCGCACGCCCGACGAGCTGTTCGACAATCCCCATCTGAATGCGGTCGGCTTTTTCGAGACGGTGGACTCTCGCCACGGCAAGGTGCGGTTTCCGGGCATCCCGACGTCCTTCTCGGAGACGCCCGGAAAAGTGGCCGGGCCGGCACCCGAACTGGGCGAGCATACGCGGGAAATCTACGAGGAGTTCGGGCTGGGGAGCAGCTAACCCCAGGGCTCAGGTGATCACCCCGCTGCGCCTGAGCGGGTTCTGCCGTTCCAGCGCGATGCGCTTGGCGATCTCGCGGTTCAACTCGGTCGGATGTTTGGCGAAGGTATGCGGCGTTATGCCGGTGAAATATTTGATTTCGCGGATCGCATGCGACTGGTCGTAGAAACCATTGACCAGCAGCTCATCGAGATCGGGATCGCCATGCGTCATCGCCACCGCGGCGCGCAACGCCCGGTATTTGCGCGCCAGCTCCTTGGGCGGGGACCCGAAATAGCGCTTGCAGCCGCGCTGGACCTGCCGCAGCGACAGGCCGGTCAGGGCGACCAGATCGTTGATGTCGGGCGCGGCGGCATCGGCGAGCCATGCATTCACCTGGCTCACGAACGCCTGATAGACCGGCCGCTGTCGCTTCATCAGCGTGACCAGCATCTCCTCGAAAATCGCGACCCGCGCATCGAAATCCTGGGTAGCGCGCAATTTCTCATGGGTCTCGACGACGATATTGCCGAAGAGATCCTTCGCATCGAACAGCCGGTTCGCCGCCGCCGAGGCATCCATCGGCACCAGCGCCGCCCAGCCATGCGGCATCAGCCCGACCCCGATCGCCTCGGCCGCGCCGTCACAGCTCAGCGTTGAAGATCCGGTGGTCGGGCCCAGGATATAGATGTCCGGCATCGCCTGTTCGGTATCATCGACAAAGCGATACCGCGCGTTGCGGCCGCGCAGAATGAAGCGGAACTGCGCATAATCAGCGCGGTCGACTCCCTCGAAGCGATCGTCGCTTTGCTGGAAATGGTAGAAAAACGAGAAGTGATCGGCCAGCCCGGCACGCGGCTGACGGAAATCCATCTTCAGATTCGACATGCGCGGCGACCCAGTCGATGTTTCTTATCCCATTTCGCTAGGGGATATTGTCTCTCGTCACAACCAGCCTCGCGCGAAATTCCCTGCACCCACCCGCAATCAGGCCCGCGCGAGCCCGACCCGGAAGCCGCCATACAGCACCATCCCGGTCAGCGGATCGGCGACCCGACTGTCGGTCAGCACATTGATATTGGCGGCCGCGTGTCCGTGCGGCACCGAAACCACCCCCTGGCGCATACCGGGATCGATCCGCGCCGGCGCCGTGATCTCCCCGCACGACGTCCACACCCGCACATCGTCGCCATCGGTGACACCCGCTGCCGCGGCATCGTCCGGGTTGACGAGGACATCGGCTGCGTCGCCGAGGAACAGGAATTGCGCGTTCAGATGACGGCGCTGGCGACGCGGGATCAGCCGGAGCGATCTGTTGTCGTCAGCATCGGCAAGATCGACCTCGGACACCGTTGCAAGCTGCGTCACCAGATCCTCCGGAGCAAGACGCCAGCCCCCGGCCCGTTCGATATGCGCATCGACCCAGCCTGCCGGGAATTCCAGCGGGTCCTCGACAAAGCCCTCCGCCGCCATCTCGGCAAAGCTGCGCCGCGCGCCGCCGCATTGCCGCGCCAGCATCGCATCATCCGCCCCGGCGTCACGGTCATCCGCCGGCACATCGTCGGGAACCTCCATGCCCATGCGTCGCATCAGCCCGGCGATCACCCACCAGGCCGATCGCCGCTCGCGCTGCGGCGGCAGCACCGCCGGCGTATATTGCCCGCTCAACCGCGAGCTCAGCATGTCCCACAAGGTGATGTCCGGCCGTTCGAGCTGGCCCTTGGTCGGCAGCACATGCGTCGAAAGCGCGGTCGTCTCGTTCTCGACGATCTCGAAGGTCGCGAGCAGGTCCAGCTTCTCGAGGGCAGGCACCAGCCGGTTCGCCTCGGGGAAGGACCGCACCAGGCTGCCGCCGAAATTCACCACCGCGCGGATGCGTCCGGTCTCGATCTCGTCGGGCAGCGCGGCGCAGGGCCATTCGCCGAGCATGCCGGGCAGTTCGGGCCGGCTCGGCGCGCCGGGATGGCGGACATCGGGGATCACGGGCAGCTCGAAAGTGTCCATCCGGTTGAGGAAGCCCGGATGGAACCACACCCCGCCGGGCCGGTTCGTCGATCCGGTCAGGATCATCAGCACCCAGCTCAGCCAGGCGGTCAGGTTCGCGCTTCCCGCCATCGTCACACCGGTGCCGGTCTCGACCGCGACCCGGCCGACCCGTTCGAGCGACGCGCGCAGATCCTCCAGATCGCTTTCGGCCACACCGGCGATCCGCGCCGCCCGCGCCCGATCGAACGGCGCGACGGCAGCGCGCAATTCCTCGAGCCCCGTCGTCGGCTGGGCCGGCACCTCCGCGCCCCGCGCCAGCACGTCGCGGATCAAATACGCCAGGATCGCATAATCCGTCCCAGGTCGCGGCCCGATGTGGCGGGTGGCGAAGGTGGCGGTATCGGAGAAGCGCGGATCGATCACCCAGACCTCACCACGATCCGCCACTTCGCGGATGATCCGCGCCGGGTTCGACATCGCGATATTATGGCCGTGCGAGACCATCGGATTGACGCCGATGAACACGACCAGCCCGGCCCCGGCATAATCGGGCCGCGGGCTCAGCCCCGGAAAGCTGCCGACCAGCGAAGCGACCAGCACCTTGGCGGTGCCGTCGATCGTCATCGGCGAGAATTTCGCCGGGGTGCCGAGCCCGCGCAGAAACGCCTCAGCCATGCGGTAGCCCGAGGCATCCATGCCGAGGCCGCTGCCGAGAAACACGCCGATCGAAGCGGGGCCATGCTCGTCGACGATTGCCTTGAGCTTCCCGGCGATATCGTCGAGCGCCTCATCCCAGCCAGCCGGCACGAACGCGCCATCGCGCTTGACCAGCGGCTGGAAAATCCCCTGAGGATGGTGGTGCAGCTGCCCCAGCGCCCGGCCTTTCGGGCAGGTATAGCCAAGGCTCGCGGGATGCGCCTTGTCGCCCCGGATCCGGACGACCCTGTCATCCTCCACATCGACCAGGATGCCGCATTGCGCGGTGCAGACCCGGCAATAGCTGCGGACAGTCGCTGCGGCCGACCCGACCATGCCTCTCTCCTCGCGAGCCCGGGAGCCAATGCGCCTCTCGTCGCCGCCCAAAGGGTGCAGGAGATCGCCCGGCGCAGCAACGAATCGCCCCCGTGAAGGCCTCAGGTATCGGGGCGGCGATATGAGCGCCGCGCCGGGCGATCGCGCTTGTGCGGCATCACGCCAGGATTACGACTGTCCCCAAAGATGAAATTCGAGGGTGTTCCCATGGCAGACGGCGCGATCAATCTGGAAAAGCCGATTCCGTTTCCGGTCGAGAATCCCGAGCGCATCCCCTCGGCGCGTTATTATGACGAGGAATTCTACCGCCTCGAAACCGAGCGCCTCTGGCCGCATGTCTGGCAGATGGCCTGCCGGCTCGAGCAGATCCCCAATGTCGGCGACTGGGTGGAATATTCGATCCTCGGCAAGTCGGTCATCATCGTCCGCGCCAAGGAAGGCGTGAAGGCTTTCCACAATGCCTGCCGCCACCGCGGCCTGCCGCTCGCGGAAGAGGGCGGCCATGGCAATTGCAAGACGCCCGGCTTCATCTGCCCCTTCCATGGCTGGCGCTGGAACATGGAGGGCGAGAACACCTTCGTCTATGGCAAGCACATGTTCAGCGAGGCCCAGCTCGACAAGGCCGACCTCGCGCTCCGCCCCTGCCGCGTCGAGCTCTGGGGCGGCTGCGCCTTCATCAATTTCGACGATGACGCCCCCTCGTTCCGCGACACGATCGGCCCGGTCGCCGACCGGATCGAGGCGCACGGCATGAGCAAGCTCAAGTCCGAATGGTGGTACGCGACCGTCCTCCCGGCCAACTGGAAGACCGCGATGGAAGCCTTTATGGAAGGCTATCATGTGATGAAGACGCATCCGCAGCTGCAGCATGCGGCGCCGATGCTGTACAATTCCATGTACGGTTATGACACCGGCGGCATCGGCATCCCGATCAACCCGAACCTGTCGGTAGCCGACAATATCAAGGCCCAGATCAAGCATCTCGGCCTGCTGAGCGAGGGCATGGCCGGCATGGTCCATGCCAAGGAACTGGCGATCGCGCAGCAGCTGACTGATGTAAGCCTGTTGCCCGAGGACCCCGCCCAGGCGGTGATGATGTGGTTCGGCATGGTCAACGCCCATGTCACCGCCCAGCTCCGCGCCGCGGGCGAGGATGTGCCGGATCTCAATGCCGTCGCGGTGTCCGATCCGATCAACGCCGTCGAGTTCCTCTTCCCCAACTATTTCCTGCTGCCGATGTTCTCGAGCATGTCGTCCTACCGCATCCGTCCGCTCGGGCCGGAAAGCTGCCTGTTCGAGCTCTGGTCGCTGACGCATGTCGCCGAGGGCGTCGAGCATGAGACGCCGATGGAGCCGACCCTGCTGCCCTATGACAGCCCCGATTTCCCGCCGATCCCGCGCCAGGATTATTCGAACATCCCGATCCAGCAAAAGGGCCTGCATGCGAAAGGCTTCGACTATATGCGGCTGGGCAAGGACATCGAGGGCATGATCAGCAACTATAACCGGATCATCGACGGCCATCTGAAGGGCGTCGCGCCCGAGAAGCTGGCGGCGGCGACCCATCTGCTCGGCGGCAATTTCGACGGCAAGATCCTCGATCTCGGCTTTTAGAGGCGCAGGTGCGTGTACAAGCTGCTGATCTTCCTCAAGCGCCGGCCCGGCCTCAGCCGCGAGGAATTCCGCAGCTATTATGAGAGCAACCATGCCCCGCTCTGCCAGAAGTACATGGCGGGCGTGGACCGCTATGTCCGGCGCTATCTCGAACCGGCCTCGAACATGCCGGAGATGGATGCGGATGTGATCACCGAAGTCTGGTTCAAACACCGGGCAGCGCTCGACTATGTCCTTGCCACCGCAGCGCAGGACCAGCTTCCGCCCGACGTCCTGGCCGATGAGCAGCATCTGTTCGACCGCTCGAAATCCCGCTTCTGCGCCGTGACCGAATGCGAGACGGAGATGGCCCCGGCCGCACAATAGTGAAGCTCGCTTTCTCCATGCCCCACCTGCTCGAGCTCAAGGCGACGATGCAGCCCTGGGAGCTCGCCGTGACCGGCGCCGACCAGACCCTGCTGGCAAAGCGCGCCGACGAACTCGGCTATGACATGATCTCGGTCCCCGAGCATTTCGTCGTACCGAAAAACCATGTCGACCTCTCCGGCCCACATTATTTCCACGCCTATGCCGCGATGGGCTATTTCGCCGGCGCGACCAGCCGCATCCGGATCAACAGCTCGATCGCCCTGTTGCCGCTGCAGAACCCGATGATCGCCGCCAAGGCGCTCTCCACGCTCGACTGGATGAGCAGCGGCAGGATCATCGTCACCTTCGGCGTCGGCTGGCTCAGGCAAGAGTTCGATCTGCTCGGCGTGGCCTTCGACAAGCGCGGGCGCATGGCCGACGAATATCTGGCGGCGATGATCGAGCTGTGGACCAGCGACGATCCGGTGTTCGAGGGCGAGTTCGTCTCGTTCCGCGATATCGCCTTCGCGCCGAAGCCGGTGCAGACGCCGCATCTCCCGGTCTGGATGGGCGGCGATGCCGATGGCGCGCTGAAACGCGCGGCGCGCTTCGCGAGCGGCTGGTGGCCCTTCCTCACCAAAGCCGAGGACATTCCCGCGCGGATCGACTTCATCAAGTCGCAGCCCGATTATCACGGCCAGCTGACCGACATCTTCTACGGCTTCGCCACCTCGCGCGTCGGCGAGGGCCACGTCGTCCAGACCGACCCGAAGGCGCGGCCGAGCATGGGCCTGCAGGAGATCGTCGATCGCCTGAGCTGGTTCGCCTCGCTCGGCGTGACGATGAGCTCAGTGCCGATCCCGCCGGTTTCGAGCGTCGAGGCCTTTCTCGATTACGCCCAGTGGGTGGCAGAGGAAATCAAGCCGCGGCTCGGGTGAGGCACGCGGGCACGAGAACGTGGTGTGAGCCAAATCCAAACAGGCTGCACTCATCTCCACCGTTCGCCCTGAGCTTGTCGAAGGGCGCTTATGGGCGGAACGCGCGGTCAACAAATCTGGGCTTCGACAAGCTCAGCCCTAGCGGCGGGTAGGTTTCGACCAACGGGATAAGTAGCCGCCGCGCCCTATTTCGCCGGAATGACGAGCGGCTTCCCCTTTTCGACGATATAGGTCCCGAGCTCTTCCGCCGGGACCTTGCCGACATTCGTCGCCATGTGAATGACCCCGGTCGGGACGAACAGCACGCCGCCTTCCTTGAGCGTCACCGGCGGCTTGCCGTCGATCTTGTACTGCAGAATCCCCTTCAGCACATAGATGACCTCCTCGCCCGGATGGCTGTGCCGCGGCGCCACCGCGCCCGGCGGAAAGTCGATGCGCACCTGGACCGCCTCGTGCCCGGGGATGTCGAGATCGTGCCGCTGGAGTTCGTGCCGCGTGGTCGACGGTGGCTGGGGCGGCTGTGCCAATCCGATTCCCATGATCAACGCTCCCGCCACAAGGGCTCCCGTGATTTTCAACCGCATCCCTGCCTCCTCCTGTTCGGAGAGACGGGCGACGCCGTGGCGGCATCGCCCATATCCCCGGCTCAGCGTAGCGAGCGGAAGCTCGCGCGCAATTCCTCCGTGAAGGATTGCGGCTGCTCCCAGGCAGCGAAATGCGTGCCCTTGGGCATCATGTTGTAGTGGATCAGCCTGGGATAGGCCTTTTCCGCCCAGCTTCTCGGCGCGGTATAGATTTCATCGGGATAGGCGCTCACCGCGACCGGCAGGGTCACGCCTTTCGGGGCGAAGAAGGCGAGCTTGCTTTCCCAATAGAGCCGGGCCGAGGACACGCCCGTATTGGTCAGCCAGTAGAGCGTGACATTGTCGAGGATGTCGTCGCGCGTAAGGCCCTCGCTCTGGCCGGCGAAGACGCGCGCGATCAGCGCCTCGCTGCTCGCATCATGATCGATCATCCAGGCGGCGAGCCCGACAGGGGAATCCTCGAGCGCATACAGGGTCTGCGGCCGGCCCGCCATTTCCTGCGCATAGCCAAGGCCATGCTTGTAGAAGGTGTCGATCTGATCATAGGCGCGCTTCTCGTCAGGCGAGAGCCCCGCCGGCGCCGGCCCGCCGGTGGCGAGCGCCTTGGCGATATCGTCCGGCACAGTGGCCGGCATATTGGTGTGGATGCCGATCAGCCCCGGCGGGTGCTGCAGCGCCATCTGCTCGGTGACTGCATTCCCCCAGTCGCCGCCCTGCGCGACATAGCGAGTATAGCCGAGCCGCTGCATCAGCACCGCCCAGGCGCGCGCGATGCGGATCGGATCCCAGCCGAGCTCGGTCGGCTTGCCCGAAAAGCCATGGCCGGGCAGCGACGGGATCACGACGTCGAACGAATCCGCAGCACTCCCGCCATGCGCGGTCGGGTTGGTCAGCGGATCGATGACCTTCAGCTGCTCGATGATCGAGCCCGGCCAGCCATGGGTGATGATCACCGGCAGGGCGTGCGGATTCTTCGAGCGGACATGGATGAAATGGATATCGACCCCGTCGATGGTGGTCACGAATTGCGGCAGGGCATCGAGCCGCGCCTCCACCTTGCGCCAGTCATAGTCCTTCGCCCAATAGGCAGCGAGCGCCTGCATCGTCGCGAGCTGCACGCCCTGCGTCGCGTCCGGCACCAGCTCCCGCGACGGCCATTTCGTCGCTGCGATCCGCCGGCGAAGATCGGCGAGCGCCTCATCCGAGGCATGGAAATGGAAGGGGCGGATCGAGGTGTCGTCCGCCGCCGGTGCCGCCGCGCTGATCACCATGGTCTGGACTGCGCCCGCGCCGGCGTTCGCCGCGGCAGGCGCCTTGACCGTGCTCGCTGTCCCGACCGGCGCCGGCTGGGCGGTTTCGGCATGCGCGGCAGCGGGCAGAAACAGGCCGGCGGCGCCGGCCAGTGCCGAGGTCATCAGGAAAGGGTGGCTGCCGATCAGGGACTTCAATCGAGGCATAGTCATTCTCCTAACCACGGGGGATGGGACGTAGCCGAAGACCCGATGCGTCTTCCGGCTATGCGCTTTGCCGGGCAGGCCCATGGCCACGCCCCGTCGCGGCGTTGCGCCCGCGCGAGGTCGACCGCCAGTTAGACGCCGTGATCTGATGTTAGATGATGCTAGAGTGGTGAAGCAGAAGTGCGTTCAATCAAATGCTGCGTCACCCTGAACTCGTTTCAGGGTCCAACGTGCCACAAGCGAGGACGGTGCTGGTTGCGCGTTGGATGCTGAAACAAGTTCAGCATGACGGAAGTGGTTGGGGCACCGGAGCGAACTTCAGATGCCCCACACCGCGTCAGCCGCCGCGAGCGCCTGCCCGCCCCGGCCGCCGAGCTCGCTGGCCAGCGCCTTCAGCCGATAGGTCCAGAGATGCAGCGGGTGCTCCAGCGTCATGCCCATTGCGCCGAGGAACTGGTGGAAATCATAGACGGTCGCGCGCGCGCTTTCCTGCGCGTGGAGTGCGGCCAATGCCGCCTCCCCCGCATCGAGCGTGGCGGCCGCGTTGATCGCCAGCCAATAGACGCCGTTCGCGCGCACCTGCGCCTCCGCCAGCCGGTGGCGCAGCGCCTGGAAGGTCGCCAGCGGGCGACCGAATTGCTGGCGATCGGTGACATAAGTCGCCACGCTGTCGAGCGCGGCGGCGAGCAGCCCCGCCGCTTCGGCCGCGAGCGCGACGCGCCAGCGGGTCTTCACATCCTCCGGCGATACATCGTGCTTCGTTGTTGCGGCGGATACCGGATCGACCAGCAGGCTGCCCATCGGATAGCCGAACAGGGTCTCCTCGGCCCGGACCTGCTCCGCGGTCGCGATGAAGCTGGAAACATTATCCGGCCCAACCACGATCACCGTGGCCCCGGCCTTCAGGAAGCGCAGCGGCCGCGTCGACCGGCCCGCCTCCACCAGGCAGAAAGGCCGGGGCAGGTCAGCCCCGAACAATGGGCGGACGAGCGCGCTCATCGCTGCCTCGATCGCGTAGGGCAGATGCGCCAGCCGCTCCACCACCAGCGCGGCGGAGGCAGTCCCGAGATCGGCATCGAAAGCCACGTCCAGGAAACCGCCCTCGGCAAGCTCCCGATCAAGCTCTTCGCTCACCAGCGCAAAACCGGCATCGTGCACCGGCGCGCTCGCATAGGGCTTGGCCAGCGACTCGACGGCGTCGAGGATCGCGATCTGGTCCTCAGTCAGGGTGAGGTCCATCAGCGCGGCTCCCGTGGCAATTTGAGCACATCGGTGGCGATGATGTTGAGCTGGATCTCGGCCGCGCCCGCCGCGATCCCGGCCACGATCCCGCGCTGGTGGTGCATCTTCAGATAGGGATGCGCGTCGGCCAGCGCCTCCGGCAGATATTCGACGATGAACTCGGCGACCCGCCGCTCGGCCATCACCGTCGCGAAGCGCGCCGAGGCCGATTCCGGCCCGATCGCCTCGCCCCGGCAGCGCCGGCTGACGATCGCATAGCTCGCCATGCGCGACGCCCGGCACAGGGCAAGCGCATGCGCCGCCTCGATCCTGATCGCCTCGCCGCTGAAGTCGCCCTGTTCCTTCAGGATAGCCACCGCGCGATCCAGCGCCGCCTCCGCCAGCGCATAGCGCGGAATGCCGAGCCGCTCATTGGTCAGCGAATAAGCAATGATCGACCACGCCTCGCCCTCCTCGCCCAGCCGCGCCGTGGCCGGCACGACGACATCGTCGAAGAACACCTCATGGATATCGCCCTCGCCGATCAGCGAGGGGATCTGCCGCACCGTGATGCCCGGCGTGTCCATCGGCACGAGCAGGATCGAGATGCCCTTTTTCCGGTCATCGCTGGTCCGGCAGACCAGGAAACAGGTATCGGCAAGGCCGGCATAGCTGGTCCAGATCTTCTGGCCGGTGACGTGATAGGCATCGCCCTCCAGCACCGCACGCGTGCGCAGCGAGGCGAGATCGGACCCGGCGCCGGGCTCGGAAAAGCCCTGGCACCAGAGTGCCCGCCCCTCGGCGATCGGCGGCAGATAGCGTGCCTGCTGCTCGGGCGAACCATAGCGGATCAGCGTCGGCCCGATCCAGTTGACGTTCATATACTGCCCGCCGCGCGGCTCGCCCGCGATCCACATCTCCTCGGCGAGGATGGTCTGGTGCCACGGGTCGAGCCCGCCGCCGCCGATCTCCTTCGGCCAATGCGGGGTCAACAGGCCTTCCTCGGCGAGCTTGCCGCAAAAGCTGCGGGCATAGTCGGTCAGCGCAGGCGAGGCCGGGCCATGCTGCGAGAAGCGCTCCCAATCCTCGGGCAGGGTCGCGGCGAGAAAATCCCGCAACCGCTGGCGGAAGGCTGCCTCTTCTTTGGTCCATTCGAAATTCATGGGATTCTTCGGTTCGCAAGGGAGTGCCCGGGCTAATCTACTCTGCCGCGCGGTAACAGGCCGTGGGCGAAAAGAACGCCGTGGTGATATGCCGCGATATTGCGCGGCACCGCAAAGCCTGCACAAGCAGGCGATATGGACGAACCGACCTTCATCGCCGTGGCCAATATCGGCGACATTCCCCCGGATGGCGTAAAGCCGGTCACAGCCGGTGGCCGCTCCATTCTGCTGGTGCACAATGAGGGCCGCATCTTCGCTGTCGAGAATCTCTGCTCGCACGCGCAGGAACCGCTGGCCTGCGGACGGGTGAAATATGGCTGGATCGCCTGCCCGGCGCACGGCGCGCGGTTCGACCTCGAAACCGGCGAGCCGCTGAACCCGCCCGCCACCGATCCGATCGCCACCTTCGCCGTGCGGATCACAGGCGATGTCATCGAAATCGGGCTCGGGTCCTGAACCCGTAATCAGGGCGCCCGTGTGGCTCTATCGCGAAGGCTTTATCGCAAGGTCCGTGAGGAGGAATTCGCCCGTCGAGCATATGATCCGCACCACCGGCGTGACTGTCTTCAACGGAAAGCTCTTGGTGTCGGGTCCGAGAGTCACTGAAACAGTGCTGCCGTCATAGGACAGCATGAAAGGCTGAACGGTGCCGGGTTTCGTCAACATCGTCATCGGCAATAATTCGTCTTCCTTGCCATGGGCGTTCCAGCTCAGCATCTGCACTGCCCGCTCACCGGATGGCATCTTCTTGGGATCCACCGGCAGCGCGGATAGCGAAAACCCGCCAAGGGCATCGGGCGACTCCCCCGGCGCCGCAGGTGATGCGATCTGGATGCGTATGAGCGGCACATACTCCTTGCTTCCGGCAAGGGCATTCAGCTTGACGTTCCCGGAGACGGTGAATGGCACGCCACCGGCGGGCAGGACCAGTTCGGAGAAATGCGCGGCGGCCGTGTCGCAGTCATAGGTGATGCCCTGGGCCGAGGCCGCCTGCGGCAGTGCCACGAGAGCCAATCCTGAGACACAAACGCATAAACCTGATTTCATTTTCATATCCCCCCGGTCCGCCAGCTGCGCGAAGGCGCTGCACCGCGACACTGCGCATGGCCGGGCGACCGTTGCAAGCGATCGGTTGGCGATGACCCGTCAACGGCCCAACCGGGTCGTTTGCAGTCCAACTGCTTTTCATGAATCGACAGCCCGGCCCATCGCCTAGTCGATATCTGCCGCCGCCTCTTGCAGCCTATGCCCGAAATAAGGCCTAGCGTGACGACACCCTGGAGGCCGGCTGGTTGACCGACGCGCTTGAAACATTGCGGCACGAAGTGCGCGCCTGGCTCGAGGCCAATGCGCCAAAAGGCTGGCGCGAAGCGTGCACCAGCCATGACGCGTTCCTCGCCACTCAGCGCGACTGGTTCGCCAGGCTCGCCGAGGCCGGCTATGCCGTGCCGCACTGGCCCGCTGAATGGCCGGGCGGCGGCCGCAGCCTTGCCGAGCAGAAGATCATCTATGAGGAGCTCGCCCGCGCCGATACGCCGCGTCTGCTCCTGTCCTTCATGTCGACCTATCACGCCGCCAGCACCCTGTTCGAATGGGGCAGTCCGGAGCAGCAGCAGCGTTACATCCCGCGCATCCTCGATGGCGAAATCTGGTGCCAGGGCTTTTCCGAGCCCAATGCCGGCTCCGATCTCGCCAATGTGAGGACCCGCGCCGAGCGCCGTGGCGACGTCTATGTCGTCAACGGCCAGAAGCTCTGGTCGACCATGGGCCAGTTCGCCGACAAGTGTCTCTTGCTGGTCCGCACCAGCAGCGACGGCGCGAAACAGGCCGGGCTCACCTATCTGCTGCTCGATCTCAAGGCGAAGGGCGTCACCGCCCGGCCGATCCACCAGATTCACGGTGACGAGGAATTCGCCGAGCTCTTCCTCGACGATGTCGAAGTGCCGGTGGCTGACCGGCTCGGCGCCGAAGGCCAGGGCTGGGCCGTCGCGCAATCGACCCTGTCGTCCGAACGCGGCCTGACCCTGCTCGAACTGAGCGCCCGCATGCGCGGCGCGCTGTGGCGGATTGCCGACCTGATCCGCGCAACCGGCCGCGACGGCGACACCGGAATCCTGCGCGATTTCGGCCGGCTCGGGACCAATGTCGATGCGACCTGCGCCCTCGCCGATCACTTCCTCGCGATCCGCATCGCCGGCGAGGAGCGGGCCGGCGACGCCTCCCTGGTCAAGCTCTCCTATTCGCGCACCCTGCGCGATTTCACCGCGCTGGGCGTGCGGCTAGGCGGCATGGACGCGCAATATCACCAGCCGCTCCTCTTCGGCGGCGGCATGGAAACCGGCAACTGGATGGCCGATTTCATGAACAGCTATGCCTGGACGATCGCCGGCGGCAGCGACGAGGTCCAGCGCAACATCATCGCCGAACGGCTGCTCGGCATGCCACGCGAACCGAAGAGCTGGACACTGGAGGGCGCGGCATGAGCATGACCCGCGCTGAACTGCAGGACGCCGCCCGCAGAGCATTCGGCGAAGGCGGCCTCGCGGCCGATGCCGGCAAGAGCTGGAGCCTGATCGCCGAGATGGGCTGGCTGATGATGGCCGTGCCCGAGGATCAAGGCGGCCTCGGCCTTGGTAGCGAGGCGACCGGCGTGATCCATACCGAACTCGGCCGCGCGCTCGTCCCGGGCCCGGCGATCGCCCAGATGCTGGTGATCGAAGCGCTCAGCGCCGCCGATGGCCTCGCCGAACGCGACGACCTGCTCGCCCGCGCGATCGGCGGCGAGGTGATGACCGCTTCGCTTGCGGGCGCCGGCGCGACCGGGCTGCTGCGCTGCGTTCCGGACGCTGACCGGGCCAGCCATGTCATCGTCGTCGAGCCAACCCGCGTCATGCTGACCCCCTTGGCAAATTTGCCAATCACGCCCCGCGAGACCTGGGACAAGACCCGCCGCCTGTTCGATATCCGCCTGCACGAAACTCCGAACGGCTTGGTGCTGGCCGAAGGCGATGCGGCAACCGCGCTCGCCGAGCGCCTCGAAGCCCAACTCCTCTTCGCGCTGGCAGGCGACTCCCTCGGCGGTGCGGACGCGATCCTCGCGCTCACGATCGACTATCTCAAGCTCCGCCACCAGTTCAGCCGGCCGCTCGCCCTGTTCCAGGCGCTGAAGCACCGCGTCGCCAATATGAAGACCTGGCTGTCGGCCTCCGAGGCCCTGTTCTGGAGCCGCGCCAGCGACACCGCCGCCGCGCTCCCCGAACTCGGCGCGCTGAAAGCCCATGCCACCAGCGTCTACCGCATCATCGCCGAGGACACAGTGCAGCTTCACGGCGGGATCGGCCTGACGATGGAGCATCACTGCCATCTGTTCCTGAAGCGGGCGATGCTCAACTGCGCGCTCGGCGGCGACAATGATCATTGGGAAGAACAAGCGGGCCGGCAGGCGCTCACTGCGTCCGCCTGAGCCCGAAATGGGGAGAGTGAGAATGAAGAAGCTGCTGATCGCGTCCTGCCTGGCCGCGGGCGCCATGGCGACGCTCCCCTCCCTCGCTCAGGACAAGCCCGCGCCCGCCGCCGCATCCCAGGACCCGCAGTTCAGCCAGCCCTATATCGACAAGGACGAATGGCGCGATGCACCGGTCCGCCACCGTTATGTCCATGGCGGCTTCAAGGGCACGGAGACCCGCTTCTCCTTCTACTTCCCCGACAAGGCGCAGTATCAGGGCCGCTTCTTCCAGCATATCACGCCGGTGCCGGACGACGAGAACCTCGCCCAGAAAGTGCCGGCGGGCGAGGAGAACAAGATCGGCTTCTCGATCGCGTCGGGTGCCTATTTCATCGAGACCAATGGCGGCGGTCGCGACATGGTGGGCCAGCCGGGCAAGCCGATGGACTTCACCCTGGCCGCCTATCGCGCCAACGCCGCAGCCGCCCAATATTCGCGCGTCGTCGCGCTGCAGATGTATGGCGGCAAGCGCCCCTATGGCTATGCCTATGGCGGCAGCGGCGGCGGTTTCCGCACGGTCGGCTCGATCGAGAATACCGAAGGCGTGTGGGACGGTGTCGTCCCCTATGTGCTCGGCTCGCCGATGGCGCCGCCGAACCTGTTCTCGATCCGGCTGCGCGCGATGCGCATCCTCAACGACAAATTCCCGCAGATCCTCGACGCGGTCGAGCCCGGCGGCAGCGGCGATCCCTATGCCGGCCTGACGCCGGAACAGGCGAGCGTGCTGCGCGAGGCGACCAGGATGGGCTTCCCAACGCCCTCCTGGTTCGGCTGGAAGACCATGGGTATCCACGGCTTTGCTGCGCTCTATGGCGGCATGCTGCAGGCCGATACCAGTTATTTCACCGATTTCTGGAGCAAGCCCGGCTATCTCGGCCATGACGATCCGAAGGTCTTTGACGGCTTTCGCCTGCAATATGATTCGACCGTCGCCACGCCGATCACCGCGCTCGAAGCCGCTAAGGCGAAGCTCAATGTCAGCATCGTCAACGGCACCAAGGATGGCGGCGTCGACAATGCCTTTGCCGCGCTGCAGGGCGAGGAGGGGCGCCGCATCGTCGCCTTCCGCCTGGCCGGTGCGCCACCGCCCATCTATTTCGACGGCGGAGACCTGATCGTCCAGTCCGGCGCGGCTGCGGGCAAGCGCCTGACCATCGCCCGGATCAGCGGGGATATCGCAATCCTCGGCGTGGTCGATGCAGCGGTCGCGGCGCAGCTCAAGGCCGGCGATACGGTCCGCGTCGACAACAGCAATTTCCTCGCCGCCGAGACCTATCACTGGCACCAGGTGCCCCCGATTGCCGACAATTATCCGGAATGGGACCAGTTCCGCACAGCGGACGGCAAGCCGATCTATCCGCAGCGCGCCTTCCTGCTCGGCCCGCTCTTCACCGCCGCCACGACCGGCAAGCCGTTCGGCCAGCCGCCGATGACCGGGCGCTTCCACGGCAAGATGATCCTCGTCGAAAATCTGTGGGATCGCGAGGCGATGCCCTGGCAGGGCGACTGGTATCGCAAGCGCGTCGAGGCCAATCTGGGTGCGGCGACCAACGACAATTTCCGCATCTGGATGACTGACCACGCCCTGCACGGCGACAGCGCCAGGCAGGAAGACCCGACCCGCACGGTGAGCTATATCGGCGTACTGCAACAGGCGCTGCGCGACCTGTCCTTATGGGTCGAGAAGGGCGTCGCTCCGCCCGCCAACACCGCCTACCGGGTCGAGGACGGCCAGGTGATCGTCCCCGCCACTGCTGCCGCACGCCACGGCATCCAGCCGGTCGCAACGGTCAGCGCCAATGGCGGCGTCAAGGCTGTGGTGAAGGCCGGCCAGCCGGTCCGCTTTACCGCGACCATCACGGTGCCGCCGGGGACCGGCAAGGTCGTCTCGGCGGAATGGGATTTCGAGGGTGCAGGGACCTTCCCGCTGAAGGCGAAGCTGCCCGCTTCCGGGGCCAGAGTCATGCTCAACGCCAGCCACTCTTTTCTGAAGCCCGGCACCTATTTCCCTGCGTTACGTGTGGCCTCTGAACGCAACGGCAATGCGGCGTCACCCTATGCCCGCATCCAGAATCTGGGTCGGGTACGGGTGGTGGTAGAGTAGGTGGCACGCTGACAGAGTGGAGGATCTCGAACTTCGCCACGGCGAAGGGAGAGAATCGAACTCCCAACCTCCGGTTTAGGAAACCATCGCTCGCTTCGCTCCGATCTTCCCCAGCTTACCCGCCATCAAGGTCGCGACTAGAACTCAGATTCGGGCACTCTTTCGGGCCTACCGTTTCCGTGCCATCAATAAACTGCGGGGGATCAGATCAATGGCTAAGGCGCGCAAAGTCCCTAAGTGGTCGGAAGTCCGCGAGTGGATGATCGTGGTGACTTCCATTGCTGCGGTGATCGTAGCGGTTGTATCGCTATGGACGACCGCTCAAATTTCGGGGATCGAAGATTACCTTCATTCGGAAATCTCACGTCGCAATAGCGAGCTAAACCGAATTTCAGCGCGCGCGGAGTTGCTGGAAGCAATGGCGAACGCTCGTTCCGAGCGTTTGTCGGCACTCCAAACCACGTCTGATTCCATGATCGCATCATCGCTGCGTGTTCAACGTCGCCTAATTGAGGCTCAGGGGAACCTTGGCTTGGTCACCCGTCAAGTCAGCGTCGCAGAGCGTGCCCTTGATCAGGCAAAGCTCCGACAAATCAGCTTGGGCGCGGAAAATGCCCGGCAGGTTGCAGCATTTGACCTTTTCAAACGGCAGAAGGCCATCGAGTCGGCAACGTTCCGTGCGATTATGTTCCAACTCTATGACACGGAGCCGTCGGGGGCGGCGATGGTCGCTGATATCAAATCGCTGCGGGCCTCTCCGGGAGAGGAGGCGCTTCAGCCATATATGGCTCGAATCGGCCGGGAGATCACAAACGTCTGCCCCTCATTGGCGGACTGGAAAGCAAAGTTACCAGCGAGGGGAGTGCCCCCACCGCGACCGACCATCAGCTATATGCGCGGAACGCCGGCAACACAGATCGCTATTCTTACAAAGAAGGCTCAGGACGACTGGTCGAAGGGCTATGACGCCTACCTTGCTACCGAGCGCGCATTTGGCGACGCCCAAGAAAAAGAGAACAAACGGCTCGTTTCGGAAGCCACCAAGTGCATCTGTCAAACGCTTGTGGATGAGACACACCCGGCGAGAGATATTTGCCCAACTGCTGAGTCGTAGGATCGCTCCGGCGCTCTCGGAGCAAGCGAACCCTGTGTCGTCACAGGGTCGCGAAAATAATTTGGGGCTGACATAGATAAGCCAAGAAGGCGATTTATGTCAGATGGTTATGGTTCGTCGAAGGAGCCGGCTGCCGCGGGCTTTGCAGGAAGAGCTGATCAAATACTTCTGCGCGGGGGTCTCTGCTCGT